>Ga0169931_10005567_pt1 | contig 19152 bp, 15 predicted proteins | sample Kivu_15m_20L_FD_129675 | JGI IMG/M metagenome (GOLD analysis project Ga0169931, IMG submission 129675) | Freshwater microbial communities from Lake Kivu, Western Province, Rwanda to study Microbial Dark Matter (Phase II) - Kivu_15m_20L... | ecosystem: Environmental > Aquatic > Freshwater > Lake... | reverse complement strand
TATATTTAAAAATAAATGGTAAAATTTAATATTTTAGCCCAAAAAACACAATATTAAATCGATGCTCTCGAATTATCAGTCTTTAAATTTTTACAAATAAATAAAATTAATTTAATGGTCTATTTTCTTAATTATTTTTGTTAAAATAATCAATAGGTAATTGATATAATATATTTTTTCATAATATATTTATATTTATTTATTAATCACATTCGCCATAATAATTAATTATTGTTATTGTTATTATGACGAATAAAAATAAACTATATTTGACCAATATAATTTAATAATTGTTAATGTTATTTTTCTAACTCATTCTAAATATTCTTAATATTAGAAGGTAATTTAATAATTGTTTTATTCGTTTTTCTTTTTGGTACCATATTAATTGGCTCTATATTTGATAAATTTGTTTTTAAATCATCTCCATACATAATTATATTATTAATGTCATTATTTATGATAATTTTTTTCGTTTTTCTTTTGGTTTTTTCTTCATTTTCTTCATTTTCTTCATTTTCTTCATTTTCTTCATTTTCTTTTTTTACTTTTTTTTCTTTTTTTTCTTTTTTTACTTTTTTATCTTTTGCTATTTTTTCAGGTTCTTTCAAATCTTCAATATTATCATTTTGAACTTTTAATTTATCCGAAGGTAATTTAATATTTAAGTTATTTATATCATCTTTATTATTTATATCATTATTTTCATCATCATTTAAATCAAACAAATCTAATAATTTTTCGTGTTCTGTTTTTCTATTAATTTTTTCACTAGGGATATTTTGTTTTGGTAAATATGTAAATAATATTTCAAATGATTCTGGTATATCAAAGTTTGGCCAATTAATATAACCCATTTCATTTTCTTTTTTATATTTTTTATTTGTACAATAAAAATTAATACTATTTTCAGTTGTCATCAATATTGATCCAAATTTAAAATTTTCTAAACTAACTTCTCTCAAATAATTATTGTAAATTAATAATCTAATTAATTCTTTTAACAAATTAACTGAATATTTTTCACCAAGACCATATGTAGGGCAATCATTAAATGGTAATGTTGTTTTATTTTGTGATCCTTTTAATATATCAATTATGCGTCCTGCAGATAGTCCATTTCTTTTGACAACAAATAAAGTTTTCAAAATAATAAAAATTGGATATCTAATTGGTCCTTGATCATATATTTTTTCAAGTTCTTTGAATTTTTTTATACAATTATCACATTTCATACAAGGATTTTCTAAATCTTCCCCAAAATGATTTAATAATAATTTTTTTCTACATAAGTTTGTTCTACTCCATGTATCCATTATTTTTATTTGCTTATCTTTGTGTCTGCGAAATTCTTCATTACTAATATCATTTAACATTGATCTACATATTTGTAAATCTTGATTACTCCAAAATAACACACATTTTGAATTTAAACCATCTCTACCTGCTCTACCTATTTCTTGTACATAAGATTCAATATCACCTGGTAAACCATAATGAATAATTAGATGTACATTTTGATCAATTCCCATACCAAAAGCAATTGTAGCGACTATACAATTATATTCACCATTTGCAAATTTATTATGTATTTCTTTACGTTTTTTATTTGTTAGTCCTGCATGATATGCTTCGCAAGAAACATTTAATTCTTTTACTATATCACAAATTTTTTCTGTTGTTTCCCTGGTTTTTGCATAAATAATTATACAATCGTCTTTATATTCTTCAATATATGATTCAATATCAGATTCAATATCATTTGATTTTCTTTTGCATTCAATAAATAGATTTTTTCTGTCAAAACTAGATTTGATTATAATTGGTTTATCTAACTGCAGAAAAGTTATTATTTCTTTTTGTACTTTTGGAGTTGCTGTTGCAGTACATGCAAATATGGGTATTTGATTATTAGTCCATTCTTTAATACAACATAGTTGTTGATAATCTTTTCTAAAATCGTGTCCCCAAGATGATATACAATGTGCTTCATCAATTGCAATTAAACATAATTTATTATTTTCAACAAGGTCTTTAATAAATATTTCAGATTTAACCATAAATTCAGGTGTCATATAGATAATTTTATTTTCATCACAATCTAATATTAATTTTTTTTCATGTTCTTTTTGTGAAATTGACATATTTGAATTCATACAAATACTCGGTATACCTAATTTTTCTAAACTTAATTGTTGATCTTCCATTAAAGCGATCAATGGAGATATTACTATAACTGTTTTATTTAATGCTAAAAATGGCATTTGATAACATATAGATTTACCATAACCTGTTGCCAAAATTGCAACAATATCATTTCCCAATAGTAAATTATTGATAATATCTATTTGTAGATCTTTTAATTGGCGATTTGGATATATTTTTTGATAAATACTATTTAGATTCATTATATAAATAATTAAATATAATTACTGCTTTAATTATTTAATAATAATTTCAATATTTTATGTATTTTTTGTGATAGTTAAAAATATATCATCTATTTATGACAATATAATATAGTCTAAAAAAATATTATATATATATAAAAATGTTGTATATGATATAAATAAATTTTAGTATAAATCAATATTTTTTCTATAAATCAATATTAATTATGCAACCAAAAAATAAAATATGTCGCGAAAATATTAAAATAAATTTTGACGAATTTAAAAAATCTTATAGTAAATTAGTCTTATCATATACAAATAATAGTTTAAATACTCTAACACTCCCATCAAATCCAGATAATTTTAAAGATGAACCTCAAAAAATTATTAGTATATTAGAAATTGTATGTCCTGAAAAATTTAAATATATTTGTGGTATATTTAACATTGAAGTTGAATCAAAAATATCTGATGTGTATAATAAAGTGTTTAGATGCAACAAAGTTGAAATAATAGATGCAAGTGAATTGTTGGACAAAGATTATTTTGAAATATCTAATTTTAAAAATAGCAAAGACATAAAAACATATACTTATTTCAATTCGGTTATTCCAAAAGAGTCTCGTATAGTTACTAACAAAAGTAAAAAAGGTGTAGATACTAGTGCAACTATTTCTCTTAAAATAAAAAATGATGATTTAGAAAATGATTTGTTAGCAATAAATATATTAGTTAAAATACCTAATACAAATGATATATTTTTGAATATTAATGCAACAACCTTCAATGATTCTCATAATGTAATTAGAAATACAGATGAATTTAATCAATGTTTTAACACACATATACATACTGATTCACCAGATGATCTATATGATTTAGTTCATCTTAGAGATTGTTGTTTAAATTCATTTAATGGTAAAAGACCATTTGATTATATTAAAAATGTGTGGGTTTTTATAGGTTCCTGTGATTCATTGTGTAATAATAGTATTCCTGAACCAACAAATTCATATTGTCAAGAAACAGTTACATTTATTGAACATATGAAAAAATCGAATTATAAAGATTTTGGAGATAATGTTTGTACTGAATCAGCACATTTTATAAGAAAATTTGCAAAATATTGTTTTCACACTAAATATTTAATTTCTGTATATACCGCAAAATATCAACGTCAATTGTGTCTATTTTTGGCAATAATATTAGTTAAATGCAATAACCGTTTATGTAGAGAATTTCTTAATTCATTACCAAATAAATATAAATGTTTAATTTTAGATTCAGGACATATATTAGGACATGAAGAAAACAAAAGTAATATTATTATAAATGAAGAAGAAACATTATCAGATAAAATCATGTTTTGGAAATTATATACAAAAAAATTCGGTCTAAATGTTAAAAAATTAATAGATAAATGCACTGAATTATTACCAATAGATGATGAAAAAAGTGGTGGATTATTTGGTGGATCTGAAAATGGTGATAAAGAAAGATCCAAAAAGATGTTAAAATATATTCGGGAAATCGGTTCAGATTTCTTTTTGTTAAATGTTCATGAAGAGTTAATTAATTTGATTGATTATACTAAATCTATTATGCCTAATAAAAAAATAATATCAATCAATGACATTTATAATATTATAAATGATCCAAATACTGAAAATGATATATCAATTAATGTAGTTCGTGATAGTGTTAAAAAATATAATAGTTCTATTTTAAAATTTAAAAATTATGTGCAAGATACAATTGCAAATATGTCTGAAGGTCAAAATACTGTTAAACTTGAATTATTTAAATATATTATGGATATTGTTACAAATCCTAAACCATTAGCAAGTAGAAAAATATTGTGTTTAGTTGGTCCTCCTGGTGTTGGTAAAACATTTATTTCTTTGGCAATTGCTAAAATATTGTTTTTTAATGAACATGAAAATCCATCGGACGATGATATTAAAAAATTAGTACATATTATTTCAGTACCAGGCATAAATGATGAAAATACATTATTAGGTTCTAATTCAGTATATGTTGGTTCAAAGCCAGGTATATTAACAAAAGAATTATTATTTAATAAACAATTATCTAGAAAATTAATTATATTTGATGAAATTGACAAAAGTTCAAAATGTACCGAACAATTTATTCCTATCCTAGATTATACACAAAATGATAAAATAACTGATAACTATTTTGATATTGAACTAGATATGAGAATATCAATGATTGTTGCAACTGCAAATGATGCAAATAGTATTCACCCAATCTTAAAAGATCGTTTACATATAATCAATGTTAGTGGATATAATACTTATACTAAAGTAAAAATGGTTCAAGATTATATTGCACCTAAATTATTAGAAGAACGTTCTTTGCCTAACAATTTAATACACTTTCCAGAATCAGTTTTGGAAAGAATTATATTAAACAAAACATGCGAAGCAGGTGTTCGAAAATTAAAAAATTTCGTCCTTGATTGTATCACTAGTGTCAAATTAGGTTTAGAATATACAGACGAACAATATGAAAATCAATCAAAATATTTAATTACTGATGATGAAGCAATTACAAAACTTGACGGTAATTATTACTATGGTTATGACAATAAAAATATAGAAGAATTTAATATTAGAATAAATAGACGATTTAATAAATATTATAAATTGAGACGTGCAAAAGAAAATGCAAATATTATTATTACAATGAATGATATTGATATAATATTAAATGCACGAGAACATAGAATAGAGCATATTATGGGTATTAAAAAATGGGAAGCTGGAAAAATAATTGGTTTATATGCAACTACTATGGGTATTGGAGGAATTTTACCAATAAGTGTAAAATTAAATAAATCTTTGTTGGACAAAGGTTTATTAATAACATTAGGTGCAAAAGAAACTATGAAAGAATCTGCAACCATTAGTACTATGTTGGTTTCTGATTATTTACAACACATGTATAATAATAATGATTTTGAACCATATTTTGGAATCAATAAAGAAAATTTTAATAAACTTATAAATGATGTCGTTAATAATTCTTCTCCACATATCATATTAGATTCAAGTACTCCAAAAGATGGTCCAAGTGCAGGTGGTGCATTTATGGTTGCATATTTAAGTAAAATATTAAATGTAATACTTTCAAATAAAGTTGGTATAACTGGGGAAATAAGTTCAAATTTCACAATTACTGCAATTGGTGGATTAAATATGAAAATTAATGGTGCAATGCAAGGTGGTTTACGATCAGTAATCATTCCAAAAGAAAATACTATGGATTTTATAAATGAATTAGTATATGAAAACTCCATCAATGTTAAAAATAGTTATGGTCAACGTATTGCATTTATTTATTATTCTGAACAAGATAATTCTTATATGTTACTCGTTCGTACATCCCCTAGCAGTAATCAAAAAAATACTAATAATAATGATAATAAAAAACCAAAAAAATCACTTAATGTTAATGTAGATATCGGTAAATATGAATACTTATTGTGTAATGAAAATAATAAATTTATAAATGAAGATGTACCAACATTATATAAAATTAAATTAGGTAGTACTTTAATCGAACCAAAAAAATTAAATGAAATCAAATTATTTACAAATAATGATTTTACGTTGGAAGATGTAATGAAATCACATTTTACTATTTTTGCATTAGAAAATATTAATGAAATATATCATTTTATGATCAAAGCAAAAGATGTTTTTAATTCAGAACCAAATTATTGTGAAAGCACTGAATTATATGATGGTACTCAAAAAAATAAAAAATAAAAAATAAAAAATAAAAAATAAAAAATAAAAAATAATTTATTGATATAAATATAATGACACCTGATACGTATCATTATATACTGCAAACTTATTTATTAAATTTTGAATATATTCCCATTTATAACCCTCTACATTAATAATATCATAATCTCTAATTTTGATACTATTAATACCAATGTCATTTATCCCGAGTCTTTCAAAACTACCAATCATCATTAATAATGTTGTCTTGATTAAACCATCTGACATGTATTTTTTATAATTCATCCCATTGTAATGAATCTTATCATTTTCCATTAATCTAATTCCTTTTATTGTCCCATCTGATAATCCAATTATATTCATCATTTTTTTTATTTCAGATGGTCTATTATACACAATCATATATTTATATTTTTCTGTCATATCATACATATAATTCACATATCCAACAATATTAATAAAATTATATTTAACTTGTATGTCTTTGATCAAATACTCTCGATATAATTCTATTATATAACATCTTTTGTCATCTGATAATTCAACTAACGGTTTATTAGTTGGTTCAACTAATGGTTTATTGGTTGGTTCAACTAATGGTTTATTGGTTGGTTCAACTAACGGTTTATTAGTTGGTTCAACTAATGGTTTATTAGTTGGTTCAACTAATGGTTTATTGGTTGGTTCAACTAATGGTTTATTGGTTGGTTCAACTAATGGTTTATTGGTTGGTTCAACTAATGGTTTATTAGTTGGTTCAACTAATGGTTTATTGGTTGGTTCAACTAATGGTTTATTGGTTGAACCAACTAATGGTTTATTGGTTGGTTCAACGAATGGTTTATTAGTTGGTTCAACTAATGGTTTATTTAGAAAATCAACAGTTGTGATATTGCTAGCAATATCAGCTATATTTGCATGTACATTTATTAGAGATATGTTTTTTATATTTTCAATTTTAGAATAATCAGTTGGTTGTACAGATTGATTATTTTGATTATTTTGATTAATGATAAATATATAGATAACTATAAAAATTAGTATTATTAATATTATGATGAATATATAATTCATAATAATATATAATATATAATATATATATATAATATATTATTATGTTTTATAATATTTATTTTTGATCATATTGCGGACCACAATAAAAAATATCAATATAATAATTATTCTCATAATTGTATTAACATAGTAATTGATTGATAAATATTTGTTTGGTTTATTGATACTATAATAATTTGAAAATGTTACATTTATAGATCTATTTGACGGATTTAAACTTCCAATATAATTTCCAACTTTTGTATAAGATTCAATTTTATTATTTGAAAAAAAATCAATATCTTTATTTATATTTATTTTTTGAGTTGATAATATAATTACTGTTGAACCTCCTAATAAAAAATTACCTATTTTTTGACCTGAATAATAAGTTTGACCAATTGTCATATTATGATTTATTGAATTAACTACAAATGATCCAACTGGAATTAACCAAAAAGTAAAATTATTATTATTATAATTACCTTTGAATTGATATATTTGACGATAATTTTCTGTTAATACATTTATATCTGAATTAATTCTATCTGAATAAACACTATAATAATCATTTCCAAGTGTTTTAATATTTTCAAGTATTCCAGTATATGGCATATGAAAATGATGATAATCTTGCGTCATCAAGCGACATATTAAAATTGTTTTAATATCTGCTCGATTTTCATCAATCAAATAATTAATTGTAAAATTTTTTCCTTTGATCCAGATATTAGTTTTTTCATAATTATTTTCTATATTTAAACCAATTATCCGACCACTTATAGGAGATCTAATTAATTCTGTATAATTATATATTATTGTTGGTTGATATAATAATTCTCTAATAAAAAAATCATTAAAAGATTTATATTTTTTCGGTACAAAACTTTTAATATTAATATTGTGTGATTCAATAAATGATTCTATAAAATATGATGAAATGTTGGATCTTAAAAACAATACAATTATTTTTGTAAGATTTATACGTATTGATTTCCAAAATGGTGTATCATATGATAAAATTTTATTTATATTTAACCATAATGAACTTAAGTGAATATCTGGAATTAATGTTTGCAATTCACAATGATATATATATTTATTGATATTATCATTAATATAATTTGTTGGTTGGATTTCTATATTTGTTAATCCTACAACTTGTTTTATAGATAAAAATATTAAATTATCGTTTAGTATTAATTTATGGTTTTTAACATTGTTTGGTATATTAAAAATAAATAATTTATTATTATCAATATTTGTTACCCTGATATGGATATACTTTATGTATTTTGGAATTGTAATTTGTTCAAAGGTAATTTGTTTTATGTTACAAGAAAATAACTTAAAATAATTATTATTATTACAATATATTTCTATAAAATAATCACTTCTTACTTTCACATAATTAATAAACTTTAAATAATAAATATTATAATCCATTTATAACTAACATTTGTTAATATAATATTTTTACAAATTTAATTGTTTTTAATATATAACAAAGCACTACAATTACTTTGAATATCTTCTCTATTTTGATCAAAATTATTTATTTTTTCTACTGATGAATCATTACAACAATACCATTCATTTGTTTGAACGTCTTTTGAATATGCATAATAATGTCCGCCATGAATACTTCTACCTGAATGTATTACAATACCATTCAGATTATATATATGATTTTTATTAGAAAAATTTTCATTTGTACAACGTTTTTCTAATGATTCAGGTGTTGTTATTTTAAATTGATTTGCTATTTGTAATTTACCACACGCCTTTGTTGAATTTATACCATCACATCTATTTATATAAATAATTAAAAATTTTGGCATATCTGTTAAAACAGTTTGCATCATTATACAATTTTTATTGCAATCACATGATGTTTCCTTTCTAAATGTTTTTATAAATTCTAAATCTATATTTTCTTTGTTTAATACATGACCTAAAAAATTACTAAATTTTACAGTATCATATGATATATCTGTTCCTTGTGTAAAATATTTACTTATTAATACAACTTCTATTTGATCATTACCATCATTACATATTTTAAATTTTTTACATTTTGAACATTTAATTAGATTTTTATATTTAACATCAAAATTAAACGTTTTTTTAATATATTCATTTTTAATAGAAATAATATCATCTAATAATACTAATATTACTTCATCACTATCTTGTTGTCCTCCATTACTATTTATTTTTGCACAAATATATCTATATTTATTAAATAATTGGTCTCTATTATAATAATTTTTATAATATATCGATAATGTTTCAAATACTGTTTGATCATAATTACTAGATAATGTAATAGTATCAAAAACTGGTTTCAAAAATTGAATACTTGAATTGAAATAACAGCTATTTCCAAAATTACTTAAATCACAATAGGGTATTTTATTGTTTTCCATTAAATTTATTATTATAATATATTTATAATTTATAACTTTTTTAAATTTGTATATTAAATTGTTATTATAAAATAATCAATTATTTTATATTTAAAAATATTATAGATTAATACAAAAAGTAAATTTATTTTTTTTTTTTAATAAAATTATTAAATGATAAAAAAAAATCAATAAATTAAAAAATTTTTTTAATATACATATATAAATTAGTATATGGAATTACACAATGGTAACATTAATAAATATTTATATAACTCATACAATGATAACACTATAAATGATCTAAATCGTATCTATTCTTCTTATAATTCATATTCTAAAACATGTAATATAATCGATTTATCTGAAAATTTTCCCAAAGTGAATGATCAAGAAAATTATGGAATTACTAGTTCATGTGCTATAATAGGTGTATTATCTTATTTACACAAAATAACAACTGGTGTAGATGTCGAATTATCACCATATCATTTGGCATCATTACAATATAATTTAACAAAGAATTGGTGTTCTTTAGATATTCAATCTGGATTATATTCTATTTTAAATAATGGGATTTGTCTCAATAATCTTTTTGAAAAAAAATTAACACCAAATTTATCACAGCCAATTAATAATTCATATTATAGTAAAATTAAATCATATATCAAAATTAATCTAGATCTTGATAATACAATTAATTTGTTAAATGATCAAATACCAATATTGTGTTCAATTAAAATATTACCAAAACATAATGATAAATGTTTTAATGAATGTTTTAATAATAAAAAATATTGGCAAGATTGCTATTCATATTATTCATCTGAACAAGAAATATATTCTGTATCAGTAACTATTGTTGGATACAATAAATTTGATCATACTATCAAAATTAGAGGTTGTTGGGGCTCTAATATTGGCAATGACGGTTATATATATATTCCTTTTGGTATCTTTGAAGAATATACAAACGGCATATATGGTTATAATTTATTTTTTGATTGTTTTATTATCAATCAAACTACACCTATGGCAACAAATATGCAATTGTTTAATAATTTTGATGATGATTATGTGATTGAATTCGAAAAAAATATAACACCTAAAAATATAAAAAAACAATTGTCATTTGGTAAAACAAAAAGTTGGTCTTCTTTTGATGAATCTACTGTACGTATTGATATTAATGATAATTTTAATAATATTATCAATAGAACTAGTTCAAATGAACAACTTGGATATCAAATAAAATCATTTAAAAAAATTAATTAATTTTATTTTTTTCAATAATATTTTTATTATTGAAAAAAATAAAATTTATAAATCTTCATATAGATCAATAATATTAAATCATTATAACATATACAATGGATAATCATACAGAAAATTACATGTCAATCAATATTGATAATTTATATTGTCATCGTTTAAATATTGCATATAATACAGACCATTATATAGTTGAATGTCGAACATCTATGACAAGTGTAAATATAAAAATTAAAAATACAGATAATTATGATGATGACAAATTAAATGAATGTTTTGAATATTGTGAATATTTGAAAACACAAAAATATTCCGATTTATTTCATAAATTAGGTTATTGTCCTTCTGAATTTGTAAAATGGTTATTATATATAAAACAACAATTAATGGATAATAAATTTGATTATTTATGTGAAAACGAAACAAATATTATTAAAACTGTTTTTGTTGTTGGAATTTCAATGGTTAAATCTACATTAAGTGAATAATTTAAATTTATCATATCGATTAATTAAATTTTTATTTTATTTTATTTATTATATTTGTCCATGTTTTTGTTCTTATGAACCAATAAGCAAATTTTATATTATATTCATTCAATAAAAATATTGAAATTTTAACTTATTGAATAATACTTAAGTATATATGATATCAGATTATATAAAAAATGCAAATTTTCGTAAAAACTCTTACTGGAAAGACTATTACATTAGACATTGAACCATCAGACACCATCGAAAATGTTAAAGCAAAAATTCAAGATAAAGAAGGAATTCCACCAGATCAACAAAGATTAATTTTCGCTGGTAAACAATTAGAAGATGGCAGGACGCTATCTGATTATAATATTCAGAAAGAAAGTACTCTTCATTTAGTTTTGAGGTTGCGTGGAGGGACCATGTAAAGATTTATTAATATATTATTTTATATACTATATACGATGTTAACTCCAACATATAATATTAGTTATTCTTCAGCTTATCCTAGTAATTGGCAATATGGAATTGTGGCAGGTACAATTGAATATATTCGAGACAAAATTCGTTTACGATCACCATACAGTTATCATTTAATGGAATACACAAAAGAAAATTTACAAAATACAGTTAACTATTTGTATAAAATGAATTTAGATAATGCACCCGCGGATAAAATAAAAAATAGAATCCGTTTTATTTCTGATGAATTGGCAGAAGTTGAATTATCAATGGGCAAAGTAGCAACAATTGATAGAATTAATTTACCAAAAATATTTGGTTATGATTTATCGGTCAAAGAAAAAAAACTAAGTATGGCTCACAATACTATCCAATGTATTGTGAAAAAAAAATACATAAACCATTATATCGATTATTTTTAGATGCAGAAACAGTATATTATCAAGATGGCAATCCATTAAATTTAACATTAAGCAATTTGGGTAGACATGAAGATAAATTTGATGTTAATGCCGATAAAACGATTGTTGATATTGTATCAGATACATGGTTAGGCGGAAAATATGCAGGCACAATATTTTGTAGATCAAATGATTCAGCATGGAATATGGTGTTGAAAACTGATGAAAAATCATTCACTAAATATATGAAATTTGATGAATCAAATAAACAAGAAAAATATGATGAATTATACGAAGTTCGTAAAAAATTGTCTGATGAGCTTGGATTAACCAGAAATAAATTTAGATATATTGGAAAAGACACAATTGAAGTTAAATTAGATCATGATCAGACATTTATCACAGATAGTAAATTTATTCCAATCATTGATAAATACACTTTATTTGTTAAAAAAGGTGATGGTAATGAAAATGCTAAATATTATGTTGGCATGTTAGATGGACAAAAAACAATGAATTTTCATAATTTTATTACCGGATTTAATTTTGTGGATCACATTGATAGAAATCCGATGAATAACAAGCTATCTAATTTACGTGAATCAAATTGTGCTGAAAATAATAAAAATAAAACAGTTGGACCTAAAATTTATGATCCTGATTATTTATGCGGTGTTCGAGAAATAATTAAAGATGAAAGAAAATACATTAAAGCTTATATAAAAAATGACAGCAAAACACATGCTAAATTATTTTCGATAAAACATTATGGACAAAAAAAAGCAATGAAGCTAGCAATATTATGGCGTCTAAATATGTTAAAAGAATTTAATTCAACTAATTGGCATGAAAATGATATTATTGCATTATATGACTTGCCAAAACTAGATCCATTTTTCTACAATTTATCTAATTATCAAAAGAAATTATTATTAAACGATTCTAATATTTTCAACATCTAATAAAATTGAATTTTAAATATTATACAACATTTTATTCATTTATTTATATTAATCAATAAAATGTCAAGATCTATTTTTCAACGTCAAGAAGAACTCAAAGGATGGAATCAGTCTATAATAGCCAATTTAAAATGTTTAGTTTTAGGTGTTGGCGGTCTAGGTACATGTATCGCAATGGATTTATGTAGATTAGGTGTAAAAGAAATTTCGCTTTTGGATTATGATATGGTTGATTATCATAATCTAAATAGACAAATATTATTTAATCAAAATCATATTGGACAATATAAAGTTGATTGTGCGAAAGAAGTTTTAGAAAATTTTCATATCAATAATAGAATTCACCGCAGGTGCCTGTGGCAAAAATCATCTGATGACAATATTATAATTAATTTAGATGACAATACTAAAATTAAAACATATAATTTAAATGCTTTAACTAATTGGCAACAAGTAATTGAATTAATAAAAAAAGCAGATATTGTTTATAATACAATTGATCATGGTGATTATTTTGATGTTGCTATTAGTTTGGCATGTATTAAATATAACAAATTAATGATTTTAGGTGGTACCGAACCATTTTATGGACATACTATTAGTTATTTTTTACAAGGTATCAAAGATCAAGATCCAAAATATTTAGACAACCATCATTTATCAAACAAAGATTTAATTCAAAAAATAATAGACAATATGGAGACAAATGATTTAAGTTTTATTCCTGGAGATGTTCATCCAACAATCGGCGGATCAACTGTTTATTCTGCTGGAACATGTAGTCATTTAATGGTAGGATCAACAATCAATTATATGATGGCATTGAATGATGAAACAAGATGTTCGCCAAAACATACTATTATTATGAATTTAATAGATATGTCATTTGTTGGATGGTAAATTAAAATATATATTTTTGAAGTAAGAATATATTTTATACAACATTATTTATTTATCCATATATAATTTTAATGTTTCATTATTAGGATTAAGTGTTTCACATTCTAAATTATTTACCATTACTCGATCATGTTCTGCAATAATATTATACAATATTTGACCATTACATTTTATTTTATGTACATTGTCAAATTTTTTCACCGCAGGTGCCTGTGGCAAAAAATATTGTGCTTCTAAAAATTTACCATTATAATATATACCATGATGTTTACTTATAATTGTTTGTTTAGAAGGTACATTCTTTTCCAATGAATCTTTTTCAAAACACACTAGAAAATCATCAATACTACATATTTTCGTTAGTCCTATAATTTTTTTATTATTTATAGTATGAATATTACTGTCAATCTGTTCAATTAAAATTTCACCTTGATCAGTTTGAATAGGTGTTCCTGCAGGAAAACAAATATCAGATGTATATAATGTTTTGCTTATTTGGGCAGAGTAGTAATCATTCGTTTCTGCTTGTGTAGCAGTTATTACAGTTGTTCTTGGTAATATTATTTTTAATTCGTTTTTATTTACTATTGGCATATATTTATTTGAACTTGTATATGTAAATGTTCCATCACTATTAGATTTAGGTGGTAATAATTTTATTTTTTTATTAAATGATCTAGTCGGTAAATTAAAATCACTTAAGGAAGGTATTAATTTATAGGTGTAATTTAATTTATATCTAATAGAATAGAAGTTATTGGTAGGCACATTTTGAATATAACTATATGCTGTTTCAGGTAACATTGTTTTGTATAAAATTGGACTAATTATATTAATAGGTGGCAATCCAGACAGACCTGTATATAATTCAACATTATTATCAGATGTTATTAAATCATATGATTTATTTTGTGCCGTAAATACAACATGAAAATTGTATTCAAATATTAACAATAATTCATACATTATATTTGGTTCCAAATCAATATTTAAATTATTAACATTTATTGTTGGATACCAACTATTTGTATTCATTTTACGATAATATAAAGTATAATTTTTAGTGGCATTTGGAGATGTATGTATACCGCCATAAAAAGTAAATTCAAAATTCGTCAAATTAATTTTACGTTTACTTTTTATATTTATTGTATGTAATTGTCTACTGTAATAATTTAGAGTTGAACTTGGTGCAATTATTGATGATGCAATCAATAACTCAGAATAATTATCAATATTACCATTAAAATATGTATTTTTAATGTTTTCATTTGTATTTTCCATAGTCCAATTTCCTCCATATTGTAAATTTCCAGTTCTGTCATTTGATGCACCTACAATACATTGTGTAAATTTATTTAAAATTTGATAATAAATATTCCATTTTGAATAATGTAATGAATCGCAAGCAAGAAAATCGATATTTTTCACATTAAATTTATTTATTAAATTAACAATAAAAATAACATTTTCTGAATATTTATTAATGTCATTTTCTTTTGATGTAAATAAATCAATATCATTAGGAGTAAAAAAAGGTAATGTGTTCAAAAATAATTTATTATCCATAGATGAATTATCAAAAACAAAACATAATCGATCAAAAGATTGTGTTATTGAATTTAAATTATTTATTTAGAAAATTAAGAATATATTAATATTCGCATTAGCATGTTTAGTAATTCACAATTTTTTTATGAGTTGATGCGAATTACTTGGAAGATTTTTATTAGATTGTAATATATATAAGTTATGTGGAATTATTTCATGTTTTTTCGCAACATTTGTCTATTATTTTGTTCTTACGAACAAGGGGCGAACTGTTACAATACCACATTGTATTGAAAAAATGAAAAAAAAATTTAATCTATTATGTAAATAAATTTAAGTTTTTACCATAGCCATTTTGGCTCAAGTAAGACAACTAATATCACATATGTGATTGCAGTTCGTATAGGCTATTTTGTCATTTGTCATCAAAATGGATCACAAGTCAAAGAAGTGCTCGCGTAAAAAGAGTTCACGTGGTTATAATGTAGATGATGTAAGTACAAGTACAAGTACAAGTGTAAGTGCACATGACAACATCATCGCATTTTGGAAAGAAACTGAACGTCCGTATGGTATGTTTTGCAACTTTGCGAAAACAGAAATTGTACTTGAAGATGGTACTATTGTGGACTGTTCAGAAAAAGCGTTTATGTTGAAAAAACTTGAGCGTTTCGACCCTGACAATAAAGAAGCACGTCATGGAATTATTGGTGCTTCAAAACCGATTGATGCAAAAAATTGGGGACGTAAAATTCGCAATTTTGACGAAGCTGTATGGGATGCAGAACGATACAATGTTATGCGAAATGTCTTACTTTTGAAGTTTGGGCAAAATCCTGATGCCAAACATTTGTTGTTATCCACCGGTAAACATGAATTTGTTGAAGCATCTCCATATGACACAATTTGGGGAGTTGGTCTTACAGCAGAACAAGTTCATGCAGGAGTACCATATCGAGGACAAAATTTGCTTGGCAAAGCACTCATGGAAGTTCGAGCACACTTCCAAGAGCAAAAGCAAGAGCAATGAATATGATTCAGACTTGGTGGTAATACAGAAATATTGCGAATTAACTTGAAGAATCTTCAAGTCAAAAAAATGATATTTAATTTATTGAAAAAATAAATATTGTTTTTTTAAACATTTTTTTGAACTTAATTAAAAACACAATATTAAATAATTCTAATTAAAAAATATTTTTATAAATATGGTCCAAATATATTATAATGAAGCAATGACAATGTTATATTTGTCACAACTAGTATATGATTATCATACTAATGATCAATTTCATTTATTACCAAATGAAACATTATCTGAATTTATAAAACGAATAAATATAAATGATTCAAATTTTGATTACATTCGTAAACCATTATTTTATTTATTAAAAAATATACCAAATGCAAAATTATTAAAATTTATTTCAGATGATGAAACAGATACTCAAGTTGGCATAGTTGTCGATGATATTAATAAAAATATAGTAATTGTATTTCGTGGAACAGAATCTATAAAAGATTGTTATTATGATATTAATTTTTATGAACAAAAAATTAAAAATTTTAAAGTACATGCAGGATTTTATAAACAAGTAAAAAGTGTAAAAAAACAAATATTAACATTAATCGAATTATATTTTAATAATAATAATTATAATAATTATAATTTATATTTAACTGGTCATAGTTTAGGTTCTGCAAATGCAACATTATTATCATATTTCATTAGTGAAAAATATCCAAATTTATTAATTAAATTAGTAACATTTGGAAGTCCTCGAGTGGGTAACGCAAAATGGAAATATTATTTTGATAATAATAGTAACATAGTTTATTATAGAGTTACAAATAACAGAGATATAGTAACGGTAATCCCATCTATTAACTACTATCATGTTGGAAAACATATTTATTTAAATGATGATAATATATTTCATATTGAAAATAGTTTATGTTCATCATTATTATATAGATCTATATTTCATTCATTTAGTGTATGTGATCATAAAATACTAAATTATGTAAAAAATATGAAAAATAAACAAAATGAATGGACAAATTTAAATAATGATTTGGAAGATGTATATTTTGTTGATTCAAAATCAGATGATTCTGAAGAATTAGATGATTCTGAAGAATTAGATGATTCTGAAGAATTAGATGATTCGTCATTAGAATAAAATTAATAGTTTATTTAACAAATTGATTTTTTTAACTATATTTTTAAAACAAAATATATAATTAAAAAAAATATATAATTATATGGTCCGTATTACTTATAATGAAGCAATGACGATGTTATATTTATCACAACTAATATATGATTATAATCATAATGACAAATTTGATTTACATTATGGTGAAACAATATCTGAATTTATAAAAAGAATTGATATTGAAAATAATAATTTTGATTATATTAGGAATTCGTTGTTTTATTTATTACATATTTCACCAGATGGAATGATGTTAAAACATATAATAGATAAAAACACAAATGTTCATGTTGCGATAATAATCAGTAATAAATGTAAAAATATTGCAATTGTATTCAAAGGCACAACATCTATAGGTGACTATTACTATAATTTTAATATATTTTCCAAACAAATAAAAAATTTTAATATACATTCTGGATTTTATGGTCAAATTAAAAGTATAATGAAACAAATTTTTAATATAATAAATCCATATTTATTAAATAATTATAATTTATATTTAACAGGTCATAGTTCTGGAGGGGCAAATGCAACATTATTAACTCATTTTATTAGTGAGAAATATTCAAACGTATTGATAAAATTAATAACATTTGGTTGTCCGCGTGTTGGTGATGCGCAATGGAAAAAATCATTTGAAGAAAAAAATAATATAATTCACTATCGAATAACAAATCAAAATGATATTGTTACAATTATACCCACTATTAATTACTTTCATGTAGGTAGAGAAATATATATTTCAAATGATAAATTATGTTATATGGAAAATTATTCATGTAACTCTATAATCAATAAAATGTCATTTTATTATTATAATATTATAGATCATCAAATGTTGAATTATGTAAAAAATATGTCAAATAAAGAATATTTATGGAACCAATTATATAGTAATTATCATATTCATCATGATAATTATAATGAAATATCAAATGATTTTAATGATGTTATTATGATGTACTAATAAAAAATATACATAAAATATGTAATTATTTTTTTGGAAAAAAATAATTTTGACAATTGATATAAATATATAGAATTGTAAATAATTAATTGTGTTAGTTTTTTTCAAATTTTTTTTTCTATTGTATAGTTATATGTCAATGAAAGAACATTTTTATGTTTATCACAAATAACTGATAATTTAGAATCTTTTTTTTTGGGATTTGCACCATATCCTACATTTTCAGAACCGTTTTTATTATAAATATTAGTGCTATCTATAATCAATGTTAAATTTTTAGATCCTTTTAACTTGTCCAATATATTTTTT
>Ga0169931_10005566_pt1 | contig 19154 bp, 20 predicted proteins | sample Kivu_15m_20L_FD_129675 | JGI IMG/M metagenome (GOLD analysis project Ga0169931, IMG submission 129675) | Freshwater microbial communities from Lake Kivu, Western Province, Rwanda to study Microbial Dark Matter (Phase II) - Kivu_15m_20L... | ecosystem: Environmental > Aquatic > Freshwater > Lake... | reverse complement strand
TCGCGCGCGAGCCGCGCCAGACGGCCCTCGTCGCGACCCGCGCCGGCAATCACGAGTTCCAGGTTCGGTCGGGCGCGCGCCATTCGCGCGACTGCCGCGATGGCGGTGTCGAAGCCCTTGCGCGGGACGAGCCGACTGACACCAACGATCAAGTCCGCGTCGGGCGGGATACCGAAACGTTCGCGCGTGAGACGACGCGATGATTCGTCGAGCACACGGAACCGTTCGGTGTCGACACCCGGAGCCACGACAGTCGTCGGTAATGCGCGGCCGGCCGCACGTTCGGCTTCACGTGCCGGATAGTTACCGGCGGCAACGCAATGGCTCGCACGACGCAGGACACGGCCGAGCACTTGCTGAGAACCCGGCAACCGTCCGGGAACCGTGACCTCAGCGCCGTGCAATACGACGGCGTACGGCAGATCCAGATTGGGGCCGATGATGCCGAGCGGTACGGCCGGGTCGAGTACCACGAACTCAGCCCCGAAGTCGCGGGCGAGGTCGTTGATGCGTTTCGCCATCAACGGATGCGGCAGCAACACCGACTCACGCACACGCTCGACCCGAAACGGCTGCTGCTCGTCCCACTCGCGTGCCCCCTTGTAGGGACTCGTCAGGACGGCGAATTGGTCGGAAGGCAAGCGACGCCACCATTCCCACAGCAACGACTGGATGCCGCCGACTTTCGGCGGAAAGTCGTTGGTGACGAGGAGGTGACGGCCCGACATGCGTTTCCAGTGTTACCCACGCGCCGTGGGTAGATGCCGCATTTCGTCGCGAACCACATCGCTGGGGTCGTCGGCGGGCAGAAGGTCGACGTGACCCACGCGTGCTGCGGCCCACACCGCATGCGCCCGAACGAACGGGTCGTCGTCGACGAGGCTTCGTGCAATCGCATCGCGGGCGGCGGCATCGTCGGGCCGCGCCCGGTTGCCCAACACGATGAGTGCATTGCGCCGCACCCACCTCGCCTCGCGGTCGTGGATGTACCAACGACCGAACCGCGACACAATCTCACCGTCGGCCATCGACAGAATCGCGACGGGGTCGACCGTGGCCGTGATCTGTGAGTCGTCGCCACGGCGGGTCAACGACACGCGCACCGAGCGCGTCGAGGGTGGACACACTTCCTGACAGTCGTCGCAGCCATAGATGCGGTCGTCGATGGCCTCGCGCAGGCCGCGATCGACGATTCCGGGCTTCTGGATGACCCACGCCAGACACCGCGCAGCATCGATGACTCCGGGCTCGATGATCGCGCCGGTCGGACAGCTGTCGAGGCAGCGTCGGCACGTTCCACATCCATCGGCAACGGGTGTCGACGTGGGCAGCACCGCATCCGTCACCACTCCCCCGAGCACGAACCAACTACCCGCGTCGACGAGCAACAGGTTGGCGTTCTTGCCGTACCAACCAAGACCGGCAAGGTAAGCAGCCTCACGGTCGACGAGTGCGTTCTCGTCGGCCACGACGAGTGCACGGTGGCCGACCGACTTCAGCTCTTCGGCGACTGCTCCGAGCGCATTGCGCAATGCCGCGTAGTTGTCACGCCAGGCGTATCGCGCGACACGAGCCGTCGGTGCCTGCGAATTGGAAGAGTGACCCGGCTCGGGCTCGTGGTACGCAACCGCACCGACGATGATCGACCGCGCACCCCGCACGACCGTCGACGGGTCGGTCGACCGCACAGGATTACGAAAGGTGAACTGCATCGTGTCGGACAAGCCGCGGGCGTTGCGGTCGTCGATGGCTCGTCGGGCACGGTCGAACCGACGGGCCGGGGCGATGCCGACCCGATGAAGACCTGCGCGTGTGCCGACATCGCAAACGTGGCGGGCGTAGTCGTGGAGTGCCGCTTCGGTACGGGACTGCGCGTCAGACGGCACGGTGCCGAAGCGTAGGCACCATTCCCGCGTTTGCGAGCAACTTCACGGCGCGAGCCTCGTCGAGGCTGAGAACAACGGCTTCGTCGGGGTTGCGTCCGATCAGAAAACTGACCACGCAGTCGCCGCAGGCATCGGTGTCACGCATGCAGCAGGTGTCGCAATCGATGGTGAGGGACTCGTTTGTCGTCATGTACACAGCGTGACAACGGGGTGTCACACGCTGACGACGTGCGCTCCCTGGTGGTCGATGGAAACGACCCGCGCACGACCATTCGAGGGCAAAGCGGCCGCCACGCGGTCGGCGTCACCCGATCGCACGAAACATGCCACGGTGGGCCCCGAACCGCTGAGCCACGCCGACACGGCCCCCGCATCGACCATTGCCCCCATCGCCTCACGGCTCGGATCGGCCTTTGCCAGCCGCAGGTCCTGGTGCAGACGGTCGCTCATTGCCTCGCCCAATGCATCGATGTCGCCCGCAGCGAGAGCCGCAACGAGCAGCGCGGTGTGGGTGATGTTGAACACCGCATCGACGAACGACACCGACTGCGGCATCTTTGCGCGCGACTCGGATGTCGAGGTGGTGAAGTCGGGAATCCACACGACCACGGACAATTGACCGGCGAGCCGGTCATCGAGTGGCACCTTCACCGCGCGATGGCCGTTCGTTGCGATGACACCACCCAACAACGACGCTGCAACGTTGTCGGCGTGACCCTCGAGCCATGCCGTCGCGTCGATCACTGCCTGGGTCATCGACGCGTCCAACACCGTGGCCTCATGCGACCGAAGGACGCCGAGCACCGCACCGCCGACACGCACCGCACCGCTGTAGCCGAGTCCGCGGCCCATCGGAATTTCACTGCGTACCCACACGTTGCCGTTCCCGCCGGCGTCGCGGAAGGCAATCGTCGCGGGGTGATGTTCGTCGGCGACCCTGCCCCGTTCGGGAACGGCATCGACGCCCACGATTCCAACTTCGGCGTACAGCGAAAGAGCCATGCCGAGTCCGTCGAAACCCGGACCCAAATTGGCGGAACTACCCGGCACGCGAACGATCGTCATGACTTCACCGCGTCCGATTCGAGATGACCTACTGCTCGAGACGTTTTGCCGCACGATCACTCGCGACGACAAGCCTGTCGAGCACCGATGCAGCGGCACCACCATCGATCGATGCCTCGGCGAGGGCACGCCCGGCGCGCAGGTCGGCCGCAACACCCGCAACGTGCAGCGCAGCCGCGGCATTGAAGACGACCGTGTTGCGCATCGGCCCCGCTTCGCCGGCGAGGATGCGTCGCGCAATCGCGGCGTTTTCCCCGGCATCGCCGCCCCTGATGGCCTCGAGGGGTGCATTCGCAAAACCAATGTCGGACGCATCGACGCTGAACTCGGTGATCCCCCCCTCGCGCAGCGCGATGACTTGGCACGGCCCACCAAGCGTGATCTCATCGACGGCACCGTGTCCGTGAACGACCCACGCCGAACGCACACCGCGCGAACCGAGGGCCTCGATCATCGGCCGCATCATCCACGGCGCGGCAACACCGACCAACATCGAAGAAATCGGTGCGGGGTTCGCCATCGGACCGAGCAGGTTGAACGCGGTCGAGATACCGATTTCGCGCCGCGACGGGCCCGTGTAACGGAACGCGGGATGGAAGCGTGCGGCGAGGCAAAAACCCATGTTTGCCTCGGCGATGCATTCGGCCACTCCAACGGGGTCGAGTTCCGCCGCAACTCCCAACTCTTCCAACAGGTCGGCCGCGCCGCACTTCGATGATGCAGCACGGTTGCCGTGCTTGCACACGGGAACACCCGCGCCGGCCACCACGAACGCCGTGAGAGTCGACACGTTGAACGACTGCGACAAGTCGCCACCGGTGCCGACGATGTCGACTGCTCGTCCCGCCACGTCCGCAGGCAGATCGACGCGCTGGCCCGCCGTACGCACGGCGCGCAACATTCCGGCAAGTTCGGCTGCGGTTTCGCCCTTGGCGCGTAGCGCAACGATGAACGCCGTCATCTGCGACGGCGTCGCCGAACCCTCGAGGATCTCTGTGATCGCAGCCTCGGCAACCTCTGGTTCGAGATCGCGTCGCGCGATGAGCGTTCCGAGAACTGTCGGCCATCCGCCGAAGTCGGCAAGCGGGCGCGGGTGCGATGCGGTCACGCGAACAGTCTCGCGTGGCAGAGAAAGTTTGCTACGCCGGATTTCGCTTCAGGCGGTGCGACGGCGCTGGCGGATGATGCGACGGCGCTCACGCTCGGTCGTGCCGCCCCAGACGCCCTCTTTTTCGCGGGATGCGAGAGCATGCTCCAGACAGGCGATACGCACGTCGCAGGTGCCGCATACGGAAATTGCCACCGAGGCGGCAACTTCGTCGCCTTCATCGGGAAAGAACACCGCCGGATCGAGGCCCTGACAGGCCCCCCGCTGCCGCCACGAAATGTCGGTGATTGTCACGTCCTGCCCCCCAGTGCACGTCACCCGTGTAGTTGGTGGGCATCGGCCACGTTCCCCCCGAAACGTGACCGATGTCTCACCGTGCAGAGGACAATAAACCCACCCCGAGGGGCGGCGCAAATCTCATGTTTGTGACTAAATGCCCAAATCGCCGGCCAGTTCAGCCACGGTGAACGGAGCCAACTCTGCCGCCTCGAGGTAGTTCGGGTGGGTACAAAGCAGTTGCACCGGACCCTCGCCGAATGCGGCCAGGTCGTCGGGGCCGAACTCGAAGCGGATGTAGTGGACGGCGGCCGTGACGTTTTCACGCGTCAGGGTGGCGTCGTGCTGCTCGTCGGTGACCGGGGCGACCTCGCGACCGTTGGCGAGACGGATGCGGAACGAACGTTCGATGCCCACCAGTTTGGGCAGCCACTCGCGCATCGCTGCGTCCGACGTGAGTTCGATGAAAACCGTGGCGCACAGTTGGCCGGGCTCGGGGATGAGCGGGTTGTAGGCACGCAGTTCGTCGAGCACACCCTCGTCGGAGATCACGCGCTCGGCGCGCAGCATTTCCTGAATCTGGTACCACATCGTGTCGCGGCTCTCGAACATCACCGTCACGACGGTGCCGAGCTCGATGCGACGGCGACGCTTGGTTTCGATCGTCGCGGCCTTCTTCTCTGCGCGCACCTTTTCGTAGGCACGCAGGTCGAGAATGTCATCGACGCTCAGTTTGCGGGAAACGGTTGTGGGGGGCACTTCGTCTTCCTTTCGTTGTGGTTCTTACTCTTCGGGGATGCCGTAGGCACGCGCGAGCAACTGCAACGGGTGGCTCGGAGCCTTGCCCGTTTGTTCGTTGATCGCCGTGTTGGCAAGGTGACAGTCGCCAGCCACCTCGTCGCCGTCGGCGGCAGTGATTTCGTCGGCGAGTTTCTTTGCGATCGGCATCGAAAGATCCGCGTTCTCTGCACGGAGACCCCACATGCCGTCGATGCCCGAGCAGGTCTGCACGAGCTTGATCTTCGCGCCCGTCAACTTGAGCAGGTCGCGGCTCTTCATCCCGATGTTCTGTGCACGCAGGTGACACGGCGCGTGGTACGTGATCTTTTCGGGCACCTCACCCGGGAACTCGGTCACGAGTTCGGTGTCCTCGGCCTTGTGCAGTCGCATCAGGTACTCGGCCGCGTCGTACGTGTTGGCGGCCACGAGCTCGGCATCGGCACCACCGATGTAGTCGACGTAGTCCTTCTTCAGGATGTAACCGCAGGTCGGCTGGGGAACGACGATGTCGTTGCCCTGACGCACCGAGGCGGCAAGTGCGGTGACGTTGTCAGCCGCGACTTTCTTGAACTTCTCGACGTCGCCGCTGTGCAGGTACGGAGCACCGCAACACGATGCACCCTCGGCGAGCGAACACTCGACGCCGTTCTTTTCGTAGACCTTGACGAGATCCTTGCCGATGCCGGGCTCTTGGTATTCGACGAGACACGTCGGGAACACCGCGACGCGACCCTGACGCATGGCGATGACGGGCTTCACGCGCTTCTTGAACCACGTCGAGAAACGGACCTTGGCGAACGGCGGGAGCATTCGCTTGCTGGAAACACCCGCGGTCTTTTCGACGACCTTGCGGATCGCCGAACCCGAAGGCGCACCGAGAACCTTGTTTGCAACCGGCGAGACGGCCGTTGCGACCTTGCCGAGGGCGTCGGTATGGCCCATGAAAGTCGTGGTGAGACGCTTGCGCACCGGAACCTGCTTGGTTGCCTGGCGCATTGCATCGACGCGCAACATGAGGCGCGGAAAGTCGAGCGCCCACTCGTGCTGGCCCGGGATGTAGGGGCAGTTGATGTAGCAGAGCTTGCATTGGAAGCATTCGTCAACGACCTGGTCTTGTTCGGCAATCGTCAACTTGCCGGCGTCCTGGTCGTCGTGTTGGTCGACGAACTTGAAGAGCGTCGGGAACGACGTGCAGTACTTGAAGCACAGACGGCATCCGTGACACAGGTCGTACACGCGGGTGAGCTCGGCGCGAACGTCGGCCTCGTCGAGGTACTTCGGATGATTGGGGTCGTACGTGATCGTCATGTGCTTCTACTTCTTCGTTCTTGTTCGTGTTGTTGCGTGAATTGCAGAGACAGTGCGGGGCGTCGGGTTCGCCGACGCCCCGCCGTGTCGTGATCGGTTCCGATCAGAGGGAGTTGAGGCCCTCTTGGAAGCGGCCGGCGTGGCTCTTCTCGGCGCGTGCGAGCGTCTCGAACCAGTCGGCGATTTCTGCGAAGCCTTCGTCGCGGGCGGTCTTGGCGAAGCCCGGGTACATCTGGGTGTACTCGTAGGTCTCGCCGGCGACCGACGCCTTGAAGTTCTCTTCGGTCTCACCGATCGGCTCGCCCGTTGCGGGGTCACCGACCTGTGCGAGGAAGTCGAGGTGACCGTGCGCATGGCCGGTCTCGCCCTCGGCAACCGAGCGGAAGAGTGCTGCCGCATCGGGGTAGCCCTCGACGTCTGCCTTCTGTGCGAACCACAGGTAACGACGGTTTGCCTGGCTCTCGCCGGCGAACGCCTCCTTCAGGTTCTCGTGTGTCTTGGTTCCGGCAAGTCCGGCCATGACTGCTCCTTTTCTATGTTGTTTGGTTCTTTGTTGTTTGTGTTGTTAGGGGTTATTGCTTCACTGCAGACAGCGTGTCGACAGCGCTTGCGCACTGCGGACACTTGCCTGAGAACACGATCCGTGCTGCGTACACGGAAAAACCATCGAGGCCCGCGACCGAAATCGCGCCGGCATCGGGGACATAGACGTCGCGCACATCGCCACACGTGGTGCACACGCTGTGGTGGTGGTCGTCGACGTTCGGGTCGAAGCGCGCTGCGCCACCCAGTTGGATCTGCTGCAGCTCACCCATCGCTGCCAGGTCGGTGAGCGTTTGGTACACGGTGCGCAGCGAGATGCCCGGCATCTCTGCCACCGCAACCTCGTAGAGCGTCTCTGCGGTGGGGTGCATCTCATTGCCGTGGAGAAGGCGGAACAACAGTTGGCGCTGCGGGGTGACCTTCAATCCGGCGGCGCGAAATGCGCTGGCGAGTTCCTCTGGCGACTTCACGCATTTGACACTAAATCTTCTGCCCTCAATCTGCAACTTTTGCGAATTAACAAAAACTGCGATCTGTGTCACAGGCTCCCCTTGTCGGAAGGCCGGCTGCTCAAATGTTGCCCATGAGCACCTCTTCCCTCCCGCTCGACCGCGAGGCACTGCGGGCAGGTGCAAGCGTCACTCTTCTCTTCGCGGTGCCACCGACACTCGTCGCACGTTTCGTTCTCGACAACAACGACGACACCAGCGGTTGGGCACCGCTGCTGTCGCTCATCGCCGTCATGGGTTTCGTGCTCGGCTCGGGTGTCGCCGCGTGGCGTCAACGGTCGCAACGACCGATGACACATGCCGTCATTGCCGGCGCAGGGGTGTTCGTCGCGGCGCAGGCAGTGTTCCTTTTGCTGCGCATCGCAACCGGCGGGGACGTGCGTGTGATGCGCATTCTCACGTCGTTCTCTCTCGCGCTCGTTGCAAGCGTGATCGGCGGCCTCCTCGGCAACTTCCTGCAAAAGAACGGCATCCGACCCCGATGAGCGAGTCACGAAACCCGAGTGCCGTACTCGTCGTCGATGTCGGCACCAGCGGTTTGCGTGCCGCACTCGTCGATACCGCCGGCACGATCATCGACTTCCATTACGTTGCGCAACCACCGTCGACACCGTCACCCGGTCTCGTGGAATTCGACGCGATGCAGTTGTACGAAGCCGCGGTCGATGCCGCGACCACCGTCGTGCGACGAAACGAACGTGTCGCGGTCTCGTCTCTCGGCATCACGAACCAACGCGCCTCGGTGATCGCGTGGAACGCTCGTACCGGCGAACCAATCGGGCCCGGCATCGGATGGCAGGACCTGCGCACGGTCGTCGAGTGCATCACCGCAAAGGCCGAACACGGTCTCGCAATTGCACCAAACCAAACCGCGACGAAGGCGGCATGGCTGCTCGCGAACAACGCCACAGGAACACCCGTGGGTGATCTTCGGTTCGGGACCATCGACACCTGGCTCACGTGGAAGCTCAGCGGCGGAGCCGCTTTCGTGACCGACCACACGAACGCCGCGGTGACCGGTCTCGTCGACGTCGAAACCGTCGACTGGGATTCACATGTCTGCGCGATCTTCGGTCTGCCGGTCGAATGTCTGCCGCGAGTCGTTGCTTCACGCGAAGTCGTCGGCCACGTCGCGGGTCATCCGGGTCTGGACGGCATCGCGTTGGCGGCACGCATCGGTGATCAACAATCGTCGCTCGTTGGCCAGGGGTGCATTGCTCCCGGACGCACGAAGATCACGTTCGGCACCGGCGGGATGCTCGACATGTACACGGGCAAGGTCGGCCCGACCGAAGCCAAACGCACGGTCTTCGGCACGTTTGCAATCGTTGCGTTTTCGCTCGACGGCGACAGTCGGGACATCCATTGGGGAACCGAAGCAATCATGCTGTCGGCGGGAACCAACGTCGAGTGGCTGTGCACCGACATGGGACTCATCTCATCACCGCAGGAAAGCGACGAAGTCGCACGTGCTGCCGGCGGCACCGAAGGTGTCAACTACGTTCCGGCATTGCTCGGTCTCGGCACGCCCGACTGGGATTACGGCGCGCGCGGAACCTTGACGGGCCTCACCCGTGGCACGAACCGCGGGCACATCGTGCGGGCCGTTCTCGAAGGAATCGCGCATCGCGGCGCCGACCTGCTCGACACCGCGCTACGCGACGCAGCCTCGCGAGGCGTCGATGCACCCGACTCCTTGAGGGTCGACGGTGGCATGTCACGCAATGCGACATTCGTGCAGTTGCTTGCCGACGCCACCGGCAGGACGGTCGAGGTATCCCCCATCTCCGAGGCGACGACGCTTGGCGCGGCATACCTTGCCGGCACCGCGCGTCACACAGATGCCCTGTGGCCGAGCCTCGACGCGGCAGTCTCGACCTGGGTACCTGCGACCACGGTCACGCCATCCATCAACGCCGCCACCCGGGCTGCTGCACGCACCAACTGGGCGGAAACTCTTCGCTCCGCAAAGGCCTGGATCCCCGACCTGACCGCCCTCGACTTCTAAAGTTGCACCGCCCCGCCCCCGTCGGTGAACCTGTACCGCAAGTCAGGTCTGAGAAAGGATCCCTCGTGGCAGACACCAGCACCACGGCGCCGCCAAAACAACCCACCGCCGCCGACGCCGCCCTCCTCTCCTATGCGCTCGGCCTCGAGTTCGCGATGGTCGACATCTATGCCCGCGCGACGGCCGCCGCGAAAGACGATCTGAAAGCGGTCGCCGAACTCTTCGGCGCGCACCACCGTGCCGCCGCGCAATCACTGACCGGCCTGCTCGGTCGCAAGGCGACGACGGGTCGCAACGAGAAGTTCTACGCCGAACAGTCGGCAAAGGCGTCCGGAGGCTCGGCCAAGGAGACGGCAGCACACCTCGCGGGTCTCGAAAACGCGATGGTCGCCACGCACCTCAAGGTGCTCGGCACTCTGCGCGGCATCGACGGCGCAACGCTCGTGGCGTCGATCATTCCCATCGAAGCCCGCCAGGCCGCGGTGCTCGTCGGCTTGTCCGGCTCGTCCGCACTCGACGACATCATGGCCCTCGATGCCGAGGCCGCAATCGACCCCGAGACCTACCCCGCCTGATCGAAGAGAAACGCCTCACCATGAACACTCCCATGAACGACAACGCTTTCAACCGCCGAAAGTTCCTGCAGTCGGGCGGACTCGCCCTCGCCTCGGCCGCGATCCTCGCCGCGTGCGGCAAGAACGACAAGGTCGCCACTGCGTATCCGCGCATCGGTGATTCGCCCACCACGACCGGCCTTCCCGAAGCTCATGTCACCGACGTCGTGCTGCTGCGCACGGCATCGTCCCTTGAGTGGTGCGCAATCGATGCCTACACCGCTGTTGCGGGTCTCGGCATTCTGCCCGGTGCGGTACTGCCCGTCGTCAAGCGTTTCCAGGATGACCACAAGTCGCACGCTGCTGCGCTGACCGAAGTCATCAAGAAGGCTGGCGGCGAACCCTTCGAGTGCGCGAACGAGCGCATCAACACCCTCTACATCGCGCCTGCGGTCGAACTGATCACGGGAAACAAGGACAAGGGCATCGAAGCAAGCGACACCCCGGTCGACGACCTGCTCGTTCTCGCGCACGGCCTCGAAAACCTGGCGGCAGCCACGTACCAGTACTACGTCTCGCTGATTGCACAACCTGCGCTGCGTGGTGCCGCGATGACCATCGGCCAGGACGAGGCGCGTCACGCCGCCGTTCTGGCACAGGCGATCATCCCTGATGGCAAGGGCATCGCACCGTCGATCAACGAAAAAACCGGCAAGGCGAACCCCGCCGCGGTACCGGGTGCGTTCGGCAGCCTCGCAGCAATCTCCTTCGCCATCGGCAAGACCAGCGAAGCAGGCACGAAGACACAGTTGAGCCTCGACACCCCGAGCCTCAATTCACTGGCGTACGAGTACGCCAGCTGCTGACGGCGTACGAGTACGCCAGCTGCTAGCAGCGAAACTGCGACGAATCTCCCGAGGGCGCGGAACCCCGCATCGTTACACTGTTTTCCGGTGAGTCGGCCGGGTGGCCGCGGCACACGCAAGTGCGTCGAGGAAAGTCGGGACTCCACAGGGCAAAGTGCTGGCGAGAGCCAGGTGGGGGCGACCTCACGGACAGTGCAACAGAAAACAAACCGCCGGAGGGGCAACCCAAAGGTAAGGGTGAAAAGGTGCGGTAAAAGCGCACCAGCGTGCGGGGCGACTCGCGCGGCTTGGCAAACCCCACTTGGAGCAAGGTCACGCAGAGGACATGAGCGGCTCGCTCGCCTTCGGGCAGTCCTCGGGTAGACCGCATAGATGGATGGTCACCGGACCGCAAGGTCCACAGAATCCCGCTTACAGGCCGGCTCACCATTTTCGCTGGTTCCCCGGGCTATCAGCCCGGGGAACATTATTTTTCGGGATGCACGGTGACGTTGAACGTCACGAGCGCGGCGCGCTGGGTGTGCAGTCGAATCGTCGACATTGACGCACGGTCGAGTGCGGTTCTCCACGAGACGCCGATGTCGACACCGAGCGCCCATGCAACCGCTGCTTTGATTGGCGAAACGTGGCTCACGACGACGATGTGGGTTGCAGTGTCGTTCGTTGCCAGGTCAACCAGCGCCTCACGGACGCGGGTTTCGAGTTCGGCCATCGATTCACCGCGGGGCGGACGAAAGTCCGGATCGCTGCGCCACCGAGCCCACACGTCGGGTGGCACTGACGACATCGGTTGTCCGTCGTAGTCGCCGTAGTCGAGTTCGATCCACCGATGATCGGTCTCGATGCCGACGCCGACGTACCCGGCGATCGCCGCTGCTGTTTGTTGGGCGCGCGTCAAGGGGCTCGCAATGACCCGGTCAACCGGTGCAACTCGCGCCAATGCCGGGCCGAGCACCGCCGCCTGGTCGTGGCCCACCTCGTCGAGTTCGTTGTCGACGTGACCCTGCAACAGGCCCCCTGCGTTGGCGTGCGTACGGCCGTGACGCACGAGTGTGAGAAGCCGATCAGCCAACCTCGACCAACTCCCCCGTCGCCAGGAAACGCCGCCGCGCATCGCGGTTGGTGAGTCCGTGGCGCCGCACGATCCACGCGACACCGGCCGCGCCGACAACCTCGAGAAGCAGGTTCAACACTCCGCGCTCGGCAACGGGCAATCGCGCGCCTTCGAACGACGTTCCGGTGAACGGCCACCAGAACACGTCGGTGTTGGCGAACGCGCCGTCGAACACCAGGTGCATGAAGAATCCGATCGCAAACGGGAGCAGTCGACGACGCCGTGCGCTGCCGCGCTTCGTCACGACCATGATCAAGGTCAAGAGTGCAACGCTCGCCGTCAGCGTGTGCAGCACCCGCGCGCCGCCGAACGCCACATCGACGGCGTCGGGCAACAATGCACCGACGATCAACAGTCGGTAGTCGAATCGTGGGTCACGGAAGACGTACCGCACGGCGAGAACCGACGTGGCCACGAACCAAAGGAACACGCCGACAAACCTACCGATGGCCTCAGATGACGAGCCAGCGCGCGCAGTTCGGGCATTCACGCTGGGTCGGCTCGTCGCGCCTCACCGCTTCGACCTCCGAAGTCGACAGATCGATGTGACATCCCCCGCAGGTCGCACGTACCAGTCGTGCAACGGCGACTCCCCCGTGTGCCGCCCGGCGCCTTTCGTACTGAGCAAGCCACTGCGCGTCGACCGTCGCCGCGGTCGCGTTGCGTCGCTCGCTCACATCTTTCAATGAGTCCCGCACTGCCGCAAGCGCCGCCTGCAACGTACGCCCCGCCTCATCGAGGCTCGACCCTGCGACGGCAATCTCCGAGCCGAGCCGGGCCAGCGTTGAATCAAGTTCCTCGCTGCGTTCGAGGGCTGCCAACGATTCGTCTTCGACCGACGAGATCTTTTCCCCGAAGTTGGCCATCTCATGTTGAAGCGCCTCGGCCTCGCGCGGGGCGATGACCGTTTTCATTTGCGCGTTCAAGCGGTCGAGTTGTTTGCGCATGTCGGTGACGGCCGCTTCGTTCGATTCAATCACGGCGACGAGGCCGCGATGCTCAGCCTCGATGCGATCCAACTCCGCTCGCAGGTTCGCCGACACACGTTTCGCTTCGGCGAAGGCCGCGGCCTCGGGAAGGTGCGCCGCCTTGTGTTCGAGTTGCGCGATCTCGGTGTCGAGCGCCTGCAGTTCGAGCAGCTGGTCGAACGACTCCATCACCCGAGACTACCGACGACGGGAAACTGCTCAGCCACCCGCGATGGTCGTCTGCACCCAACCGGGCAGGGCTTTCGTGCAATCGAACACAAGGGCATTGTTCGGGTCGACCGACGGCACAGGCGAGAACGGGTTGGTGTTCGACGGCAGGATTGTCGTTCCCGCATCCACCACACTGACCACGGGTCGTCGAGCCACCGGCGCCGTTGTGTCCGGTGGCAGCGTCGTCGTCACAACTGGTGGCAGCGTGCTTGCCCCCGGAACTGCTGTTGTCGTCGTCAACTCGACGGGCGCCACCTTGCCCACCACGCGGCGTGGCAGGGTTCCCGAAACGACCTGAGCCACGCAGTCGACACCCGGCAGATAGAGCCGCACCGACGAACGCGCGATGGGCGGTGCGGGCTCCCAGTCGAGCGACGGCTCGCCCGCGAGTGCCGTGTCGGTGAACGACTTCCAAATGGCAGCAGGGAAGGTTCCGCCCTGCACCCGCGGAACCTTCTTTGCCGCGAACTCGGGCACGTTGACCATCGGCGTGTACGCCTTCGGGTCACCCACCCACACCGCGGTGGTCAGTTGCGGCGTCATGCCAACGAACCACGCGTTCGTGTTGTCGTCCTGCGTGCCGGTCTTGCCGGCCGCCGGCCGCTCGCCATCCAGCGCACTGCGGCGCGCAGTTCCTTTCGTCAACACGCCCTTCAAAATGCCCACCGCCTTGTCGGCGACCTCTTTCGAGAACACGGTCTGGCCCGGGTCGTTGTGTTCGTACACCACACCGAGCGGACCCTCGATGCGTTCGACAAAGAACGGCTGCATGTGCACGCCACCATTCGCAATCGTTTGCGCGCCACTTGCCATGTCGAGCGGACTCATCTCGTTGGCGCCCGTCGCAAAACTGGCGTACGGCTGGATTTTGAACGAGTCGCGCGTGAGGAACATCGACTGCGACATGCGATACGTGGTGTCGACCACACGGTTCAGCCCGACAATCTGGGCAAGCCTGCTGTACGCGCAGTTGATCGAATACCACGTCATCTCTTCGAGTGACCCGAGAGGCCGACTGACACCCTGTTCGATCTCGAAGGGTTCATCCTCGTTGCCGGGGTTCGGCAACGTGCACGGCAACGTTCCATCGATGAGGTCGGTCGCTTCGACTCCGGCCTGCAACGCGGCCGCCAACACGAAAATCTTGATACTCGAACCGGTTTGGCGGCGACGCAACGTCATGTTCACCTCGTCGCGGCCCGGCTGGAACCCGGGACCGCCAACCATTGCGCGCACGCCACCACTCGCCGTGTCGAGCGACAGCAACGCACCCTGGAACCCTGCCTTGTTGGCGGGAAGTTGATTGCGCACGGCGATCTCGGCCGCGGACTGCATTGCGCCATCGAGGGTCGTGTAGATGCGCAGGCCTCCACGGAAAAGTGCGTTGAACCGTTCGGGATACGTCGCACCGAGAATGTCGGACTTGTTCAGCAGGTAATCCTTCACGGCCTCGGAGAAGTACGTGCGGGTGATCGATCGTTGCGGTACTGACTGCAGCACCTCGGGCAGGGGCCACGTCGTGGCGAGTTCCTCGGCGCGTTCCACCGTCATCAAGCCCTCGGCGGCGACCCGACGCAATGCAACCGCAAAACGCTGCCGCGAGCGCTCGGGGTGACGAATCGGGTCGTAGCTCGACGGTGCCTGGACCATGCCCGCGAGGAACGTCGCCTGCTCGATCGTCAACTCACCGACCTCGGCACCAAAGTAAATCTCAGCCGCGGCACGCAAGCCGTACGCGTTGTTGCCGAGAAACACCGTGTTGAGATAGCGCTCGAGAATGTCACGCTTGGCGACCGTGCGTTCGAGCAGCACCGCGTAGCGGGCCTGCAACGCCTTGTAGCGACCGTCACGTTCGAGCCCTGCCAGGTACTCGTTCTTCACAACCTGCTGGGTGATCGTTGACGCACCCTGGCGCGACGAGCCCGACTCGAAGTTCGACAACCCCGCCCGCACGAGCGCACGCAAGTTCACGCCCTTGTGTCCGAAAAAGTTCACGTCCTCGACCGCAAGCACGGCGGCGACGACGTCATCGGGCACCTGATCGAGGGTGATGGGTTGGCTGTTCTCCACCTGAAAGGCACCGATCTGGCGGCCATTACGGTCGAACAACGTCGAGCGTTGTGCAATGCCCGTGAAGGTGGGCAGCGACACGGGTGTTTCGTCGTGGGCGTTCATGAGTCCCCACACGCGCGGCGCGATCGCCACCCCGACAGCGGTCACGAAGAGACTCCCGGCGACAACGGCGACGAGAAGCCTGAGGATTCGCACCATCGATGCAATCGGCCATCCCATCGGAGCCCACGGTATCCGCGCACCGACAGCGACTACCGTGCAGGCATGTCTTTCCCCCACATTCGACCCTTCCGCTTCGGCGTGCAGTGTTCACGGGCCGCGAACGCCACCGAATGGGTGGAACTCGCCCGCCGCACCGAGGCGAACGGATTCGACTGCCTCACGATGCCCGATCACTTCACCGATCAGCTGGCGCCCGTTCCCGCATTGCAGGCGGCTGCCGACGCCACGACACGCCTGCGCGTCGGCGCACTTGTGTGGGACAACGACTACAAGCACCCCGTGGTACTCGCCAAGGAACTTGCCACGATCGACCTGCTGTCCGAGGGTCGTCTCGAGATCGGCCTCGGTGCGGGCTGGATGATCAGCGACTACGAACAAGCGGGCATCCCCTACGACTCGGCCGGGGTTCGCATCGACCGCTTCGTCGAGGGACTCGAGATCATGAAGCGCGCGATGGCCGACGGTGCCTTCTCGTTCGCAGGACGGCACTACACGGTGACCAACTACGACGGACAGCCCAAACCCGTGCAAAAGCCCTGCCCACCAATTCTCATCGGTGGCGGCGGCAAGCGCGTTCTTTCGTTTGCCGCACGCGAGGCCGACATCATCGGAATCAACGGCACGATGACCGCCGGAGTCGTCGGGCCCGACGCGATTTCCACGATGACGGCAGACGCCGTCGAAGACAAGGTCAACGTCGTGCGCGAGGCGGCCGGCACGCGTCTCGCCTCGATCGAAATGAACATCCGCGCGTTCTTCGTGAAAGTCACCGATGATGCCGACGGAACGATCGCCGGAATGGCGCAAATGATCGGTGTCGAGCCGTCGATGGTCGCCGAGACACCCTTTGCACTCATCGGACCGCCGAGCAAGATCGTCGAAGACCTGATCGCCCGACGCGAGCGCTGGGGCTTCAGCTATGTCATCGTCGGCGCCGAGGACGTTGAATCCTTCGCCCCCGTCGTCGCCGCCCTGAACGGCAAATGAAGACAGTCCGCACGCTGCCCGCGGCAGTGCTGACGGGCGCAATCATCGCTTGGATCTGGATCGTCGGCCGCCTCGTCGTCGACCGCCACAACTCGTTCGCCACCTTCGACTTCGACCTCGGGATCCACGACCAATCGCTGTGGCTTCTCTCGAAGGGCGAATGGTTCAACACGGTGTGCGGTCTGCCCGTGTTCGGACACCACGCAATGTTCATGTACTGGCTGCTCGTGCCGTTCGTGTGGCTGGGCGGTGGGCCGAACCTGTGGAACGTTCTACAGGTTGCCGCGCTCGCACTCGGTGCAGTGCCGGTGTATCTCATTGCGCGCCACCGCCTGCGCAGCGACGTGCTCGCCTGCATGTTGGGCATCACGTGGTTGCTCTTGCCCACCGTGTCGTTCCTCGCCTGGGAGACCTGGCACCCCGAAACCCTCGCGCTGCCCTTTCTGATGATGGGCTACCACTACGCGACGACACGACCCGAAGGGTTCGGCTCCGACGTGCGACGTCGCAACATCATCGCCTTCGCGTGGCTACTGGCGGCAATGTTGTGGAAGGAGGACATCTCCCTCGCCGTCATGGGAGTCGCAGTACTTCTCATCGCCAAGAAGCGTTGGAAGTTCGGCGGCCTGCTGCTCGGCTTTGCGGCTCTCTACTTCCTCGTCATCGGCGTGTGGATGGTTCCGTCACTTGCCGGCGAGACCAGTGCGTACGGGATGCTCTACGGAGAGCTCGGCAAGACGCCCTTCGACGTCGTGAAGACATCCCTCTCCGAGCCCTCGCTCTTCTTCGACCGGCTCTCGAACAACAACTTCAAGGGATACCTCGGCCAGTTGTCGTCGCCGCTCGCCTTTCTTCCGTTCCTCGCACCGCTCACGATTCTGATGGGTGTGCCACAGATCTTCATCAACATCCTCACCACCGCCGACTTCACCTGGGCGATGATGTACCACTACCAAGCAGTCCCCGTGGCGGCGATGATGCTCGGCGCCGTCGAGGGCGCTGCATTTCTTGCCCGTCGCGCCAAAGCGCTCGGCGTCATCGCGGTGACTTTCACGCTTCTTGCCTCGTGCGTAGCCGCGAATGCGTGGGGACTCATGCCCTTCGGTGACAAGTACCGCGCCGGTTACTGGCCACACGGTGAACAGGTCGTCGACGGATGGCAGGCCGCGCTCGACCGCGTCGGCCCCGACGACGCGGTATCGGCCCACTATGCCTTCGTCCCCCACGCCAGCCAGCGCCGCATCATCTACACCTTCCCGAACCCGTGGGTGCGCACGAACTTCCTCGGCGACCCGTCACTGCTGGAAAGCCCGTCGAAGATCAAGTGGCTCGTCATTCCGGAAAACACCATGGGCGGCGAGGCGGCCAAGGTTCTCGAACGACTGATCGCCACGGGCGAATACGGTGACGCTCAAACCGTCGCCGGTATCACCACGTACAAGCGCCTGAAGCCGTAATCAGAAGCGGCTGCGAATCGCCCACAACTCGGGGAACACCGGGTTGAACAGCGTCGACTTGAGATACCCCGCGCCGCTCGACCCACCGGTCCCCCGACTGTTGCCGATCGTTCGCTCGACCATCTTCACGTGCCTGTACCGCCACTCCTGCAGGCCTTCGTCGATGTCGACCAGTTCCTCGAGCAGCAACGAAACATCGGGCCGCGTTCTGTACACCGACAACAGCGACTCTTCGATGTCGGCCGAGACCAGACACCCGTGCGCACCGAGCAGCGCCACGACGTCGTCCCAGATGCCGGGCCGGGCGAACACGGCCTCGAACTCGCGGAATTGATACGACTGAAAACCACTGGACGATTCCAGGCGTGCGCGAAACGCGTTGAACTCGAGCGGAGTCATGGTTTCGAGAATGTCGACCTGGCCGACCAGCGTCTTCATGATCGTGCGCACCCGACGCAGCGTGCCGAGTGCCGGATGCAAACTTCCCTCACGCAACAAGCGTCGTGCACGGTCGAGTTCATGCAGAATCTGCTTGAACCACAACTCATAGGTTTGATGGATGACGATGAACAGCAATTCGTCGTGTTCCGGCCCGTCGGATTTTGGTTCTTGAAGCGCCAGCAACTCGTTGATCTTCAGGTAAGACACGTACGAGAGCGGTTCACTTGCCATACTTTCCCCATCGTATGGGTCGGGTCATCCTCCACATCGGCACGCTGAAAACCGGCACCACGTCGTTCCAACGTTGGTTCTCCGACAACGAGTCGGCAATCACCGCAGCCACCGGCTGCCGCTGGTTCCATGGAGCGTTTCCCGACGCCCGCGAGATCGCGGCCACATGCATCGATGAGGGTCGCCAAACACCCGCAATGGCCCTCGGCTTCTTTCCCGAGCGGGGATCCGACGCATGGTTGCAATGGCGACAAGACGTCCATCGATCCGTGCGTTCCCAGGTCGATGCAGCGGACACCCCGATCGTCGTCTCCTGCGAGGCGCTGTGCCTGTTGCGCACGTCAACGGAGATGCAAGGCCTCGCCGAGTTGTTCGACCCCGCGACAACCGACATCGTGCTGACACTCCGATCACCCGCAGGCTTTCTCTCTTCCTGGAAACAGCATCTCGAACACGATTTCTTTCGACGCAGCAAAGACCGAGCTTCGTTCGCTTACGTTGGCGAAGATTCATGGCTCGTCGACTAC
>Ga0169931_10005564_pt1 | contig 19160 bp, 17 predicted proteins | sample Kivu_15m_20L_FD_129675 | JGI IMG/M metagenome (GOLD analysis project Ga0169931, IMG submission 129675) | Freshwater microbial communities from Lake Kivu, Western Province, Rwanda to study Microbial Dark Matter (Phase II) - Kivu_15m_20L... | ecosystem: Environmental > Aquatic > Freshwater > Lake... | reverse complement strand
TTCAGGAAGTGGTGATTACTCAATTAAGATTTGGAGAATTTCAACTGGAAAATTGGTTACAACACTAAATGGACATAGTAGTAGTGTCAATTCTTTATGCTGTTTAGATAATGAACTCTTAGCTTCAGGAAGTGGCGATAAATCAATTAAGTTTTTTCTCTAGATAACTAAAATTATTTCTAAGTATATTATCTAAACATTAAATATAAAATATAAAATTTATTATAATATTATATTGGGGATGGGGATTGGGGATTGGGGATTGGGGATTGGGGATTGGCCCAATCCCCAATCCCCAATCCCCAATCCCCAAGTCTAGAATTTATGATATTAAAATTTTAATTTGTATAAATATTTTTTATCAATATAATTGTATAGTTTAAATAAAATTTGATTAAATATTTCATTTTTAAACTATTCGCCAAATACCAAACATATGAACAAGTATTTGCAAATACAAATATCCTTATCTCTAATTATAATTCATACTTACAAAATAAAATTTATAAAAATTTTTAATCAAATCAACTTTAATATTATAATACAAGACCTAACCGTAATTATCTTATATATTTAAGTAAAATTTAATTACAATATTTTATTAAATAATTTTCAGTATACATATTAAATTACAAAATTCATATAAAAATTAATTAGAAAATGAAATTAATTTCCAGCTTATCAAAAAATCTTTCTCATGGTTTTTCTAAAAACAAACAAGCTTTTATCCAAACAAGGTATGGTGTGAGAGATTTTTCAGAAAAGATAAAATTTAATTTTGAAGATCCTCTAAATTTAACATCTCTCTTAACTGAAGAAGAACAAATGGTAAAAAGACAATAAAATTTATTAAATTTGTAGATTATGCATACAGCAAGAGACTATTGCCAAAACAAATTAATGCCAAGAATACTTAAAGCTAATAGGGATGAAAAATTTGACAGACAAATAATGAATGAGTATGGTGAAATGAATTTTCTCGGTGCCACTCTAAAAGGTTATGGATGTGCAGGAGTTTCTTCAGTCGCTTATGGACTAATTATAAGAGAAGTCGAAAGAGTTGATAGTGGTTACAGAAGTGCTATGAGTGTCCAATCTGCTCTAGTCATGTATCCGATATATGCTTACGGAAACGATGCACAAAAAGACAAATACCTTCCAAAGCTGGCAACTGGTGAATTAGTCGGCTGCTTTGGATTGACTGAACCTAACCATGGATCAGATCCAAGTTCTATGGAAACTAGGGCTAGAAAAGACGGAAACATGTATATTCTAAATGGATCTAAAACATGGATTACTAACTCTCCAATTGCTGATGTTTTCATCATATGGGCAAAAGATGATAATAACGAAATCAGAGGATTTATTTTAGAAAAAGGAATGGAAGGGTTAGCAGCTCCTAAAATTGAGGGAAAATTTTCACTAAGAAGCAGTGACACTGGAATGATCTTAATGAATAATGTTAAAGTCCCAGCCGAAAATCTTCTTCCAAATGTAAAAGGATTAAAAGGACCATTTGGTTGCTTGAATAATGCCAGATTCGGAATTTCTTGGGGAGCGCTAGGTGCTGCGGAGTTTTGTTTTCATTATGCTAGGCAATACGCCTTAGAAAGGTATAAATCTATTGATATAAATTTTATTTTTAGAAAACAATTTGGACGTCCATTAGCAAATAACCAATTAATACAGAAAAAATTTGCAGATATGGCAACAGAAATATCTCTAGGTTTAAACGCTGTCTATCATTTATCAAGACTTAAAGATCAAGGATTACATACCCCTGAAATGATTTCCATGCTTAAAAGAAACTCCTGCGGTAAAGCCTTAGACATTGCAAGGACTGCTAGAGATATACTTGGAGGTAATGGAATCAGCGACGAGTATCATATAATTAGACATGTTATGAACTTAGAGTCTGTTAATACATATGAAGGAACCCACGATATTCATGCTTTAATCTTAGGAAGAGCCATCACTGGATTGCAAGCCTTTTATTAGATTAAATAGATAAACTTTAAATGAATAATTTATTAATTTATATAATTAAAGACATAGCGAATAATATTAACATTATTTTCTTAAATATTAAAAATCGAATCAGGATACTCAACATATTTACTGATTAAGAAGTTATAGTTTGGTAAATTATCAATCAACTTTTGGAACAAAAGATCATTTTTCTCTTTTTCGTTTGTAGAATTATTATCTAGATTATTTTCATTTTCTCTAATATTTTTATTAACCATAGTCATGTTTTTTAAATACTCAAGCATTTTATTTTCATTGAAATCACTTATATTGTCTTCTCTAAGTTGTTCTTTTAAATTGCTTTCTGTATTTATTTGTATTGAAGTCTCTTTATTGTTAACGGTTTGAAAATTATTATTAGAACTATTTGTATCCATCATAATTGAATAAAGTACCTCATCAATAAATATAGCTTTCGAATTTTTTTCCTCTGTGACTTCTTGAAATTCTTCTTCTTCTTCATTTTCATCGCTTTCATCGTCCTCTTCGTTCTTTCTAGTTTCGTTTATTTCAATAATTGTAGATATCTTGGTGTTTTCTAGTTGAACTGCAAATGCATTATTCTCGATAGGTTTATTTTTAGTTTCTGTTGCATTTTCAGTTTCTACAAATTCTAGAATGTCATCTTTTTTATTACTTATTTCGCTCAAATAATTTTTGTTTTCTAAATTTTTATCTTCATTTGATTTAATTTCTTTTTTTATGATTTTTACGCTCTTGTTTGAGTGAGAAGGAATATTAATCTGGGATTGAGCTTGGAATATATTTACATAAAGATTTTTCAGATCTATATATTTATAGTAAAGTTGTTTGATTGAAGCATTAGAAAATTCTGAAATCGCATTTTTAAATTTTGCATCTCTATCATTATTTGATTTTGTATTTTTCTCTTCGCTTGATGATTGTCCTAATTTGTTAATTTCTTCAACCGTCAATGCTCTCAGAGCTACTTCAGGTGCATATTTTGAGGACGGAACTAAATTTATTACATTTTTCATCGATAAATTATTGTCGTCTATATTGAGGTAAAAATTTTTAATTTCTGTATCTGAAATATAATTGCTAGTTTTTGATTTTTCATTTGTTCGTGATATAAAATTATTTTTGGTATTAAAATAATTTTCCTTGTATTCTGATAAAAGTTTAGATATCAAATTTGTATTTTTCCCTTTAATTTTTAAGTTGGAATTAACATAATCATTCTTTTTTAAATAAGTTTCTTCAAGGATTTGTTTAGTTTGTTCTTGATTATTTTTGATTTCATTTGATTTATCATCATTTTTAACTTTAGTACTTAATTCGATTTTGTTATTTTGATCATCTTCTTCTACGAAATCAAAAAAATCATCCTCTGTTTCTTCAATTTCTATTTCTTTTTTATGTAAATTAGAATCATTTGATATAGTAATCTCTTCTTTTTTTTGTAATTCTTGATTTTGAATCATGACATCTGGGTTTAAATCGATAGTCTCATTTTGATGAAGCTCTTCTTCTGTAACTTCATTGAATTCGAAATCGTTATCATTTATAACATTATTTTGATTTTTTTCGTTTTGTTTTAAAGTAGTTGATTCAATCAGATCTTGTTTTTCTAGTTCATGCCCTTTATTACCTTCGTGAATTTCAAAGTTCTTGTAGGTAGAAAATTTGAATTCTGTTATCTAAATAAATTTTAACTTAATATAATAGATTACGTTGCTTGTTTCTATACTACCATTTAAATTTTTTCGATTTTCTTGATGTGACTTTTCTTCGTTAACATCGTTGAATTCAAATTCGTCTTGAGTTGGAATTACAATATCCTTTCTATATTGTGTTTGAATCTTTGGATTTTCTTGAGCATGTTCCTGCATGATGTTTGAATTTGATTGAGAGGATTCCTCTTCAGCAACTTCATTGAATTCAAACTCATCGTCATTATGAAATTTATTTTCATGATTTATAATCTAAATTAATTATAAAAATAAAATACTTGGGTATCAACGTTAGATTCCTGCATAAATTCTTTATTAATATATTGATGAGGTGGTAAAGTTTCCTCTTCTACATCGTTGAACTCGAAATCTTCTTCTTTATTAACTTCTATTTCTTTTTCAATAACATTTTGAAATGTTTCCTCTTTTAAAATAACAGCAGAAATTTTAGTACTGTTTTTTTCTACTTCTTTGGCATCTGTGAATTCCATATCAAATTGTACTTTATCAACATGTGATGATTGCTAATTATGTAAATAATATAAATTTACTAGATTTGTTATATTTGTTATTTGTTGAGGTTCATGTAAGTTATTTAGTTCAGGTTTTGAGTTCACTTCCTCAGTGATTTCCTTAAATTCAAAATCTTCATCAATATGAGAATTTAAATCATTACTCTACATTATGATTTAAATTAATCTTTACTTTAAACTCGAAATTTGTAGTTTTAAAACATTCTGTTTCAGCTTGATGACTAGAATTTTCCTCGTTGATTTCATTGAATTCAAAATCATCTTCTTTTACATAATCTGGAGCATTCACTGAATTTAATTCCTCATTTCTTTGTGTTTCATTATAATTATAAAACTCTTTAAAATTCTTTTCTGCATGTAAATTTTCATATTCTTCTTTCTTAATATTGACCGATAGATCATTACTTATTTTAGCTTCTAATGCTATTTCTATTTTTTCTTCATTGATTTGATTATTTTCTATTTTCATTTCATCTTCAAATTTTTCCTTAACATTACTTATTTCATCAACATCAGTGAAAAATTTTTGATTATTTATAGGGCTTTTTAAGTTTTCATGATCATTTTGGTTGATCTTATCCTTATAATTATTATCTTCATATAAAATATCATAATTATTGATTGTTAAGTTTTGAGAGAATTTATTATGAGAGTTTTCATATTTATTTTTCGTTTCTTCAATTATTCCTGGTTCTTCTACTTTACTTCCTTCTGAGGGAATAAAATGAAGATTTTTTTCTTCAAGTTCTTGTGATTCTATTGATTCTATCATTACTTCTTTTTGTTTTTCCGAATTATTATCTTCGTTTACTTCGTTGAATTCAAATTCGTTTTGATTTAAAAAATTATCCTTTTGAGTTTGATGTTCACACACTTGCTGTTTTTGATTCAAGCTTTCAGATGTTTTATCTTCTTTTAGAATTTGAATAATATCATGACTATTGATATCTTTTGCTTGCTGATAATTTTCTTCTTTTTTCTCCTCTTGATTAATTTTGAATTCATCCATGAGTTGGTCAACGATTAAGTCAATAGGATTTTCTAGTTTAATTTCTTCTTTGTTTATTTCACTTGTATTTACCAGGTTATTGCTATTATCTTTTGTAAAATTTAAAATTTGTTCATGGTGATGACAATCTTTCATTGTATTATCAATATTATCTAATTTATTTTGTTCGTTTGCGGTTGAATTTTTATCAAAATTTTGTGAAGAAAAATCGAATTCTAAATTTTCTTTAATTTCATTAAGATTGTCCAATTCTTCCTTAAAATACTGCATGGTGTTCTCCTGATTGGGTAAAATATTTTCGTAATTTTCATTAAGATTAATTTTATTTATTGAGCCTTTTTCTATTTCATCTTCTTTAACCTTGATTCCACTCTCATTTTCTGGGATACGATTGACTTCATTTTCCTCGTCGACAAATTTAAAATCATCATCTTCGTAAGCATCCATCTTGTAAATAATTAAATTAATGAAAATTTACATTATTTATTAAAATTTCTTATTTTTTTAATTTTTTCATCAATATTAAGAGAAAATTTTATTTTAATATAAAAATAATGGAAATTCAGAATGTTTCTAATAATATCTCCAATTCCAGTTATTCTTCATTTTTAGTGGATGTTAGCTACAAAAGTTTCTGTAATGAAGATTTTATTCTTAAACTAAACACTCTACAAATATTAAAATTTTTTAAAGATGAGTTGACTATAAAATACGTAGGAAAAGGATACAATTCAATAGACTACGCAGTAAAATAAGAAATTTAATTTTTACTTAAATATTTCTTTAGAACGCTCAATCAAACAAACCAATTAACACAAACAACCCGATCTTTTATTTTGAGGTGGAAATCGTTGATGAAGGAAGCAAAAAGTAATCAAGCTTTATATTTATTAAATTTAGAGACATTACAATAGGTTTTTCAGATAAAGATTTTATACTCAACAAACAATGCGGGTCTACATCAAAATCTTTCGGATATAACGGAGATGGGAAAATCTACCATGACAAGACCAAGGGAGATCTTTTCGGGCCTAAATTAAAACAAAAGGATATAATAGGCTGTGGATTTTATTTCAGTAAAAACTCAATTTTTTACACTTTAAATGGAAAGTTCATTGGATTTGCTTTTAAGGACGTTGAGTTTCATAATTATTACGCAACAGTTTCTCTACATAGCTTAAACGAAAAAGTTACAGTGAACTTTGGAAAGAAAAATTTTTTATTTGACATAGAGGGCTTTTATCTTGTAAATTACATATATTAAATCTCAAATTTTGTAGTCCCAAACTAATGAAAAGATAAGCGCCATCTTAGCAGAACATACTGAGATAAAAGATCTTGAGTACATTGTTAGAGAATATTTAGTACATTCTGGTTATCAAGAATCCTTCATGGCTGTTGACATTAATTCAAATCGACATGATACCAATCATAAAGCATTAAATGGTGATGACGGAATGATCTACGATAAAGAAAATTGTAACTTGTCCTGGAAAAATTCTCAAGAACTTTACAAAGCGAATGTCCCTCTAGAAAGACAATCATCAATTAAAAAAGAATTGGCTGATGAAAATATTTTCGATACAGATAAAATCAGAAAATATTCCTTAGATTACGGAATGATGAAAGAACCAGAAATGAGGAAGAGAACACTTAGTCTGATGATGGAAAGAATTGATGGTATTTATATATGATGCTAATTATTAAAAATGCTTAGATGAGTCAGATAAAAATCCCGATATCTTCGTAATTATGAATTTCTTAAAAGAAAGAAATATTATACAAAATATGATTAAAGAAAAAGACTATGAAACAGCTCTGAAATATTTTGAAATTAATTTTCAAGAATATTTAGGCAAAAAAGAAATCAGTTTTAAAAAAATTATTTTGTGCCTTACAACTTTGCAGTATCTGGATTTTCTGCAGATAAATGATTATCTATCTGCCTATAATATTCTAAATAAATTAGATCGGTCATATTGGAATAAAGACATAACAGTTTTACTGTATGATAATGAAGATAAGATTTTCGATTATACGCTTGACTTAATTTCTGTTTTACTGTGTTATCAGAATGTCGCTTACTCTGATTTAGGATTTTTCTTTTCCGATAAACAGCTATCCCTAATTTCAGATCAGATCAATTCTCTTATTCTTGAGTTAGCTGGAGTTGCAAGTGAGTCTATATTGGAACGGATAGTTAAACAGCAGACGCTTACAAGTTATTTGTATAGGACTCTTAAGCATTGTCAGGGTGATAAAATTTCGATTAAGTTTTAAAATACATGAGCTAAATTAATGTAAATAAAAAATAAAAATTTACACGTATAATATTAAGGATTACGATAAATATATTTGAAAATTTATAAAAAAATCAAATCATATTGTTTTAAATGTTATTCTTTAAATAATATTATCTATATTTTATTAGTAAAATAAATAGTAATAACAATATTTTCGTTTATGAAAATTTTTCATATAAATATATTTGTTGAATTTATATTTTTAATAAACAATGGAAAGCACTAGAAAAGTATTAGATGAAGAATCAGTAATGAAACTGCTAGAGGAATTAGATCAAAAAAGGATCATCGAAGAATATAAGAATGAAAAATATTCCCAAGAAGATAGAAAAATTTTTCTTGCTCAAATCAATAATCTAGAAAGAATCTATCCTGGAGGTCTTAGAGAGTACATTAAAAGAGCAAAAGTTTTACTTAATAATTCCAAGAACAATATAAACCCTTTTGCCAGATATAAACCGTCAGTACCCAACGGAACTAAAATAAATATCGGAGATGATTATTTCTATAATTTGGAATCAGTTGGATTGCGAGAATTAAAAAATTCTGCGTTTGTTTTAGTTGCTGGAGGTTTGGGTGAAAGACTTGGATACAACGACATCAAAATCGGAATTGCAACTGAACTTATCACAAAAAGGGTCTACTTTAATGTATATGCTGATTATCTCCTAGCATACCAAGATAGAGTCAGAAAAATGCACAACATCGACGAAAAAGATGATTGTTGCATTCCTTTGTGTATTATGACATCAGACGACACTCACGAAGGAACCCTTAAACTTTTGAAAGAACACAATTTCTTCGGATTGAAAGAAGAGCAAATTAATATTGTAAAACAAGACAAAGTCCCTGCGATTCTTGATAATGATTGTCATTTCGCTTTGGTAAAAGACAGATTGGTTATTGACACAAAACCCCATGGACATGGAGATATTCATACTTTGCTTCTTCATAGTGGAGTTGTTGAGAAATGGCATAAATTAGGTAAAAAATGGATTATATTTTTCCAAGACACAAATGCTCTTATTTTCAATGCTGTTCCATCATTTTTGGGGGTTTCTGCTACTAATAAATTTGTCGTGAACACAGTAGCGATTCCGAGAAAACCAGGAGAAGCTGTTGGAGGTCTCTGCATGTTGACCGATGAAGAGACAAACAGCTCTATCACAATCAACGTTGAATATAATCAGTTGGATTCTCTTTTAAGAGATAAATGGAATCCTAACGGAGATGTGCCTAATGAGCACGGATTGTCTCATTTCCCAGGTAACACAAATGTTCTGCTTTTCGAGGTAAGCTCTTATTATGAGACTCTACTAAGAACAAATGGGTTAATGCCTGAATTCGTTAATCCAAAATATGCCGACGAGGGTAAGAATTTGTTCAAGTCTGCTACAAGATTAGAATGCATGATGCAGGATTATCCAAGACTTCTAGAAAAAGATGAAAAAGTCGGTTTCACTATGTATGATAAATGGTTCTGTTTCTCTACCTGCAAAAATAATTTGAAAGATGGAATAGACAAGCTTAAAAAAAATCTGAACGCTGAGACCGCATTTAGTGTAGAACAAGACATCTATAACACTAATAGAATTATTTTAAGTGATATACTACATAAATTAGAAGTTACCCCGGGTATAAAAACTGATGTTGAAGTGTTAGGTGTCAAAGTAGTTTTTGGGCCAAGAATAGTCTTTTACCCATCATTTGCTGTAACATTAGCTGAATTATCGGAAAAAATAGAATGGAAAATTAAGATAAGTGAGGATTCTACATTGGTTGTTAAAGGAAGTGACTCGAAAATCGTTAATTTACAATTAGAGGGATTTTTAAGTGTTGAAAATGAGAAAGTCGAAGGCAGCTTAAAAAATTCAATTAGACATACATTTGTAGAACTTTCTGAGGGTGAAGGTGAAAATTATGAGAAGATTAGAGGATATACTGTTAAAGTAATAGAATCCTAATTTATCATTTAGAAACTCGAATATATTTAGTAAGATTAACTATCATAAATATTTAAAAATTTGAAGAATATTTGAAATTAATTTAGACTTTTCTTTATTATATTAATTATAATTCTCGATATAAAATATTCTATTTTTTATTGGTTTCGCAAGAAAATGAAAAAATTTTACAAGTATAGGTGATCTTTTCAAGGGTCTTAAATGATCTAAACTATTAATCAAATAGAACAAATTAACAAACTCATCTATTTTCCAACGACCTATGGGAATTAATTCGTTTTTAGGTTTAATATTTTTATTCTTCTCAGTATTAACACCATTTTCTGAAACGTATAGAAACGAATTCTTATCTTGTGATTGAAATATTTTTTCATTTATCAATCCCATCTCATCCTTATTAATCCCATATTGTTTCTTCATTTCTTGAATGATTTTTTTAGAGGTTATATTTGATTTAGATTTCTCGCTATCGAAATCAAGTCTATATATTAGAGAAAAGTAAATGATACTAAAAACTTGGCTCATTAGATAAATGAAACTTCTGCAAAGCTCTTCTTCTAATAAAACATTTTTATTTTCAACAAAAATTTTTAATTTTTCTAATTTCCCCAAATTATCAAAATTCAATTCATAAATTTCAGACAGAAATTTATACAAACTTAGTAAGGTTCCTTCATTTGAAATTATTTGCGTTTCATCACATTTCATCGATAGATCAGCAGATTTTAAACAAGAAAAGTTTTTCCAATTTGAAGTTAATATGTCAAAATTTATAAGATTCAAATTTCTTAGTGTCAAATGTGAAAGATGAGTATAATTAAAAACGAATAAAATGTTAGATGTAAAAATGTTGTTAGGAAAGAAATAAAATTCATGAAGTGAAGAAATTTTATCGCTTGTTGATTTTATCTTGAGATTATTACCTTGCAGGGAAAGAGTTCTTATTGAGGATGTATAAGATACGTCGCCAATGATTTTATCTAAATTAATCTCAATTTCTTTAAAATTTCCTTCCTTCTCAATTGGTATTCCGCTATCTTCTAATAAAGTAATAAGATTTAAGCTAAAATTTCTGACATTCGATTTTATTTTATTGTTTAAAAGATTATCAAATAGTTCCTTATCTTCATAAACATTTTCCATTAAAGATAATTTCAAATTTTGAAAAAATAAATTCACTTTTTGAGATTTCGAATCATCTAATATATTTAAATCAAATAAATCTGCTAAATATTTTTTCACTCTAGAATGTTTAGTGTGAACATTTATTTCTAATTCAGTGAAAGTGTTAAGACTATTACAAACTTTCGCATCAATATCATTAATATCAGATTTACTTTTCGAAATACTAACAGTTTTAATTAGATTTATTAAGTCGTATGTGTGGATTTTTTCTATTTCGATACCTCCCTTCTTTAAAAAATTTTCAAATAAAAAAGAATTAAACGTAAATGGTTCTATAATATCATGATGATTTTCGAATATGGATATTGATAATCCAACTGAATTTATTAAAGGGTTAAATCTTTTTGTTTTTATTTTAAAGAAAAATAAAAACAAAGAGGCATAAACTAAATACAAATCAGAGAAGAATATTCTGTTGCTAACTTCGTTTTTCTTTTCTAAAAAGAAGAAATCAAAAAAATAATCTGTGAACCCAATATTTATATTCGTTATCTGATCCCCGAATAAATCTGACAAAATTTCCAAAGTTAGAATAAGTGCGTATATATTAAAGGGTTTATCATTTAAATTAATGTTGTCTTTTAGATTACTTAAGAAAGAAATTTCTTTTAAAACAGTAAAATTGAAATTCGTTACGAAATATTCCTTCAATTTATTTTGATCTATCTTTCCATCATATTCTTTATCAAGTTTATATAAGGCTTTAACCAAGAATATAAACATCCCATCTGTGTTTATTTTATTTAAATGGAACACAGAAGGATTTTCGATATTTACTTGACTAGGTTTCACATCGCAGATTCCATAAAATTGATTGAATGGATTTTCGTTTGGTTCTTCTTCTTCTAGATTGTTACGAATATACTCTTTAAAATCTTCAGATGAATCTAACAAATATAAAAGACATTCATAAAAATTCTCTTCTCTGTTATTAGTAATATCTTGATAAATTAATTCTATAAAAGTTGCATCTTTGAATACTTTTAACAATTCTATCCATCGATGAAGTATGGCTTCTTCTATTTCATCCTTTTTCTCATTATACATTTTTGTAATGTCTACTACTTAAATTATATTTAATTAATTAATTTTATTATTTATTTATTTTGTATATTTAAGATTTAATTAAATTTTTCCTTTTGAAAATCATTTAAATTTATAGGGAACAATGCTAAAGATAAACACATCAATTCCTTCATTCGAATTTAATTTAAAAGGAGACAACAGAACACACTATAATAACAATCACAACGCAACCAATATAATAAGAAACGGAGAAGGTTTCAATAAACATAAACAAAATTATTTTTTGGGAGCTAAAAGAAAACCAGAAAATAAACTCGAATCTCAAAATTTAATAAAATTGATAAAAAACAGCGGAGAAAAAGGATCAAATAATAACGATCAAATAATAGGGAAGAAAATTGAATTTAAATTGTCTCACGTGCTTCATGGGGAAAACACAATAATCAAAACAAAATCAGAAGAAGAATTAGACAAATCTAATACTACATCTAATACGATTTCTAATTCAAATAAACCAAAAGAATTTTATAGCGATGAGATGGTAGATAAAATGATAGGCTGGAAGAAACAGACTAATATCGGTCCTGGATTGAATAATTTAGGAAACACTTGCTTTTTGAATTCAGTCCTCCAAATCCTTTTGTACACATCCTCGTTGAGAAATTATCTTACACACACCGAACATTTAAAAATTTGTAAAGTAAAGGGAATATGTTTTATGTGCGAATTAGGGAAATTGATAGGTTACATAGGTAAAATTATTTATTCATATTTTATTTAAAATTACTCAAGCTAGACAGTAAAAATTCTCAGAGTAGTTCAAATGGCAACAATCAAAATGGGAATAATTATTACTCTATTACACCTAGGAATATCATTCAGAATTTGCATTCTATTGCTAAAACTCTTAGGGTCGGCAGACAGGAAGACTCTCATGAATTTCTTCTTTATTTATTAGATGCGTTAGAAAAGTCTGCGAAATCCTTCAAGCAAAATTCATTAAATACCTTCATCTCAAAATCGAACGATAATTCTGACAATCTCATTCAAAAGATATTCGGTGGAAAATTAATATCCTCTGTTACTTGCTCTAAATGTAAAAAGTCTTCCAATAAAATTGATAATTTCCTTGACGTAAGTTTGCAAATTTTCAACTCTGACAGTTTGGAAAAATCTTTTGAAATTTTCTGTAAGCCAGAGTACTTAATGGGTAATAACAAATTTTATTGTGAAAATTGTAAAACTAGAAATGACTCAGTGAAAAGATTTCAATTTGAAAAATGTAAGAATTTTTATTAAAATACTTTAGTGCCGCGAGTTTTGATTCTCCATTTAAAAAGATTTGACAACTTTCAAAGGAAAATAAATAAATATATAAAATATGAAAATGTGATAAATTTGACCAGATTCGTTCATAATTCAGGTAGGAGTAAAGAAGAGTATAAATACAGGCTTTACTCCGTGCTAATACATGACGGATTTTCAGTAAATAGTGGGCACTATCATTGTTTTGTAAAGAATTCAAATGGCGTTTGGTATTCGATGAATGATTCTTATGTTTCAAAGGCATCTGAGAAGAATGTATTTTACGACCAACACACTCCTTATATACTATTTTATGAGAGGATAATTGAAAAGCCCAAGGTTGTCGAAGAAAAAACTATAGAAAGAAATATGAACGTGAATTCGAAAATTGTTGAAAATGTAGCTAAATCAATGGATTTTCAGAATAATTCAATACAACACAATGAAATGAAAATTAATACATCTAATAATCAAATGTCAGATTTCAAGTTGGATAGAAATAATCAAAATGTTAGGGTAGATACTTCAGTATCTGAGGATAAAACAAAAATTCAAGAAAATAAATTAAATAAAGATTTATCAGTGATAGATCAAACAATCAAAGACGATACCGAAAAGAAAATTGTTGCTGTACCCGAAAGCAAGAAAATATTGTCTGTTGATGAAATGCATATAGAAAGAAATTCCTCTCGCAACCCATCTGAATGTGATACTCAAGATTGTGATTCAGAAGAAAACAATTCTATGAAAATACCTCTTCTAACTAATTTTAAATTTAAATCCCCTAAACTAGCTAAGATGAAATCTATTCTTAAATGGATGAAAAATATTCAAAATTCAAGGTCTAATGGAAAAACTGAAGAAATGCAATCTATTGAAATCCCAGAAAAACCTACTACGAAAGACATCTCAGATTCTAATGAAGAACTGAAGATAACACCATTCATAGCACATAAAGAAAAGAATGAAAATTTTACTAACCAATCAAAAGTTTCTAATTATGATACGAAAATGACAGGCTATTCTGGATACGATGAAATTCAAAATTATTCAAAAGAAAATAAATCAAATTCTAAAAATAAATATTTATTGAAAAAACACCTTTCTTCTTTCTATGGGGGTAATCACATTGACCTTTGGGATACTGAGGATGAATCTGATCTATTAGATAAACAAATGACCTTCGTAAAATCATCAGAAAGTTTCAAAAGTAATAAACCAATACAAAAAGATGAATATGATATAGATTATGATTCGGGCAAATTAAAAAAAGTAAAAAAACTTAAAGAAGACAACAGAAATCATAATGTTTTTCAGAAGCATCACAACCATATTGCTTATGAAAAGAACAACGGATATTAATATTATCAATAAAATTTTTATTAAGTAAATAGTGATTTTAAAAAATTTGATTTAACTTTTGTTATCAGATATATATGACGATTTTTTATTTAAAAAATTTGAAATAATATTATTTCAGATAAAATCGAAATTTCATTTGAATTTTTTATAAAAATTATTCGAATTAATTAAAAATTTGCAGAATTACTATGAGAATATTTCTTCCTCAATCGTTTTTGCATAAGATGTGCGTATTCCTGTAAGATCATCATTTTCTCCATTGAAATAGGAACTAAATTATATCCATTGTAATTATATTTCAAAGCGATCGATTTGATAATGAAGAAGTATTTAAAATATTCAGAGCATTTAATATAGACTTTATAATTGATCAGCTCTAGAAATGATCGTTCCATTTGGTTAATTTCTCCTACTGACAAATGTGTAAAAACCTGTGCAAAATGATTGTTTTCAAATGAATCGTCGTCCCATATTTTAGATGCGATAATCAACGCAGTAAATATCAATCTTCGCCAGTTTCTGGAATTCATTAAGATTCCAGTGTTAAAGATAAATCTTTCAATGTATATCAGGCAAATAATTATTACTTCTTTTTCCATCTTTGTGCTTATTATAATATTAGCACAGAATTCATAAATTTGATTAGGATCAGGCATCGGGGCGTACCTCTTATGTGTTATTTTTGATTGTCCATAGTTGTAATCGTCATCGTATATCTCTGCTGTTTTCATGAGGAAATTTTTTAATTTTTCAGCGCTCGTTATGTCAAAAATGTAGTTAGATTCCATGATTCCGCTTTCGAATTCGGGTTCTTCTTTTTCAACGATTTCCTCCTGAATTTTTAAAAGAGGAGTATCCTTGTAATAATAATCATCTATGTCTTCGCTTTCTAGATGCTTGTTTGAATTTTCAGTGGCATCTTGATTTGTTTTTAGACATGCTTCTTCTGTTATATTTTCAACTATATCATAATTCGAAAATTTATTTTCGTTGTTAATCAAGATTTTCAAATCTGTGTTATCTTTACAACTTTCTGAATCAGGTTTAACTTCGTTGCTTTCTAGTCCTACAAATTCAGCTGCGCTTTGTCGCAACAAATTTACATAATCTGGTTTCATGTTTTGATTATTTGTTTTTTCTTTCGTTTCCTTTTTGTGTTCAATGGTGAGAAGAAGATTGTTCTTACAATATTCTATACTATCTAATTCGTTAATTGAATTCAATTCTTGGTTTAATATTTTCTTAGTGGTTTCATTAACATTACTGTAACGATGATTGGTTCCTAAATAATTAGGGTAATTTTGTTGAGGATTGAAAAATTCATTAATCAATTTTAAATCTTTATCAAGAACTCCCTTGTCTTGAAGAGAAATATTTTTATGTTTCTCTAATTTTGAAGTGGCGGATAAGGAAGTTTTTTCATTCTTAATTTCAGAAAAATTAGAATCTATATTTTCTTTAATATAATTGCTAGTAGATTCTACATGAGAGAAAAAGGAAATTGGTTTGTTGCTCATTTCTATTTGAATTATTTTTTCTGGATTATTAGAAGGTTCATTCTTTGAATTAGATTTCTTGTATTCGTTTATATCTATTTTATCTAAATTACTTATTTTATCTTGGTTTTCCATATTAAAAAAAGTAAAGAAAAAATCCAAATTTGAATTGAAGAGACTGTTAAAAAATGAAAAATTCTCTTTAAAATTTATTAATTCCATAATATGGCCCTTTTCATTTCCACTTTCTAAATGTTTCATAAGAGCAAGTCCAAGACATCTGCACATATATTCTATGTCAAATTGGTCGACATTCTGTCTAGCATATTCTTTTTCGTAACTTTTAGTTAATCTAATATGTGCATAAGGATCACTTTCTGTATTTACTTCGTTATGGTTATTTTTTTTACAGACAAAATTTTGATTTGTATTATTTTCTTCTATTATGAGTATATTATTATTGATCTTATTTGTCCTAATTTCAGTTGATAAATGAATTTCCTTAGATTCAATATTAAATAAATTGTTGTTCTTCGCCTCAAAATTTTTAGCCAATTCTATTTTTTCTTCCAAATTCGAATTCGATTTATCTTGAGCTATTGTGTTGATTTCTGAATTTATTATATTATTCATTGCTTCTTTTTTATCAATCATGCGACTCTCATTTTCTTCTTCATTTAATAAATTCGAGTAATCAACCTCTAAATCATCTGAATGAGAGCTGTAGTTCTGTTTATCTACCTTGTTTCCAGATTCAACATCTTTAATTTCTAAATTAGTAGCTGACTTATCTACCAGGTCTAAAAAATCTCTGTTAGGTACTAGATTTATATCAGATATCGGAGTATATGTATGTACTTCGCCATCTTTACTTATCTTGTTTTCTAATTCGTTGATTTTTTGATGTTTATCTTCTAAATCTTTGTTGGAGATAATCAGTTTTGAATTTCCCATTTCTTCGCATTCTAAGGAATCGAAAGAATCTTCTATGTTTTCATTTAATTTAGAAATATAAAAATTGAGCATTTTATCGATTTGTTCATTGATATTGTTAATTTGCTCATTTTTATAGGATTTACCTACAGATTCTTCAACTTCACTTAAAATTTTATTTTCTGCTTTGTTGTTCGATTCGTTTTCGCTTAAATAATAATCAAACCCAAAACCGTAATTATTCTCATTTGATTTTGCAAAGGATTTAATAATCTTGTTTTTAGTCCTCAAAGTTTCAACTGATTTTGGTTTTTTGGGTATTTTAGATACTGAGGCGAATCGTTTTGTAGCTGCTGATTGAGAAGTTTTTTTCAAATTGCCTGTAACATGATAAAAAGATGATTTGTTGTTATTATTATGATTATTAGCCATGTTTTTGTTTTGAATTGTTTGTGTATTTGACAAACAGACCTTCTTAACGTATTCAATGAAAGAAATTATTTTTATTTTATGTCCAGGAAAGGCTTTAACCAAAATAAGAAAATCCTCATATTCTTTATATGAAATTTTTGAAAGTTTATGTATATTTGAATCATCATATCCTAGTTCGTAAAATTTCTAAACATGTGAATGAGTTATATTTTAAAATATATTTATCTAATTACTCTTAAGTATTGTTGCAGTCCGAAATCTTTTAAAACACGTTTTAAGTTTTTTTGCTTTTGAAAGTTATCCTGACGAGCAATCTGCTCATCTATAGAGGGATCTAAATTTATATTGTTCCCTTGTAAAAAGTTATCATTTAGATTATTAGTTCGGTTTGTTTCTTTATTCTGCAGGGAATTTACTAATTTAATATTATTAGTGACATTTGCACTGTTAACGCTGACTGGCGACATAATTTGTGGAGATTTTACCATCATGTTAATAGAATGTTTTTTCTTTAAATTTGTATTACTTCCATTGTTGAAGACTTTGATGTTAAAATTTTATTTTTACTTTTGTGCATTGTTGATTTTACTTTTTGTAATTTCTGATTATAAATATTTTCTTGTCTGTTTTTATTCCAAGAATTCATTTTTTGAAAATAAGAATTGAAATTAAGTTATTTTATATTAATAAATATTCAGAACATAAGTATATAAGTATATTTTTTTAAATGAAAATTTAATTCAAAGTAATGATTTTAATTTTTATTAATATATTTAATTAATCTATATAATCTTTCATTTTTATAATTTTTAATTAAAATGGAAACAACTGATGTCAATGTCGAAATCCCTGAAGAACTTAGAGTTAGAAGAAAATCAATTCAAAGTGAAATTGAGAAAGTAGTTCAGGAAAAACAAAAGATCCATGACGAACAGGAAAAAGTCAAACAATTCACTAAAAGTAATGTTTTCACTGAAATTCAGAAGGAGGTAGAGCAAAGAGAGGAAATAAAACATGCTGCTGAAGAAAATAAGAAAGTCTTTTCTCATGATGTTCTTTCTCATCTTCCTAATAATAATAAGAAAGACTTGTAAAAGAAATGAAGAAAAAGGACATGAAAATATTCTTATTCATTTTAGTTAAAAATTTTTTTTTTCTATAGATTACAATAAAATTTTAATCTTTTAAATTTTTCTATTAAATTTTATTTTTAATTAGAAGATATTACCCCCTGTGATAATTAACTATATAACTTATTTAAATTTTATCATGATTTTAATAAATGAATATAAATTAAATTAATAATATTTAAGGCCTCATATTACCTCTTTTAAATTCAAAATTATATTATATTAATATTACATTTTACTTCAATATATTAACTTAATTATATGAAATATAAATTTGTTGTAAAATATTTATTTAACTTAATTTATTATTAAGTTTAATTTAGGATAAAATTTTTGCCACTAAAAATTTTAAAAATATTTTGGGGAGGGGAATTTATCTGATTTTTATGGTATTTAATTAAATTTATCAAACATAATTTAATAAAATAATTTTAATTTAAGAAATCCACCAAAGGCAGGAGGTCATCACCAGTTTTATCCCCAGATAGAAAATATGTTGTCTTCTCAGTAACAGAATTGAACCCCCAAACACGTCGTGTTCAAACTCATTTGGAATACACGGAAGTCGAAACCATGCGGAGGAGGAAAGAGGGAGAATTGCGTACATACAATCTATGTATTAAACAGAAATTTCAAAATTGAATTTACTGATAATTTAATCTTCCAACTAAATTTCACAGATGCAGAAATTAGTAAAATTTTAACATATCGGAACTCTCATAAGAGAGAATATAACTCTTTATCGAAAAATAAGAAAAAC
>Ga0169931_10005563_pt1 | contig 19164 bp, 10 predicted proteins | sample Kivu_15m_20L_FD_129675 | JGI IMG/M metagenome (GOLD analysis project Ga0169931, IMG submission 129675) | Freshwater microbial communities from Lake Kivu, Western Province, Rwanda to study Microbial Dark Matter (Phase II) - Kivu_15m_20L... | ecosystem: Environmental > Aquatic > Freshwater > Lake... | reverse complement strand
GGCGATCCGCGCCACCAGCAACTGCGTCACGCAACGAAATCGTTGTGCCATCAGCGGCGTTTCCGACAACGAAGTCTTCAGCCTTTCGCGCAATCGCCTCGACTGCAGCCATGTTCACGCCGAAGGCCGCATCAAGAACACGGCGAACGTTTTCAGGCGTTCGATTTTCGTGTCTCTCGAGCTCGCCTCCTGCCCCAAGGGCAGCGTTGACGATCGCCTCGGCGCGTGACTGCGTTGCAGACATCTGAACATCTGCTTCGCCGGGAATGAACTCACCCTCGAACACGAGGCCGTGGCGTACGACGATATCAACCGACGTGAACCACCAGCCTCCGGTGTTGATCGAATCGGTCCAGGAGTTCACCAGCTGATCGTGCCAGTGCCACCACGTCCAATAGGATTCCGAGATGTTGACTTCCTCTCCGGTTGCGGAAAGGTGGAGCGACTCCGCCCACGAAGCCTTGGCATAGAGCCAACAGTTGCCGATGGACTGGCGTTTCACACTCGAATGCCGCACATCGGTGACAAGTACGTTCGAAGAATTTCCAGATTCAACAGACTGCGAATCGCCGCCTGGCCGACAGCCCACAAGCAACGCAACCGACACTACTCCTGCCAACAACAGCGATCGACTGCTGCCTGGCATCTCAACTTTCATGATCACTTCTCCCGCGCATTTATAGGGCGCACCAAATCAGTAAGACCAAATCGCAAACGGCGATTCATACATCAGGCGAAGGCGGAGTGGAAGAAGAGGAAGGAGGCTACTGCGCGGACGGTCGCCAGGTCTCACCAATGACGGTCCGAGTGTCTGCAGGCGAGCTCCAAGCCATCGGATTATCCACCATAAATCGGACGAGCCGCTGACGCAGGTGTTCATCGAACAGCTGGGGCAGCATTCGCGACTGGACTTCGAGAATGATCTTTCTTGAAGCCTCGTCGAGAGAGCCGATGTAGCTGCGCTTCAGCTCGCCGTAATGCTCCGGATCTGAGGACTTGATCTTCGCAAGTTCCTCGGAAGCAGTTTTGCGCATGCGCGAGCGCATGGCTGCCTGCGCCGCCAGCTGCCCAGCTGGGGATTGAATCCTGTTGGTTCGCTGGGATGCGACTTCCGTTCCTGCCAAAACGGCATGATCTGCTGACCTGCCAGCTTCCGCAACACCACCGCGATCCGCAGCGATTCGACGTGTTCCACCTTCGGAAGCGAGGCGAGAGCCGATACTCAAAGCCTCACGCTGCAGACGCGATCTTGCTGTCTCATACCAGGTCCCGAACGAAGACTTGCTGCGCGATGCCGGTGCGAACACGCTGGCCCCGGACTGTCCAAGCAACTCGGTAAACCGCGCCCTTTCGGCAGAGATACCGGCCAGAAATCGCGTCAACTTTTCCGCAACCGGGCCCGGCTTGGCCAGCTCAGTAACCGCCGGCATTGCGGCCAGACTCGGCGGCAACGGCAGCTCATGACGCCGATCCTGTCGGACAATCCACTCCAGAAACAGCACCGCACCCTGAACGATCCTTCCAGAAGCAGACATCTGCAATACCGTGCCCGCGAGCGGATCGCTTGACCCGCTTTTGCGACCGGCCTCGGCGAAAGTCTTCGCCACGCAGGCGATGGCCTCGGACTGCGTGGATTTCGCACCAAGCATGGCGGCCAGTTCGTCAAGAGCAGGGCTCACCAGAGCCTCACGAAAGACAGCTCCCGCACGACCGATATGCTGCTCCAGACTGCGGCGTTGCAGGGTTTCTGGTGTCGCGCGCCAAATGAGTTGGGGCACGCTCGGAGACTGCTCGAAACTCTCATCCTGTTGGTTCGGACCTTCCCCCGCGTTGCCAAACGCCAGATACTGACCCATCCCCTGTTCCTGACCAGCGGCACGCGCCAGAACTCCTTGTTCGACCAGACGCCGCCCAAGCTTTCCAAGGACCCTCAATCGAGAAGCGAGTGCCGTCATCGGCGCATCTGCCGCCTCACGACGAGACGCACTTCGCGGCAATGACTCGGTCAGAACGTCCAGCCCAACACCAAACACACCATCGAGTTGGAGCCAGCGTGTTTCCCACTGCATCGCTCGCTCGAGTCGCAAATAGACGGCCTGTTCTGCGGCCGACAACTCGAGCCACATCGCTGGCAGGGCAACCAACGGAGGATCTGCAAACCAACCAACCTTCGGCACGGAATCCATCTGCAGGCGCATCTCCCGAAGGAGTGCAACGGAGGAATCTTCGAGACCGAACAACAACTCCGGAAGACGCTCCGATCCAACGAGTTCAATCGATGGATCACCGGCGCTCTGTCCCCACGCGTCGCGCAAAAACAGCGGATGGGCATCCTTGTAGGGTTTGCCTTCTTCTGCAGAACTGCCAGCCGAGTTCGAAATTGGCGGGTGATCCTCCCCGAGGACACGCAGTGCCGGCAGGAGCGTCAGGAGTCGATCGAGTTGGGCCCGGCCCGCCGGAGTGCGCACGCCCGAAAGACGCTCAAAATCCGACACAGAAACACGAAGTCGCGACGATCCGCCCGACTGAGTCGATACACCGTCGCGCAGCAGCCGAGATTGGAGTCCAGCAAGCACTGACCCGAGCATCGCCATCTCGGCGGGATTCAAGGCCGGCGCAATTCCAGACGCTCGAATCATCTCCCATGAGTTCGCTGGAGAGTCCGATGCACAATTGGCGGCAGCAAAAGCCCGCACCCACCAGCCCGGAAAAACAAAGTCCCCGGTTTCAAGGTCGACCGGAACGTCCCGAGTACGCTCGGAGGCCGAAGCATTGTTCCCAGACATGTTGGTCCGAAGCTCGTTCACCGATCCCGAAACTCCGAGGACTCATCAGCCGCGTCATCAGCTGGCCCAATCGCTCAACCGCACAGCCGGCCCCGACATGCGGGGCGACAATTCATCATTCGAAATGAGGTCTGCTGGGGATACTATGGTCGCCTGGCCAAAGTCGAGGCCCAAGGCTCAAGCCGACGGTACTTCCGAGGTTTTGGTGGGGATTGAAGCCATTGGCCGGAAGGAAGCTTCCAGCCGAAAGTCAGTGGGAAAACCCAGCCGCAGCGCCCGAAGCGGCAACCCCCAACTTCCGGAGGGTCGGATCCTTGGCCCGCTGGAGGCTCTTGCCCGTATCGGTCAATAAATCGGTATAGCGCGCGGCGGGAAACTGAACGAGCACGTGAGCCGTGTACCAACTGGTCATCGCGTCTGGCGTTGCGGCCGCCGCATTGGATCCCGACTCACCAGCAACCTTCTCGTAGTAAAGATCGGCTACCTTCATGTTCGCCCCGTGAAACTTCTTTACCTCGGCAATAACAACTTCATCCAGCTCACCAGTCGCCGTGATCTCGCCCAGTTTCGCATCCTTTGCGAGGCGATCGAGATTGCTGCGCAGATCCGCCTGCAGGGCTCGCTCGCTGGCTTCCAAAGTCTGAATCTGGGTCGACTTGATCCCAATCGGAAGGTCCGGCAGCTTTGTGCGCACGTCATGAAACTGCATCATTCCATCGGTTCGATGGAATTTTCCCGTCGCCAGATCTACCCAGGCAGGCCGTTGCTCCTTGCTTCGCTCCACAACCGTCGGGCCGGAAAACATGCCGGTGATGCATCCGGAAACCGTCAACGCCACCATCATCCCGGTCGTCATTTGCAGCAAATCACGGGCATGAGTCATGCGGCCCATCAGCATGCGAAGACGCGGTGCCGGGTTAACTCCTGAATTCATGAACACTCCAGTCCGACGGAAAATGGGTCCAACTCAAATCAGATGTCTGCCGTCACCCCGCAGCCTTTTTCGCCTTCTCAGCTGCACGCTTCTCAGCGAATGCTGCTGCAGCCTTTGCTTCTGAACGGGTCTGCCTGATCTTGTCGAGAACCCGCTGCGCGAGAATCGGATTCTCCAAAACGGCGAGTTTCAGAATTTCCATCTCATCCGTGGTCCCACGATTCTTCTCTACACCCTTCTTCTTGCGTTCGGCGCCGTCAGCGCCTTTGGCAGCGTTTGATTTTGCAACCATCGCCAACTCTCCCCGAGATTCTTCAAAGGTTCAGAATCTTTATCGCCGTTACCGACCACAACTTGATAGCTGCCCCGCGAAAGTTCGAAATCCTTCGGGGAAAGGACCCAGTCAAGACCTCAACTTATTAATAATACTGTTAAATCTTGGAGGAATCAAAGCAGGTGATAGACGAGGCCAGCGGCCACCCAACGGTCAGTTCGGCGAATATTCGCATCCACTGCCTTGCCTTCCGGACTGCGGGGGCGCTTGAAGGCTGACTGTCGCCAGTGGGTTTCCACCCGAAATGCCCAGTCCAGCGCATAGAAACCATCGAACCAGGTGCTAAGGTCCCAGGTCTCCATCGTGATGTGAACCCTCGGGTCACGGGCTGTCCCGTCGCGTTCCTTGAGACCGTTCAGGCGCTCGAGATAGGCCTCGAGCGAGGTGCCGAGACGTAGGGCGGGAGAGAAATTCCAGACAAAGCCGGCAAGGATTCCTGGAAGCTGTACGGCCGGCACAGTCTGAAACACGGAATCCCGGGCAGAAGACTCATGCACGTAGCCCATCCCAGATCCAAGCACGTAACCAAATCCACGCCAGATCGGCAGATGAAACGAGTACTGAAACCTCGTGAAAATCGTGTCGCTCGGAAATCGCTCCGAGGTCAGACTTCCGAAACTGTTGACCTGCCAGACGCCAACTCCAATGCCAGACACCAGGGCGAAGTTGTGGTCCCGGCGAAAACCCCGGACGTAGCGATCCCATTCGTGGATTGCCCCGCGATTGAGAGTCAGCTGCGTTCGCCGGATGTTCAGGTTGAGGAGTGGCTCTGGTCTCGTTGCATCGGCAGGTGCTTGGGTCGAACCATCCGCAGACGCATCCGGAGCCACGGTCTGAGCGGAGGCAACTGAATCCATTCCGGCAATGGACGCCATTGCCAGCACACCGGTCGCAGCCAGAATCGCAAGCACAGGAACTGCAGCGCTCGGATAGAACTTCAACCGCGCCTCCCAAGTCATTCCAATCACGACGCCGACCAGCCACGCCACGCAGTAACCACCTCTTCTAAGAGGGCGGGATCCTTGACGCCTGGTGAGACCTCAACCCCGGAACAGATATCGATCAAGCCAACACCGCGCTCGCGAAGTAGCTTTACGTCCGCCGCGAGCACACCGCCGGCAACGCCATACGGCTTGGTCGACTTATAGCCATCGAGGAGCTTCCAATCAAAGCGAGTCCCAGTTCCGCCAAGCTCTCCCGGAGACTTGGGGTCCTTTGCGTCGAACAAAATCAAGTCGGTGACATGAGTCCACCGCCCGGCGGCAGCCAAGTCCTCAGCTGACGAAATCTGTAACGCGCACCAGATCTGACACTGCCGAAACTGCTCGCGAGCAAGTTCCACATCGCCGAGCTGCTCCCGTCCATGAAACTGAATCACCGAAAGTTCCGGGAACGCAGAAATCAGTTTCGTGAGACCAGGCATGCCGATGTCGACAACGACTGCACAGGGTTTTGTCCGCACCGCCGCCACTGGACGATTTCTCCACATGGCGGCTGCTGCAGTCACGGAGATGTGGCGCTTTGAACCCGGAAAGAAATTGAATCCGACATATGAAACACCGAGTCGACAGCAGACATCGAGATCCTCGCTCCGCGTGATTCCACAGATCTTCAGGTTGGAAGTCTGGATTTTCAATTCGTCTCCTCCAGGCTATGTAGTTTACTCGCAGTTCGCCTCGCCCGGAAAGTTCTGGCGCGCCCGGGGGGCTGCTGAAAAACTCCTTTCGACGTGAAGTTTCGTCGACCGGGTTCGCCGGCAAGACGATCCCAAAGATATCGCCCGAGGCCTGCTCGATGGACAATTTCCAGACACTCCTTGATTTCCTGACGACGCAACCGGAAGGGGCTGAGGTCGCCATACCGGCGGCTGTCGCGCTGTTGGTCCTCGGCGTTGCGGGGTCCATCCTCGCCGTGCGCCGCCGCCGCGCGTTGCATCGGTCGGGTTCGGTGGCCCGGGGCGCTGGCGAATTGCCGCTGACCGAAGAACCAACGGTTCGCGTTGCCCTGCCGCCAATCCCCGATGAGCCCGTTGAGGCTGTTACACCTGAACCCCCGCCTGGTCGCACGACTGCGGTTGCAGCGGAAGAAAGCAAGGCACCGGCCGGTGAAGCAGGAGTCCTCCGTGAGATCCAGAGCGACACGCAGGCTTCGTGGCTCAAGCGACTCACAGCAGGCCTTGCGCGCACCAGGCAACAGTTCCGCAGCGCGATGGCCGCCGCATTTCCGGGACTGCGCAAGATCGACGACGCAACCCTCGAACAGCTGCATGAAACGCTCTTTCGAGCGGACTTCGGCGTCAAGACCGCGGATTCTCTTGTGGGTGCCGTGCGCGCCGAACTCGGCACTCGAGAGTCAGCCGACTGGGCGGCTGTCGAGGGTGTACTTAAGTCTAAAATTGCGGAGATTCTTTTGTCTGCTGCCAAGCCGATCCAAACGCCGGATTCTGGTCCTCAGGTCATCCTGATCGTTGGGGTCAATGGCGTCGGCAAGACAACCACGATTGGCAAGCTCGCGGCTCACCATCGCGCCGCGGGCAAGAGTGTGATCCTGTGTGCCAGCGATACGTTCCGCGCCGCCGCAATCGATCAGCTCGCAATTTGGGGTGAACGCACCGGCAGCGAAATCGTACGCCATCAGCCTGGCAGCGACCCGGCCGCCGTCGCCTTCGATGCAGTGAAGGCTTCCATCGCCAGAAAGGCCGATGTGCTGCTCGTCGACACTGCCGGTCGACTCCACAACAAACAAGATCTCATGGCCGAACTGGCAAAGATCAACCGCACAATCGCGCGCGATTTGCCGGGCGCACCGCATGAGACCTGGCTGGTCATCGATGCGACGACCGGTCAGAACGCAGTGCAGCAGGTTCGTGCATTCCGTGAGGTTGTCGCCCTCACTGGACTCGTCGTCACAAAACTCGACGGCACCGCAAAAGGTGGCGTCGTTGTCGGAATTGCTGAACAGTTTGGATTGCCGATTCAATTCGTCGGCGTCGGCGAAAAAGCTGCCGATCTGCGCCCATTTTCGGCAAAGGACTTCGCAGATTCGCTGTTCGCGGAAGAATAGGTGAACTTGTTGAAGGGGTCGTCAGTAAAGATGGTGCGGACGCCCTGACTCGAACAGGGGACCTCTACGATGTCAACGTAGCGCTCTAACCAACTGAGCTACGCCCGCATCTGATCTGACGAACCAACCTCATATCGGTCGACATGGACTCATGTCAACGGTTGAAAACAGCAGCAGTTCTGATCGCTACCAATCCCAAATCAAGCGCGTCCGGTAATCCGCATCAAGACCGAGTTGGCGACCTGCTCGTACCTCGAAAACTTCATCGTGTACGTTGCGCGACCCTGCGAAATGCTGCGCAGCTGGGTCGAATAACCGAACATCTGGGCGAGCGGCGCCGACGCATCGACCACCTGAAGATGCCCGCGAAGCGTCACATTGTTGACCTGAGCCCGACGTGAGTTGAGATCCGTAATGACGTTCGAAAGGTAGTCTTCCGGGACAAGAACCTCCAGGGTCATCACCGGCTCAAGTAGCAGCGGAGCCGCCTCCCGCATGGCTGTTCGGAGTGCGTTGGCAGCTGCGACCTTGAATCCGTTCTCGTCCTGAATCGCAGGATCGAAGCTTCCGCCCAGCAACGCCACCGAGACGCCGATGGCCGGAAATCCAGCGATCGGACCGGCGAGCAGGGCCTCGTTCAGCCCGCGACGAATCACGTCCACAAAGCGCTTGGGGATCTGTGTCTCAGGGGCCTGATTGCGGAACTGCAGTGGATCCTGGGAGTCGGCCCCGGGAGGTGTCGGTGAAGCCTCGATGATCACGTGCCCGTACTGATTGATCCCGGCCCCCTCGCGGACATACTTGTCCTCGCCGCGGACTGTTGCCGAAATCGTCTCGCGATAGGAAACCTGAGGGGCTCCCACGTTGGCTTCAACTTTGAACTCGCGACGCAATCGATCGACGATAATGTCGAGATGAAGCTCACCCATTCCGCTGATAAGAGTCTGCGCCGTCTCCGCATTCAATGAGACCCGGAAGGAAGGGTCTTCATTCATCAGACGATCGAGAGACTTCATCAACTTGTCGGCATCAGCCTGGCTTTTCGGCTCGATAGCAATTGAGATAACTGGCTCAGGAAAGACAACACTCTCAAACCGGATCGGGGCTGAGGCTTCACAAAGGGTGTCGCCGGTCGCGACAAGCTTTAGACCTGCAACAGCGCAAATATCGCCGGCTTCAGCTGCTGCCAATTCCTCACGCTGATTGGCCTGCATGCGCAAGATCTTCGAAACGCGTTCGCGCTTGCCCGTCCGTGCGTTCATGACCGTCGTGCCTGCCTCAAGACGCCCGCTATAAATGCGCATGTAAACCAGCTGACCCACAAAGGGGTCGCTCATCAACTTGAATGCAAGTGCCGAAAAGGACTCCGCGGCCACTCGCTTGCGTGCCATGACCCGTTCGGATTGATCGGCGCTGAAACCCTGAACGTCGGGGAGATCCAGAGGCGACGGCAGATAGTCGATAATCGCATCAAGCAGCAGCTGAACACCCTTCTTCTTGAATGCGCTGCCACAGAACACCGGGACGATCTTGAAGCCAATCGTGGCACGTCGCGCGGCCGCGACGAGCTCCGCTTCGGAGATGGTCGTTCCCTCGAGGTACTTCTCTGCGAGCTGCTCATCCGTTTCAGCGATGCGCTCCACGAGAGTTTCGCGAGCGGCTTTCGCATCGGCGAGGAGTTCGCCTGGAATATCCTTTATCTCGAATTTGTCACCGGCGTGATCTCCACCGTCTGGCCACACGCATGCCTTCATGCGGATTAGATCGATCACGCCAAGAAATGCATCCTCGGCGCCAATGGGAAGGTGAAAGGCCACTGGATTTGCAGCGAGCCGGGTTCGAATGGAATCGACGGAAGCCGCAAAGTCGGCGCCCACGCGATCCATCTTGTTGATGAAGGCGATGCGAGCGACGCGATACTTGTCTGCCTGACGCCAAACCGTTTCCGACTGCGGTTCGACACCTGAAACGCCGTCGAACACCGCAACCGCACCGTCGAGGACGCGCAGCGATCGCTCGACCTCAATGGTGAAATCCACATGTCCAGGGGTGTCGATGATGTTGATGCGGTTTCCGCGCCAGAAACAAGTCGTGGCAGCAGCAGTGATCGTGATGCCCCGTTCCTGTTCCTGAATCATCCAGTCCATGGTCGTCGTCCCTTCGTGGACTTCGCCCATTTTGTGGATCTTGCCGGTGTAGAACAGGATTCGTTCGGTGGTCGTGGTCTTGCCTGCATCGATGTGCGCCATGATGCCGATGTTTCGCAACTTCTGCAGATCTTCTGATGCCATGCCCATCACCCGTACCGAATTCACTTCAACAATTTGACCGATTCAGAACACCAGTAAAGAAGAATCCCCATACCAGCGCGGCGCTAAACCTCGCTTGAATGGGGATGCTTTAGAAACACTCTTGTGACCATCGAACCAGGATCGTTACTGAGCCTTCGTTGCAGTTCACGCTGCGCGTGAAATCACAACTGAAGACTCCAGCAGGATGCTACCAGCGGAAGTGAGCAAACGCCTTGTTGGCGTCAGCCATCTTGTGCACGTCTTCACGACGCTTGATGGTTGCTCCGCGCTTGTTCGCTGCATCGAGAAGTTCAGCAGCGAGCTTCTCACCCATGCTGCGACCCGAACGCGATCTGGAAAACTCGATCAACCAGCGAATCGCCAAAGCCAACCGACGCTCTGGGCGAACCTCGACCGGTACCTGGTAGTTTGAACCACCGACACGGCGGGACTTCACTTCAAGCAATGGTCGCGAGTTGTCGACAGCTGCGAGAAACACTTCGATACCGTTCTTGAACGGTCCCAAAGCCTGTGGGCCCTTGCTCTCGATGATGTCGATCGCACCATAGAATGCACCTTCGGCAGCTTGCTTCTTGCCGTGCTTCATCATGCAATTGACGAACTTGGTCACCGTCAGATCCTTGAATTTGGGATCCGGGAGGATGACTCGCTTGGGTACTTCGCGGCGACGCGCCATGGAAACAAAACTCCTCTGGAATCGAGCAACTTCGGCAACACTGCCAAAGCGCCTATCAGCAACAGATCAAAACCAACCGGGGTCCATGAAAGACTAGCAGACCCTGGAAATGAACAACTAAACGAAACCTACGAACTCAACAGAAGCTGGAACTCAGTGCGACCAATCAGGTCGCTGCCTTCTGCTTCTTCGCTCCGTACTTGCTGCGTGACTGCTTGCGCGCGTTAACGCCCGTGCAGTCAAGCGTTCCACGAATGATGTGGTAACGAACACCCGGCAAGTCCTTGACCTTGCCACCGCGCACCATGACCACGGAGTGCTCTTGAAGATTGTGTCCTTCACCACCGATGTATGAAGTCACTTCGATGTGGTTCGTCAGACGAACCCGAGCAACCTTCCGAAGTGCCGAGTTCGGCTTCTTCGGGGTCGTGGTGTAGACGCGCACGCACACGCCACGCCGCATCGGCGAACCCTTGAGCGCCGGAGACTTCGTCTTTGTTTTCTGCAGCCTGCGTCCGCGGGCGATCAACTGATTGATGGTTGGCATTCGCTAAACCCTTAATTTTCCATATAAGAGGCGGTATTGCTACCAAACCCCTGTCGTTAATGCAACTGCCCAACGATCCGGCCGAAAATCGGCGACGGATCGGTCGAAAACTCCGTGCCCCTACAGCTGCGCTGCCGCTGCTGCGGCAGCCGCTGCCTTGGCTTCCGCCGTTGCAGCCGCTTGCGCCGCTGTCGGCTTAACCATGGCCCTAATCCCGCGATAATGGGTCGAGCCGGTTCCTGCTGGAATCAAGCGTCCCATAATGACGTTTTCCTTGAGGCCACGCAGGTGATCGACCTTGCTGTTGATCGCAGCTTCCGTCAGCACCTTTGTCGTTTCCTGGAACGACGCCGCAGAAATGAAGCTTTCCGTGGAGAGCGAAGCCTTGGTGATACCAAGCAACACGGTCTCACCGATCGCCTCTGCCTTACCTTCTGCACGCAGCTTGGCGTTGGCATCCTCAAGCTCATACCGGTCAACCTGCTCGTTTGGCAGGAATCGGCTTGCGCCAGGATCCTTGATCTTCGCACGACGCAGCATCTGACGAACGATGACTTCGATGTGCTTGTCGTTGATCTTCACACCCTGCAGGCGGTAGACCTCCTGCACTTCATCGACCAGATACTTGGCCAGTGCGGTACGCCCCAAAACCTCAAGAATTTCATGCGGATTCGGAGATCCGTCGACCAACGCGTCACCCTTACGGACGAAGTCTTCGTCATTGACGACGACGTGCTTGCCCTTCGGGATGAGGTATTCACGCTGATTGTCCGAACCTTCCTCGGTGATGATCAGCTTGCGCTTGCCTTTCGTGTCGGCACCGAACGAGACCTTTCCGTCCCTGTCGGCCATAATCGACATGTCCTTCGGCTTGCGGGCTTCGAAGAGTTCCGCAACTCGCGGCAAACCACCAGTAATGTCCTTGGTCTTGGTCGTCTCACGCGGGATTTTCGCCAGAATGTCACCGGGCTTCACCTGCGTCATGTCTTCCTGAGACAGAATTGCACCAATCGGGAGGTTGTAGCGAAGTTCACGCTGCTTGGCGCCTTCACCTTCCCCAACCAGCTCGATACACGGTTTGAGGTCAGTTCCTTTGGCGTCCGTCACCACCTTGCGGGTAAGGAAGGTCACGTCGTCGACGCGCTCTTCCATGGAACGGCCTTCCTTGAGGTCCGTGTACTTAACCCGTCCAGCGATCTCGGCGATAATCGGCACTGCAAACGGATCCCATTCGGCGATCCGGGCACCTGCGGCAACCGGTTGGCCCTCTTTGACCACCATGGTTGCGCCGTAAACGATCGGATAGGTCTCTTTGACCTTCTTGTTATCATCGAGAATCTGGACTTCCCCGTTTCGGGAAAGGACCACGAGACCACCTTCACGGTTGGTAACGTACCGGATATTCACGAATTTCACAGTACCAGAGAAACGCGAGTCGAGCGTGTTCTTCTCGACTTTGTGCGAAGCCGCGCCACCGAAGTGGAAGGTACGCATCGTAAGCTGCGTTCCCGGCTCACCGATGGATTGCGCCGCAATCACACCAACCGCTTCACCGACGTTGACCAGGCGACCGGAGGCAAGGTCGCGACCGTAGCACTTCGCACAGGTTCCACGACGGGATTCGCAGGTGAGAACCGAGCGAATCACGACGCTCTCGATACCCAGTTCGTCCACGCGCTTGCAGGATGCTTCGTCGAAGATGTCTCCGGCAGCAACCAGCACTTCGCCGGTCTCTGGGTGTTTCACGTGCTCGACCGACGTACGGCCGAGGATACGTTCTCCAAGAGGTTCCTTAATATCCGGCCCCTCACGCAAAGGCGTCATGACGATACCTTCGACGGTACCGCAGTCGCCTTCGCTGATGATCGCATCTTGCGCGACGTCGACAAGGCGACGGGTAAGGTAACCGGAACTTGCTGTCTTGAGAGCCGTGTCCGCCAAACCTTTACGAGCGCCGTGCGTCGAGGTGAAGTACTCGAGAACGGTCAAACCTTCGCGGAAGTTTGCCGTAATCGGAGTCTCGATAATTTCGCCCGATGGTTTCGCCATCAGACCGCGCATACCGGCCAGCTGCTTGATCTGCTGCGCGGAACCGCGGGCGCCCGAGTCAGCCATCATGAAAATCGAGTTCGTGCTCGCAACCAGTTGGTCTTTACCTTTGTGGTCTTTGCGATGCGTGTGCGAAATGTTGTTGAACATCTCTTCAGCGATGTTGTCGGTAACCTTCGCCCAGATGTCGATGACCTTGTTATAGCGTTCGCCCTCGGTCAGGAGACCTTCGGAGTACTGCTCCTTGATCTTCTTAACTTCTTCGTACGCCGCATCGAGAAGCTTGCGCTTGCCTTCCGGAACGACCATGTCACCGATACAAATCGACAGGCCGGCTTTCGTCGAATAGCGGTATCCGATCGAGCGCAGTGCATCGGCAACCAAAACCGTGCGTTTCGGACCGCAGGTCCTGAACGTCACGTTAACGAGGTTGGCGAGCGCCTTCTTGCCCATCGTCTTGTTGATCGTTTCAAACGGAACTTCGTCCGGAAGAATCTCAGACAGAAGTACCCGACCAACGGTCGTATCAACACGCTTGTTCCGCAGACGGACGTTCACCGGCGCCTGAAGACCAACTTCGCCGTGATCGTAAGCGACGCGTACTTCTTCGATGGACGAGAAGATTTTGCCAGCGCCTGTCGCACCGATGTCGTCCCGGGTCAGATAGTAGACCCCAAGAACGATATCCTGCGTCGGAACGATGACCGGCGTTCCCGATGCCGGCGACAACACGTTGTTCGAAGACATCATCAGAACGCGCGCTTCCATCTGTGCTTCGACAGACAGGGGCACGTGGACGGCCATCTGGTCACCGTCGAAGTCAGCGTTGAACGCGAAGCAAACCAGTGGATGAAGCTGAATTGCCTTGCCTTCAATCAGTACCGGCTCAAAAGCCTGAATACCAAGACGGTGCAAGGTCGGTGCACGGTTCAGAAGAACCGGATGCTCTTTCGTAACTTCTTCGAGGCTGTCCCAAACCTCAGGACGTTCCTTCTCGACAAGCTTCTTCGCGCTCTTGATCGTCGAGACGATCCCGTGCTCTTCGAGCTTGTTGTACAGGAACGGCTTGAACAACTCGATCGCCATACGCTTCGGCAAACCGCACTGGTGCAGACGAAGATCCGGACCAACCACGATGACCGAGCGACCTGAATAGTCGACACGCTTACCGAGAAGGTTCTGACGGAAGCGACCTTGTTTACCCTTCAGCATGTCGGACAGCGAACGGAGCGGCCGCTTGTTCGGACCGGTGAAGACTTTGCCCCGTCGTCCGTTATCGAATAGTGCATCGACCGACTCCTGAAGCATCCGCTTCTCGTTGCGGACGATGATGTCGGGAGCATTAAGTTCGACGAGTCGAGCCAGGCGGTTGTTTCGGTTGATCACGCGGCGATAGAGATCGTTGAGATCCGACGTCGCAAAGCGACCGCCATCCAGCGGCACCAGCGGACGCAGATCCGGCGGAAGAACCGGGATTACGCTCAGCATCATCCATTGCGGCTTGGCAAAGAATTGACCGTTCTCATCCAGTTGATTGAAGGCTTCGATCACCTTAAGGCGCTTCTGGTACTTCTTGCGCGCTGCTTCAGACGTTGCTCCAGCAAGACTGACGCGGAGCGTGTCAGCCAATTCTTCAACCCGGAGCTCGCCCAAAAGCGTTTGCACTGCTTCTGCGCCAACGCCAACTCGGAACGCGTTGTTTCCAAACTCCTGCAAAGCCTTGTCGTAGTCGTCTTCAGACAGAACTTGTCCGAGCTCGAGCTTCGTGACTTCAGCGTTGCCTGGATCAAGGACGACGTACGACTCGCTATAGAGGACTCGCTCAACATCCTTCAGCGGACTATCGAGAATTGCGCCGATACGTGACGGCAGCGACTTGAGAAACCAGATGTGCGCAACGGGCGTCACAAGGTTGATGTGACCAAGACGCTCACGACGTACCTTCGACTCAATAACCTCGACGCCGCACTTGTCGCAAACGATCCCACGATGCTTCATGCGCTTGTACTTGCCGCAGATGCACTCGAAGTCGCGGACAGGTCCGAAGATCTTTGCGCAGAACAAGCCGTCTTTCTCAGGCTTGAACGTACGATAATTGATCGTTTCCGGCTTCTTGACCTCGCCGAATGACCAACTCCGGATTTTTTCCGGAGAAGCCAAGGAAATCTTGATCGCACTGAAACTCAGCGGATCCGTCGGCTTATCGAAAAAGTTCAACAAGTCTTTCAAGGCTCTCTCCTCGCTTGTTCAAGCATTCGGGGAAAAGACCGTTTCAAAAATCAGCAACCACACCATCAACGCGGCAGAACGGTTCAAACAACCCTACTGCTGCTGCAGACCTTCCAGACTCAGCTCGTGACCATCTTGACGCAGAAGGTTCACATCGAGACCGAGACTCTGGAGTTCCTTCACAAGAACGTTGAAGCTCTCTGGCAAACCAGGCGTCATCGCGTTCTGTCCCTTGACAATCGATTCGTACATACGAGTACGACCCTTCACGTCGTCGGACTTAACCGTCAGGAATTCCTGGAGCGTGTAAGCGGCGCCGTATGCTTCCATAGCCCAGACTTCCATCTCTCCAAGCCGCTGACCACCGAACTGTGCCTTGCCGCCAAGCGGCTGCTGGGTCACGAGCGAGTACGGACCGATTGAGCGAGCATGGATCTTCTCGTCGACCAAGTGATGCAACTTCAGCATGTACATCACGCCGACTGTGACTTTGTTGTCGAACTTGTTGCCCGAGCGGCCGTCGTACAGCTCGACCTGGCCATCCGTGTCAACGTCGCCAAGTTGGAGATGTTGGCGAATCTCCACCTCTGTTGCGCCGTCGAACACTGGATTGGCGAAATGAACGCCTTCACGATATTTGCGGATGAAGATCTTCAGCTGATCGTCCGTGCAACCCTTGACGAAGCTACGAACCTCGTCCGTGTTCCAAACCTCAAGAACCATCTTCTCGAGAGCCGCGCGGTTGAAGTTCTCTTCGATGTACCGATTCAGCTTCTCTCCGATGCTACGAGCAGCCCAGCCCAAGTGGGTCTCGAGGATCTGCCCGACGTTCATACGTGAAGGAACACCGAGCGGATTCAGGACGAGATCGACCGGACGACCGTTCGCAAGGAACGGCATGTCTTCTTCTGGGAGGATCCGCGAAACAACGCCCTTGTTTCCGTGACGGCCTGCCATCTTGTCACCGACCATGAGCTTGCGCTTGATGGCGACATAGACCTTGACCATCTTGATCACGCCGGGCGGCAGTTCATCACCTTTGCGAGCTTTCTTGGTCTGCTCCTCGGTCATGAACTTGATCAGGTTGATCTTCTCGCGGAGGTTGTCCAGCGCCTTACGAAGGAGGCTGTTCTTTTCCGCGTCCTTGACCGCAATCGAATCCCAACTGGTATAGTCGAGAGTGGCAAGAAGGCTCGTATCAACCGGTGTGCCCTTTTTGGCGACGACTTGACCTTCTTTGTCCTTAACGTCACCAGCAAGTGACTCGCCGGCAGCGATCTTGACGATCTTTCCGGCCGCGGAGTCCTTGATAATCCCAATACGATCGCTTTCGTCTTTCCTGAGCTTTGCAATTTCCTGCTCCTCAATCTGCAAACTGCGGGTGTCCTTTTCGGCACCTGCACGTGCAAAGATCTTGGCACCGATTACGGTACCAACAACGCCCGGAGGAACGCGGAGTGAGGTATCTCGAACATCGCCAGCCTTCTCACCGAAAATAGCGCGGAGAAGCTTTTCCTCCGGTGTCAGCTGCGTTTCACCTTTTGGCGTAATCTTGCCAACCAGGAGATCCTGCGGCTTCACTTCAGCACCGATGCGGATGATTCCTGATTCGTCGAGATCCTTCAGCGCTTCTTCGCCGACGTTCGGAATATCGGCCGTGATTTCTTCCTGGCCAAGTTTCGTATCCCGAGAAATACACTCGAATTCCTGAATGTGTACGCTCGTGAACAAGTCTTCCTTGACGACGCGCTCCGAGATCAAAATCGAGTCTTCGAAGTTGTAACCGCTCCAAGGCATGAACGCGACGACGACATTCTGACCAAGCGCCAGCTCGCCCATTTCGGTCGCGAACCCGTCAGCGATGATGTCGCCCTTCTTCACCTTCTCACCTTTGACCACGATGGGTCGCTGGTTGATACAGGTGTCAAGGTTCGAGCGCTTGTACTTCATCAAGTTGTAGATATCGACGTCGGCGCCGACTTCCGTCAGCGTCTCGTGACCTTCGTCAACCGTACGAACGACGATACGCTCAGCGTCAACCGCGGCGACAACGCCATCACGCTTCGCGACGACGGTAGCTCCGGAGTCACGCGCAACCGTTCGCTCGAGACCCGTACCAACGAGAGGAGCTCGCGTTTTCATCAGCGGCACAGCCTGCCGCTGCATGTTGGAACCCATGAGCGCGCGGTTCGCGTCGTCATTCTGAAGGAACGGGATCAGGGCTGCAGCGACCGACACCAGCTGGGTCGTCGACACGTCCATGAGGTCCGCTTCCTCGTTACGAACGATTTCACTTTCACCGCGGCGTCGCGCACCAATGAAGTCGTCAGGATTGTGTGTTCCGTCAATCGCGGCCTGCGCGATCACGTGTTCACGGTGCTCTTCCGAGGCGCTGTAGTAACGGACTGCCTTTTTCTTGTCCTTTTCCTTCAGGTCTCGATACGGCGTCTCGATGAACCCGTAATCGTTCACTCGCGCGTAAGTCGCGAGCGACGCAATCAGGCCGATGTTCGGACCTTCCGGCGTCTCAACAGGGCAGATTCTTCCGTAGTGCGTCGGGTGAACGTCGCGCACTTCGTAACCCGCGCGGTCACGACTGAGACCACCCGGCCCAAGGGCCGAAAGACGACGCTTGTGCGTAACCTCGGAGAGCGGATTGGTCTGATCCATGAACTGACTGAGCTGCGAACTTCCGAAAAACTCCTTCACCACAGCCGATGCCGGCTTGTTGTTGATGAAGTCGTGTGGAAGCAGCGTGTCAACATCCTGCAATTGCAGGCGCTCCCGAATGGCGCGCTCGATCCGGAGGAGACCGATTCGGTATTGATTCTCGAGAAGCTCGCCGACGGCGCGAACGCGACGATTGCCCAAATGGTCGATGTCGTCGATGTCACCATCGCCGCTCTTCAATTTGAGCAGGAATTCGATCGTCTTGAGAATGTCTTCTTTCGTGAGAATGCGCTGTTCAAGCGGGGTCTGCAGACCAAGACGCTCGTTCAACTTGATGCGGCCCACCGCGCTCAAGTCATAGCGATCTGGGTTGAAGAACAGATTGTCGAACAGAACCTGCGCGGGTTCGAGCGTCGGTGGATCACCGGGGCGCAAACGCGTGTAGATCGCGAGTACTGCTTCTTCCTTGCTTGTCGTCCGATCACCAACGAGGGTGTTGCGGAACGAAGCGTCCACGTTGACGCCGTCGATAAAGAGGATCGGAAACTTGGTCAAGCCAGCTTCAACGATCGTCTTGATATGATCTTTTTCGAGTTCCGTATTCAGCGGGATCAGAACAGTTCCGTCCTTCGCCTTGATCGTTTCGGCAGTGATCTTGCCTTCGATGTCTTCCGGCGTAAGGGTCTGATACTCGAGTCCAGCCTGCTGCATCTGGCGGATCGCGCCAACGGAAATGCGGCGGTTCCGCTTAACGAAGACCTTGCCGGATGCCGGATCAACGATGTCGCTGCTGGCACGTTGGCCGCGCAGAAGATCGTAGTCCAACTTGCGCAGGAACTTGCCGTCTTGAATCCGGATGTCTTCGCGCTTGTAGAAATAATCGAGAAGCTGCTCTTCGGTAAAACCGAGCGCCTTCAGGAGCACCGTCGCGTGAAGTTTACGACGACGATCGATTCGAACGTACAGAATGTCTTTCGAGTCAAACTCGAAGTCGAGCCACGAACCACGGTACGGGATCACGCGAGCCGTGAACAAAAGTTTGCCCGACGTGCTGTTGCGGCCCTTGTCGTGGTCAAAGAACACACCGGACGAACGGTGGAGCTGAGAAACAACGACCCGCTCGGTTCCATTGATAATGAACGTGCCGTCACCAGTCATCAGAGGAATTTCGCCGAAGTAGACTTCTTGCTCTTTGACGTCCTTGATACTCTTGACGTTGGTGTCTTTATCGACATCCCACACAACAAGACGAATGACCACTTTCAGAGGGGCGGCAAAGCTCATGCCCCGCTGACGGCACTCATCAACTGTGTACTTTGGTTCTTCGAAGGAATAGCTGACGAACTCAACCGAAGCCGTTTCAGCAAAATCAGAGATCGGAAACACCGACCGAAATACGGCCTCGAGACCGACGTTTTTTCTCTTACCGGGCTCGATCTCCGCCTGGAGAAACTGGTTGTAACTCGTCTTCTGAATTTCAATCAGATACGGGATATCAACCGCCGAAGGAATCTTCGCAAAACTCTTGCGTGGCCGAGTGAAGCTCGCAGCAAGCGTGGTCATG
>Ga0169931_10005562_pt1 | contig 19167 bp, 15 predicted proteins | sample Kivu_15m_20L_FD_129675 | JGI IMG/M metagenome (GOLD analysis project Ga0169931, IMG submission 129675) | Freshwater microbial communities from Lake Kivu, Western Province, Rwanda to study Microbial Dark Matter (Phase II) - Kivu_15m_20L... | ecosystem: Environmental > Aquatic > Freshwater > Lake... | reverse complement strand
GCCCGGCGGCGTTTCTCCACGCGTGCAATTCGCGCAGAACGGTGTCGTCCGACTGTGTCGACGAACGGCGTCGACGATTGGCACGACGAAACTCCTCGGGCGGGGCGACGCCGGGTTCGACGGAATCGGCTCCTTCGATGAAGGGGCTTCGCGTTCGGGCCCGTTCGCGGCGCCGTCGAGCGTGGGTGAGCACCAATTCATCGGACGCACGCGTGATCGCAACGTAGGCGAGTCGAACCTCCTCGGCGCGCTCGAGATCGCTCTTGGCCGACGAGTGGGGCATCAGGCCGACCTCACATCCGGCCACCACAACGTGATCCCACTCGCGACCTTTGGCCCCGTGGAACGTCAGAAGCTCGACGGCGTTGGCGTTGGGCATCACGTCGAAGGGTCGATTCGCCCGCACCCACGCCAGGAACGCACGCCCGTCGCCACCACCCCCACGGAGGAATTCGTCCACCGCATCGGCCACCGTGCGGCGCGCGATGATGTCGTCGTCATTGTCGTCATTGTCGTCATTGTCGTCATTGTCGTCATTGTCGTCATCGGCCGGATCGCGCGCGTCACGTGACCAGGTGGCGATCCGAGTGGCACTGGGTAGATCGCCAACCTCGCGGGTCGCCCGTTGGATCGGATCGGCCGCGGCGGAACCGAGGATTCGAGCCGGAACACCACGTGCCTCGAGGGCGGCTCGTATGGATGGGAGTTGGGCGTTGGTGCGAGCGAGCACCGCGGTGGAATGCCACGTTCCGCGTTCGCGACCCACGTCGAGAAGCATGTCGGCGATGCCACTCGCCTCGGACGTTTCGTCGTCGAAGACGTGGATCCGAACCGCAGATCCGCGTGGACGAGCCGAGGTCAACGTGGGCTTCTCCTGGCCACCGTGGCCGAGGGCATTGAGGCCGGCGGCCACCACCTCGGGGGTGCAGCGGTAGTTGGTGCCGAGTCGCACGACCTCGATACCGGGGAAACGGCTCTCCAGGTTCGTGAGAATGGTGGGGTCGCTGCCGTTGAATCCGTAGATGGACTGCGATGGGTCCCCGACCATCGTGAGTTGGTCGCGGTCTCCCCGCCACAATTCGAGAACCTCGAGTTGGAGCGGGTTGAGGTCCTGGGCCTCGTCGACGAACAAGTGTCTGATGCGCCAGCGAGCGATGGCGGCGAATTTCTCGTCGTTCTTCATCAGGTTGATGGTTTGCGACAACAGGTCGTCGAGATCGATGACCCCGCGCTTGGCCTTGAGCTTTTCGAGGGCGGTCATCACGCGAATCACGTCGGCCGCGGGGGCCGCGCTCCGTCGACCAACGGTGGCGACGGTCGATGCGTAGCGCGACGCGTCCACGTTGCGGGCCCGGGCCCAATCGATGTCGGCAGCGAGCGCGGCGATGCTCGTTCCATGTTTCGGTCCGATGACTTCGCCGATGAGTCGGCGTCGGTCGGACACGACCGAGGGGTGGGAGCGACCCTGTTGATCCCAGTATTGGCGCAACATCGAGAGGGCGACGGAATGGAACGTACCCGCCATGACCCCGTCACCGGTACCGAGTGCACGAAGTCGACGATGCAACTCGGACGCGGCCTGGCGGGTGAACGTGAGCACGGCGACATGGGACGGCTCGGCGACACCCGTCAGGCATTGGTGGGCCACTCGACGGGTGAGAACCCGCGTCTTGCCGGAGCCGGCACCGGCGATGATCGCCAACAACGGGGCACCCGAGGTGACCGCGAGCCGCTGACTTCCGTCGAGGTCGGTCAGGAGGTCGGCGATCGTCGCGTCACGGTCGTCGACCGGAGAAACGTCGGGGCTGTCGGGCATCTCGCCATCGTAGGCGGTGGGTGTCGGGCTACTCTCGGGCCATGGAACACGGGGAACATCCTCATCGCAAGCCGTCGATCCTGAATCCTTCGTTTCCGGAGAAGTTGCTTTTCGACGGCGAGGTCGTCAGCGTCGACTTGAAGCCCCATTGGTGGCACTTCGCCCAGCCGGGTGGGGCCACCATCCTCACGGTGGCCCTCTGGCTGTTGTCGTTGGCCCGAGTCGACGGTGGTGTCGGGATCTTTCTGCACTGGGTGACTGGAGTTGGGGCGTTGTATTCCACTCTGTGGCTCGGGGTTCGGTGGCTCCAGTGGCGAAGCACTCACTTCGTGGTCACCTCTGACCGCCTGATCTATCGCAGTGGCATTTTCGCCAAGCAGGGGATCGCCATTCCCTTGGAAAGGGTCAACAACATCAACTTCCAACAGACCATCTTCGAGAAGCTGATTCGGGCCGGGGATCTGTTGATCGAATCGGGTGGCGAGGACGGACAGCAGCGGTTCTCCGACGTTCGCAAGCCCGACGAGGTTCAGCGGTTGATTCACGCCCAGATCGAGGAGAACGGACGACCGAACGCGACGTCGGGTTCGGTCACCGACGTGGCGACTCAGTTGGAGAAACTCGAGGGTCTGCGTGATCGCGGCTCGATCAGTCAGGAAGAGTTCGAGCGGGAGAAGCGTCGGCTGTTGGGCTGAGCGTCACGTTCGTCGACGAATCGCCACCACACAACCGCCGAAACCGCCCCCGGTCATGCGCGCTCCGAGAACACCGGGCTCGCTCATGAGTTCGTCGACGGCCGCGTCCATTCGGGGGTTCGAGGTCTCGTAATCGCGAGCCAGCGATCGATGAGAATCGACCATGAGCCGACCGAACGCGGCGAGATCCCCGTCGTTCAGGGCGTCCAGCGATGCCAGCACCCGAAGATTCTCGCTGACCACGTGTCGGGCCCGGCGACGCAGACGTTCGTCGGCGATCGATTCGACGACCGCCGGAACGGCGTCGCGGAGAGGTCCGATGAGTGCCTCGATCGCGCGACAATCGGCAACGCGATCGGCGTACTCACTGCCCACGAGGGTTCGGTGAGCGACGAAGCGCACGATGACCTCCATCGTCTCCGGAATAGCGACGTGATGAAACGAAAGGTCGCGACAATCGATGAAGGTGGCATGGTCGGGTCGTCCGACCGCGATGCACAACTGGTCCATGATCCCGCAGGGGACGCCCGAAGCGGCGTGCTCGGCGCGTCGGGCCGCTTCGGCCATGGCGACGTCGTCCCATTCGCGCCCCGTGGCTTCCCTGATGAAACGACCCACGGCGATCTCGAGGGCCGCACTCGACGACAAGCCCGAACCGATGGGTAGGTCGGTGGTGACCCGGGCTCGAAAAGCTGGAACTTCGCCGGCTTCGCGCACCATCGCGGCGACGTAGCGTCCCCATGCCGGGTTCAATCGCGCGGGGTGCGTCACATCGGTGGGGAAGACGGCGATGTCGGGGTCGTCGGCCGATTGGATGGCGATGGTGTCGCCCGGGACGAGTTCTCCTTCGACGGCCGTGCACTGTCCTAGGATCATGGGCAGCACGTAGCCACCCGTGTAGTCGGTGTGGTCACCGATGAGGTTGACGCGTCCGGGTGCGGTGACCCGCACGACCGTCATGTCAGGTCGAGAGTTACGCTGAACCGTTCGAGGGCATCGCGATCGAACGGCGCACGCAGTGCCAGGTTGATCTGCTCGGCACCAGCGGCCACGTATTGCCCGATGCGGTCGATGACCTCGGCATCGGAGCCGGTGAGCACGCCCGGGCGCACTCCGTCGGCCAACATTCCGAATTGGGCGCGCAGACTCTCCTCGGTCCAGGCGATGCCGACGTTGACGGTGCGTTTCACCGACTTGGGGTCGCGGCCGACCCGAACGCAGTGTTCGGTGAGCACGGCACTCTTGTGGGTGAAGGCCTCGGGGGAGATGAACGGAACGTTCCAGCCGTCGGCGTAGCGAGCGGCGACGTTCAGGGTGCGCTTCTCGCCGCCGCCGCCGACCCAGATCGGGAGACGCTTCTGCACGGGGCGCGGTTCGTTGCGGGCACCCTTCATGGAGAACCACTCACCGTCGAAGTCGGTCACGTCGTCGTGCAGAAGTCCACGCACGCACTGAATGGATTCTTCCAGTTGGTCCATGCGGGTTTTCACACCGGGAAAGGGGATCCCGTAGGCGTCGTACTCGACGACGGCCCAACCGGCGCCGAGACCGAGATCGGCGCGCCCGCCACTGATGTGGTCGATGGCGGTGATCATCTTCGCCAACACCGCTGGGTGGCGATACCCGACGGAATAGACGAGCGAACCGACGCGCACCTTCTTCGTGGCGGTGGCCAACGCCGTGTGCATGGCGACGGCTTCATAGCAGGCCGCATCGTCGGGTTTGCCGGTGGCTCCGTAGAAGTGGTCCCAGATCGAGATCCAATCAAAACCCAGTTCCTCGATGCGTTGCCAGAGTGGCTGCAAGACGTCGTACGACGTGTGCTGGAGTCCGGTGTGGACACCGAAGCGGACGTTGGGGAACATTCCGGAAGTCATGGCTCAAAGGTAGTACGGAGCCACGGGGTAGTGTCGTGCCATGCCCAGAGCGACCGTGCCGGCCAACGTCGGAACCATCGAGATCGAGTACGAAACCTTCGGATCGACATCGGATCCGACGTTGCTGTTGGTGATGGGTTTCACCGCCCAGATGATCGCGTGGTCCGACGATTTCTGTCGCGCATTGGCCGACCTCGGGCTGCACGTGGTGCGCTTCGACAACCGTGATTGCGGCCTGTCGTCGAAGCTCGACGGCGTCATGGTGGATCCCGGCCCCGTCATGGCCGCGGTGTTCGCCAACGAGCCGACCCCGCCGGTGCCGTACACGCTCTCCGACATGGCGCGCGATGCCATCGGCCTGCTCGATCATCTCGCGGTCGACTCCGCGCACATCGTCGGAGCTTCCATGGGAGGCATGATCGTGCAGCACATGGCGATCGAGCACCCCTCGCGCGTGCGGTCGCTGACGTCGATCATGTCCATGACCGGTGAGCCGGAGTACGGATCGCCCACTCCCGAGGCGGCCGAAGCGTTGTTGGCCCCGCCCGAGACCGAGCGACAGGCCTACATCGACGCCAGTCCGAAATACTGCGTGTGGCAGTCCAAGCGCTACTTCGACGAGACGAAGGTGAAGGCCGATGCCGCTCGTTCGTACGATCGCTGCTTCTACCCCGAGGGCTCGGCCCGCCAACTGGCCGCCATCTACGCCAGCGGACGTCGTCACGAGGCGCTCGCGAAACTGACCGTTCCGACGCTCGTCATCCACGGTACGGACGACACGCTCATCCCGCCCAGTGGTGGGCACCGCACCCACGAATTGGTTCCCGGTTCCACCATGCTCATGATCGCCGACATGGGCCACGACATTCCCGAGCCGATCCAGCCGATGGTGGTGTCGGCGATCCATTCCCACGTGCGACTTGCCGAGTGGCGCCGCGCGACGGGCCGCTGAATACGATCATCCGGGTGTCGGCATCGTCGGCCAACACTTCGACGTCGACTGTGTCGACCAGATAACGAGGAGAATGAACATGTCCGGACCGCTAGCTGGTTACCGAGTCATCGAGATCGCCGGAATCGGACCCGGTCCGTTCGCGGCGATGATGCTGTCCGACATGGGCGCCGAGGTGATTCGCGTCGAGCGCAGCCAGGCGGTGCGCGGTCCGGCACCCGACACGCCGGGCTTCGACATCCTGCAGCGCGGTCGTCGCAACATCGCCATCGATCTGAAGAACCCCGAGGGCGTGGAGACGTTGTTGACGTTGGTGGAGTCCGCCGACGCGTTGATCGAGGGCTTCCGTCCCGGTGTGATGGAGCGTCTGGGCGTCGGGCCCGACGTGTGCCTGGCGCGCAATCCGCGCGTGGTGTTCGGGCGCATGACCGGGTGGGGGCAGACGGGCATGTACGCCAACGCGGCGGGCCACGACATCAACTACATCTCGTTGGCCGGTGCTCTGGCGCACTTCGGGCGCGCCGGCGAGGGTCCGGTTCCTCCGATGAACATGGTGGGTGATTTCGGTGGCGGAGGCATGTTCCTCGCCTTCGGTGTGGTGTGCGGGTTGTTGGAGGCGGTCAAGAGCGGCAAGGGCCAGGTGGTGGACGCGGCCATGGTCGACGGCACCGCGGTCTTGATGACCATGTTCTGGGCTTTCTCGCAGATGGGCGTGCACGACGAGAACGCTCGTGGAACCAACCTGCTCGACACCGGGGCGCACTTCTACGACGCCTACGAGTGCAAAGACGGTAAGTACATCTCGATCGGATCCATCGAGACCCAGTTCTACGCCGAACTGTTGAAGCTCACGGGTCTCGAGGGCGACCCCGAATTCGCCAAGCAGATGGACAAGTCGCAATGGCCCCACCTGAAGAAGCGCATCGCCGAGGTGTTCAAGTCGAAGACCCGCGACGAGTGGTGCTCGATCATGGAAGCCACCGACGTGTGCTTCGCTCCGGTTCTCACCATGAGCGAGGCCGCAGCGCATCCGCACAACGTGGAACGCAAGATGATCATCGACGTCGCCGGCATCAAGCAGCCCGCGCCCGCTCCGCGATTCTCCCGAACCGTGCCGACGGTGGCATCGGCGCCGGCCCACCCGGGCCAGCATTCGCGCGAGATCCTCGAATCGTGGGGATTCGCCACGGCGGAGATCGATCGTTTGCTCGCCGCGGGTGCCGTGGTCGACGCGTGAGCACTCTGCTCTTCTTCCACGCCCATCCCGATGACGAGTCGATCGCGACCGGGGGCACGATCGCCCGAGCCGTGAGCGAGGGCCATCGGGTGGTGCTCGTCATCGCGACCGACGGCCGTCACGGGGAGACCCCGGTCGACCTCGCTCCGGGGGAGACGCTGGTCGATCGGCGCCGGTCCGAGTCCGAACGCTCGGTCGAGGCTCTCGGCGCCCACGCACTGCACTGGTTGGGTTACCACGACAGTGGCATGACCGGCTGGTCGCAGAACGACGAACCGTGTGCGTTCATGCGCGCCGACGTCGACGAGGCCGCCGAACGATTGGTGCGCATCCTGCGCGACGAGAACGTCGAGGTGATGACCTGTTACGACTGGCACGGTGGGTATGGACACCCCGACCACATCCAGGTTCACCGAGTGGGGCACCGTGCGGCCGAACTTCACGGTTCGGTGCGGTTGTTCGAGAGCACGATGAACCGCACTCGAATGGTCGCGATGATGAAGGAGAACCCCGACCGCCCCGAAGATTGGGATCCCGAGGGCCCGGCCGACGACGGCAATCCGTTCGGATCCACGGAGGAAGAGATCACGATGGCCGTCGACGTGTCGGCGTTCATCGATCAGAAACGACGCTCGATCATGTGCCACGCGAGCCAGATCACCGACAGCGGATTCTTCATGCAGATGCCGCCGGAGATCTTCGCCATCGCGTTCGGCACGGAGTGGTTCATCGAGCCCGGTGCGCCGGGCGGAGCGAAGCCGGGGTGGTTGTTGTGACACGCGCGTATCTTGTTCGTCATGGTCGAGCCGCGGCCGGATGGGACACGGATCCGGATCCGGGCCTCGATGACGAGGGTCGCCGACAGGCCGCCGCCACGGCCGACGCGTTGTCGATCCTTCCCGACATGCCGTTGGTGTCCAGCCCGTTGCGTCGTTGCCGGGAGACCGCCGCGTTCTTGTCGGCCAAGTGGAAGTACGACCCGGTGACGATCCAGCCGTTGGTGGCCGAGATCCCGTCACCCGAGGGCGTTCCGTTGGGAGAGCGCGTCGAATGGTTGCGCACGGCGATGTCGGGCACGTGGGCCGACCTTGGTCCTCGGTACACGTCGTTCCGTGACGAAGTGGTGGGGTACGTGACCGGTTTGAGTCGCGACACCGTGATCTTCAGCCATTTCATCGCCGTCAACGCGATCATCGGTGCGTGTCGTGGCGACGATCGTCTGGTGATCTCGAGCCTCGACAACGCATCGGTGACCATCGTCGACGTCGACTCGGACGGACATCCGTCATTGGCACGTACGGGTCGACAGGCCGACACGCTGATTCGTTGAACGGGGTGCCGACACGATGATTCGCTGATCGGGCAGACTGTGGGCATGTCGATGTTGCCCGGTCGGTTCGTTCGTCGGTTGGCGCCTGTGGTCGTCATGGTGACGGTCGTCGTCGCATGTGGGGGCGATGGCGGTGGATCGGACACCCTGGCCCCTTTGCCCACGAACCCCTCCACCACCACGGCGTCCTCGCTGGTGCCGATGGTGACCACCACCGGTGTGCCCGTTTCGACGACCACCTCTGTCGTCGAAACCACCACCACGGTGCCAGCGGCCGCCAAATTGGTCTTGCGCGGTGACTCGCTGGGTGACGTGCGATTCGGTGTGGATGCCGAGGGTGCGATCGCGTACGTCGAGACCCTGTTGGGCGCGCCGGACAGCGACAGTGGATACGTGGACGCGGCCTCGGAGTTCGGGTCGTGCCCGGGGGAGCAGGTGCGTGGTGTGCAGTGGGGCAACCTGCTGTTGCTCTTCGGGGATGAGAGCGAGGTGGCCTCGGGGCGAATGCACTTCTACGGCTGGCGATACGGACCGATCGGAACCACCATGCCCGAGCCGGTCGGGCCGGCCACCGAGGGCGGAATCACGCTCGGAGCGACGGTGAACGAGGTGTTGGCGGCCCACCCCGTCGCCGACGTGTTCAACGACGACGTGTTCGGGGCCGGCTTCGACATCGATTCGGGGGCCCGAGGTTTGGTGTCGGGGTCATTGTCGAACGATGCGCCCAATGGTGTCACCTTGGCACTGTTCGGCGGCGTGACCTGTGGCGAGTGGAGCAGCGGCATCTAGGTGGTGCGCACGCGGGTCATCTAAGGTCTCGGGAATCATGAACGCGTTGATGTTGGTGGACCTGCACAAGTCGTGGGCGTGGTACGTGATCATCGCGAACGGCCTGGCCGGCTTTTGGTCGCTCGGGGCTCACAAGTTCGAGTCATTGCGCACTCGGGCGCTGTGGTGGTTCACGTTGCTGGCTCAACTGACGATGTTCGTGCAGGTGACACTGGGCGTGATCGTGGTGAACAAGTACAAGATCGAGTTCCCGCAGTTCCACGCGTTCTACGGATTCGTGGGAATCATCGCGGTGGCGATCATCTACTCGTACCGGAACCAGATGAAGCATCGGCTGTACTTGCTGTACGGGTTCGGCGGGTTGTTCATCATGGGACTGGGCATCCGAGCCCTCCTCGTCGGCCAAGTCTCCTAACCAAAATGCGACAATTTGTCGCATTTTGGTAATTAGAGGGCGGCGGCGAGGGAGTCCAGCTGCGCGGTCAGCTTCGCGGGCAACTTCGGCCCGAACTGCGCGTAGTGATCCTTGATCTGCGGCAGCGCCGACTTCCAGCCATCCGCGTCCACCTTCAGAAGTTCGTCGAGATCGTTCTTGCTCACGTCGAGCCCGTTCAGGTCGAACGAACCAGCCGCGGGCAGCAGTCCGATGGGGGTTTTCACCGCCTCCACCGAGCCGTTCACGCGCTCGAACACCCACTTCAGCACACGACTGTTCTCACCGTATCCCGGCCACAAGAAACGACCGTCCTCGTCACGACGGAACCAGTTCACGAAGAATATCTGGGGCAACTTCGACGGGTCGGCCTTGGCGCCCAACGACAACCAGTGAGCGAAGTAGTCGGCCATGTTGTAGCCGCAGAAGGGCAGCATCGCCATGGGGTCGAAGCGCAGGTTGCCCACCGCACCCTGCTGGGCGGCCGTTGTCTCCGAGGCCATGATCGAACCCAGGAACACGCCGTGCTCCCAGTCGAAGGCCTGGGTCACCAGCGGAACTGTGGTGCGACGGCGACCGCCGAACAGAATGGCCGAGATCGGCACACCCGCGGGGTCCTGCCACTCGGGGGCCGCCGACGGGCACTGCGACGCCGGAGCGGTGAAGCGGGCGTTCGGGTGCGCGGCCGGGGTATCGGTCTCGGGCGTCCAGGCGTTGCCCTTCCAGTCGGTGGCACGCGCGGGCTTGTCCTCGCTCATGCCCTCCCACCACACGTCGCCGTCGGGCGTCAGTGCGGTGTTCGTGAAGATGCTGTTGCCCCACAACGTGTGCATGGCGTTGGCGTTGGTGTCGTAGCCGGTCCCGGGCGCGACACCGAAGAATCCGGCCTCGGGGTTGATCGCGTACAGGCGACCGTCATGGCCGAACTTCATCCAGCAGATGTCGTCGCCGATGGTCTCGGCCTTCCAGCCCGGAATGGTGGGAACCAACATCGCGAGGTTGGTCTTGCCGCACGCCGACGGGAACGCCGCCGCGATGTACTTCGCCTCGCCGGCGGGATTGGTGAGCTTCAAGATGAGCATGTGCTCGGCCAACCAACCGTCGTCGCGGGCCATCACCGAAGCGATGCGCAACGCGAAACACTTCTTGCCCAGCAGGGCGTTCCCACCGTAACCCGAGCCGTACGACCAGATCTCGCGGGTCTCGGGGAAGTGCACGATGTACTTGTTGTCGGGGTTGCAGGGCCACGCCGAGTCCTTCTGGCCCGGCTGCAACGGAGCGCCCACCGAGTGCAGGCACGGCACCCACTGGCCGTCGCCCAATACGTCGAGCGCACCCTGCCCCATGCGGGTCATGATGCGCATGTTGGTGGCCACGTACGCCGAGTCGGTCAGCTGCACTCCGATGTGCGCGATGGGCGAACCGAGCGGACCCATGCTGAACGGCACCACGTACATGGTGCGACCCTTCATGCATCCGGAATACAGACGCTTCATCTCGTCGCGCATCTCGGCGGGCTCGCGCCAGTTGTTGTTCGGACCGGCATCGTCCTTGTTGGCGGAACATATGAACGTGCGATCCTCGACCCGGGCCACGTCGCCCGGGTCACTGTGCGCCCAGTAGCTGTTCGGACGCTTCGCTTCGTCGAGCTTGGTGAACACTCCGGCGTCGACCAACACCCCACAGAGGCGGTCGTACTCTTCCGCGCTGCCATCGCACCAGTAGATGTCATCGGGCTGCATCACCGCGGCCCATTCGGCCACCCACTTCTTCAGACGCTCGTTGTTGCTCGTGCCGGCCATGATGTGCTCCTTCGGCGTGGGGGTTGCCGTGGATGATGGTGATGTTTGGTGGTGGGTCGGGTCAGTAACCCGGGGTACCCATGTCGGACTCCGAACCTAGGCGCAGACGGGTCGCCAGACCCTCATCGTTCACGTCAAATACGACACGCTGTCCGGGTCGCAACATACGAAAGATGCTTCCCTCCAACGCGTCGTCGGCCAGCTCCAGCTCGCCGAGGTCGGTGTCACGCAAGATCAAGCCGGTGCCCGTCCCCGGGTCGAAGGCTTTGACCACGCCCTGCATCGCTCAGGCGGTCACTTGTCCGAAGCGGCCATGCCGCGACTGACCTTGGTCACCTTGCCGGCGCGGATGCAGCCGGTGCAGACGTTGAGGCGGGTGGGGGTGCCCTTCACCAAGGCGCGGATGCGCTGGATGTTCGGGTTCCAACGGCGCTTGGTACGCACGTGCGAGTGCGACACCGACATGCCCCACGAGGGGCGCTTTCCGCAGACTTCACACACTGATGCCATGGCAGGTTCTTTCTCCGACTCTCCGTCGTGCCGGCAACGCCCGGGTCACGATCTCGATCACGAGACGCTACCAGCGGATTTCCTGCTCTCCCAATGTCCTTCGGGGCGGTTTTCGGGTCATTTCACGGCCGGCCCACGGGGGTCATGCTCGGATCACCCCTGACCACTACCATCGGGCGGGTGAACCCACCAGTTCTGGCGCCCGACGGGGCCGGGGAGCGTTTCGACGCCGACCGCCTGCGTCGCACCGTGGTCGCCTTCCGAGACGCCGTGCGCGAGCACGCTCCGCGGATCAACCGCCTGAACGTGTACCCGGTCCCCGACGGAGACACCGGCACCAACATGGCCCGCACCCTGGACGCGGTGGTGGCCGAGCTGGACCAGGCCGGGCCCGACATCGAACCCACGTGTCAGGCCATCTCCCACGGGTCGCTGATGGGCGCGCGGGGCAACTCGGGTGTCATCTTGTCCCAGATCCTGCGTGGCCTGGCCGGTCGGCTGTCGTCCACCGCCAGTAGTACCGCCACCGAAGTGGCCGAAGCTCTCAGCGAGGCGTCCACGGCGGCGTACAAGGCCGTGCTCAAGCCGATCGAAGGAACCATCCTCACGGTGGTTCGCGAGGCGAGCGAGGCGGCCAAGGCGTCGGCGGCCACCGGCGCCGGCCTGGGTGCCACCTTGCGCGCCGCGCGTGACGCCGGTCGTCGGGCTCTCGACGCCACCCCCGACATGCTGCCGGTGTTGAAAGACGCCGGAGTGGTCGATGCGGGCGGAGCCGGTTTCTTGTTGTTGCTCGACGCGGCGCTCAACGTCGTCGATGGTGAGCCCATCCCGACGCCGGCGGATTCCATCGGCGGTGACGCCATGGAAGAACCGTTGCCGGCCATGTCCACCTCGTTGGCGGCGCCGGACCAACACGGCGAGATGTCGGTGGCCGATCTGCGCTACGAGGTCATGTACTTCCTCCATCTCGACGATTCCAAGATCGATGCGTTCAAATCCGATTGGGGTGAGATCGGTGACTCCATCGTGGTGGTCGGCGGCGACGGCCTCTGGAACTGCCACGTTCACACGAACGACATCGGCGCGGTCATCGAAGCGGCCATCGATCTGGGTGGTCGACCGAAACAGATTCGCGTCACCGACCTTTTCGAGGAGGTGGCCGAACGACATGCCGCCCACGACGCCGCCCGGTCGGCGGCCGGTTTGCCCGCCGTCACCACCGCGGTGGTGGCGGTCTGCAGTGGTAGCGGTCTCGAAGAACTGTTCGGACAGTTGGGCGTGCAGGGCATCGTCACCGGCGGACAGACGCTGAATCCGTCGACCGCCGAATTGTTGGCGGCCGTCGAGGCGGTCAACGCGCAACAGGTGATCGTGCTGCCGAACAACAAGAACATCATCCCCGTGGCCGAGCAGTTGGATGCACTCACCTCCAAGCAGGTGCGCGTGGTGCCCACGCGATCCATGCCCGAAGCGTTGGCGGCGCTCGTCGTGTACGACCCCGAAGCCGACGTCGACGAGAATGCATCGTCGATGGAGTCGTCCAGCGAGGCGATGGTCACCGGCGAGGTCACCCAAGCGGTGCGCGACTCGTCCAGTGACGTCGGGCCCGTCACCACGGGTGATTGGATCGGTCTGGTTCGCGGAGACGGCATCGTCGCGGTCAGCGGTACTCTCGATGGCGCGGTGGTCGCGCTCCTCGCGCAGTTGGTCGACGACTCCCACGAGATCGTCACGGTCATCGAGGGCGGCGATGCCACTGCATCGGCGACGTCGGCCATCGAAACCTGGTTGTCGACCGAACGCCCGGGGGTGCAGGTGGAACGGCATCGCGGAGGGCAACCGCTGTACCCGTACCTGTTCGGCGTCGAATGACGCGGTGAGTCGTGGCTGAACCGAAGCTGAAGCCGCCGCTCACGATGGCCGAGTTGGCCGCGAAGCCGATCTCCGAACTCAAGTCCGTGGGTGCGGGCAAGCGGGCCGAGAACTTCGCCAAGTTCGGAATCACCAACCTCGTCGAACTGCTCACGCACTATCCCCGACGCTGGATCGACCGCACTCGCGAGGCGCCCATCGCCGACGCCGCCGAGGGAGTCGACGTGCTGGTCATCGGAGAGTTGCGTTCGGTGAACGGTCCGCCACCGGGCCCACGTCGCGGTCCATCGCGGGTCACCGCCACCGTGGCCGACGACAGCGGGCGACTGTCGCTCGTGTTCTTCAATCAGCCGTACAGGGCCAAGCAGTTGAAAGTCGGATCGTTGGTGGCGGTGTTCGGACGCATCGGACGGTTCAACGGAGTCAAGCAGATGGCCAATCCGACCATCGACGTATTGGGCGACCCCGACGAACGTCCGCGACCCATCGTGGCGGTGTATCCGCAGAGCGAGAAAGTGGACCTGCCGTCGTGGACCGTCCTGCGCGCCGTCGACGAAACGTTGGCGCGGTGCAAGCCCCGCGGAATCAGTGATCCGTTGCCCGAGAGCATCCGCGAACGTCGTTCGTTGATGGGTCGTGGTGATGCCTTGGTCGGAATTCACGCTCCGGAGACGTTCGCGCACAAGGAGGCCGCGCGCCGTCGGCTGGCCTTCGACGAATTGTTGCGGGTGCAACTGGTGCTCGTCATGCGCAAGCGCGCGTTCGAGCGCGATTCCGTGGGCATCCGGCACGTGATCGATGGCGAGCTGGTTCGTCGCTTCCACGTCGGGTTGCCGTACGAATTGACCGGGGCCCAGCGACGCGTCATCGGTGAAATCGAATCCGATCTGGCGTCTCCGACTCCGATGCATCGTCTTCTGCAGGGTGACGTGGGTGCGGGCAAGACCTTGGTCGCGGTGTCCGCCATGCTCGTCGCCGTTCAAGGCGGTCATCAGGGGGCGCTGATGGCACCCACCGAGGTTCTGGCGGAACAACACGCGGCGGGCATCCGACGTCTCCTCGATGGCTTGCGCGTTCCCGACGAGGACACTCTCGACGGTGAGCGCGACGTGCGCGTCGAGTTGCTCACCAGCAGTGTGACCCCCGAGAAACGTCGCGACATCCTCGCCGGTTTGGCGGACGGAAAAGTCGCCATCGCCATCGGCACGCACGCTCTCATCCAGGACACGGTGGCGTTCCACAGTCTGGGCGTGGTGGTGGTCGACGAGCAACACCGGTTCGGGGTGGAGCAACGGGCCGCATTGCGCGCCAAGGGCGTCGACGGTGGTGCGGTGCCCGACGTTCTGGTCATGACCGCCACCCCCATTCCGCGCACCGCCGCCATGACCGTCTACGGCGATCTGGACGTCAGCGTTCTCGACGAGAAACCGCCCGGTCGCACCCCGATCGTCACTCGTTCGGCCGACGGTCCCGAAGCCGAGGAGGAGGTGTGGTCCGACGTGCGGGCCCAGGTGGCGGCGGGTCGTCAGGTGTACGTCGTGTGCCCCCTCATCGAGGAGAGCGAGAAGCTCGAGGTGGCCAGCGCGGAGGAGACGGTCGCGCGACTCTCCTCGACCGAATTGACCGGACTGCGCATCGGGCTTCTGCACGGGCGCATGTCGTCGGCCGACAAGGAAGCCGTGATGGACCGATTCCGGCGAGGTGACACCGACGTCTTGGTGGCCACAACGGTCATCGAGGTCGGCGTCGACGTGCCGAACGCGACCGTCATGGTGATTCTCGACGCCGATCGTTTCGGGATCGCTCAGCTGCACCAGCTGCGCGGACGGGTGGGTCGTGGCCGACACGCATCCAACTGCTGGCTCGTCACCACGCCCTCGGACTCGGCCGACGAATTGATCCCCGATTCCAACCCGCGGATCGACGCGTTGGTCGAGTCCGATGACGGGTTCTATCTGGCCGAGGTCGACTTGGAGCTTCGCGGTGAAGGCACTTTGATGAACAAGGACCAGAAGGGGCGAAGCGACCTGAAGTTGGCGTCGTTGCGTCGCGATCGTGAGTTGGTCCAGTTGGCTCGGGACACCGCCCATGAGATCGTGGACAATGATCCGGAGTTGGCCGACAACGAAGAGATCCGTCAGGAATTGACCTTGTTCCTACGCCCCGAGGACGAGGAATTCCTGTTCAAGAGTTGATGCAGCCGGGCAGATCCGTCAACGAGGAGCGACGTCCGCTGCGGATGTCGACACCGTCGGGCGCGAAGACCGTGGTTCTCGCCGTTCCGTCCAAGCGCACGGCGGCCAGAACCATTCCGTCCTCGACCAGCAGTGCCGAGCGTGGCCCCACCAAGAGGGTGAGCGTGGCAACTTCCGAGGAACGGGGAGTCGAGGCGAACTCGACGTCGTCGCTGGAAGACCAGGCGCGCTCGGCGTTCACCGAGAGATGGACCGTTTCGGAAGATCCGTCGAGGTCTTCGAAGGTGAAACCGAAGGGCTCGGTCGCCTCGAGGCCCTCGACGGTGGCCCGCCAGCGAAAGCACCTACCTTCATCGACGAACGGAATCGTCGCTGGCTCGTCGGAAGCTCCGGGTTCGGTCAATCGCTCCCAGATCGACTCGCGCAATCCCAGTTCGACCGTGTTCCCGTCGTAGACGGTGGTGAACTCGCTTCCCACGTAGTCGGCGAACGGGGTCGTCGCGTCGAGGCTTATCTCCTTCGGGCGAACGTACGCGGCGGGACGGGATTCCTCCAAGTCCTCGGCGAACCACCGCCAGGTTTCGGGGAGGACGTAGTCCTTCGACGTTCTCCCGAGATAGATCTCGCCCAACATGAATGACTTCCAACTCAGTCGTGTCGCGGGGACCCGTTCATTGTCCAGATACGTCCACGGATACATGGTCCAGGCCAGAAGCGCGTCTCCGTCCTCGGACACCAGATCGAGCACCGCTCTCATCGTTCGCCCCTGACCATCGAGGCCCGACTGTTCGTGGGAAACCTCGTCGGCGAAGGATTCGAATCGACCTGCCCGAGCGGCACCGTCCCAGAACAGCGACGAGCCCTGCACGACGAGAACGAGGGCGACCATCGCCATGACCGGAGCATGAGCCACGCGACGGTCGTCGTTCCGTCGGGGCTCGGCACACCATCGCCCGAGAACGCTCAGAGCCGGTGAGAAGAATGCGATCGACGCCGCCAACATGAGTGCGGTGGGTACGGCGATGACCGAGAAGTAGTGGCTGGAGTAACGCTGGCCGAGCACGAGCTCGATCCATCCGCCGGCGAACCACGCCACGAGGGCGATCGATACGGCGCGCTGGGCCGAGGTCATGGTCGCTCGGCGAGCGACTCCCGTGATGATGAACGCGAGCGCGACGAGCAGCGATTCGGGGCGCTCTTGGTAGTAGTCAACCATGGTGTTCCAGCCGAGACCGATCTGTTCGGCGAATCCTCGACCGGTGCCGTCGCTCATGAACGTCGCGTAGGTCCACCACCCCGACCAGAACTCGTCGAATCCTCCGCGTAGCAGGTACCAAACGGGTGCGCCGACGACGACGGCGACGAAGGTCCCCGTCGCCACGAGGACGGGTCGAGCGAAACCCGACTCGCGTCGGCGGAGAACGAACACGAGCCCGGCCACCGCCGCCGCGGCGAAGACCGTCGTCAGGAGTGTTTGCACGGCGAGTCCGAGGATCCCGAACGATCCAAACCAGGCCCATCGGGATCGCCGAGGGTTCGACCAGCAACGGTCGCTCATCGTCGTGACGACCACTCCCGCCAACAACGCCGTCGTGATGTTGCGGCTGTACACGACACCGGCGTAGTCGCTGGACGACACGAAGAAATGAACCGAGACGATGGTGGCCGCAAGTGCCACGGCCGTCGCGGATCCCGAGAACGTGCGCGTCACCGATCGGGCGGCGAGGCCGAGTACCACCGCCATGACGAACACGTAGAAAGCGATGGCGAACCAATACGTGTCGTAGGACGTGAGGAACCGCGCCGAGTCGTAAACCAACGTTTCCAGAGGCCCCTTGTTGTGGATGCCGTTCTCGTAGTAGGTGCCCCCGAATCGTGCGGCGCGCTCCACGATGGTTCTGGCGTATTGCGGGTCGTAGTCCTGACTTCGATTCTCGACGGCGAACCAGCCGATCGCTCCCAGGATCACCGCCCCCGAAGATGAGACCGCGAGCCATGAGTCGCTCACTCGGGTGCGAACCGCCGAACGGCGAAGCACCCGTGAGTCGGCCGCGAACAAGATCGCGATGACGCAGATCAGGTTGATGCGCAACATGGGTCCCACGGTGTGGCGTTGCACCTCCACGGCGTCGGTGGCGATGGACGAATACAACTCGACGAGCGAAGCGACGAGTCCGGTGCCCAGTATCAGCGCCAGCAGTCGCGTCCGCTTGGCGATCACGACCACGGCAACCGCCGCGAAGGCGACGAACAACCACAATGTGGTGGGTGAATCGATTCCCGAGAACCACGCGAAGCGGGCGGGCAGACGATCACCGACGTCGAAGCGATCGTAATCGTCGAATTCGTATCGAAGAGCGCCGGGCAACTCGCGGTTCATCACGTCCAGCCAGAAGCCCGCGTCGGTGACGAGCGACGTGAGTTGGTCGACTTGTCCCGAGCCACGAACCCACTGGCGGAACTCGTCGAGTTCGGGGGCATTCAGGAACACCTCGCCGTCGTCCCACGTGTTTCGTCCGGTGCGATCGAGGAGCGTCGGGGACACGGGCATGCCCTTGTCGGCGAAGGAGTCGGTCATGTCCTCGTTCGGAAGAATTCGCAAACCCACGTTGTTCATCAATGGATACTGATTTCGCTCGCTGACACCCTGAGCGATGGCCACGTACGCGAAGGTGACACTCAGGGCCACCGCACAGCGCAACGTCGTACGACCCAGCGCGGATTCACGGCAGGACCAACCGGTCACGACCATCACTGCCACGATCACCAGCACCGGAAGCCCGTGTGAGTCGCGCACGAGAAGCCAAGCGATGGTGGCGAGTGTCGCGATTCGCATTCGGCGGGGGGAGGGCAGTCGAGCCAACCGAATCCACAGTGCGAGAGCCAGGATCGACGTGCTCGACCCGAGGGACTCGCTGAGCGCCTCGGCGCTCCACAACGCGAAGCGCGGTTGCACCACGACGGCACCGACGAGGACGCAGGTGACCCACCCGGCGAATCGGGAACGAGTCAGTCGCAGAATCGTCCCGCACAGGAACGCGGCCGCCATGGCGTAGGCGAGACTCTGGGTGACCGCCAGCCAACGAACGTCGAATCCGACGAGCCAGTAGAGGAGGGGCAACCCGACGGGGCGTTCGTCGAACCAGAAGCTCGGCGACAACGGTCCGATTCGTGCGACTTTCAGGAACGAAGCGGAATCGGGGAAGAACGAGGGCAGCCCGCCGCGCCAGTTGGGTCCGATGACGCGAAGCACGAACACGAGAACCGCGAAGGAGAAGACGAATTGCGAGCGGTCGACGCGACGCGGTTCGGTCGCACCGGGATCGTTCGGACCCTCGTCGTTCGCCGTGAAGGTCTTAGAGATCGTCACGCGGTGACTCCTCGATGTCGGCCAACACGAGATCCCATCGATCGAGACAGTCGCGACACTTGTAGGTCACGATGTCCCCGGGATACCAACGACCGTCCTCTCGCGCATGTGTCGTGAGGTAGCAGCGCCCGCCGCAATCGATGCACTCGATTTCGGATTCGGGTGCCATGGACACAGTCTGCCGGTCGACCGCCCCGTAACATGAGCGCATGCGCATCGTCGCCGGAGCATTGCGAGGGCGCGCGATCAAGGCCCCCGACGGGGATTCCACCCGACCAACCACCGATCG
>Ga0169931_10005561_pt1 | contig 19171 bp, 18 predicted proteins | sample Kivu_15m_20L_FD_129675 | JGI IMG/M metagenome (GOLD analysis project Ga0169931, IMG submission 129675) | Freshwater microbial communities from Lake Kivu, Western Province, Rwanda to study Microbial Dark Matter (Phase II) - Kivu_15m_20L... | ecosystem: Environmental > Aquatic > Freshwater > Lake... | reverse complement strand
GGGTGTTGTTAATGGGTAGCGGGAAGGGCGCGAAGGGCGAGACAAGTGCGCGAGTCCAGTCTCGCTAGTCACGCACGTCTCGCGAGAAGCAGGGGGAATTATGGCGGATCAATTTTCGTTCGATGTGGTGTCGGAAGTGAATATGCAGGAGTTGAAGAACGCGCTGGATCAGGCGACGAAGGAGATCAAACAGCGGTTCGACTTCAAGGATTCGAAAACGGAGATTACGCTGAAGGAAAAAGAGAAGGAGCTGATCGTCGTCTCCGATGATGAGTACAAGCTGAACGCGGTGATCGAGATTATTAAGACGAAGTGTACGAAACGCGGGGTGTCGCTGAAGGCCTTCGACTATGGCGCAGTGGAGCCGGCATTGAGCGGGACGGTGCGGCAGACGGCGAAGATTCAGAGCGGGCTGACGTCGGAGAAGGCCAAGGAGATTACAAAGGCGATCAAGGACTCGAAGCTCAAAGTGCAGGGGCAGATTCAGGGCGAGCAGGTGCGGGTGCTCAGCAAGAGCAAGGACGACTTGCAGGCGACGATGGCGTTTCTCAAGGGAAAAGATTTCGGCGTGGATTTGCAGTTCACGAACTATCGGTAGGATCAGGGGGTGGAGTGAGCGTCCTTGCTCGCGCCCCGCGCACTCGGAATGATCGAACGGTAACATCAAGGGCTGTGTTCGGTGCATGCGCACAGTAGGCGCTCACCCCGCCCCCTTTCCTGCAACCGTTTAAGCCGATTCTATGAAGCAGCTGGCGTACCTACTTTGTCTAATGGTGGGGATTTTTCTCGTCGGCTGCAATCGCAGCGATCCCATCGTCGTCATTGAGCTCCATCCCAAGAATCCCGACATCATCTATATCGCGACGAACGATTACATCTATAAGACGCGTGATGGCGGGAAGACCTGGGCGAATCTCTCGCGCGGGATGAGCCATTCCCGGGTGATTGCGATGGCGATCGATCCGGCCTATCCCGCCACGGTGTATGCGGGCACGAAGGGCGATGCGGTCTACAGGAGTTACGACGGCGGACAGCGCTGGGTGTCGCAGCGGTCCGGGTTGGACGATGCGACGATCTCCTCGGTGGTGAACCAGTTCGTGTTCGATCCGCAGGACAACACCCATCTCTTTGCCGCGACGACGATGGGGGTATTCGAGTCGAAGAATGCGGGCGACAGCTGGACGAAGCGGATGGAGGGGATGAAGGAAGTGCTGATGGTGGTCTCGCTGGAGATGGACCCGACCAGGCCGGCGATTCTCTACGCGGGGACGAGCGGCGGCGTGTACAAGTCGGTTGATCAGGCCGGCCATTGGGAGAAGGTGAACAATGGCCTGGTGCCGCCGGAGATGGTGAAGTCGTCCCGCGCGTTGAATGTGACGGCGATTGAGGTCGATGCCTTCGAGCCGGAGACGGTCTACGCCGCGACGCTGGCTGGGCTGTATAAGTCGACGGATGGCGCGAAATCCTGGGCGCGCATCGGTGAGTCGCTGGCGGATCAGATGATCATTTCGATGGTGCTCGATCGCTCGAAGAAGGGCGTCATCTATATTACCGGGCGTGAAGGGGTGCATCGCAGCGAAGACGGCGGCGCGACGTGGAAGGTGATGAATCGAGGATTTGCCACGACGAATATCCGCTCGCTCGCGCAGAGCCAGACCGATCCCAAGCTCTTTTATGCGGGCACGAACGGCAGCGGGTTGTATCGCAGCACAGACGCAGGCGAATCCTGGGAGGTCATGCCGCCGGTGATCGCGGTGAACTAGTTCGAGGGAGATCTGCTATCGGCTGGTTTCCTGGTCTTGCAGGTTCGATCCGACGGATGACCCGCCAAACGAAGAGCCTGCCGAAGAATCCTGCAGGCTGGATCCAATCGATGACCCGCCAAAGGTTGAACCGACCGTTGAGTCGGACAGACTCGAGCCGACTGTTGACTGCGGGAGGGAGGAGCCGACGCTCGATGAGGCGCCGCTGTTGAGTTCCGACTCGCCGATCGAGGGCCCTGCGCGGCCGGTCTCGCCAATCGCAAATCCTGTCGGTCCTGAGCGGCCGATGCTGCCGCCGCTCTTGGGGGAGGCGCCGATCTCTTCGCCGGTGCTGCCTTCCCGTCCGATTGCCGATCCTGTTGTCGGCGTTTTCCCAATGGCGGGGCCTGCCGACGGCGCGGCGCCAATCGCGGCGCCTGTTCGTGGCCCGGTGGGGAGGGATGGCGCGGTGATGTCCCGGTGGATCAATTCTTCCAGCTCCCGGATGGCCTGCGCCTCCTTGGCCTCTTCTTCAAGGCTGGCGCTCGTGCGCTGCCGCGTCGATTGATCGATCTGCTCCAGTCTGGCCCGTAGCGTGCGCAGGTCGGCGCGAGCTTTCGCGATGGGCGGAATCGGTTCGCGCAGCATGACGCCCCGGGAGGCAAGCGAATGGTTGGACATCTGCGTCTGAATCGATGCGAGGAGATCGCCCAGTTCATCGCCCATCGCCTCGATTTGTTGCAGTTCCCCAAGATCGGTTCTGCAGCAGGCAAGAAATTGGCGGTACTGCTTCAGAAATTCCGACACGTCGTGCTGGAGATTATCGATGTTGAAATTCCGCGCTTCCTTGCCAGGCTCGCCTGGGCGCTCCGCCTGCTCCAGGGCGGGATCTTTCTTCTCAACCAGCGGGGAGCAGCCGGGGCCTGGTTTGGCGGAGTATTGCTGGTCGGCTTTCCGGTCGGGGCACCAGTAGAGAGCCGAGGCTGCGAAGGCCGTGGTCGATACGAGTCAGCCCGCATGCCAGTCCTGTGCAGAGGACTGTTGCCGCGACGGTTCGTTTTAGAATCGGCAGGACGCGCATAGACTCATTGTTGATGTGACCTGGGTTATTGTCAATGAATCCTCTCTTTGTGGCAGGGCGCCGTCTTCTCCGCGCATAAAATTCCAGGGCGTTCTGAATCGTGCCGGGGTAAGGGCGGTAGTCTGCTGGCCGTCGGGGTTGTGGATAAGTCAGCCGTGAGCCGTCTTGTCGTGCTGGAAATCGGCTGTAGGCTGGCTGGAGATAGGGAAAATCGGGCCAGGCCAAAATCTATCGTAAGTGCATGAATATTCTATTGACAAGGAGTCAAACGGGAGTATACTCCGCCGTGAGTGGGGTAAAGTGGATATAAGTGGAGAGGTTCATATCGAGGGGGATCGCCAGCATGTTCCGGTCTTTCATGATGAAGTCATCCATTGGCTCAATCCTGAAGGGGCTCAGGTCCTTGTCGATGGGACGGTGGGGTATGGTGGGCATGCTGAATCATTGCTTCGAAAAATGGCGGACCAATCGATTCTCGTCGGCATCGACCGGGATGACGAGGCCCTCGCAGCCTGCCGGTCTCGGCTGGCTCCATTCGGGCCGCGCGTGCGGTTGCTCAAAGGTGACTTTGTGGATGTGAAACCGTTGCTGCGGAGCGTGGGTGTTCACTCCGTCAATGGTGTCCTGTTTGACCTCGGGGTGTCCTCGCCACAGCTGGATGATCCGCGGCGAGGCTTCAGTTTCCAGACCGATGGCCCGCTTGATATGCGCATGGATCAGGCTGGTCCCCGCACCGCGGCGCAGTTGGTGAACGAGCTGCCAGAGGCCGAGCTGGCCGATATGATTTTTCAATATGGGGAAGAGCGATTGTCGCGGCGCATCGCGCGGGCCATTGTGCAGGCTCGAGGACAGAAGGCGTTCGAGACGACCCAGGAGCTGGTTGCGGTGATCAAGAGCGCCGTGCCCGCGGCCTATCGGCATGGCCGCATTCATTGCGCGACGCGGACGTTTCAGGCGTTGCGGATCGCCGTGAATCGGGAGCTGGACGTGATTGCGCCGGCCATTCGTGATGCGGTGGATGCGCTGCGTCCGGGCGGCCGCATCGCGGTCATCTCCTTCCATTCACTGGAGGACCGCATTGTGAAGCACACGTTGCGTGCGTTGACCGAGGAGTCGCACCCTTGCGTGAGGGTGCTGACCAAAAAGCCGCAGATTCCCTCTGAGACGGAGTGCCGGGAGAATCCGCGTGCGCGGAGTGCCAAATTGCGGGTGGCGGAGCGTCTTCCACAGGAGTGTTTCGCATGAAGAAGCTGTTGGCGGTGTGTGCCGGGGTCGGTCTCGTCTTTGTGTTTGTGTGGGAGCGGGTCGATATGGTGCGCCTCGGCTACCACATCGAGCGGCTGAAGCACGAAAAGGTGCTGCTCGAACGGGAGCGGGACGAGCTTCGGGTGAAGGTCGCGACGCTCAGCGCGCCCGACCGCATCGCGAAGGTGGCGACGGACAAGTTTGGGATGAGTTTGCCGCAGCCGGGGCAAGTGGTGGTGGTGCAGTCCGGACCGGCGGAATGGCCGGGGGCATCCCGCCAGGCGTCGGAGGTGCGGCTCGCCAAGGTTGAGATGCCGAGCGGGAGGCCGTAGTGGCTGGTTCGCCGTCGCGCACGCGCCGATTTGTGTTGTTGCTGGTGTTGCTGTGCGGATTCGGCGTGGTGCTGTTTCGGCTGGTATCGTTGCAGGTCTTGCAGGCGGCCGAATTGACGGTCAAGGCCGACCGGCAGCATCAGAAGACGGTGGCCTTGGAGGGCGCGCGTGGCACGATCGTGGATCGACACGGAAAGGTGCTGGCCATGAATATGGATGTGCCCTCCGTATTCGGTGTTCCAACCGCCCTTGAGAGTCCTGCCCAAACGGCGCGGACCCTGTCTCCGGTTCTACACGTGCGCGCGTCCGAGTTGGAAAAGAAATTGCGCCAGGATCGCAGCTTCGTGTGGCTGGCGAGAAAGTTGGATCCGGAGCAGGGGCATCAGTTGGAGCAGATGCCGATGGAGGGCATCGGCACGGTCCTGGAAGGGCGCCGGTTCTATCCGAAGGGGCCGCTGCTGGCGCATGTGCTGGGATTCGCCGGTCTCGATGGCGCGGGGCTGGAAGGGCTGGAGCGCCGCTATGAGTCGCACCTGCACGGCGAAAAGCGCGTGGCGGTGCTGCAGCGCGATGCCTTGGGGCGTATCGTGTTCCCGAAAGATGAAGCCGCGCAAAATCCGGCGTCCGGCCATAGTTTGACGCTCACGATCGACGAAGTCATTCAATATATCGCCGAAAAAGAACTCGAAGAGGCGATGAACAAGACGCGGGCCAAGGCCGGCACCGTCATCGTGCTCGATCCTCAGACAGGGGCGCTGCTGGCCCTGGCCATCAGCCCGCGGTTCGATCCGAACTCCGTGGCTGCGCTCACGCCGGGCCGCTGGCGGAACCGGGCCTTGACCGATGCCTATGAGCCCGGTTCGACGATGAAGGCCATTGTGGCCGCGGCGGCGCTCGAAGAACAAGTCATGAAGCCCGGAACGATGGTGTTCGGCGAGAACGGCCGCATGACCATTGCCAATACGGTGATTCACGATCATGAGAAGCTCGGGTGGGTGACGTTCGCGCAGGTGATTCAGAAGTCGAGCAACATCGGGGCCGCAAAAACCGGCATGGCGCTGGGCGAGCAGCGGCTCTATCGGTATTTGCGGGCGTTCGGATTCGGCCAGCGGACCGAGATCGATTTGCCCGGCGAAGCCGTCGGCCTCTTGCGGGATCCAAAGGGATGGGGGCGCCGCTCGCTGGCCTCGATTTCCATGGGGCAGGAAGTCGGCGTGACTCCAATGCAAATGGTGTCGGCGATCTCAGTGCTGGCGAACGGCGGCATGTTGATGAAGCCTTATGTGGTGTCTGAGGTGCGAGATGCGCAGGGCCAGTTGCTCAAGCAGATAGAGCCGGAAATGAAGCGGCGGGTGATTTCGCCGGAGACGGCGCGGGCGGTGACCTCGATTCTCGAAGGCGTGGTGACGGACGGAACCGGGACGAAGGCGGCGATTCCGGGATTCCGCGTCGCGGGAAAGACCGGCACGGCGCAGAAAATCGATCCGCGCACCGGCGCCTACTCCTCCACGCAATTCGTGGGGTCGTTTGTCGGATTCGTGCCGGCTGATAACCCCCGGCTGGCCATGATCGTCGTGATCGATGAACCGCAAGGGGAGTCCTTTGGCGGGTTGGTGGCGGCGCCGGTCTTTCGGCGGGTGGGCGAGCAGGTGTTAAATTACTTAGGCGTGTCATCGAATGAACCGGTGAAATTGGCGATGGCCACCGGCCATCGATAACGCGGATGTGTCTGCCATGGCGATGACGTTGGCGCAATTAGCTGAGGCCTTGCGAGGACAGGTGGAGGTCCTTGACCAGAGGGGCGATCTCGGCGTGCCTGTGGCAGCGATCACGGACGACTCCAGAGCGGCTCGGACGGGCAGTCTGTTTGTCGCCGTCAAAGGTGAGCAGGTGGATGGCCATCGGTATGTTGCCGGGGCGGTGGCGGCCGGAGCGGCGGCGCTGGTGCAGCAAGAGCCGCTCTCGGGTGGCGATCTCCCCGCCCTTCGCGTTGCGGATTCCCGGAAGGCCTTGGGGTTGCTGGGCAGCCGGTTTTACGGCGATCCGTCGGCACAGTTGCGGATGATCGGGATCACCGGCACCAACGGCAAAACCACCACGACGTATGTGTGCAAATCGCTGCTCGAAGCGATCGGACAGCGCGTCGGGCTGATCGGGACCGTGGCCTATCAGATCGGCGCGGAGACCATTCCATCGTCGCATACGACGCCGGGCGCGCTGGAGCTGCAGCAGTTGCTCAGAAAGATGGTGGATAGCGGCTGCACGGCGGCGGTGATGGAAGTGTCCTCCCATGCGCTCGTGCAGGACCGGACGAGCGGGTGCGAATATGATGTGGCGGTCTTCTCGAACCTGACGCAGGACCACCTCGACTTTCACAAGACGATGGAGGCCTATTTCCAGGCCAAGTTGCGGCTTTTCACCGGATTAACCGGAACCGCGAAACCGAAGAAGCGGGCGATCATCAATATGGACGATCCGAGCGGCAGCCGAATCGCCGGGCTCAGTCCCGCGCCGGTCTGGACCTACGGGATCAAGGGGAAGGCGGATCTTCGGGCGGAGGATGTTCGGCTGTCCTTGGGCGGGACGACCTTCACGGCGGCTACGCCGGCCGGATCCTTCCCGGTCGAGAGCCATCTGGTCGGCGAGCACAACGTTTACAATCTGCTCGCGGCCATCGGTGTGGCGCTGCATGAAGGAGCAACGACTGAACAGGTCCGCGAGGCGGTCGCGCACGTGACGAACGTGCCTGGCCGATTTGAGCGGGTCATGGCGGGACAGGTCTTCACCGTGGTGGTGGACTACGCCCATACGGAAGATGCGCTGGTGCGCCTCCTGACAGCCGCTCAGGCCCTGAAGGCCGGCCGCATCATCACGGTGTTCGGATGCGGAGGGGACCGGGATCGCGGCAAGCGCCCCAAGATGGGGCGCGCGGCGGTCCAGTATAGCGATGTGGTGATTCTCACGTCGGACAATCCACGGACAGAGAACCCGCTGGCGATTTTGGACGAAGTGAAAGCCGGCGTCACGGATGCGCTCCGGCAGCGACCGCACGTCCAGTATCGGAAGATCGCGGATCGGCGCGAGGCGATCGGCGCGGCGGTGCGGGAGGCGCGGCCGGGTGACATGGTGCTCATTGCCGGCAAGGGGCATGAGGATTACCAGATTATTGGCACGACGAAACAGCACTTCGACGATCGCGAAGTTGCGCGGGACGCCATCCAGCAATTGACGAGTGGGGCGAAGACCAGTTGACGGCGCGGTAGGATTCGAGGATCCCATGGCCCTGTTTACGATTGAAGAATTGCGGGAAGTCATCAGCGTGAAGGTGCTTGCCGCCGAGGCAGTCCGGTGGGCCAAGCAGCGTATTCGGCGCATCAATCTGGATTCCCGCACGATCCGCGCCGGGGATCTGTTTGTGGCGATCAAGGGCGACCGGTTTGACGGGCATGAGTATGTCGGGATGGCCTTGTCTCGGGGCGCGGTCGGCGCCATCGTGCATGATGCCTATGCCGTGCCGCCGGCGGTGGTAAAAACGGTCGGGAAGTCGTCGGCGTTTGTGCTGGGTGTGCGCGATCCGCTCTTTGCCTACCAGCAGCTGGCGACGCACCATCGCTGCCGGTTCGAGATTCCGCTGGTGGCGGTGACGGGCAGCAATGGCAAGACCACGACGAAGGAAATGGTCGCCAGCGTCCTGGGCCAGCGCTGGAGGACCTTGAAGACCGAAGGCAATTTGAACAATCGCATTGGGGTTCCGCAAACCCTTTTCCGATTGACGGCCCGCCATGAAGCGGCGGTTATCGAGCTGGGGGTCGATAATCTCGGGCAGACGACGCGGCTGTGTGAAATCGCGCGGCCGACGATCGGGATCATCACCAATATCGGGCCGGACCATTTGGAATTCTTCGGCAGCATGGAGGGGTCGGCGCAGGCGAAGGCGGAGCTGCTCGATTTGCTGCCGCCGGATGGCGCCGCCGTGTTGAATGCCGACGATCCCTATTTCGATTACCTGGCCGCGCGCGCGCGATGCCGGGTCGTCTCGTTCGGCTATTCGCCGAAAGCCGACGTGCAGGCGTTGCAGGAAAAGTCCGATGGCAAGGACGGCACGATCTTCCGGTTGCTGCTTCTAGGGAAGGTGCGCCAGACGATTGTCCGGATGAAAGTGCAGGGGGCTCACAATGTCACGAATGCCCTCGCGGCGGCAGCAGTCGGGACGGTCTTAGGTATTTCCGGTGCGGTGATTGCCCAAGGGCTCTCCCGTTTCCGCCCGGCGGCGATGCGGTCGCAGGTCGTCATGAGCCAGGGGGGCAAGATCATCAACGATTGTTACAACGCTAATCCGGCCTCCATGAAAGCGGCGGTACAGTTGCTGGCGCAGTCCGGCGCGGGGCGCAAGACGATTGCGGTGCTGGGCGATATGCTGGAGCTGGGGCCGAACGCGGGTCGGATGCACGAAGAGGTCGGCGCCTTCATCGCACAGCAGGGGATTACACAGTTGGTGGCCTGCGGCGCCCTCGGGCGAGGGTTGGCCGAAGGGGCGCGCCGGGCCGGGATGAGGGCTGATGCCGTGCTCGAAATGCCGGACGCGCCGGCGGCAGCGGCGGCCGTGACCGCGATGGTCGCGCAGGGCGATGTGGTGTTGGTGAAGGCGTCGCGCGGCATGAAAATGGAGCAGGTCGTGAGTGCCTTGCAGCGCATGAAGCGGGCCGCAAGGAAGGCCTCCTAATCATTCAGGGACGATCGTATGCTGTATAACTGGCTCTATCCGCTCCATACCGAGTTCTCGTTTCTGAATGTCTTCCGCTATCAAAGCTTCCGCATTATCTATGCGGCGGTGACGGCGTTTCTCATCGCCTTCATGCTGGCGCCCTGGCTGATCCGGAAGCTGCAAGAAATCAAGCTGGGCCAGCAGGTCCGCGATGACGGCCCCAAGCGGCATTTAGCGAAGAGCGGCACGCCGACGATGGGCGGGTTGCTGATTATTTTTGCCGTCGTGCTCTCGACGCTGCTGTGGGCGGATATCACCAAGCCCTATGTCTGGCTGGTGCTGGGGGCGACCGTCGGGTTCGGCGCGATCGGATTCGCGGACGACTACCTCAAGTTCATCAAGGCCCAATCGAAGGGACTGTCGGCCAAACAGAAGTTCGCCGCGCAGGTCACGGTGGCGCTGGGGATCGCCCTCACGCTGTATTTTCTGCCGGGATATTCCACGAAGCTCAGCGTGCCCTTCTTCAAGAGCTTCATGCCGGATCTCGGGTGGTTCTATATCGTCTTCGCCGTGCTGGTGATCGTCGGCAGTTCGAATGCCGTCAATCTGACCGACGGCCTCGACGGCCTGGCCATCGGGCCCGTCATGATTACCGCCCTGGCCTATACGATTGTGGCCTACGTCGCCGGGCACCGGCTGATGTCCGACTATCTGCTCATCCCGCACATCGAAAATGCCGGCGAGATTGCGGTATTTACGGCGGCCATCTTGGGGTCGAGCCTCGGCTTTCTCTGGTTCAATACCTATCCGGCCTCCGTCTTCATGGGCGATGTCGGATCGCTGCCGTTGGGCGCGGCGCTCGGGACCGTGGCGGTGATCAGCAAGCATGAATTGCTGTTGTTGATGGTGGGCGGCGTGTTTGTGATCGAAGCCGTGTCGGTCATCTTCCAAGTGTTGTCGTTCAAGTCGCGCGGGAAGCGGATTTTCTTGATGGCGCCGATCCATCATCACTTCGAGATGAAGGGATGGGAGGAGCCCAAAGTCGTGGTGCGGCTCTGGATCATCGCCATTCTGCTGGCGCTCTTGAGCCTGAGTACGCTGAAGTTGCGGTAACGGGATTGGTGAGCGAAGACACAATGGAATTGACGGGAACCAAAGTCACCGTGGTGGGTCTGGCGCGTAGCGGCGTGGCGGCTGCCCGGTTGCTGTACGCGGCGGGCGCGCAGGTGACCGTGGCCGACCGGAAGGAACGCAGCGAGCTGGAGCCTGTGTTGAAGCAGTTGGATGGCGCTTGTATCGGTGTGACAGTCGGCAGCCAGTACGAGACCGCGCTGGATGCGGCGGAATTGGTCGTGATCAGTCCCGGCGTGCCCTATCGGATGGACGCGTTGGAGCGGGTCCGCCGACGGGGCGTGAAGGTCCTCAGCGAATTGGAGCTGGCATCCCGGTTCCTGTCCGCTCCGATCCTGGCCTTGACGGGCACCAACGGGAAAAGCACGACCGTGACGTTGATCGGCAAGATGCTGCAGGAAAGCGGGAAACGGGTCTTTGTCGGCGGCAATCTCGGAACGCCGCTCAGCGAAGCGGCGGAGCAATCCTTTCAGGCTGCCCGGCAGGGGCTGCCCGGTCCGTATGATTTCGCCGTGGTGGAAGTGTCCAGCTTTCAGTTGGAAACCGTGGACCAGTTTCATCCCTGGATCGCGGCGATCCTGAATGTGACGGTGGATCATCAAGACCGGTATGAATCGATTGACGAGTATGTCGCGGCCAAGCGCAGGATTTTTGAGAATCAGAAGCCGACGGACTATGCGCTCTTCAATCTGGACGATCAGCGGGTGGCGGCGCTCCGGCATGGGGTCAAGGCCCGGGTCCTTGGATTTACCCGGCACTCGTCTCTCCCGTCCGACCTGAGCGGAGGCACCTATGTGGAGGGCGATCGCATTGTGACCACGGTGACCGGGGTTCGGCAGGAGGTCTGCCGGCGTTCGGAGATCACGATCATCGGCAACCACAATGTGGAGAATGTCATGGCGGCCGTCACCTATGCGCTCTTGAGCGGCTGTCCGCTCGACACCATCAGGCGCGTCTTGATGACGTTTCCCGGCCTTGAGCATGCCTTGGAGATCGTGCGGGACCGCCGGGGCGTGCGCTTTGTGAACGATTCCAAGGGGACCAACGTCGATGCCACGCTGAAAGCCCTGGAGAGCATCGAGCAGCCTATTTGGTTGATTGCCGGCGGACGCGATAAGGGCGGAGATTTTTCCCGATTGGCCCCGGCGATCAGGCAGCGGGTCAAGGGGCTCATTTTAATTGGAGAAGCCACGCCTTTGATTGCGAATGCGGTGGCCGGATTCCCGTCGATTGTGCGGGTTGCCTCGTTCAAGGAGGCCGTCCAGGCGGCGGCGGACGGCGCCAGGACCGGCGAGGTGGTCTTGCTGTCGCCGGCTTGTGCGAGTTTCGACATGTTTGCGGACTATCAGGATCGAGGGCGGCAGTTTAAGGCCCTGGTGCAATCCTTGCCCGCCTGAGCGAGCAAGGCAGAGGAGAATTGACACTGGACGATGTCACAGAGAGCCGCAGGGACGCTGGCATTACCGTGGCCCACCACGAGTCCTCGCACCGCGAAAAAGCGGGTGCCGATGGACCATACGCTGTTGATCGTCACGATCGTCCTGGCCTTGGTCGGCCTGGTGATGGTGTTCAGCGCGAGCGCCGTGGTGGCGGGCAACCGCTTCCACGATTCCGGGTACTTCCTCAAGCGGCAGCTGGCCTGGCTGACGTTCGGATTTCTGCTGCTCCATCTCGCGTCGCGCATCGATTATATCTGGTGGAAGCGCCTGTCGATTCCCATGCTGGGCTGCATGCTGCTGCTGCTGGTGATGGTGCTGATTCCCTCGTTGGGCGTGGCGGCAAAAGGCGCCAGGCGCTGGTTGCGTCTGGGGCCGATCTCCATCCAGCCGGCCGAGATGGTCAAGCTGGTCGCGGTGATCTATGTGGCGGCTTATCTGACGAAGAAGGAAGACCTCATTACGACCTTCTCCTCTGGCCTGGTGCCGGTGTTGGGGGTCATCGGGGTGTTGAGCGGATTGGTGCTGTTGGAGCCGGATCTGGGGACGGTCGTGGTGATCGGCCTGGTGACCGTGGGCCTGCTCTTTCTCGGCGGGGCGCAAGTGACGCATCTGGTGGGGCTGGGCTTGTGTGCCGCGCCGGTCGTTTTGGCGCTTGTCCTCGGCTCGAGCTACCGGCGCCAGCGCATGCTGACGTTCCTGGCTCCCTGGAAGGATGCGTCGGACGCGGGGTTTCAGATCACCCAGTCGTTTCTCGCCTTTGGCAGCGGCGGGCCGTTCGGAGTCGGGCTGGGCGAGGGGAAGCAGAAGCTGTTTTTTCTGCCCGAAGCCCACACGGATTTCGTGCTGGCCTTGGTGGGAGAGGAGCTGGGCTTGGTGGGGACCGTCACGATCATCCTGCTTTTCGTGCTGTTCGTGGTGCGCGGATTTCAGATCGCGGCGCGGGCTCGGATGCCCTTCGGACGGCACTTGGCCATGGGGATTACGCTGCTGATCGGCGTGCAGGCGTTGGTGAACGCGGCCGTGGTGACGGGTCTGCTGCCGACCAAGGGGTTGACGCTCCCGTTTGTCAGTTACGGCGGGTCTTCCCTGATCATTTGTCTGATCGGGGTGGGCATCCTGCTGAATATTTCACGGGATCGCCAAGCCGGGCGGGAAGAGAGCGGATCACGGGCCGGCCGAGGCAGGTTCAATCGCCGATGACGATCGTGATTGCGGCAGGCGGCACAGGAGGGCACTTGTATCCGGCGATCGCCTTGGCTCGAGAGTTTCTGCGGCGCGACGCCTCGGCGAAGATCGTCTTCGTCGGCACGGCGAAGGGAATCGAGTCCAAAGTGCTGGCCCATGAAGGATTTCCGCTCGAACTCATCACGGCGAAACCGGTGATGGGCAAGGGCTTCGCGGATGCGCTGCGGGGACTGTTGTCGGTGCCGGCGGGGCTCTGGCAGTCGTGGAAGATTCTCGGCGCGCATCGGGCGGATCTCGTGATCGGCGTCGGCGGATACACGAGCCCCACGATGCTAGCGGCGGCGGCGCTCAGAGGTATCGCCCGGGTGATCTTGGAGCCGAACGCCTATCCCGGCATGGCGAATATTGCGGTCGGGCCCTGTGCCCAGCGGGTCTTTCTGGCCTTCGAGTCGGCCGCGAAGAAGTTTGCCGCGAGCAAAGTGCGTGTGGTGGGCACCCCGATCCGCCAAGACTTTCTCAAGGACGCGGTCCGGCCTGCGGCGGCGGCAGCCGGCGCGCCGCAGCGGTTGCTGATTTTCGGCGGGAGCCAGGGCGCGAAAGCGATTAATAGCGCGGTCATCGACGGGCTGGCCTCGCTGAAGCAGGCGCTGCCCGGTTTGTCCATCACGCACCAGACCGGTGAGGCCGATCATGCGCGGGTGGTCGAGGCCTATCGGCAGGCCGGTGTGCCTGCAGACGTTGTTCCGTTTCTGTACGACATGCCGGCCGTGCTGCGGTCGGCCGATCTGGTGGTCGCGCGGTCAGGCGCGATGACGATCGCGGAGCTGACGGCCTGTGGCAAGCCGGCGATTCTGATCCCGCTGCCGACGGCGATTTACAACCATCAGATGATGAACGCGCGCGCGATGGAAGCGGCGGGCGGGGCGATGGTTCTTCCGCAGCCGGAGCTGACCGGGGCGCAATTGGCCGGAGCCATTGCCGATATTCTGCGGCAGCCGGCGCGGCTGCGCGCGATGCAGGAGCAGAGTTGGGGGATGCGGCGGATCGAGGCGGCGGAGACCATTGTCCGTGAATGCTACGCACTCATGGGGGTGAACCATGACGGCAGCCGGACTGTTGGAGCGGCGGGAGTCTAATGCAAGCAGCACGCGCGAACAGCAACCTCGGCCATCAACGGGCGCAACAGGATTGAGGCGAACCGTCATGTTTCGAAAAACACAACAGATTCATCTGGTCGGGATCGGCGGATCGGGGATGAGCGGAATCGCGGAGGTGCTGCTCACCTTGGGATACAAGGTGACGGGGTCCGATCTGCAAGCCTCTGAAACGACCCGGCGGCTGGAAGAGCTCGGCGGCAAGATCTTTGTCGGCCATCACGAAGCGAATGTCGGGGAAGCCCAGGTGGTCGTCATTTCCTCCGCCGTGGCGGCGACTAATCCCGAGGTGCTTGCCGCGAAGGCCAAGCAGGTGCCGGTGATTCCACGGGCGGAAATGCTGGCCGAGCTGATGCGCTTGAAATTCGGCGTGGCGATTGCGGGCGCCCATGGGAAGACGACCACTACGTCGATGGTGGCGAATGTGCTGGCGTCAGGCGGATTGGATCCCACGATGGTGATCGGCGGCAAGGTCAACGCGCTCGGCAGCCATGCGCGGCTGGGCCGGGGAGAGTTGCTGGTGGCTGAGGCGGATGAAAGCGACGGGTCGTTCCTCCGGCTCTCGCCGACCATTGTGGCGGTGACGAATCTCGATCGCGAACATCTCGACCACTACGGGTCGATGGAAAAGATTTACGACAGCTTTCTGGAATTCATCAACAAGATCCCCTTCTATGGCGTCGCGGTCTTATGTTCCGATGATGAACGGCTGCGGGCGCTGTTTCCGCGCATTGTGAAACGGTATTACACCTACGGGTTGCAGGAGCGGGACGGGGTGGTGCCGGACTTCAAGGCGACGGATATCAGCCTCAAGCAGTGGGGGGCGGAATTCCGCGCGCACTTCCGGGGGAAAAATCTCGGGCCTTTCCGGCTGGCCGTCCCCGGCATTCACAATGTCTCCAATGCGTTGGTGGCCATTGCGATCGGGGTCGAGCTGGAGGTGCCGGTCGATTTGATCCGCAAGGGCTTGGCGGCGTTTACCGGCGTGGAGCGGCGGTTTCATCTGCGCGGCGAAGCCAATGACATCATGGTGGTAGACGACTATGGCCATCATCCCACCGAGGTCAAGGCGACCTTGGCGGCGGCCAAGCAGGGATGGGATCGCCGCCTGGTGGTGCTCTTCCAGCCGCACCGGTACAGCCGGACGCGCGATCTGGTCAGCGAGTTCGCCCACGCGTTCGATCACGCGGACCTCGTGTTCATGACGGAGATCTACGCGGCCGGCGAGCAGCCGATTCCCGGCGTGTCCGGCGCGCAGTTGGCCGAGGCCGTGACGCAAGCCGGCCATCAAGGCGTGACCTTCATCGAAAAGAAAGAATCGTTGCCGGATCAGGTGCTGCCCCATTTGAAGCCCGGGGATCTGGTGGTGACGTTGGGGGCGGGGGATATCTGGAAGGCCGGGACGGGCTTGTTGGCCCGGTTGAATCCCGGTTCGTAACACGATGGCACGGCAAGGGCGCACGCAGGCACAAACTCGGCAGCCCAGCATCCGGCGACGGTTGGCTGCGGCGGTCGCCGGTCTCAAAGGGACGGTGCAGTTCGATGCGCCACTCAAAGATTATACCTCGTTCCGCATCGGAGGGCCGGCCGATGTGTTGGTGGAGCCGGCGGATGTCGAGGATGTGGCCCGTCTCGTCCGGCAAGCCAGGGCGCAGAAGCTGCCGCTCTTCGTGGTGGGAGGGACGAACGTGCTCATCCGGGACAAGGGCATCCGGGGCGTGGTGGTCAGCCTGGGAAAGCTGCGCGCGATCAAGGAAGAGCCGGGATCGGTCTTGTATGCCGAAGGGGGCGTGGGGATGCCGACGCTGATCGGCTATGCCATCCGCCATTCGCTGGCGGGATTGGAATGGGCCGCCGGCATTCCGGGAACGGTTGCGGGGTGCGTGGTCATGAATGCGGGCACCAGGCTGGGCGAAATGAAAGACTGCGTGAAGGCCGTGCGGCTGGTGAATGGGCAGGGCGAGATGGTCGATATCCCCGCCTCCGAGATCCCCTTTGCCTATCGGCGGGCGGCGCTCCCGCCGGGGATTGTCGTGGGCGTGTGGGTGCAGTTGAAGGAAGGCGTGCGAGCGGAGATCGAGAAAGTGGTGAAGGACTATCTGCGCTATCGCCGCGATACGCAGCCGCTGACGCTGCCGAGCGCCGGCTGTGTGTTCAAGAATCCGCCCAAGGATTCGGCGGGCCGCGTCATCGACGCGGCCGGGCTCAAGGGTGCGCAGGTCGGCGATGCGCAGGTGTCGGAAAAGCATGCGAACTTTATTGTGAACCAGGGACAGGCTAGCGCGAAGGATGTGCTGGCGCTGATCCGCAAGGTGCGCGCGGCGGTGACGCGGAAAACCGGCGTGAAGCTGGAACTGGAACTGAAGGTCGTCGGACAAACCTAGGACAGGAGTGCCATGGCAAATCGTCGTGTGCTGACACAGAAGCGGATCGGCGTCCTGATGGGCGGGCAATCGTCCGAGCGCGAGGTGTCGCTGCGCACCGGGCAGGCGGTGCATCAATCGCTGCTGCGCCGGGGCTATCGGGCGGTGGCCATCGATGCCGGTCCGAACCTCTATCGGGATCTCACGAAACAGAAGATTGCAATCGCCTTTCTGGCCTTGCACGGTCCGGGCGGGGAAGACGGCACGATTCAGGGATTCCTGGAGACGCTGGGGATTCCCTATACGGGATCCGGTGTGCAGGCGAGTGCCGTGGGCATGCACAAGGTGACAACGAAAATCCTGGCGGCCGCGCAGGGCGTGCCGGTGCCGGGCGGCACGGTGGTGCGGCGGGGGGAACAGCCATCGCTGGCGATGGCGCTGAAAGCGGCAAAGTTCAAACTGCCGGTGGTCGTGAAGCCGGCGTCGCAGGGGTCCACGATCGGCGTGACGATTGTGCGCAAGCCGGCGCAGTGGAAACCGGCCCTCGCTCTCGCGCACCGCTACGACCCTGACGCGATGGTGGAGGCCTACATTCCGGGCCATGAACTCACAGTGTCGATCCTGGGTGGATCGGAGGGGCAGGTCGCGGTCTTGCCGGCTGTGGAAATCGTGGCCCCCGACGGCTTCTACGACTTTTCCGCGAAGTATCAAAAAGGGAAAACGCAGTATCTCTGCCCGGCTCCGCTGCCGGCCAGGGTCGCGAAGCAGATTGCCGAATTCGGTCGGAGGACGTACGAAGCGCTGGGGTGCGAAGGGGCGGCACGGGTGGATTTCCGGGTTACGCCCGGCGGCAAGCCCTATATGCTGGAAATCAATACGGTGCCGGGCATGACGGAAACGAGTTTGCTGCCGATGGCGGCCGGCCGGGCGGGGCTGACCTATGACGCCCTGGTCGAACGCATTCTGCAATCGGCGCTCGACCGCGCGGCGCGGATGAGACGAGAGGCGCACGAGGGATGAATATGAGGCGATGGGGGGCGAAGCGGCGGGAGCCGCAACGGCCGGCGGAGTTGCGGCAGAATCAGTGGAAGGGCGCGCGCGCGGAATCCGCCGCGAAGCAGGCGCGCCAGGCGCGCCGTGCGCAAGCCTGGGCGACGGTGGGGACCGTTTTCCGGCGGGTTCTCATCGTGGCGGGCGTGGGAATGGCCGGCTGGGCGATCGTCGCAGGCCTGAACGCCGCGGGGCCGATGGTGCAGCGGTGGCTGGAAGTGAATACGGTGACGATCGAGGGGCTGCATCGCATTCCCCGGCAGCAGGTGCTGGAGCAGGTGGATGTGCCGCCCGGCACGCCGCTGCATCACGTTGTGACGGCGGAGATCGAGGAACGGGTGAAGGCGCATCCCTGGGTCAAGGCCGCGGTGGTGACGCGGGTGCCGTTTCATGAGCTGCACATTGCGATCGTGGAGCGGGCTCCGGCGGCGGTGATCCGCTCCGGGTCGGAGAATTTTTTGAGCGACGACGAGGGCCATGTGCTGGCCAGGCTGGGGCAGGAGGATGAGAGCGCGCTGCCGATGGTGACCGGCATCGACCCGAAAGGCCTGGCGCAGGGCGATGCCGCGGTGCGGCATGCGGTGAAGTCCGGAGTGGAGCTGGCCAGATTGGTCGGCCATTCGTTCGACGGGCGGCTGCAAGTGAACGCCGCCAATCCGGCGAATATGGTCGCCTCAGTGCTGGGCGTGCAGTTTCAATTCGGCCAGGAACGGTTGAGCGATCAGTGGGAGCGGTTTCAGCGGATCAAGCCGTCGTTGAAGACGCTGACGTTCGATGGCCAGGGGCATGGGGCCAACGAAGTGGATCTGCGGTATGACAATCGGGTGATCGTGCGGGAAAGGGGGTGATCGCGGTGTCGAAACGAGATCAAATCCTTGTCGGGCTGGATATCGGAACCACCAAAATTTGCGCCATCGTGTCCGAGGTCACGGCCGACGGCGCGTTGAACATCATCGGGGTCGGATCGAGTCCCTCCCGGGGGTTGCGCAAAGGGGTGGTCGTCGATATCGAGAGCACGGTGGAGTCGATCAAGAAGGCGGTGGAAGAGGCCGAGCTGATGGCGGCGGTGCAGATCAACTCCGTCTATACGGGGATCGCCGGCAGCCACATTTCCGCGGAGAATTGCAAAGGCGTGGTGGCGCTGAAGAAGGCCGAAGTCACGCGCGAAGATATTCACCGGGCGATCGAGAGCGCGCGGACGCTTGCGGTGATTCCGCATGAGCGGCGCATCCTGCATGTGTTGCCGCGCGAATTCATGGTGGACGGGCAGGAAGGTGTGCGCGAGCCGCTGGGGCTGTCCGGGCACCGGCTGGAAGTCAACGTCCATGTCATTACCGGGGCCGTGACCTCCGCCCAGAATATCATTAAGAGCGTGAACCGGGCCGGCCTCGATGTGGTGGACATCATTCTGCAGCCGCTGGCGTCCAGCGAAGCGGTGCTGAGCCAGGAAGAGCGCGATCTCGGTGTGGCGATGGTGGATCTTGGCGGCGGGACGACCGACCTGGCCATTTTTCTCGACGGGAGCATCCGGCATTCGGCGGTGCTGCCGATCGGCGGGCAGAATCTCACGACGGACCTGGCGATCGGGCTGCTGACCTCTCAGACCGAAGCGGAGAAAATCAAGATGCACCATGGCATTGCCAGGACCGAGTTGATTGCCGGGAATGACATGGTCGAGGTGCCGTCGGTGGGCGATCGTCCGGCGCGGAGTTTTTCCCGCCGGGACATCGCGGAGATTCTGGAG
>Ga0169931_10005560_pt1 | contig 19173 bp, 15 predicted proteins | sample Kivu_15m_20L_FD_129675 | JGI IMG/M metagenome (GOLD analysis project Ga0169931, IMG submission 129675) | Freshwater microbial communities from Lake Kivu, Western Province, Rwanda to study Microbial Dark Matter (Phase II) - Kivu_15m_20L... | ecosystem: Environmental > Aquatic > Freshwater > Lake... | reverse complement strand
TGCCGAGCGGGCTGCCTCCAAGGCCCGCGAAAGTGGCCACGGCAACCGCCGAGCCTTCAAAGGGGGACGTCCGCGGATCAAGCCACCGATCCAGGAGGTCTTCAAACGGGGCGACAGCGTCCTTGTCCAGGTCATCAAGGAGGGAATTGGTACCAAGGGACCGACGCTCTCGACCTATATCAGCATTCCTGGACGCTATTTGGTGCTGATGCCGGCACTTGGCCGCGTCGGGGTCAGTCGGAAAATTGAAGACGAAGACGACCGGAAACGACTCCGCCGGTTACTGCTGGAGATGAATCCCCCGAAGGGCCTCGGCTTCATCGTCCGCACCGCCGGACAGAAACGCAATGGAAAGGAACTCCATCGCGACATGAACTACCTCCTGCGACTCTGGAAAGCAATCGTGCGACGGCTGAAAAGTACGACACAGCCGGGCGTGATCTACGAAGAGAGCGATCTGATCATCCGCACGATTCGAGATATCTTTAATGACGGGATCCAAGCGATCCACATCGACGATCCCGAAGCCTACGAGAGAGCCAAAGAGTTTTTGCGTTTGGTGATGCCTCGCTTTCAGGATTGCCTGCACCTCTATGAAGGAAGCGTTCCCCTTTTCCACAAATATCGCCTTGAGGAAGAAATTGCGAAAATCAATCAGCGCAAAGTTCCTCTCCCTGGTGGTGGATCCATCGTCATTGATTCGACCGAAGCGCTCGTGGCGATTGACGTCAATAGCGGCAGCTTTCGCGCCGACGATTCGGCTGAAGAGACGGCATTTCGACTCAATCTTTCAGCTGCCAAAGAAATCGCTCGACAACTCCGCCTCCGCGATCTTGGCGGCGTGATCGTTAATGACTTTATCGATATGCGAAAGGAATCGCATCGTCGGAAAGTCGAGCACGCGCTCCGCGACGCGATGAAGAACGATCGCGCAAGAACAAAAATTCTTCGCACCAGTCCCTTTGGTTTGATCGAGATGACGCGGCAACGAATCCGTCCGCGGCTCGAGAAGAGCATTTATACCGACTGTCCGTGTTGCAGTGGACGCGGAATGGTCAAAACCGCTGAAAGCATGTCGATCGAAGTGATTCGGATGCTGGCCTTGGCCTGTCGCAACGAACACATTCAGCGTGTTACGATCCGCGTCAATGACGAAGTGGCTGCCTTCCTGAATAATCGCAAGCGGCGGAAAATCATGGAAATGGAGGAAAGTGGCAAGATGACTGTACAGATTCTCGGAAGCGAAGGGCTCTTTCCCGAGCATTTGGAAATCGATTGCCGCGACAGCCACGGCGAACTGGTTGAGATTGATAGCTGACAAAAGGCTCCCGAGCGATCATAATGCTTGGGTTTTGAGAGATCGTATTGCATCCCCTTGTTTTTTGCGGAGTATTGAGAGTGTCGAACGGAAGATATTTGTTTACCAGTGAATCGGTCAGCATGGGGCACCCTGACAAATTGGCTGATCAGATTTCCGATGGTGTTCTCGACGCGCTTTTTCAACACGACCCTTTCAGTCGCGTCGCCTGCGAGACTCTCGTCACGACCGGCATGGCGGTGATCGCTGGGGAGATCACCACCAAAGCCGTGATTAACTATGCGAAAGTGGTCCGCGATGTGATCCGGCGGGTTGGTTACGTTGACGATGCGATGGGAATCAATGCTGACACCTGCGCGGTTCTGGTCTCGCTCGATGAACAGAGCCCCGACATTGCGATGGGAGTCAACGCGGACTCGGCGAAAGGAAAGGAAATTGGGGCTGGGGATCAAGGACTGATGTTCGGCTTTGCATGCCGTGATACCGAGGAACTGATGCCCCTCCCGATCGCCCTTTCACACCGCATCATCAATCGATTGACCGACGCGCGACAGAATGCCGAAGTTCCATGGCTTCGTCCAGACAGCAAGAGCCAGGTGACGGTCCAGTACGATGGCTACACGCCGGTGCGAGTCGACACGGTCGTCGTCAGTACCCAGCATGATCCGTCGGTCTCGCAAGAGACGCTGAGAAAATATGTCATTGAGAATGTTGTCATGCCTTCCCTCCCAGCGAGCTTGGTCACCGGGGATATCAAATTTTATATCAATCCGACTGGGAAATTTGTGGTCGGAGGACCGCATGGTGATTGTGGGTTGACGGGGCGAAAGATTATCGTCGACACCTACGGAGGCTGGGGCCGTCACGGCGGAGGAGCGTTCAGTGGCAAGGATCCGACAAAGGTCGACCGCAGCGCTGCGTACATGGCTCGTTACGTTGCAAAGAATATCGTCGCTGCGGGACTCGCCGACCGCTGCGAAGTGCAATTGGCGTATGCCATCGGCGTCTCGGAACCGGTCAGTGTCCACGTCGATACACAGGGAAGCGGACGAATCGCTCCTGAGCAAATCGTGCGTCTGGTCCGTGAGTTCTTTCCGCTCTCCCCGGCGGGAATTATCGAGCACCTGAAACTGCGGCGGCCGATCTACAGCCCGACCGCTGCTGGAGGCCATTTCGGCCGCTCGGGGGAAGGTTTTACATGGGAATTGACCGATAAAGCCGCGGCGCTCAAGGAAGCGGCAGGAGCCATGACCGCGAGCGTCTAAAGGAGAACAAGGGACATGGTAGGTTATCCTCGCGCCCCGCTGGTTGGCTGGCGCGAATGGCTGGCTGTCCCCGGATTAGGAATTCCGCGGATCAAGGCCAAGATCGATACTGGAGCGCGAACAAGCGCGCTCCATGCTTTCGGATTGGAATCTTTCGAGCGAGACGATCAACCGTGGGTTCGCTTTTGCGTCCATCCGCTCCAGCGGGAAGATCGGGTTGAGATTCCGGTCGAGTACCCCGTCTGCGAATACCGACTCGTCCGCAGCAGCAATGGGCTTCAATCCCAACGACCTGTGATCCGCACACTGATCTCCCTCGGGCAGTATTACTGGGTCACCGAAATCACGCTGGCCGATCGGGATGCGATGGGGTTTCGCATGCTGCTCGGCAGGTCCGCCATACGCGGTCGCTTTCTCGTCGACCCCAGCCGTTCTTTTCTGTATCCGCGGAAACGGTACTCTGCCTCGTCTTAAGAAGACAAGCAACCGATCCGATTCCGTACCCCGTAAGGAGTCCCATACTCGATCGTGAAACTCGCCATTCTCTCACGTTCCAATCGATGCTACAGCACACGGCGGCTGCGCGAGGCTGGCCTGCAACGAGGACACCAAGTGACCGTCCTCGACACGATGAAGTTCGCGATTGATCTGCAACCTGGCCACCCCGATCTCTACTACCGTGGACGGAGACTCAGTCACTACGATGCTATCCTGCCGCGGATTGGTGCATCGATTACCTACTTTGGCACGGCAGTCGTACGCCAGTTCGAACAGATGGATGTGTTTACCGCGAATTCATCTGTCGGCATTACGAACTCACGCGATAAACTCCGGAGTCTGCAAGTCCTGAGTCGGCATCGGATCGGGATTCCAGCAACAACTTTCGTCAAAGATCGCAATGATGTTTTGCCGGCGATTGAGCGCGTCGGCGGCGCTCCAGTAATCATCAAATTGCTCGAGGGGACACAAGGGATCGGCGTGATTTTGGCCGATTCGGTGAAAATTGCTGAAGCAATCATCGAAACGCTCCAGAGCACAAAGCAGAACGTCTTGCTCCAAAAGTTTGTCTCGGAAAGCCGCGGTCGCGACATTCGCGCACTGATCGTCGGAGATCGCGTCGTCGCCTCAATGCGGCGAATCGCGCAAGGCGCCGAATTTCGTAGCAATGTTCATCGTGGCGGAATCACGGAACCTGTTCAATTGGACGAGCACTACCGTGAGACCGCGGTCCGCGCTGCGCAAATCCTCGGTCTCCGAGTGGCAGGAGTCGATATGCTCGAATCCTCCTCCGGTCCCCAAGTCATGGAGGTGAATTCATCGCCAGGACTTGAAGGTATTGAATCAGCAACGAAGCTTGACATCGCTGGCGCAATCATCGACTACATTGCCGCTCAAGTTGATTTCCCCGAACTCGATGTCCGCCAGCGATTGACCGTCTCGCGGGGTTACGGCGTGGCCGAATTGCACCTTCCGGACGGATCGGAATTGGTGGGTCGGACGATTGAGCTCGCAGGACTTCACGAGCGCGATATCAATGTCCTGACCTTACAGCGCGGGACGACGGTGATTCCCAATCCCAAACCATCTCGGGAATTGCACGCCGGCGATCGACTGCTCTGCTTCGGACGATTGGAAGCGATGCGAGACTTAATTCCTGTTCGTGCTCAGAAAGCCCGGCGTCCAGAAATTGAACGACTGCCACCCCTGCATCCGCAGCACCCATGAAAAGCGCCGTCCATGCTCTCCCCGTGTTGACTCTCACCCTCTGCTTGATGGTCGGTAGTGCAAACTTGTTTCTCGGCGGCAGATGCCTGAGCCAGGAAGCCCAAGCCCCCGACAGTCTTCGCTCCGCGGCGATCGCAAAGTGGGACGAGGAGATCCGACGTTTGGAATCTCTCGCTCACCAGCAGCACCCTCCCGAGGGAGCAGTCCTTTTGCTGGGCAGTAGCAGTATTCGCTCATGGGATTCGGCGGACGAAGACCTCGCCCCCTATCCAGTTATTCGCCGGGGTTATGGAGGAGCGCGATACAGTGATTTATCCATCTTTGCATCTCGGCTGGTTTCTCCTCACAATTTCCGCGCGCTTGTCGTTTTTGTCGCTAACGACGTTACCGGAGCCACCGACGATCCGTCGGTCGCGCAGGTGCGCCAGTGGGTCGAGCAGATCGTCGCGACCGCGCGTCGTCACCAGCAGGATGCGGAGATTTTCCTTGTCGAAATTACTCCGACACCCGCGCGGTGGGGGGCCTGGGCAAAAATCCGCGCTGTGAATGCGATGCTCCGGGATGTCGCCCTGGTCACACCGAAAACCCATTTCATCGCGACCGCGGAGTACTATCTCGATCCGCGGGCAGAGCCGCGCGCCGATCTCTTTGGCGAGGATCGATTGCATCTCAACCGCGAGGGGTATCGCCAGTGGGGTAAGATTATTTGTCGGCAGCTCGAAGACTTTGTTCCGCTCCCTCCAGGACAACTTCCTCGGCAAAACGCCAGCCCGGAGATGCAGTCGGCAGCGGAGGCTCACCGGTGAGCGCCGAACGAACCAGTGTGATCGGGATCGGTCCTTGACGAAGAATTGCGTCATGAAAGTCGCGATTGCTGATCGTACCGCTCTCTACCAACTCTTTATGAAGTGCGCGAATCTGCAAGCCGCCTAGCATGTATGCTGCCTGATAAAGAGGGCTATATCCCCCCATCACGCTCCGCCGGACCTCAGCCTCGGCATTGAGACGCTCATGTCCAACTCGCTCGACAAGATAATCGACACATTGTTCCGGAGTCATTCGTCCTAGCTGATAGCCGAGCGAAAAGATGATCCTTGCGCAGCGATGCTTTCGCCAGAAGAGCATGCCAACGCGATCTTCGGGGGACCGCGGGAAATCTAAATCCCAAAGCAGCATTTCCCAGTAGAGCGCCCAGCCTTCTATCCAGAAGGGAGTTTCGAATGCTTTTCGATACGGGCGATAGCGATCCATCATGAACCACTGGAGATGATGCCCAGGAATCAATTCATGCTGGACCGTGGCCCGCGCGAAATGCTCATTGTTGCCACGCATGCTCATCAGTTTCTCCGCATGCGTCATCTTTTCGGTAGGATAGCTGACGATGATCGTGTCACCACCGAGAAAAAAGGGATTCACCCGCTGACGCTCAGGAGACATCATCTCCATCCGCCACGCTTGCTCGCACAGAGTCGGAATCGTGAGGAGATCTCGGTCTTTGAGGAATCGAATCGATTCCTCTGCCAAATTCCGGATCATCGCCGGCTGTTTCCCTGGGTCGACATGCCTCTGCTTAACCGTTTCCATCGCAGCCCGCCAATCATCACCATGGCCCATTGCATTGGCTGCGGCCAGCATTTGCTGATCACACCAGCGAAACTCCCTTTCGGCAATCTCGATCAGTTCCGCCGGGGAATAAGGAATCATCTCATGCCGTAATTCGATCTCCATCCCCTCGCTACCAATCGGCTGGCCAATAATCTTGTCGGGGTCCTCCGTGTTCCCACACCTTTTCCCAAGCTCTCCTTCGACCTTCTCCAGTTCGGAGCTCAGCAGCTCGTAGGGGTTTTTGCACCACCAGGTGTAAAGCGGGTCATATTCGAGGTAGAACTGATGAAGGTCTGCAAGTCGCTTGCGGACTTCCTTCAGCGCTACCACTGCGCGAATCCCTGCCGTTTGTTCTACCGCTGTCGGTTCGGCAGGCCAAAGCGCGACCTCTTTACTTAGTCGAGTGCGAATGGCGACCAGCTGTTCGGCGGTTTGCCGCGGCGGCAATTCATGGCTCCGCTCATGTTCCTCGAGAAGCGCGACAATGATTTCAATTCCCGGCAACCATCTCATCGCAGCGGCATCACGTTCTCCCTCAAGCCGCAGCAGTTGCAGTTGGTAATCGAGTTCATTGCGGAGCAGTACATAGTCAATTTTTCCCGCCAATGAGAGTCCCGGAAAATTGATCTTTTCAAGATCTGCCAGGTAGACGCGATAGAGCTGCGTCAACTGCTCGCGGCGGACAGCGGAAAGCGGTTCACGGTGCTTGAATTCAATCGACTTTCGATCCGCCGAGAATCGCTGGATCCAATCCCCTAACCCAGGATCGAGGCTCTCGTACTGGGCCGCGACAACAGCGTCGCGGCGTAGCGGATCGGGCGCAAGTGTCAGGAGCATTCCCAAGGAGAGCAGCGACAGTTGCCAGCGACGCGTCACAACAAATGAAATCATGGCAGCTCAGTTGAAAAGGAAGTGGCAAATATCCCCATCTTGAACTACATAGTTTTTCCCTTCAACACGCAATTTCCCTGCGGCGCGGATTTCCTTTTCGCCATGGAATTTCTCCAAATCCTCCAGCGAATAAACTTCGGCGCGGATAAAGCCTTTTTCGAAATCCGAGTGGATCACCCCGGCAGCCTGTGGTGCTGTCGCCCCAATCGGGATCGTCCACGCGCGAACTTCCTTCTCACCCGCCGTGAAGTAACTTTGCAATCCGAGCGTGCGATAAGTTTCTCTGGCGAGCTTTGCAAGAGCCGGCTCCCGCAAGCCGACCGAGAGCAGCATCTCATCACGGTCGACCTCGTCGAGCTCGGCAATCTCCGCTTCGAGGCGTGCGCACACGGGGACAAATCCGGCATGCACGCTGCTGGCGTACTGTCGAACCCGGATTGCCATCTCGCTCTCTCCTGCGAGATCATCCTCATCAACGTTGGCGACATAGAGGATCGGCTTGGCAGTCATCAGCCCAAAACTGGAGATCGATTTCGCTTCGTCCTCCTTCAGCACGAGCGTTCGGAGCGGTTCTTCCTTGGCGAGATGCTCGAGACATCTCTGAATCGCAGTCACTCGCAGCTTGGCTTCTTTATCTCCACTGCGGGCTGTCCGTTCCGCTTTCGCAAGGGAGCCTTCAAGCGTTTCAATATCCGCGAACATCAGCTCCGTCTCGATCGTTTGAATATCGGTCAGTGGATCGACCGCACCGCTGACATGGATCACATCGGGATCACGAAAACAGCGGACGACCTGCAAAATTGCATCGACTTGACGAATATGGCTCAGGAACTTGTTGCCCAATCCTTCCCCTTCACTCGCTCCTTTGACAATTCCCGCGATATCGACCAGCTTCAAGGCCGCGGGGATGACCTTCTGCGTCTTGATAAAATTTGTTATTCGCTGCAGCCGCTGATCGGGCACGCTCACCACCCCTTCGTTCGGCTCGATCGTACAGAAAGGATAGTTTGCGCTCTGCGCCGCTGCGCTGCTGGTCAAGGCATTAAACAAAGTACTCTTCCCGACATTGGGAAGTCCGACAATTCCAGCTTCCATGATCGTCGCCAAGTTCTCAATCGAGGGAGGAAATTCACCACAGGATGATCGTATCGCCGGAAGCCGATTTACTGAATCGGGGAAGAGGCATCGATCGGCTGGACATCGACCGAGACGACGAGCCGATGCTCGCCTCCTCCAATAAAGACCCCGTCGACGGGGCTGACGTCTGAAAAATCTCGTCCGTAGGCCAAGACCACATGATCCTCGCGAGGGAGCAGATCATTCGTCGGGTCAAATTCAATCCAGCATCCAGGCCGGACCATACAGGCAACCCAGGCGTGTGACGCGTCCGCTCCCTCCAATCGAGGATGCCCTTCAGCCGGGTAGGTACGGAGGTAACCACTGACATAGCGCGCCGGAATCCCCATCGCGCGGAGGCAAGCGATTTGGAGGTGCGCAAAATCCTGGCAGACACCCCGTCGCTTGCGGAAAATTTCGCTTGTCGGGGTGAGCACATCGGTCGCGCGGCTGTCAAACGTAAAATCACGTTTGATCCGGTGCATCAGATCGGTCGCACATTCGATCACGCCTCGACCAGGACGAAAACTCTCCCGCGCATACGATTCGGCTTCGGCCAGGAGCGGGATCCGTGGGCTCGGCAGGACGTACTGGAGCGCCATGAACCATATCGGCTCGAGCCCCTGGGCAACGTGCCTAGCGATCGACTCCCAGGAAAAATCATCCAACTTTGGACGGGCATCGGGGTCAATTTCAATCGTGGAGCTCGCCGTTATCTGCAAATGCCGATGGGGATAGGAGATGCCCAGATACTCCATCCGATTCCCAAAATAATCACATCGCTGACTGCGATGGGAAGCTTTCGGAGTGATCGCGATGTCCGTATCGAGAACACGCTGGTACGCAAGTTCGAGCGGTCGGAGCCGAACCAAATTATGCGAAACTGCGACAGTATCCCCGTAAAAGTAATTCGTCTCGTGGCGAATATGGTAACGGATCATATCGCTCCCCCAGCCCAGTCGCGAGGATCGAGACCGGAGCTGCGGCGGTCCTCTTGGGAAAGAATCGGTGTCCATTCCCCCTCGCCCCCAGCCGCCGGCGCCGACTCGAGCCCACCGAGCAATCGCTGCGTCGGGGTGTGGACAAAATATCGATGATTGATTGCGTCGGAGAATTGCGGCAGCAGCGTGACGAGTTCTGAAACGATCTGTGTCATCCGCTGCAATCCCCGCCTGGTCTGCAGCGTACTGGGGTCGAGCGACTCGATCAAACGAACCATCTGCGTCGCTGCCCCGAAGAGTTCCTCGTCGGGTTCGTGGTAGAGCTCGCGGGGAAGCTGAGAAATATGGTCGGTGATGGCCACCAGCTGATAAGCAATCGAGCGAGGATTCGTTGGGTCGCAGATTAGCAAATCACAGACGGGTCCCCAGCGAAATCCACTTTGATAACGAGAGCGGTACGTCATCAAGCTTTCAGCGTTCTCCAGCAGCGCTACAAAGGTCGCTGTAGTCATCGAATCTCCCTCTTCGCTGGCACAGTGCAGAATCGTCGCCATCTGACTGGCACGCTCGATCCGCCGACCCAGATCGAGGAACCGCCACGTCGTCGTTCGCGTCATGCTTTCACTGGCCAACCCGCTAAAAGATGCCAGCGATAAAATCGTTTCGTTGGCCAATTCCAGGACATCGGCCAAGCAAGCCCGACGCCAGTCGACCCCCGCAAAAACATCGCCCACTTTTCGGATCGCGCGCCATGAATCGGCCGAGATTCGATCTCGCACTGTCGATGCCGTGCGGACGAGCGTCTGGGTCCGAGAGTGCAACCCACCATGGTGGTTCGGATCGCAAACCAAGCGTGGCAAGACCTGTTCGAGCGGCTGTAAACCTTCTTGAATCTCGGGAACCGCATAATCCGGCTCAATCTGATTCTGCTCGACCATCCCGCGAAGGAGCATCGACATCTCCGGAAGTTGAGTCGACGTCTCCTCGCCCGTCAGCCGGACAACAACGCTGCGGAGCAAACGGCTGACTCCTTCGGTCCGCTCAAGGTGTCGCCCGACCCAAAACAAATTGTCGGCAACGCGACTCGGAAGCTCTGCTCCCCCTCGCCGCAGCTCGATACGATCCGGATGATCCTCAAGCAAGGTGACATGACGCACCGGCTCGTTGGCCAAGACCCAAAGATCTTTGCAGAGCTCGCTCCCCATCCCGTCGCCATGGACTCCCTGCCGCGAAGGGAGATTCCACGTTTGGCTGCGCACCAGTCCACCCTGCATGGTTTGGTACTCTCCCTCCGCTCCACGCTGCACCTGAAAGAGGCGCACGACAACCGTACCGGCACCGATCCGCCCCTCGGCTCCAGGTCCCTCAGGATGCTCTCGCAGAACGTCACCTCCACCACACCAGATCGGAGCAAGACTACGCTCGACACGTTCCTGAGCGACAAAATCATACGGTCGCGATTCGATGAGATTCAGCAATTGCGTCTTCGTCAGCCGCGCTAACCGCGCCGTCTCGGCATCAGCCACCGGACCAGGACGTTCAAATGCCGGCTTGATGACCAAGTCGTCCAACTTCCTCAGAACCTTTTTGCGAATCGCTTCGGCCCCCAGCCACCACGTCGCAACCGCCGGCATCCGCAGTGGTTCCCCAAACATCTGCTGGCACAGAAATGGAAGGAAGGACATCAATACCGGTGCCTCGACCAGCCCACAGCCCGGGGGATTGACCATCCCAAAATGACCGAGCCGCCATGCCTGCAAAAGGCCCGCGGTCCCATTGTTCTGACCCGAAAGAATCTCCAGCGAATCAAGGGTCCTCGAATCGGGGCGACGAAAAACGCCGTCCACCCCCAGTAATCCCCCCAAAGTCCGAAAGACCAATCGGTCCCCACGCACCGCCAAGTCCTCCCCCTCGGCAAGCGTGTATCCCAAATAACGCGCTAAAAAAGTGTCCTCAAAATAACGGGCCGATCGCTCCCCACGCGTCAGCAAGACAATTCGTGGCTTCCCTGACCCCTCGCGACGCCCCGCCGTGAAGCATAACTCGTTCATCGATTCGCGAAGGTCCATGAAAAAGGATGCGAGCCGACGAACGTGCAGAGAGTGGAATGCGGCGGGCAGCATGCGCGACATCAAAAGCCGATTTTCGAGCGCAAAGCCCAGCCCCGATGGAGCCTCGGTGCGGTCCCCCAAGACCCACCACTTCCCCCGGGGATCCCTCGCGATATCGGCCGCATATAACACCAGGGGCGTCTTTTGCGGCGCGCGCTCACTCCATAACGCCCGATGAAACAGGGGGTGCCGAAAGATCACCTCCGCCGGCAATAACCCGCTCGTCACCAGGCGCTGCGGTCCCATCAAGTCCGCAAGAATCTCCCCCAATAATCGCGCTCGCTGGGACAGCGCCTCGGCGATCCCTTCCCACTCCGCTGCCGGAATCACCAGCGGAATCGGGTCCAAGTGCCACGGCCGCGAGGCGTCCTCAGAAACCCCCGAACTGCCGTAAGCGATTCCGTTTTCCCGTAAAGCATGCTTGGTCTGCTGCCAAAGCCGTAAAAAAGTCTCTCGTCCAAGCACCCCCAACGCCCGCTCGAGCCGTTGCCAGTGCCCAGCCCCAAATCGTCCCCCGACTCCCAATCGCCCCTTGCCGTGAAGCTCGTCAAACCGCTCGGTCCCCGGCTGATATCCCCAGAAAAACGAACGCGCCGACGCCGCCTCAGCGCCGCGTTCCTCCGGCAATCCCTCCGATTTCTGCTCTTGAGAACCTGAGATCATGTCCCTCTTCTTTCGCTCCTTTCAGAGGCGATATCCTCCCCGCCACGAAAACGAACTCGCTCTCCCAGCTCCCTCGGCAACCTTCCGCAACGCACCTACCATAACCCGATTTCCTCCCCTCGCCCATGGATCACCTTCTGGAGGGGGTTTCCGCGTCCAGAAAAATAACAATGTAAGAAAATGGACGCTGGAGTTTTGCGGAGAGACCAAAGGTGTCATCAGGCAGCACGATAACAAAAGGCAGCAAGGGGGAATCGAAAGCCCAGGAGGCCCACCCCCCTGTTCCGTCCCCAATCCCGTCCCCAATCAAGGATGTCCTAAGATGGCCAAGTACTACGTCCGCAGTGGCGAAATTCGTGAGGTTCTCGTTGCCGCCGATTCCGAATCTGCGGCTTTCGAGGCGCTCGATCGGTTTTTCGAGGGAGAGCTTTGGATTTTCTCCTGCCCGGAGCTGAGCGATGTCGAACGACGAGCGCACTTGGCTGTCGAGGCGCTGCACCGTCTGGATTGCCAGGTCGTCGTCAGCCAGCGAGGGTTCCGTCGTGGCGAAGGTGCCGAGATCGACCGATCCGGAACCGAACGTGACCCGGTGGTCTACTCGCTGGCCGACCTCCTCGACACCTATTTTCGACTCCAAAAGGCGCTCCACCGGCTCCACGGCCAGTGGGCCTCAGAGCCTTCTCGACTGGCGGAGCTGCAACCACAGACCTAGAACCGTCAGCCCGATCACCAGTGCGGTGCTCAGGATCGCACAAAGCGAGATCGGGAAACGCTCAAGGACCAGCAGCGGCAGGGCCGCGGTCATGATTCCGCCACCAATAAATGGGGCGGAAAAGGGGGCGGCCAGAGCATAGTCTTCGGGGGCATCGGTCTCCAGTTTCGGATCCACCATACGGAGAAGCACAAACCCCGTAGCAGTCGTTCCGGTCGACATTCCGTAATTGATCAAACCGAGCTCAAACCAATGCTGCGGAGGCAAAATCCGTCGCGAAAGCACGAGCAAACAGAATCCCGTCCAAAGACATCCCCCCAGGATCAGCAGCGCAAGTGGGCCGATCCGTTCGATCACTGACTGGAGATTTAAGGACGCGATCGCGGCGACCACGAGAATCTCCATCGCGACCGCGGAAAGCCGCGAGAGTACCTGCGGCTCAAGTAGGCTCGATTGCTGACTCCAGTGCAGAAGGTGCCGCAAGATCCACCCGCCGAGGAGCGTATAGATGAACAAGGGAAAAGTCCCGAGCATCTTCCCGATCGGGAGGGTCGGTCCTTGGCCGCCAAGACGATCCTCAGCGATCTCACCCCCAGTCATCGCTGCTTCAAGTGTTCCCCCGACGAACCCAAGACTCTGCCGAAAAAGAAGTCCCATACCGACGGCCAGGGACAGCCAAATGACTTGCAGCAGAAGCGTCTCCATCACGTCGGACGAAATGACCTCGTACCCGAGTGGCCGGCGCTGCGAATGAGCTGTCTTCGAGGTCTGGGGCGTCTTCGAAGTCTGGGCTGCAGCAGTGACATGCCGAGCCGCTACTCCCTCCCCGGTGCGCTTGGTCCATCCACGGCGAATGCCAAGATTGACCAAAAAAATCCCCGAGACAAATCCATAGATCAGTCCGACGGTGGCCATCACCAACCCGAGACTGAGCCCTTCCTGGAGGTTGACCGCCGGATGTGAGAAGACTTGGCCCATCGCCGCAGCAGTCCCGTGGCCCCCCGCAAATCCCGTTTCGATGAGCATCGCAAAGGAGTTCGGGAGGCTCCACTGGGGCTGGATGAAAAGCCATGTGATCCACAGTCCAACAGCCGTTTGCCCGACGACAATAATCCAAACCATGATCACTTGGCTGAAGGTTCGCCGCAGTCCATCGCGAACACGCCCTCCTCGTCGCTCCAGGAGCAAGGCCGCAAAAACAACGGCAATCAACCAGCCTGGCCATGCTGCCAGATGCTCGCGGATCTCAAGCAGAAAACGGACCGCTTGGTCGCGCCAAGTTCCTTCCAATAATCGTGCGGACTCAGCAATCGAGGGATCGATCTCCGGTGGAGGCTCCAAACGATCCGCCCCCTGGAAAACGAGTAACCCCAGCAGGCCGGCGATCACCGATGGTGGGAGATAGAGCCAGCGAAACAGGGGGATCCACGCACGAAGCATGAATCCCCCGAGCAAAAGGAGCGCGACGTAGATCAGGGCCCAAATCATCGCGCTCGATCCCTCGGACGCCCGGCCAACGGACATCCTTCAGTGGTCTTAATTGGTATTGAGAACTGGCTGGGCGTGACGATCGCTGCACAGCACGATCAGCAAGTTCGAAACAAGTGCCGCACGCTGTGCGGGATCCATTTGAACGATGTTGTCACGATCCAAATGCTCGAGCGCCATTTCCACCATTCCCACCGCGCCATCGACAATCCGCGTTCGTGCAGCAATGATCGCGCCGGCCTGCTGACGCTGGAGCATCGCCGCAGCAATTTCAGGAGCATAAGCCAAGTGACTGATCCGCGCTTCGATGACGGTGACACCGGCCTTATCGAGCCGTTCATGAATATCGGCACGCAACTGCTCGCTTACTTCCGCCGTATTTCCACGAAGCGAAACCTCATGGTCGTCGCTATCGTAGGGAAACCGGCTCGCAAGATTCCGCAGCGCTGCTTCGCTCTGGACCGCGACAAAGTCCTCGTAATCATCAACCTCGAACATTGCTTCCGCTGTGTTTGTCACCTTCCAGACAACCACTGCAGACATTTCAATCGGATTCCCATCTCGATCATTCACTTTCGAAGGCTTGCCCGCAGTCCGGCTTTTGTGCTGGGTAATTTTCCCGGCAGCGTCCTTCTGTTCGGGCGTTGTGATCGATCCCGTTTCAAAATTACGGACACGGAGCGAAAGCTTCGTTTTCGAAAAGAATGGATTGACCCACAAAAAACCCGACTCAACGACCGTTCCTCGATACTCTCCAAAAAGGAGCAAAACTCGAGCCTCGTTTGGAGGAACGGCAATCAATCCAAACAATCCAACGAGCGCAACCAAAACGCTGATCACGCTGACAATCACAAACGCCCCAAGAACGATCTCGCTTCGAGATGAACCGCCAATACTGAGCCACAAAAGAGGAGAAGCAAGGAGCGCAATAAAGCCGAACAAGAAAGGCCATCCCGATCGTGGTCGATAAAAAACTTCCTGGATCATCTGACGCGGCTCCTCGATAAACTTTGTTTCAAAACACTCCCAATGGTCCCAAGCTTGAGGCTCGAAGCGATGTTCCGCGGGGCGCAGGAAAACACTCGCCTCTCAGGTTTTATCCGATTTCCTCTTCCCTTGGGCTGGGACCAGGCAAGAACGCTGCTATCATCCCCCCCCACGCGAGCCCAAGCAAGACGTTTCCAGAGAGTGAGGCGACAAGCAAACAATAGAGTCCCATGAGTGCCACCCCCCACCGCACATGCGACGGCGAAAACAGGATCAGTCCGATCCCGAGCAGCGGCAGGAGGACGACGATTCCATCAGCCACCTGACCGAGCGATGTCCCCAGAAACCACGATGTAAGGTCGATACGAAAGTAAGGATGGCTGCTCATGACGCGAATGATCCCCTCCCCCGTGAACCACGCCCCGCTGGAAAACTGGATCGCTACGGCTCCGAGGATCATCGTGACCCCATGGACCTGCAGCATCCGCCTCCCGAGTCCGACGAGCGGTCTCGGCGCGGGCGGAACTCTCATGCTCCATCGGCCAGGGGTTGCGACCCAAAGCGACAAGAGACCTGCCGCGAGCGCGAGCTCTCCGGGTCCAGCAAGAAACCACTCCCGGTTGGCGAGACTGATGCACCCGACCCATACCAAAGCGAGCAGCCACCTCCCGCCGATACCGAACCCGACTCCAAGCGCTCCCAAAGCAATCGTCGCTGCGACCAACCGCAGCACCCAAGGAGGACTTGCTCCGTAGAGCAAAGAAAACTGCCAGCGAGCCGCTCCCTCAACCCCCGTTGAGGACACCAGCCGCCCAAGCCGCTCGGTCGAAAGGACTCCATCGCGGGCGAACCACGAAGTCAGTTCGCCACTGAAAGAAAGGGCGAAGTATACGGCCGCCAACGAAAGCAACCATCGGGCTGGTCCCAGCGACTGCGACGAGTGCGGTGCAAACCAAAATCGTTCCCAAAGATCGAGCTTCTCCTGCGAGGCGGAACTCGAGCCGACAGGCACATTCGAGCCGCCCGGACTATTCGAGCCGCCGGAAACGCTGCGAACGCCCTTCCCCCGGTTCCTTCGCTCCGCTTTCATTCCGGCTCCCCCTCACTCTTCACAGCGTCCCTCGACGAGTCGCCTGGCAGCAGAGCGGCGTTGGAAGGCTCCTCGGGAAACGAACTCAAACGCCGCTCGCGAAGCCGAACTACCGATAAACGAGACGGCGCGCCGGTTCCCTCCGAGTCCACCACGACCACTCCCCGCCAGCGCTCGATGGCCGCGTCCCCTCGCGTCGACTCGACCACACTTCCGCCACCAAGCTCCTCGAGGACCTCCGCCTGCATCTGCCTCGGCACCAAGGCGAGAACGCGAAACTCCATTCCACGTGCCTGTTCCATCATCCCACTCCCCGCCGCCAAGGAGCTCCCCTTCGATTCCGCCCCATCTCGGCCGCCGAGGGAATGTTCGATCAGCGGCATCAGCAGGAGTGCCGCTGTCGGCGTATCCTCGACCATCGTCGCGTTGGCGATCGCTTGGGCATAACGCGAGAGCCGCCCGTCGCGCGTGACGATGCCCCGCGGATACTCCATCAGCTTCCACGCTCCATGGTCCCCAGCGCGCCACTGAATCTCATGCGCCCAGTCCTGGATATCTCCATGCGCAAGGGCGATCCGTTGCCCGTCGTAGCGGAGATGAAGCGGGGATAGGTAAGGGAGCGCTAACTCCTGGAATCGCTCCAGCAGCGGCGATGCCCCAAAGGCTGTGGCGAGCGAAACAAACCAAAGACCGAAGTGGACAACGATCCAAAGATTGATCAGCGAACGACGCACGAGATTTACCACCCTCCACCCGAATCGCTTGGACATTAAAAAGAAAAACCTCGCTCGGAAAAAATTCCAAACGAGGTTTTCATAGTTTAATCAAGCAGCGAGCAACTTCCGCGGTTTCTTCACTGCTGGCCGGAAAAACCGGCCAAATCAGGCGTCTGCTGCTGCCGGAGCTGCTTCGGCTGCAGGAGCTGCTTCAGCTGCAGGAGCCGGAGGAGCATCCGAACCCGATGCCTCTGCCGCAGGAGCAACAACGCTCTCGCCGTGAATTACTTCACCGTGAATTACTTCACCGCCACAGCATCCTGCGGTCGTGGTGATCACTCCGCAGTCGCCACATGCCGGCGCTGGGTCACAGCAGACCGGAGCTGGATCACAGCAGACCGGAGCTGGTGCACAGCACGATGCCTTGCGAGCCTTCAGGCGAGCCAACAACCCGCCACCGCAATTCCCCTTGAGCAGTCCACCACCGCAATCCTTCTTCAGCAAACCACCGCCAAGGAGTCCACCGCACTGCTTCTTCAGCAGTCCACCACCCACCGGGCCACAGCAGTTCTTCTTCAGCAGTCCACCAAACAAACCACCGCAACCTGCAGTCGCCTTCGAGCCCGTCTCGACCGACGACAGAGCCAGCACAAACATGAGTGCCAGTGCAGACACTCCAGCCATTACTGAACGATTCATCAAACACCTCTCCAAGTTGAAAAACTTCTCGTGCGACCTAAAACTGCGGCTAACCTCTCGCGTCAGCATCGCCCGCTCGCCCGGGAGGAACACCCTCCGTTGCAAAATCGCGCATTCAGGCAGTCTAGGAAAAACGGGTAGTTCATGACGATCGCACAGCATAGGTAAGAAAGGTAGCTTTGGAGTGATCTTTGTCAATCGCTCGTCGCGGTCAGTTTCGTGAAAAGAGTAGAAGTAATTGAAAAAAATAGATGTACAAATGATTCTGTATATTCAAAAGAACAAAACAGTAGTCGTCTCCGCTGCAGCTGCGGCACGTTCGCAGTGAGCCGCCGTATTGGCGCCCCGCCGTTCTCAATCGCCACACTCGCGGGGCGATCGAGTAGACTCGGGAAAAAGAACTAGCGATCAGCACTCGAAAAAACAGCCGCTCAATCCTGCTCATCTATGGAGACCCGTCCGCTGGCCTTTTCATCGATAACTCGCTTTCTCCATCGAGCACTCCGGCAACAGCTCTCGGCTGGGAGTCTCGGACTCTGCACGGCGAAGCGTGCTGGAGGGTGGTCGCGATCGCTGGTCATCCTCGCCCTTGTGCCGCTCGGACTGGGGCTTGGCTTGGGAATTGACTACTGGTCTGCCTACCCTCCCGATCACCCAGCGCGCTTCATTGGACGCGCTTCGTGCATCTCGTGCCATCCGGCCCAAGTCGCCGCATTCACTCATTCCCATCACGATTTGGCGATGGACCTGGCGACTGACGAAACGGTGCTTGGCGATTTCAACAATGTCACTTTTGAACATCATGGCATTCGCAGCCGCATGTATCGCAGCGACAAGCGGTTCATGATCCACACCGAGGGTCCCGATGGAGAGCTTGCGGATTTCGAAGTCAAGTATGTCTTCGGAGTCGAACCTCTCCAGCAGTACATGGTGGAATTTGACCGAACGCCAACAACCCCGCCGACGGCGATTGCGCGTCTCCAGGTCCTTCGCATCAGTTGGGATACGCACAAACGTGAGTGGTTTCATCTCGATCCCCCGGATGTCACTGAAAAACTGGCACCTGACGACGATTTACACTGGACGGGAATCGCACAGCGATGGAACACGATGTGTGCGGAATGTCATTCGACGAATCTCCGCCGCAATTACGATCCTATGGCGCTGACGTACGCAACCACCTTTTCGGAGATCGACGTTAGCTGCGAGGCATGCCATGGTCCGGCCAGCACCCACGTCGAACTTGCACAGGCAAAATCTTTGTTCTGGGATCGCAATCTCGGATATGCCCTCGCAGAACTCAAATCGCCCGACTCCACGCGTCAGCTCGAAACCTGTGCCCCCTGCCACAGCCGTCGCGGGATCATCGCCGAAGGTTTTCAGCCGGGGGACGAATACTGCGACTTTTTTGATCTCTCGCGTCTGGAGAGTTCGCTCTACTTCGACGACGGTCAGAGCTTGGATGAAGTCTATATTCACGGTTCTTTTCTGCAGAGCAAGATGTATCACAAGGGGATCCGCTGTACCGACTGCCACGATCCGCATTCACTGCAGTTGAAAGCCGACGGAAACCAGGTTTGCACTTCATGCCACCAGCATCCTGCCGGCAAGTACGACACCCCGTCCCACCACAAACACACTCCTGGACAACCTGGTTCGCAGTGTGTTGACTGCCACATGCCAGAGACCACGTACATGATGGTCGATCCGCGTCGCGATCACAGCCTGCGCATTCCCCGTCCAGACCTCTCCGTCGCACTCGGCACCCCGAATGCCTGCACTGGATGCCATCTGGAGCCAGAGCGCATCGCGATCGAGAAAAGGGGGGCTCTTGGCGAGTACTCCC
>Ga0169931_10005556_pt1 | contig 19182 bp, 18 predicted proteins | sample Kivu_15m_20L_FD_129675 | JGI IMG/M metagenome (GOLD analysis project Ga0169931, IMG submission 129675) | Freshwater microbial communities from Lake Kivu, Western Province, Rwanda to study Microbial Dark Matter (Phase II) - Kivu_15m_20L... | ecosystem: Environmental > Aquatic > Freshwater > Lake... | reverse complement strand
GTTGGTTCCACCCGTGACCGCACCCGCGAAGGCACCCGGAAGCAGCTTGACCGTGAGGGATTGGCAATCCGAACCGGCAACAACCGAGTAATTAGCCGCCGCGATCGCCGCGGCAGTCATTGCGATTTGGGCGGCACCTGAAGTGGCGCTGCCGGCCGAGCATACGACGTCGCCCGTGTCCTTCAAGAACGAGAAATCACCCGAGATGACCGTCTGGAATGTGCCCTGAGCAGCCGAGTTGTTCGGCGACACGCTGATGGCATTGACTCGGAACGAATAGCTGTCGACAGCGTACGCATTCGTCAGGTTGACGGTTGCGTTCGTGCCAACATCCGTATTCTCAGTGAACTTCAAGAGATCGTTTTGGACGTCAATAACGCCATTGAAGTCAACGTCCGAAACAAACGCGTACTGGGCCATCACAGACGCGATGGTCGCCGAGCCAATGTTCGTATTGTCAATGTCGTTGTTCAGGTTGTTTTTAGCCGTGAATTCGATCCTGGCGTCACCCGTCGTCGACGGGAGCGAAGCAATGAGCAGATTCACAGCCTCGAACGTACAAACGTCACCGACGGTATTTTGACCCGAGCTGACACCCGTAACCAAATAGGTGACCGAGGTGGAACCCGAGGCACCACCGGATTCACGAACCAAAGACATACTCTGGTCGTCGACCGAGCGGCATGTGGCGCTGCTCGGCGTCGTCGCAAATTGTCCGTTAGTCAGCGTCAACGTGACACGGCCGTTAGCCGAGTACGCTGCATCCAACGTCACGCGAACAGCCTGCGCAGTGGTGTTGAGAGTGCCGACTGCACCCGCAGCTTCAGCGACTCGTCCTGCGGTGATACGTTCAGTGCCGACCGACAGAGCGATCGTCGAGGCAGCTGCGTAGCCGCAGCTCGCAGAGACCGCTACGGCCAGAGCTCCACGGAAAAAAATCGAATTAGCTTTCATGAAAAATAATGCTCCCTAGAGAGTTAAAAACAGACGACTTGAAAGGCGGAATAAAACAGCTAGCTGTACAAGTTCCCTCCAAGTTCCCTTCAAGCCAGCCCTAGTAAGTTTATCCGAACGATTTGCGGAGTCAACAACCCGTTCTGCACAGCTTATTCGGGCACTCGTACGGACTCTGGATTTACCGGGATCTTGACTAGGCGCACCGCGTCATTGAGGGTGCGTTTGACCGATTCCCACTCCTCCGGCGTATCCAGCACGCGGGGGGTGATGAGCAATAGCAACTCCGTCTTCTCACGCCGCTTCGCGTCCGAGCGAAAAAGTGCCCCCAAGGCCGGTACCCGGCTGAGGACGGGTACCCCATCACTTGACTCGGAGCCGGTCTCCGAGATCAGGCCGGCCAGCAGGACTGACTGACCAGAGGAGGCGACCACCTCGGTGCTGACGGTTCGACTGAAGAAAATCGGCGCGCCGGCAATCCCAGACGAGCCCGGCACCGTATTTGAAATCGACTGGCTGATGGTCATGACCACTAGACCCTGAGCATTGATTGTCGGCACAATCGTCAAGGCGACGCCGGTATCCCGGTAGTTGACCGTGGTCACCGTTCGGTCGGACTGAATAGGGTCAGAAGTGGTCGTGCCCGCCGTCGGCACCTGATTACCGACGGTAATGCTCGCTGCCACGCCATCCCGCACCACCAAGATCGGGCTGGAGAGCACGTTGACCTTGCTGTTGCTCGACTTGAGACGGAGACGAACCTGGTCAGTCAAGTTGGCAACGTACGTTAGTCCTAAGCCGCCACTCGGTAACCCCAGTTGACCAATCGTACCGCCCGAAACCTTGCCGTCGGTCAAGGCGAACTCAACCCCGTTGGCAAACTCGCCCGTCAGACTCACTTCGGCGATCACCGCCTCGAGCAAAACCTGCTTTGGAGGAACATCCAGCCGCTTGACCATGGGTAGCAAGGCTTCGTATCGCGTGCCTGTGGTGAAAAACACCAAGGAATTCGAGCGAGCATCCACCGTCAGCGAAACGCCCTGTCCCGTGACCGACACGGGACCGCCTGTCGTGTTGCTTGAGGCCTGCGACCCGGAACCGACGGCAGACCGGGTGTCGCGCGAATTATTTCCTTGTGCGTTTTGCGCACCCGAGGCCACCCCACCTCCCAACATCGGGACTAGCGATTCCCCGATGTCGGTCGCGCGAGCGAACTTCGGTTGGTAGATGAAGTATCGCTCTTCAGGACCCTGCCCCGGACGGTCCAACTGCTTCGACCAAAACTCGACGCGATTCAACAATGCATCGTTAGCCGCGAACACGACTACTGAACCCAGACGATCAAGCGGCACGAAAACGATGCTACTACTCTCTGCCGACCCACTCGCACCGGTGCCGGCCGTGATGCCTTCGTTGGCCAGTAACGGGGTCACCTGCTCCACGAACTCGCGACCGCTCAAATAAACCAGCGTGAGCGCCGCCACCGTGTTCGATCGAACAGCAGGCTGATCGAGCAACCGGATGACATCGAGCGCGCGCAGAATCCCGCTTCGGGACCCCGTGAGGAACATCGCGTTCTGCTTGAAATCCAAAACGTACTGCACGTCGACCAACGCGCCCAACGTGCGATCAATCGAGGGATTAGGCATGCCATATCGGAACGGCACAATCTGTAGGATTCGGGCCGGCGTATCCGGCACATTTTCAGGGTCGCGGCCGTAACCGATGACGGTGCCATCGGGACCTTTCGGATCTATCGGACCGATGAAAAAAACACCATCTCGCTGGGTTACGCCGAGACTTCGAGTCGCTAGCAACTCTGCCGTTACGCGATACAGCTTGCGGCTCGAAATTTTCCCTTGCGAATTGAACGAGACACCCTGATCGAGTCCTGCCACACCCTCAACGATGACGTATTGGGCTTTGAGCAGTTCGCCGAAGACGTAGTTGACGAAGTCTTTGGCAATCATGCCCTCGACGGCTACTTCGATCGAATCGGTATCGGAGAACCGCTCGTCGAGCCCCTTAGAAGAAGAGAGCACGATCTCGCGCTTCGGAACCTCCAGCACCTGAACGGAGGCCAAATCTGGCTTCGCCGAGCCAGTTTGATCACCCGAGAGGGCTGTCGTCTCACCGCCGCGTTGCTCCGACGCAGAGTACACCTCGGTGCGAGCCAAGCGAGGACCTGGAATCTCCATGGGTTCCATGGCCGAGCACGACACAAGGCCGAGGAGCAAACACACAATGCCAACCGATCGCATCCCGAACATCAGTTTTTCGACTCCAAACCGTGCTGGAAGAGTACCATCTCCTTGCCGGAGGCGTCCTTGGTCAAGACCGCGCGGTCCCTCTCGATCCGGTCGACCTTCCAGCCGTCGACGGTTTCACCCGCCGCGGCTAAGCGGCGATCGAGAATTTGCCCCTCGGCCGACCGAACCACCACCGCGGCACGCGCTGGTTGCCCAATTTTTCGGAAGATTCCCTGCAGCATGACTTCATTGGGCGCTTTAGCGGACTCAGGCGAGGCTTGTGGAAACCACTCGTTCAGCGAGCGCTGAACATCCTCCGCCGAAGCCCTAGTTGCCGCTAAGGGTTTCAAGGTCGGCGTCGCGAAACGCCGAGACGCATGGTCCATGGGCACGTAGACACGAAATAGAAAGTCAGCGGCGGCCAGCAAAAGCCCCAAGACGGACAAGACAAACAGATGACGTGGGAACTGCGGGAACTTCATCACGCGCCTCCGACGTTCACGCAAGAATCTGCCGTGATCGATAGCGCGACCCCAGAATCTGCGTTGACCAAGGGACCTGATGGGTTCAACACAAAATCAATCGGAATCAAATTCGGGGTGCCCGATTCAAGACCACCCTGAAACGCCGCCACGCTTCGTGCAGAGCCGGTGAAGCTCGCACGCCAACGCAAACAGCGGACCGACGAATCCGCCACCTCACGCTCGAGAACCCACTCGTGAGACTGCATAACGACAGCGTTTTGGGAAGCCAACGCCGAGAGTTTTTGCTGCGCCTCCAAGCGGTAGTCGGCCACGTTCCCAACCGCCGGGAATAACTGCTGAGTCTTGCTCAGCTCCTCATCGAGCATCTGTCGAGACTTCAAAATAACGTCCCTGTTCTGCTGGACAGCGACAGAGCGCTCCAAACGATCGGTGAGGATACGCAACTCTTCCGCTCGCTGACCCTGCCATTCGAGCCACGGCAAAAGGATGAATCGAATCGACGCCAGAGCCACGGCGAGTGCCAACAACGTTCGATAGCGACTACTGAGCATCTTTACCACTCACTGCAGCACGAATCGCGATGACAAACTGCTGACCTTCCGGAGTTTGGGTCACGGGTGCGTCAAACTGAGCTGACGAGTACGCCGGCTTCGCGGACACATCTCGCAAAAGCTGCGTCGCGTCACTCACAACGCCTCGCAGGATCAAACCCTCATCGTTAATCGTCAAACCGTAGACTCGACCACCTTTGTCCCATACGGCCTTTACTAACGACCACGAACCCCAACCCGATTTTCTATCGTTCAACGCGGTCGTAATGGAGTTGATTTCTCGCTCGCTCGAAGCGACCTCACGCTGGGCCACCAGCAGCTGCTCGACATCCTCACCCAATTCGTTGATCTGGTGCTGCCGATAAGTTGACATCGCAACCAGATAGCCGGACGCTGCCACGAAGTAACCGAGCAACACCGCAGCCACCAGCTTCGCGACCGGCTTCCACCCTGCGCCGATGCGCCGGTACAACTCCGGACTGATGGAAGAGAGCCAATCGGAAGCTGACAAACGCTGTAGCCCCACGAGCAATTTCTCGGGGATCATGTCGGCATCGAGAAAAATGACCTGCAGCGTCGGAGCACCGCGTGCGAGACGAAAGCGATCAGCATCCTGGATCAGGCCGCCCGCGCGCTGACAATGCCCATCCGCCGTGACGAAATACCGTTGACCAAAGCGAGCAACTTCAAACGATTGGTTTGCTTCAAGCGCACGGCTCAGGAGCAACGACTCCGGGATACAAACGATCGATCCTGCGGTCGCCCAATTGAAACCGGAGCCGAGCTGGAAAATTCTCACTCTGCGGTGATCCGCCTCCAAGGGGCCAACATAGGCAAGTTGATCGGAGCCCGCCGGCGCTTCGAGACGCAAAATGGCATCGACGTCTCGGCGCGACCGCACGGCGACCTGCCTCATCGTCTCGCCATAATGCTCGACGCCGATCACCACACAAGGCTTGAATGACGAAGCGCGGTCACCCGACGAAAACGGAATTCGCTCGTTCGCGATCCATACCACACCGGATTTCATCACGCTCCTGAGAGCAGACTTGAATCGGCTTATCAGCAATGGGAGTCGATCAGAGGACGACATATCACTGAGCCTGCACCGAGTGTCTGGTTTCCAATACGAAGAGAGGCTGCTTGTCGCGTGGATGTAGCGTGACCGTCATACTTTTGGCCACCTGCGACTCTCCAACATTGGCCGAAAAATGCATCAACAAGGAAGGTCCGATCGAAAAGCTAAAAAGATCGTCTACTGTAGCTTGAGTGACACGCAGGTAGAAGTCCCGATCGAGCTCGCCACGCCGACGGGCCTGCAACAGCGCCTCACGTATCGCACCTGTATGCATCGCCCCGAGAACCAAATCGGGCGCTGTTAATGGATTAAATCCGCTGATGGGGTGGACCGTGGTTAAGGGGTATAGCCGATCGGCGTCCGCTCTCGAGAGGGCATGCAACTGCATCAGGCTTTGCAACGGCAATCGATCGTCCGTACGAACCGCGCGATCGATTTGCGCCTGGACCCCGCTTATTGCGCCGGACGAAACGCCTGACTCTCGCAGCAAAGCAACAAACTCATCAGTGCGACCACCGGGTTGCGGCAACGGTAACAAGCCATTGACGTCCTGCACATGAGCCGAACCGGCGGCACACACTCTGGCACCGCCTTGAAAATTCTGGTCAGCCCATGACTCGGTGAGCAGAACAAACAAAGTCGTCGACTCGCAATCATGCATCGCAATCAACGCCGAAGCACGGTCCATCAACAACTGACTTTTGCTGACGTGGCTGCGTGCCACCAAACCGATCTGTAGCACTAGCAAACCAATCATGCCAGTGAAGATCAGTGCGACAATCATCGCAACACCTCGGGAAGGCCTCATATTGGATCGGATGCTCTGGCAGCGGACACATCGCCGGTCGATGGCAACTCGAAGCGAAACTCCGCGCCATCCAGGCTAATACCCACTTTCATCGGATTCAAACCGGCCTCCAACCCATCGAACGTTGTCAACCATTGCGCAGACGCTTCGATTGCACGCTCGTCGTCCATTCCTAGGCCGCGACTGGCCGCCGACATGTAACCAAAGTAACGGAACGACAACGACCTCAAGTTACTCAACACGACTAGGCGATGCGCAAAGGGCAGAACCTGATCAGCACGCTCCAGATTGACGCCCATCAGTGGCGCCTCTTCGTACACCAATCGAAAACGCCCCATACTTTCTCGTTCACGAAATAGTCGAACGACCGCCATTCCTTGTGAAGAGAAAACGGGTTCGGTCGTCACGAAAGTAAAGCCTTCTTCGCGACCTAGAAAGTAAAAGCCAATATCGTTTTGAGCATCCTTGACCAACCAAGGAACGGAAGCTTCAACAGAGTGGATCACGAGCGACAAGCGCTGCAGTCGCGCGCTGGACTGCTCGAACAATCCCCGACTTCGCTCCCAATAGCCCGCGAACAAAGAGAATCCGTAACTTGCCAACGCCATGATCAAGGACAAGATCGAGATCGCGATCAAGAGTTCGATCAGCGTAATGCCGCGATGAACTACTCGAGCTCGGGCAGCCATGCCAACTCCCGATACTCAAAGGAACGCTCGGTCGACCCAAATTTCAGCGTCAGCACCACGCCAAAAAGATAATACCGAGGAGCGTAGTCTCGGATTTGATCGGTTGCAAAATCGTAGCCAGACACGGGCGGCTTAAAACTCTCAGACTTGGCGGTGTAGCGATAATCGACCGAGAGAACGGTTCCCTCGTTTTGGAACTCGTCACGACCTTTCGTCGCGCCGTCGCGCAGGTCTGATCTGACGCGATTCAAAATCAGCGGTAGCGGCGCAAGGAGAACCTCCAACTCGGTCGACTTTCGGCTCGCAAGCAAACTCGCGCGATAGCCCTCGCTAACAACCGTCATGACGGAAAAAATCATGACGGCTGCGATCAGTACCTCGATCAGCGTCAAACCGGAGGCAGCCCTCTTCATTCAACGCTCAAGAAAGCATTGAGAGGGACGTCACGCGTCGCTTGCGGCATCTTGACCGAAATGTTTTCTCGATCGGCAAGACCATTCTTCGAAACGATAATCGTTTGTGAGGAAAACTCGAGATGTTTGAACTCAATCGCCCGAGAGCTCAAGCCTTCCACCACCCAAGATAAGCGACGATCTTGGAGTTGTAACTCAGCCGGCCGACCTCGAGCAAAAGCCGTGGCAGAAATTGTTCTCAACTGCGACCGAAGCGTCATGAATTCCGTCTCCGCTTGACCTTTTTCGATCTGCCGATACATCACCGGAGATACCAAAGACGCCAACAGCCCGACGATGACCAGTACGACGAGCAACTCAATTAGCGTTACCCCCACTTGTTGCACTCGCAATGTCATAGAGCGCCTGAGACGCCTTCCCAGGTTGCTGCCAAACCTACTCGCAGTCCGATTTGCGGTCGCCAGCCAAGGGCCGTCAACTTGGTCGTATCAAGCAATTTTCGGGGCGTGCCGTCCGGATAAGTAGAATCGAACTCAAGGAATCCATCGAAGCCAACGATGTTGGCGATCAACTTGGCAAGCTCAGCAATGGAAATATCCTCGCCACAACCCACGTTGATGATCTCGGGATCCTCGTAACGCTTCATCAGCCAGACCAGAGCATCGGCTAAATCGTCTACATGCAAAAACTCGCGCCGTGGCGTGCCAGATCCCCAAATCTTGACTGAGTTTTGGCCTGTCTTTTTAGCGACCGCAAACCGGCGAAATAGCGCCGGGATGACATGAGAGGAGTCATCAAGAAAGTTATCGCCAGGGCCGTACAAATTCGTCGGCATCGCGCTGATAGCGCGAAAGTCATATTGCTGACGATAACTTCGACACATCTCCAAACCTGCAATCTTGGCTAGCGCATAAGCTCGATTCGTTACCTCTAGCGCACCGGTCAGCAAGTATTCTTCTTTGATCGGTTGTGGCGCCAATCTCGGATAGATGCAACTTGAACCCAAGAACAACAGCTTTTCAACGCCAGATCGGTAGGCGGCATCAATCAAGTGCGTTTGAATCAGCATATTGTCACGAATAAAGTCAGCGGGATGACTGGCGTTATCCGTGATGCCTCCGACCCGAGCCGCCGCCAAGTAAACCTGCTGAGGTCGCTCAGAGAAAAAAAGTCGGTCACCGATTGTTGATGCGTCAGATCCAAATCACGACGGGAACGAAGCAAAAGATCGACATCGGCTTCTCTCGAGAGACGGCGAACGAGCGCAGCGCCTACCAACCCGGTGTGCCCTGCTACGAATACTTTAATTCGGTCATTCATGACGGCGGTGAATTTTGAATCCAGCCCCGTGCAGATGAGCCTCACGAGCAGCCAGATCGCGATCCGCTTCGACCATCTCGCTCACGAGCTGATCGAAAGTGAACTCAGGCACCCAACCAAGTGTTGAGCGAATCTTACTAGCATCGCCGAGCAGTGAGTCGACCTCGGCCGGACGGAAGTAACGTCTGTCGAGGCGCACCAACACTCTTCCCGAGCGCTGATCGACGCCCACCTCCTCAATACCGCTCCCCTCCCAGGCAATGTCGAGGTCAAGCAACGCGCCAGCTCGACGAACGAAGTCGCGAACCGAGTGCTGCTCACCGGTTGCCACAACGAAATCATCTGGCCGGTCATGCTGGAGAATCATCCATTGAGCGCGCGCGAAATCGCGCGCGTGGCCCCAATCGCGCCGGGCATCTAGATTGCCGAGGTAGAGACAGTCCTGCAGCCCCGCTTGGATCCGCGCCAGACCGCGCGTCACCTTGCGTGTCACAAACGTTTCACCGCGCACGGGTGACTCGTGATTGAAGAGGATACCGCTGGACGCAAAAATTCCGTATGACTCGCGATAGTTCACCGTAATCCAGTGCGCGTAAAGCTTGGCAACACCGTAGGGAGAGCGAGGATGGAACGGAGTACGCTCCGTCTGCGGTGTCTCTGATATGAGGCCAAACATTTCAGAAGTGGAAGCCTGGTAGAAGCGACATTGCGAATGGGCACCCAGCCCACGAATTGCCTCTAACAAACGAAGAGCGCCAAGGGCATCGGCGTTTGCGGTGTATTCAGGCATTTCGAACGAGACAGCCACATGGCTTTGAGCAGCGAGATTGTAAATTTCATCAGGTTGTATCCGACTGACGAGCCGCATGAGGTTCACTGAGTCCGTCATATCTGCATGATGCAGAATGAACCGAGATTCGCCCTCGTGGGGGTCGACATAGAGGTGATCGACTCTGTCGGTATTGAACAACGAAGTGCGGCGCTTCAGCCCATGAACTTCGTACCCCTTCTCGAGAAGGATCTCCGCAAGATACGAACCGTCTTGCCCCGTGACCCCGGTTATCAGCGCTTTCTTGGTCATAGCGGGCATTATTGCAGGCTGCACGGACCGATTTCACGGCTTCGTCGGGGTGAATGCCCTTTGCAATCCCTCGACCGTCGAAACCGGCGGTGCCCAACCCAACTTGGACCTTACCTGGTTACAGTCGAGAAGAAGGTCTTCATACAAACGAGAGACCTCTTGACGCCGTCCTGATAAAGCTCCGAACCACCTCAAAACGTTCACGGGCAGCGGCACCAATCGCGAGGCTCGCCCTCGAGCGCTCGCGATGGCCGACACCAAGTCTGGTGTCGAAAGAGGCTGATCATCAGCGATTAACCAGGCAGCCCGCGCGGCGGCAGGATCATGCAGGGCAACGCGAATGGCATCCGCCAAATTCCACACGGATATCATGCTGCGTCGATTGGATATCGATGCGAACGGCAGCGGAATACCCGCATCAATCAGACGACACAGTCGGTGGAGATTTCCAGGTGGGTTGGGCCCGAATACCAGCGGCGGTCGCAATACCACCCAATCGGTTCGAGACGACTGCAAGGCATTCGCTACGGCGATCTCCCCTGCGAGCTTACTTCGGGTGTAAACGTCGTGCGGGGACAGCGGCGACGTCTCTAAAAGTGCAGAGCCAACCGATCGACTTCCGTGCACGCCAGCGGTGCTAACATAAACAAATCGATCAATACCCGCCTCAATGGCGCATCTTGCCAGCGCGCCGCTGGCCCTCGAATTCACCAGTTCAAACAACTCGGACGGCGCCGACGCTCCTGCCCGGACGTGGGCGACTGCCGCCAAGTGCACAACATACTTCGCACCGCGCATGGCGTTGAGCCAAGAGCCAAAGGATAACCCGCGTCCCAGATCTTGAAGATCTGGCAACTCAACAAACTCAGCGCCAACTAGCGAGGGGTGCTGATGATGACGGCGAACCGCACAGAGAACATCGAATCCCGATTTTTTCAATTCATGAACGGCGAAAGGGCCTATGAAACCCGTTGCACCGGTCACGAACACGAATGGGCGCACGGAATCGGTCGGCATCCGACTATTGGCCCCCGGGAGCTCGGCCAGACCACCACTTGCGCGGTAAGCGTGTGAGCAATCGCCATACATTCGTGGGCAAATGATTAGATCGGCACGCGCGGTACATCTCCCAAGTGCTATCAATCGAGCTCATCAAGCCACGATTACTGATACCGCCGGTCGGCATGTGGACGTGAATACCCGGACAATACTGGTAACGGAGGTTTTCATTGAGGAATAGACGTAAACACAAATCGTAATCTCCGGCGATTCGATACGACTTGTCATACAAACCCACCTGATCGTACGCGCGACGACGCAAGCAAAGAGTCGGATGCGGTGGCGCACTCCCCCATAGCAAATCTATCGGCTTCCAGCTTGATGTCTGATATCGACGAAGCTCACGATAGTCGGGTGCTGACGACGTGATCGCCAAGTCACCAAAAGTCGCGCTCAAATCAGGCTGAACGAAAAAAGGCTCCGTGAGCTGCAGCAAAGATGTATTTGATGAATAAACATCGCCCGCATTCAGTGTAGCGATGATCTCACCTGAAGCGGCATGTACCCCTTTGTTCATAGCATCGTAAGGCCCTGAATCAGGCTCCGAAATGCACTTCACGGCCCGACTCGAGCAACGCCGAATAACTTCGAGAGTATCGTCAGAAGACCCGCCATCAATGATGACGTGTTCGATATCACAACCACTTTGGTCAGCAACTGACCGCAAGGTCTCTCGGACTCCAGCAGCGTCGTTCTTGACGACGGTGATAACCGATATCTTCACGAGATTGACTGTACCGAGTGATAAATCGACAGCAAACTCGCGAGCGATACCTCAGGCGAATGATCGCACCTCCAACGCTCTTGACCACCAACGGAAATCTTTTCCTGAAACATCGAGTTTGACCAAACCGCTCTGACTGCGCGTTGAAAACTACCGTCGTGAAAACCAGCGAAGATCGCTGAATCAACGCCGTCAAGCAAACTCGTCATGGAGCCTCTCTGAGGTACCACAACTGGCACGCCAACTGACCATGCCTCAATGATTACGAGCGGAACACCCGCCTCGTAGCAGCCGTCGGAGACCACGAGGCAGCGCGCATAAGCCATCTGCTCAAGCACTTCATCTCGCCCAAGAAAACCAAGAAAATCCACTGCCAGATTCAACTCTTCCGCGAGGCGTCGAGCAGGCTCCAAATCCGGCCCGACACCGACGATCCTCAAAGGTACATCACGCAGATCGACCCAGGCACGAAGCAGGTTTAACACCGCTTTTTCGGGCGAAAGCCTACCAACAAACAAAGCATATGGACGTTCGCGTTGCTGCACACCCGCCGACTGCCACATGATGTGACTGCGATTTACAAAATTTGGCTTGAGCGAAATCTTTTCCGCCTCAACTCCCATCGAGAGAAGTCGATCCTTCGCAAAACTGCCGAGCGCGATGTAACGATCAACCCACTGCCGCGTTGCTCCTGAAAAATGATTTCGCGAAATCATCGCGGCTACGGCGAGAGAGGCTGTCGTCGAATTTCGATAGCATCGATGACGTACCGCTGCCCACGGGGAGCCGGGCCGGCACTGCTCGCACGGAGAACCCTCTCGGTAGTGAGTGCCAACCGCGCAGACCAACCGAAAGTTGTGGAGCGTTTGCACGACTGGAACACGTCGTTGTCGACAAGCCTGATAGGCGCTGAGACTAATCAGAGGAAAGGTATTGTGGAAGTGCGCAATATCCGGCGACGTGCGTTCAATGAGTTGGCTCAACTCCCTAAAGCTTCGGCGCGAGCGCTGCATCCCCGCCAACACGGCAAATTGATCGAAACAGCTACTTTCATCCATCTCGTCGTTGCTTCGCGTGTATGCCACGACATCGTGACCTGCCGCCCGAAGTAGCTCTGCTTCTTGTTCAAAAACTTTATCCTCACCGCCCGGCGAGATAGTTCGGTACTTGTTGTGGACCAAAAGCAACCGCATCAGACACTAATGTCGGCGACCGAAGTAATGCTCAACATCATGATCACCACGACACCGCCGACAATCAAACCCATGACCAGGATCAAGGCGGGCTCTAGCAACGTGGTTAAGCGTAACGCCCATGCCGAGAATTGATCGCGGCTACGCCGAGCGATTTCGGTGAAAACTCTGGGCAACTCGCCCCCTTCTTCGCCGACCTCGAGCAAGGAAGCGAAGTAATCCGGAAAAATTCGAGTTTGTCGTAGCGCCTTGGACAACGGCTCACCCCGTTTCACCTTCTCGACCGCAAGCGCAACTTCGCGCCTGAGGGAGCCGTGTTTAATGCTGCCGGTTGCCAAGGTCAACGCCTTATCGACCGGCAGACCCGCGTCCAACATTAAACCCAAGCCCGAAGCGAAGCGGATACGCTCAACCATCGTTGTCGCCTCACGCAACCCGGGCGTATCAAGCAGCAGTCGATCCTTGAGATCCGATACCGCTGGCGAATGTCGAGATCGCCAAAGCAGCAAAGTTGTAACCGCCAGAGCGGAAAATACCCACCACTGCCATTGCCGCATAAAAGCGCTGGCACCGAGCAACATCGCGGTGTACCAGGGCAAATTCGTTGAATCTGCGAATAGAGTTTCGAGATTCGGAACTACAAAGTTGAAAATGAAGAGAATAGCCAAAATACAAACGCTGGCTACAACGACTGGATAAGTTGCGGCGGATATGACCTTCTGGCGCAGATCTCTTTGGAACTTTAAGTCTTCCGCCAAACCTCGAAACACCTCAGGCAATCGCCCGCCCGCCTCGCCTAGCGACACCAGGTTCACATAGAGACGATCGAAGACGTCAGGTCGGGCGGCCGCAGCCTCCGACAGTTGCTTACCCTTTTTAAGTTCGTCGCCGAGTTCGCGCAGCAGCTGACCGACGGCACCACTTTTACCGGCTCGCTGCAGAATTTCGATCGCTCGATCTATTCTCACGCCGCTCTCAAGCAACAAACTCAGTTCTGCCGTGAAGAACTCCAAATCGGCAAGGCCAACCTTCTGTTCGTCGAAGCCCAAAAACGAGCGCCAATCCAGATCATTGCCGACCATCTCGATTGAGCTCGGCAACCATCCTCGGTGACGCAATTCGATCAGCGCTTTCTCGACCGACTCAGACTCAATGGTTCCAAAGACTCGACCTCCTGTGACATCGAAGCATTGGTAACGATAACGAGGCATTAGCCAGCTACCCTCAGGACTTCCTCAACGGTCGTCACACCACCCAGCGCTTTGGCAAAGCCGTCTTCCAGCAGGGTTCTCCACCCCTGCGACGCCGCATGACGACGCGCTGCGGGAATAAAGTCGGCGCCCTTCGGAAGGGCTCGAATGTGCTCATCGCATCGCAAATACTCGGCGACGGCGACTCGACCCTTGTATCCCGTATTCGAGCAAGCCTCACACCCCACTGCGTCGAGCAGCACAGGGCTAGAAATGCCAAGACGCTCGGCCAAACCATTCAAGCGCAAGTCTTCGATTAACTGTTGCGAGCGCGGATGCGGAGTCGCACAGAACGCACAAAGTCGACGCGCCAATCGCTGCCCGATGATGGCTCTCAACGCCGCGTTGAGCAAAAACTCTTCCACGCCGAGATCAAGCAGTCGGGTGTAAGCACTCGGGGTATCGTTGGTGTGCACAGTCGAAAATACGAGGTGTCCGGTGAGCGCAGACTGCATCGCGACACCCGCCGTTTCTTTGTCGCGAATCTCACCGACCATGATGATGTCGGGATCTTGACGAACGACGCTTCGCAGCCCGTGAGCAAAGTCAAACCCGATGGCTGGCTGCACCTGAACCTGATTGATACCCGGCAATTGGTACTCAATCGGATCTTCCAGCGTGATGATCTTGACCTCGCGCCGATTGAGGCGACTAAGGAACGTGTAAAGAGTCGTCGTCTTGCCCGATCCGGTGGGACCGGTCAGCAAAATCACACCTGAGGTGACGGCGAGGTCTTCCAGAACCCAGTTCTCGATATCGGCCGAAAGACCCAGCTCCTTCATGTCATAAACGAGTGCCGATTTGCGCAGAAAGCGCAACACAGCGCTCTCGCCGTCGGCAACGGGCAAAATCGAGGCGCGGATGTCCACATCTTCACCGGCCACACGAAACTCAATCTTCCCATCTTGCGGCCGACGACGTTCGCCGATATCCATACCTGCCAAAATCTTCAAACGAGTGACGATCGGCAAGACCATGGTGGCCGGAACGGTATCGACCTCATGGAGAACACCGTCGATACGAAAACGAACGCGGGCTGGTCCGCCCTGCGGCTCCAGATGCAAATCCGAAGCTCCTTGGCGTAGCGCGCGCGCCAAGAGGGAGTTTAATAAATTGACCGTGGGAGCTTCCGAGGCGAGTTCGCGCAAACGACCCTCCTCAACTGAGTTCAGAACAGAATCCGAAGCTCCAACCTGATAGCGCCCAAGGCGACCACGCATCGCTCCAAAGGTCTCTTCGCTAACGACGAAGAGTTCAAAATGATCGTCGAATTGACGGAGCCACTCGTTGACATGTAAGTCGAGCGGTGCCCGAGTGACAAAGATCTCTCGACCGTCCTCTGTTTTTCGGTAAGGAAGCCAGCCTCGCTCGATAAGCATGTCCAAGGGGTAATGATCGACATCGGACGGCGGCTCCCACGTGCTCGCATCTGCGGGCGACAGTGTCTTTAGCTGTAACAGGCGCGAGTAGATCGACGGTAAAGCCTCTGAGGAGAGACCTCCCATATTGACCAGAATTTGCTCGAGACGACCGCCGTACTTGAGTTGGTACGTTTGTGCTTTCTCAATATCGGCAGCCTGAACTCCACTCTCACGGAGCAGCGAGACAAAATCACTCATCGCGACCCCCCTCAATTACTGAAAAACGATATCCTCGTTATCGCCGTCGCCACCCTGCCGACCGTCCTTTCCGTAACTCATCAGCAAGTAAGGTTGACCCGGGTTATCAGCTTGGACGGAATAGACGTACGGATTTCCCCAAGGATCCATCGGGAGCTCGCGGGGTAAGTACGGCCCGTCCCAACCCGGCGCTTTACCGTTGCGTAGCTCGGCTAGATTGTCGGGAAAGCCACCCACATCGAGACGGTAAGTGTCGAGTGCCGTAGAAAGCATTTGCATCTGCGCCATCGCGGTCTTCTTTTGCGCTGAACCGACCTTGGAGAACATCGTTGGGGCCACTAGCGACAACAGCAGACCCAGAATCACGATGACGATCAGCAACTCGATGAGCGTAAAACCGCGAACGGGACGACGACGCATAAATCCACCCGGATCAGAGAGTTGACCGCGGATTATACGCCGCCTCGGCCGTAACGGTCCTCGAACCGCTCAATGTCGTCCTCGCCGAGATAGTCGCCCGTCTGCACCTCGATGATGTGGAGGGTCTCGGCACCCGGGTTCTCGATGCGGTGCTTGGCGCCAAGGGGAATATAGGTCGACTGGTTGGCTCGTAACTCGAACACCTCGTTCTCGCGGGTGATCCGAGCGACACCGGCCACCACAACCCAGTGCTCGGCCCGATGCCGATGGCGCTGCAACGACATAGCTCCACCGGGCTTAACCGAGAGGCGCTTCACCTGATAGCCGGGACCCGATTCGACGCTGTCGTAGGTGCCCCAGGGCCGGTGAACCTCGCGATGCAAAGCGTGCTCGGAGCGCCCCGACTCGCGCAGCCGCGCCACCAAACCCTTTACTTCCTGCACCCGATCAGTCGGCACGACCAAAACCGCATCTTTCGTCTCGACGACCACGTGCTCTTTCAGACCCACCGTCGCGACCAGTCGACTCTCGGCGATCACGAGGCTGTGCTCCGTATCCTCCGCGAGCACATCGCCGCGAAGAACGTTGCCGGCAGCATCCGGCGTCATAGCCTCATGCAAGGACGACCACGACCCAACGTCGCTCCAACCGGCATTCAGTGGCACAACCATGCCGGCGGCAGACCCTTCCATGATCGCGTAATCGATGGAGTCCCCACGACATGCAGCGAAAGCCTGCTTATCGACCCTGATAAAACCACCATCAATCGCAGCGTTCTCACACGCCTCATCGACCGCCGCGGCGATATCCGGCGCTTGAGTTTGCAGCTCGCGCAAAAATGTCCGGGCCGAAAACAGGAACATGCCGCTGTTCCAAAGATAGTCGCCCGACCTCAAGAAGCCTTCGGCTCTCTCGCGATCCGGCTTTTCAACAAACTCGACGATTGGGGCGACACCCAATTCAAGTGTGCCGTGCCGAATGTATCCATAGCCCGTCTCAGGCGCATTTGGCACAACACCGAACGTGACAAGGCACCCGCATGCGGCGAAGGGTATCGCCTTCTCGATGGCTTGATGGAAAGCGGCGATATCGGCAATCACGTGGTCCGCCGGAAGAACCAACATCAAAGAATCTTGCGGCTCAGCTGCGTTCGTGAGCAGCACATTCGCAGCCAGTGCGACGGCGGGCGCGGTATTACGACCGACAGGCTCGAGAACAATCCGAGCATCGATCAAGCCGATCTCGGCCAATTGATCGGCGATCAGAAAACGATGTTCCTCGTTACAAACGACGAGCGGAGACTCGAGCGCGGACAACCCATTCAGCCGAGTAACCGTGTCTTGCAGCATGGTGCTGCCATCGCCCACCAAAGCCAGCAACTGTTTTGGTAAACGCTCGCGCGAGAGGGGCCACAGGCGGGTACCCGAGCCGCCCGAGAGTATCACCGGGACTATAGCGCGAGCCGACTCCGTCACCCGCGCACCACAGACTCACCGCGCCCGATGGCGAAGTAGCGCAGACCAAAACGCTCGACGAGCGCTGGGTCGTATAGATTGCGACCATCAAAGATCGCAGGATGCTTCAGCGCCGCACGAATGCCCTCGAAATCGGGGCTTCTAAACTCCTGCCACTCGGTCACAATCGCCAAGGCATCGGCACCCTGAAGGGCAGCGCTCGCAGATTTGACTATCGAAAGCTCGCCAAAAGCGCATTGAGGCGCGTACAAGCGCGCTGCTTCCGCACTCGCGACGGGGTCATACGCCTGCACTCGCGCACCGGCAGCCCACAAACTTTCTATAAGCACCCGACTCGGCGCCTCGCGCATATCGTCCGTGTTCGGCTTGAACGCCAAACCCCACACCGCGATCGTCTTACCCTCAAGAGCCGCGTCGAAAAATCGTGAGATTCGATGGAACAGGATTTGTTTCTGAGAGCTGTTTACCGACTCGACCGCTTGCAGCAAACGATGCCCGGCACCGACGGCAGCCGCAGTTTTGGCGAGCGCCTGAACATCCTTCGGGAAACACGAACCACCGTAACCCGCCCCGGGGTAGATGAAGCTGTAGCCGATACGCGAATCAGAGCCGATACCTTGGCGCACCTTTTCGATATCGGCGCCCACCTTCTCAGCGATACCGGCGAGCTCGTTGATAAAAGAAATCTTCGTCGCGAGCATGGCATTCGCAGCGTATTTAGTGAGCTCAGCCGAGCGCACATCCATCACCATCAATCGCTCGCGGTTACGCGTGAACGGTTCATACAAAGCACGCAGCAATTCGATCGCCCGGGCCGAGTCGGTACCGACGATCACGCGGTCTGGCTTCATGAAATCCGCGACGGCGGCACCCTCTTTCAAAAACTCGGGATTCGAGACCACATCGAAAGGATGCTCGACACCTCGACTGGCAAGTGCTTGATCGATCGTGACGCGAACTTTATCGGCAGTACCCACCGGCACCGTCGACTTATCAATCACCACCCGATAGCCATCGAGGTGCTCGCCAATGCTATGTGCCACGGCGAGTACATGTCGCAGATCAGCCGATCCATCCTCATCGGGAGGCGTCCCAACGGCGATTAGAATCATCAGGCCGTGGGCAACACCCTCAGCAGCGCTCGTAGAGAACTGAAGGCGCCCGGCCGATACGTTGCGCTCGACCAGAGTCTCGAGACCCGGTTCATGGATCGGTATCTCGCCGCTGCGGAGCCGATCGATCTTTTCGGCATCGATATCGACGCACAAAACATGGTTGCCGGAATCCGCCAAACAGGCGCCGGTGACCAAGCCCACGTATCCGGTACCGAAAATCGTAATGCGCACGATGCCCTCGCGCGAAAAACGCCGATTATACCGATGGGTCGCCCTGTCGGGTGGTAGCGGAAGGTGCCCCTCCGCCTGCCCATAGCACCAGCAGGGCCACGACGGTCAGCGTTGCAATCAGAATTGGCAGCGCCAACGTCGGCGCCTGATTGGCGAGCCAGATGGCCGGAGCGATCACGACGAGATTAAAGATCGTGTATGCGACGGTGACCTTGCCATGACTGCCCCACCGGATGGCCAAGTGTTGATACGCGTGCTGTCGATGCCCCTCATACCAACGCTCGCCGCGCCACATCCGACGCAACAACGTCACGGTGGCGTCGCCGATAAACGCGGTCACCAGCAGCAGGGCGACCCACGGCGATATGACCCCCTCGAGAACTGACATCAAAAGCAACGCTGCCACAACGAAACCCAAAAAGCCGCTCCCGACATCCCCCATGAAGATTCGTGCGGGCGGCGCGTTCC
>Ga0169931_10005555_pt1 | contig 19188 bp, 22 predicted proteins | sample Kivu_15m_20L_FD_129675 | JGI IMG/M metagenome (GOLD analysis project Ga0169931, IMG submission 129675) | Freshwater microbial communities from Lake Kivu, Western Province, Rwanda to study Microbial Dark Matter (Phase II) - Kivu_15m_20L... | ecosystem: Environmental > Aquatic > Freshwater > Lake... | reverse complement strand
AGTAATCACCTCACACGCATACAGTAATCACCTCACACGCATACAGTAATCACCTCACACGCATACAGTAATCACCTCACACGCATACAGTAATCACCTCACACGCATACGGCAATCACCTTACCATCAACAAAACTTTAGTCAATTACTTTTATTATTAATACTGCAATAATTAAGCTAAATCGTTTACTCACAAACTAGTCACCAATAAATTGCACTAAATTCATAAATTAATATACATTTATAGCAAGCAGGATTGTGGCCAAAAAACATACCATCACTTGTTTCTCTCGTAAAACAACATGTAGGCGTCTCTCCCGAAAGCCTACAGCGCCTCTATCGGTTTCGTAAGCTCGTCGTTTGCATAGAACCAACCCTAACTATCCCATCAACTACCTTAATATCCCCACAACTACCTAGATATCTCTATGATATACCTAGATTTATTTATGATATACCTAGCTTTATCTATGATATACCTAGTTATATCTCATAGTTACCTAGCTATATGTCTACAGTTACCTAGCTATATGTCTACAGTTACCTAGCTATATGTCTACAGTTACCTAGCTATATGTCTACAGTTACCTATTTGTGAAGGATGTACTTTTTTGAGGCGGCGAGTGTAGGCGTAGTAGTGTCCCTTGGTGGTTTTGGCTCCCTTGTGAACCAGCACCGACTGCAAATGATACTTGGGCTATCCGAAGTGCCCCTTGCATATCCTATCTATCCCAATATCTACTTAGTTATGTCTAACTCTTCGGGGTACTTCACTCTCTATTCTATCTTTTTGCCGTTAGCCCTGAATTTCTTTAGGCAAAGCACCAAGTAGTTAGGAGCCTTCACCACGAAGTACTGTTTGGAAGCCCTGGTTTTGCGCTTACACTTCTCGCACTCGTAATCCTATAGTTTTTAGGCTGCAAAGTGTCGGCTCAAACACTTCTCTAGTCCTCCCTCGCTGATCTACAGGGACAGGTCCAAGAAGGGTCCAAAACTGACGGAAGTACTTTCGCAGCGCAAACAAGTGACTGCGGTTTCCATCTGTCCCATGAACATCTTGTCCACTATCGACCGATTCACCTTAATATAAAATTGCCTACCTGAATATAGTATTCCCGACCTGAATAAACAAAATACCACCTTAATATAATATTTCCTACCTGAATATAGTATTCCCTACCTTAATATAGTATTCCCTACCTTTAAATATGGATAGATTTACCTCTAAGTAGTGACTGTATGCTTCCTAAGCAGTCTCGAAGGACATCTCACTGCCCCCACTAGCTTAGCACATACATACCTATCTTTAACCCTAATTACCTACATCAATTCATGCTTACGTGTTGCCCTTGGTGCTTTAGCCTTTCATTTCCTCCTGGAGGGTGTTTAGCAGGTAGAGGAGGAACTAGTGTGCATCGTGTTGTTCGTGGGGGTCGAACTTGTGCTCCACTAGCCCAGCCAGTTCCCTCACTTCCAGCCTTGCTTAGTTGTTGTCCTTGGTGAGTTTGGACTGGTCATGTTCCTTGACCAGTTTGACCAAGCGAGTGAGAGCCTGGTGGAAGGGCAGCTTGCGTTTTACTTACTAGTAGTACCTTCCTATCACATCAAGTACCTAAACTATATAATCAAATACCTATATTGATGTAAGGGGTTACCTGCGTTTACTATATTTGCTACCTGTATTGATGTGGACATTACTTTTTGCTGAGTGCGTGGACTAGGTGCTGGTTGGAGAGCAGACACTGAAGGGTAGCGATCAGGAAGCACAGATTCTCCGGATTGCGTATCCCTACCAGCGGCAGTTATTCGCGTTTGTTGTTGAGGGGGAACACCGGGAAGTAAATGTCTCGCCGTATCTCAGGTCCTCCCCCGTACATCTCCTGGATGAAACGCCAAATGCGTTCAGTTATTATCCAGTAGTGCTCCTTCTCCCGCAGACCGTCCCTCAGTCGTCCCCGCTCGTCCAGCAAACGCAAGTTGTTGACTCCTCTTAACTCTTTCTGGGTGGTCTAGCGGAGGAAGCCAGTGTATAGTTAGGACCATTCTTTTTCGACCAAGTAAACCCAACGAGTTTTGGTGAGATTATGTTTTATAAACTACGTCTCCATCGCCTTCCTACATACACCTCTCCCTACCTATATGCACTCACTAATACCTGAGTGTTCGTACAAATACCTGTATGTTTATACTAATACCTTTATGCTAACAATAATACCTGAATGCCTTTAGTCATACCTGTATGCCTTTACTAATACCTGTATATTCTTATCTCTACCTGTGTTTATGTAGTTTTATACCTTTCAGGTAGGTCCTTGCAGCGGAATTCTTAGATCTTTCTGCGTACATAGGACTCGTCGTCGCCACAGTGAAAGGAGGGGGCAGTGTCACTCGTCGCAAGGGTCATCGTGGTATTCGAGCGAGATTTGTTGTCATCGAACTAATCCATGAGGCTTTTGTTGCTAGCTAGGATGAAATATACTGGTCAATTACGCTCTTCTAAGGTTTGATTTATGGTTTGGGGACAGGCTGAGGCGTGGTCTGGTGTTGAGATGGGTACGATGGTGGAGGTCTTTTAGCCGCAGGAAAAGCAGGAAAAGAAGGACTAAAGCATTCTGTTATATGTTAAAAATATGTAAAAAACAATATGCACACAAACCATGTAAAAACAATATGAACACAAACCATGTAAAAACAATATGAACACAAACCATATGTACACAAACATACGTAAACAAAGAATACAATAGAAACATATGTAAAGAATAGAAAGAAGCAAGTGAAAATTATAAAAGGTGACAAATGTTTTTAAGTGACTGCATGATGTTGCTTGTCTACTGTTTTGTTGCAGTCAATAAATTCAGGGATTCGCTTTTAATATTATTTGAGTTTAATTGTCTATAGTATACAATAGTGAGTTGAATAGTTTATAGTCATAAATAATAGTGAGTTGAATAGTTTATAATATATAGATATAAGTGAGTTGATGAAATTTAAGGCCTTTACGCAGAGCTACTTCCTGATCCAGTGCAACAACTCCTACTCCCATTCCCTCATCAAAAGAGCAGCAGCTGTCACCAACGGACTTGTGCTCATATCTGCGGCCCTCTACGCTTGGTGGCCCTCCCGCATCTACGCCACCGAAAACATCCAATGATTGATAACAACCAATAGACATACACAGATTAAGATATAAAAACATAAAAACATAATAAAACATGCTCACATGCTCACATTAACAGATACATATATGTATACATTAACATATAAATTGACATATTATCAGAAACAAATAAGTATGTACATAGATTAGCGCATATAAGCTTTGAATATATTAGGGCGGTGGTTGAGGAAGTGAAACAGTGCGATTAGCTATATGTATTTAACCAGGCATACTATTTATACTTCAAAGAACGTTCATTTTGTGTATTTGTTTGACTTTTAGTTGTACAATATCAATATTTAAGGTACTCATTTAATATATAGTTCTATTCATTACAATTAAATATCGATATAATTGTGTGCTTGTATTTGTTTAACTGCATGTTCATTCATTCAATCGTATGTTTTTATTTATTATCATTTAATACTTGTATTTATTATGATTCTATTCATTATGTTAGTATGTTTTATTTATTTCATTGTATGCTAGTATTTTTTATTTATAAAATCCTATTTCAGTATTTATTCATGATTTAATTGTAAGCTAGAATCTTTGTATTAAATTAATTGTATGTGTGTATTAATTGATTAAAATTGTTATCACCCCATTTTTATGTTATCGGTGCTGTCCTGGTCGTGGAAGTCCAAGGGCACTACTTTCCGAGTTTTAACCAGCGAGTGCTGGTAGTGTCTGAAGTTGAAGCATACGATGCAGCACAACACTACCAGCAAACTGAATGCCATTATGCCCGAGGTCACCAAACTGAAAAAGACCCGGTTCATAGTCAGAAGGCATAGCGACTACTGCGCGTTCACTGCGTCCTCGCTCAGAAGTCGGCAGTCTAATCCCGAAAGCAGTCCTGTATCGGGGTCAAAAATAGATTGCAGGCCCTCAGTTTCAGTAAGATTCCTATAAACTTCAGTGAAGAGACTCTTGACGTCTGCGTTCATGTAATTCCTGAGGGTGTTTACTGGGTTTTGTGATTTGGTCACGAAGCGTCCTGCGAGTTTGGCTGCATCTGCGCTGTCGAGGGCAGTGTTGCCGATTAGGTCGTTTACTTATTTGACATAGTTGTTGTAGAAGTTGTCCAGATAAGTGGTGAAGGTGGCACACGTACCATATCGTGTGTTAGCGTCAGTGGCCAGAGAAGCTATGGTACCAGCTCGGTAGTAATGGCTTATTATGGAAAAAGTGTTGATACAACGTGAACTAGGGCAGGAAGAAGTGCTGGCGATGCCAGTGGGGCAGTTGGTGGAGTCAATGCTCACTCGATCCCCGCAGCTTACGTAGGACTGATATGTGGATGATACTCCCGGTACCCACACATCTTGGTAGAACACTCCAAATGTCGACTGCGGGCATGCAGTGTTGAATAGTGATTTATTGGCCACCTGATTGAAGAAAGCAATTTGAGAACTGCCCCTGGAACTGCTAGGGTCGAAGTCGGGTACTTTGCCGTTGCCTGCATTATCAACAGCAGTGGCGAGGGCAGATACTAGTGCGTTGGTGTTTGTGGTCATGGCGGTGAAATCATACTGTTTGGAGTTGTATACTGTGGTTTTGAGCTGGGAAATGTAGCTAGCTAAAGGAGGGCTGACGATAGTGATGAACTGGTTGGTCCCTCCGAAGCACTGTGCGAAGTTAGCACTCAGATCATTGTATGCGCTGCCCTGAAGAGTGCTCAACATTTTGGAGAACTCGGATGGCGATGAAAATTTGCCAGTGAGATAGTCGCAGGAGTAGTATAGCGCTGGGGACAACAGGGATAAAACTATGGCCAGAGCAAACACCACCAAGCAGAGCAGGAAGCATAGCAGGCAGAGAAAGTAGAGGAAGAAGCGACAACTGAGCATGTGGAAGCACTTCACGAAGAGGAGTCCCAGCAGAACTAGCAAAGAAACTCCCAAAATAACCCCGTAAAGAATAACCTGATACTGTGAAGTGTACTAGTCGATCGTTTTGAGTAGGCTTTTCACTGTTTACATTTTGTCACTAAGACTAGCCACCTGTGTTCCTACCGTGGCCAGCACTGCATCGGTGACTGCGATTTGAGCAGCCACGTCTCCGTTGCCCAGATTTGTTGATACTCCGCTTGCCGCAGAAGCTATGGCAGTCAGATTATTGCTAAGAGTGTTCACGTATTCGTAAAGTCGACCCAGCAACGAAGTATTGACTCCATAGGATCCCACCTGGTCGCCTACTACTGAGGCCAGCGTGCCCGAAGAGGATGAGCTTTAGAGGGGGTAGTTGTATGTGGTGGCGAAGGGGAGACTGTCGACTCCGTTGGGCATGGTTTGCATTTGGGTGAGCGCAGTGGTGGCGTGAGTGGCTGCTGTGTTCATGGTGGAGGAAGCAGTGGCTTTGAGTTTGCTGATTTGGGTGTCGACCTGTGGCAGTTTAGGAGTGAGCACTGAGGTCAGCTGGGAGCGGATGGTGGTGATGCCAGAGAAGAAGTGCATTTGGTTGTTGGTGTTGTTGCCGTGCTGGAAGTTGTCGAAGAACTGGCTGATTTGGCAGTTGAAGCTGCGGAAGAAGGGTTTAGCGTTGGTCATAGCTGGAATGGTGGTGCACACCAGTAGCAGGCACAGTACTACTATGAAAATAGTGGGGCAGGCCAGTTCCCCCGACGAATACGCTGGTTCTTTGTCACGACAGCAACTGGGCGGGCAGGACTGCTGGCACACGCAGCAACATACTAAGCAGGGAGTAGCAAGTAGCAACACAACGATGCCCAGCAAGAAAGGAGCCACAAACACAAACGTGCCTGCACCGTTGATCTGCAGCTACTTGAGAATGAGATCAAGCTTAGTGTTGACTAGATTAGTCATGAGAGTAGTGGAGTTGGCCCTTAGGTAGGCTGACAAAGACTTGAGGTACATCTAGTTGGTGTCCCTGTCGCCCTGCTGGATTTACTAAGCAACTGAGCAGTAGGTGGAGACTGCACTGAGCCGAGTCTTATTGGTGGTGTAGAGCACTCTGGGTCTATGCTTGTCCTAGAGGAGTGGTGGTGAGGAAAATGATCGTTATTGTAGTTGGGTGGTGAAGGCGAAGACAGCAGTGGCTACGAGTACTACGATTAATGTAGAGCAGATATAGGAGAACTGTCTTTTTTTGTTCATCTATCGTTGTATTATAAAGTTATTTTATTAGGGTAGCTCCATTATAATTATAATCAGACCACCAAGGGACAAGGAGCAGCTCAGGAGCATCCTCCTTGTCCCTGCCCTGCAGAGGGCAGATCAAAGGAGACACTCCCGAGCGTCTACCTTTGACCTTAGCCCTATCCTATAATCAGACCGAGTAGATTAGGTGATTGCATAAGTATTGCAGGATTGATTGTTTAGTGTATCCTTTATTATAATCGTGTAGTGTTTTCTTTATTATAATCTTGTAGTGTGTCCTTTTATATATATATTTAATTGTATTTGCCCTTTATAAAATTGTGTTTACGCCGTTATCTAATTAACGTATTATTGTTCGTGCTCTACAGAAATATTATTGTGTTTGTTATTTTATTTAGCATGTCGCGAAAACAGGCACAGGAGCAACAACTTGATACCAAGTACATCTCTTCCATCTTCGAACTAAACTTCCACGCAGGTATATAACAAGAAACTCAGGTATATAATTAAACACGCAGGTACACTCTCACATACGCAGGTATTGACTTCACCATTTAGGTACTCGTTTTGATACTCAGAAATATTCTATTCGCGTTGTCAGGACACCGGCTAGAAGCCCTAGCTAGAAAAGGCCAAAATGCTCAAGGAAGCACTCAGCAAGGTAAACTCCAAAAAGCAGCCCCAGGTGCTCAACCTGAACTCGATGAGGCTTGGAGTCAACACTATAATGAAGCTAATTGGCATTATAGAAGAGCATCAGTACTACTCACTCATTTAGCTTTCTTGAACTGAACCTGGCGGACAACTCGATCTCCGAGTACGGCATGCACGCAGTCAAAACGTTGCTAAGCACTACTGCCCTGCAGAGTCTTAACCTGGCCAGCAATATGATAAGTGAGGTGGGACTCTCGCTCATTCTCGAGGAGTTCATCAAAAACACCCACCTGCGTACCATCAACCTCGGTGTCGAGGAGGGCTCCATTCGTAAGAACTCGTTCGGAGTCGACGGCGCACGCTGTCTGGCCGCAGTTCTACTGCAAAATAAAACACTGGAGAGTTTGCTGTTGCAAGATAATGATATTGGCATTAACGGGGCTGAAATCATTTCCATTCCCCTAAAGAAAAACAAACAGCTTAGGGAACTAAAAATAGCAGAAAACCTCATCAAGACCGAAGGCGCAGAGTACATACTCATCAACGCCCTCCATCTCACTTCCCTCGACCTGGGCAAAAATTTTATCAAGAGCTCCATAGGACCCACCCTCAAGCGCTACCTGTAGACCAACAAGGCCCTGCGCAAACTCAATCTGGAATACAACTAACTACTGCCAGAAGGTGTGCAGACGCTATTCGAAGGCGCAGTCTCCTCCCTCCTCGAAGAACTCAACCTCAGGGGCAACGCGATCGGCGACAGGGGGCTATAACTCATCAGCAAGACCTTCCTACAGACTGACAGGCAGATGGAGAACCTAAAGGTGTTGAATCTATCTGGCAACGAAATCACTCGCGAAGGCGTGGGCGCATTGCTAACTATCGTGCACAGCTGTCGCCTCACTGCTCTCAATCTGAGCCGGAATACTTTGGCTGACTAGGGCACAATAGAGCTGGTGAACGATCTGGCTGAATCTTCCTCTGGATAGATTATATAGAAGCTGGACTTATCAGGATGCAAGCTTACTGACAAGGGCTTTCTGCATTTAGTGGAACACTTGGGAGGGCTGGGTGAGCTCAAGCACCTTCGGGCAGCAGACAACTACATTTCGGAGAAGTATGAAAAAGTGTACATGGACCTGTTGGGCAAGAACTACTCGCTGATAAGTCTCACCTTAGCTGGTAACCGACTGTCCCTGAGCGGCATGCGGGGCATAAAGAAGATCATTGAGCGCAATTTTCGCAACTATGACGAGCGGGAACCTAAGAAGATGAAAAGTTAAATACTAAACTTGAAGGAAAAGCAGCGGAAGATAAAGGAGGCTCAGGAAAAAATAGAGCGTCAGAAGAAAGACATTTCCAAACTGTAAGACAGCAAAAACAAACTCTACGAACGCATCCAGGCTCTGGAAAACGAGTAAAGAACTCGCAAGGCAGAACACGAGGACTCCATTCGCAAACGATCCGAACAACTATAGGCAATTGTTGAGAGCAGCGACAGCAAAGTAGAAGCCCTAGAGGTTATAAAGAACGAGAAGGAGAGAAACGTGGAGAACCTGAGCAGCTAGCTGGCCAGTCTGCGTGAGCGACGGAAGCAGTTATAGTACGAGTTGTCAGTGGTGGAGAACGAGGGAGAAATGATCGAGAAAGAGTTCGAGAGGAAGGTGAGCAGTCTGAAGTGAACAAATGATAGCAAAACAATAATAAATGAGGTTTAGAATAGTTTATTTGTTAACTAGTTCAGTAGTACTAGATAAACATAAGTGCCTAATTAATATAAAGGATCATGCTAACTACATATTGATTGTAACAATTAAGCATCTCTGGTATGTGTAATGAAACAATCAGGTACTTTTTTATTGAAGAGTTAAAGGTATCTCGTGCATATATACATATATGTGTTTTTGTTTGAACAGTAGAAGCTGTCTGATGTATACATACATATATAATTAGTTATCAGTGGCGTTTGTTTGTGCCTGGGTGGAAGGTGTCGCCCATGTGCCCACCCTAAATCGACTGCGACTCGTGGTTGAACGTGTCCAGCTCTCCCGAAGAATAAGGACTCGGGTTCTAACTAATTCCCTCCGACAACTAAGATATCTTGGGTCTAAGTATAAAATAGCCTACACATGGTGTATATTGTTTCTGGCTTTGGCTGAAGCTAGCGCGGTAAACAGGTTCTGAGTGAGGGCTATTTCTAGGTCCAGAGTGGCTAGTTGTTTGTTGTACTAAATGAAACGACCTTCGCGATTGTCTTGCTGGTCAGGCTGCAACTGTTACTTAAGCATTTGCAGGTCTGCCTTGGTTTGCTGGGCTTATTCGGCGAGTTGGTGTTTTTCGTGCTGAAGTTTGTGGAGAGCAGTTTCGAAGTTGTTTTTGAGCTGCATTTATCGTTCCTTGTATACGATTTCGAGCTGGTTCTGCTGTCTCTTCATCTACACCCACTTCTTCTTGCGTTCTGCATTAATGTCCACCTTGCCACTTATCACGTTCTCCCGCTCACCTCGGAACTCTTCCTCGGCCTCTCGCTTCTTGCCCACCACTCGCTTGTAGTCCCGCTCCATTTCCTCTATGATGCTGCGCAGCTGTCTGGCCTACAACTCATGGGCCTCCTTCTAGGCTTCGAGGTCGGCCTCCTTCTTGGTGATGGTTTTATCCTTGAGGCGCAGCTGATGGGTGACCATATCCAGGGCCCCCTCGAGTTAGCCTATCCTGCTCAAGTAGTTCCTATGCTCCTGCTTGACCCTTTGCTTAGTGTACTATATTTCCTTTTCGCCCTCTGCCTGGAGGTTTTTCATTTACTGGAGCAGGTTGTTTATGTATCGGTCTTTTTCCTGTATTTTGCGTGAAGTATTCTTGACTTGCCTATCCATGAACGTGATGGCGTTTTCATAGTTGCCAAACTGCTGGTTCTCGTCATTTTCCTTCAACGCCTACAACAACTTCTCTGTCTATGTCTTCGAAGCCTCATCTAGCCTCTGCCTTAGCTAAGCTATTTTCTCCTTTAGTCTGGCCTTTTCCTATAGATACTTGCTCTTTTCGGTCTACCACTCACGCCTCACCCTGCTCACCTACACTTCATTCTCGTGGGCACGTCTACGCACCTCCTCTTTCTCTTTATCGAACTCTTCTCGCATACGTTCTATCTCCTTCATGAGCTCATCGGCCTAAAGCTGTCGTTTCTAGCTCAACTACAGCTGCAAACTAGTCAACTAAACTTCCCGTTCCTTCCTGACACTCAGTATCGTCTGCTAGTAGTCTTTGAGTCTATCGCTCAGTTCCCGGTAGGCCTACTCATGCAGTGCTTCCTTCTTCTAAGACTACCTTTTCAGTTTTTAATGTTCTCGGTTGATTTTCTGAAGGACTGAAGTAAGTCTCTCGATTTCCTGTGCTTGTTTTTTCCTCTACTGTTTGAGTTACTAGTGGGTCTACGCTAATTTCTATTATCTTTCGGGGCTTACTTTGCCCTTCCAGCTGCCGAGCTAAGTCTGCAGCTAGGCTATCTATTTCTTAAGTTAGGCGATCTCCTACCGATAAATATTCTTTTATCTGTCCTTAAGCTACTCCATTTTAAGCTAGCACTACCGTTGTATCCTATCTGTTCTGCTCTAGCACTAGGCAAAGGTCTCCCTCTGTTCTTACAGCAGACGGCTGTTGTCGGCTTTGAGCACTTGCAGTTGAGCCCTGAGTACCTAGGTGTCTCCTTAGTCGAGTTTGCGCTGCAGGGCGATGCACTTGAGTTCCATTTAGGTGGCTCGATTAGCTAGTGCACCCTTTTATACCTACAGTTTGTGCTTCTCGCTGGCCCACTCCCTGTTTTTCTGCTGCAAGAGATGTTCACTGGCCTACTTGATTTAGGCGATCTATTGCTAGTGTTTGACTTGATCTGCAGTATACTGATGTTAATGCTGTTGGGTGTTTTCTGCTGCTTTTTCCATGAGTATTTAGTACTTGATTTTGTAGTCGTCGTTGGCCTTGGACTTGGCAGTGATGAGTTCTTCCTGGAGGTGAATGAGCTAGAGTTCGAGTCTGAATATTTTTTGTTGGTAGAACTAGAGCTAGGAAGCAGCTATACTAATCATGGACATAACTGTCAAATAAGGATTATATACAGGTATAAATACAACTAAGATAGGGATTGAATATATATGAATACAACTAAAATAAGGAATATATAAGTATAAATGCATGTAAGATAAGAATTATATATGAGGATAAACAGAACTAAGGCAGCTAACCATATCATAGCATAATTGGCACAATATATATAAATATCAATCAACAAAACATACTCACAACTATCAATCAATCACCTACTCTAACAATCATCACAATTAATAAAAAACTCTAACAGTCATTACAAGTCATAAAATACTCTAACACTATCTAGCATTCAAATACGATATCTCTTTATGGAATACTTTTTACGTCCATTACTATCACACTCATAAAAGATATCATTTCATGAAGTACTTTTTAACCCACACGTGCCCCATCGCTTCCTCAAGACTCATCCTGCTTGATGGATTTTTAGTCAGAAGACGACTGATGAAGTCCTTGATGTCTTCGGATAGATATTTGGGGAACTTCAGGTCCACATTAAGTATCTTTTTGTAGGTTTAATCTCTGCTTTTGGAGGACTCGAAAGGGGCGTGGCCAGTGGCCAGTTCGTAGCAGAGCACTCCTACGCTCCAAACATCAACCATTTCGTCGTAGCCTTTGCCCAACACTATTTCTGGGGACACGTAGTCTAGAGTGCCGCAAAACGTGTTTCTCTTTTCCCTGCATCAACACATAACTACGTCTTGGGAGTGTGGATCGCCCACCCGAAGTCAGCTAGCTTCACAATGTTGTTCACCAGCACGATGTTCTACGGCTTCAGGTCGCGATGGATCACTCCGCACTCGTGCAGGTATCTCAAGGCCTTGATGGTCTGCGTCACATAGTAGCAGGTCTCCACCTCGGTGAAGTAACGTTTCTCCCTGAGTCTATCGAAGAGTGAGCCCTCACCCAGCTCGATTACCAGGTACAGGTTGGTCCCTTCCCTGTAGTATTTGTACAGCTATAGGCAGTGTTCATTCCTTATAAAGGACTGGATCTTCATTTCCCAAGTCAGTCTCTCGATCAGCTTGCGACTTACCTTCTCAAGCGAAATCTGTTTTACTGCGCAAAGGAAACCGGTGCCATTGTGTTGCGCCCTGTATACGTTACCGAAACGCCCTTTGCCTAATATTTTGCCCAGCTTAAACTATTCGAAAAAGCTGTGACTTGGCCTCTGTTTGCTCAATATTTTGGGTCGTTTGGGCTAGTCTATGTGCATCACATTGCTGTTTGCAGGGTTAAAAACCACCTGGCTATTCATTATTCCCTGGTTGTTGACTGGCCCTGTCTGGTTGTTAACTGGTCCTGCCTGATTGTTGAGTTTACTGTTGGTGGTGGTGAATTGGCTGTTGAGTTTGCTGTTGAGTGAGCCTAGCACTAGTTGGCTATTGGTATTGCTGTTGACTGGTCCTAGCACAACCTGGCTGTTGCTGTTGTTGGGAGCCAGCACTTTGACTTTGTAGTGCTATGGCTTGTGGGGAGTCATTTCGAAGGGAGATACGTGCACATTCTCGAAATCCTTGAGTTTGTGTTCGGCCTGCCGATGGCGGGCAGTTTTGGCTTAGGTGGGGAAGTACTTGGGAGAGGTGATGTTGAGCTTGATGGAATGAATGTCAAGCTGTTTGTGACTTAGGCAAGTCTTGTTGGACTTGAGTTTCCTGTGTGCGGAACCATCTAGGGGCTGTTGTTTGATGAAGGAGTCGAGGTTGAGGGGAGAGGGTTCCGGGTAGAAGAGGCGTGTTGTGGGCGAAGGGAGGGGTTTATCTTCTAGTAGTCTGCTTTTGGGGATGATGATTTCCTTGAGACTGCGGTTGGTCTTCATTTTAATAATAATTATTATTACTACTTGTTTAAAGATATACAAACATGCTATATACACTATAATTATCTCATAAGGTCACCATACCTATTTGATATGATAAATAAATGCTACTTAGTCCGATCACTACTACACTTAACGATATATAGCTACTATCTGATATGATCACTTCTACTATTAATGGTAACTACTGCACTAATGATAACTAATGCACTACTGATAAGAATACTATCTGGTAAAGGTCAGTACTAAATGTTGAGACAGAGTGTAGATATGCCATAAAAATAGGCATCATTTGCTAATAGCTAAAGGCATTGGAATTACTTAATGGCATCTATAGAATAGGGATTACTTTCTTATATCTAGAATAGCACTATCGGATTATATAAATAAAAAGAGGCTATCACTCAGTGCTTGGCCTGCACGATTAGTACTTCTTGAGCGGTGGGTTGCGCCGGTCTTGTCTTTATTATAAACTTGCACCCTTCGTTCTTCCTCTGCCCCATGTGGTACAGCTTAGTCAGGTGGATCCGCTATATCCTTCTTTTCAGCTACAAAGAAAAGGCATTACTGTTTCTGCTTATGGCTTCTTCCAGCTCTTTCCCTGTCTGTCTATGGGGGTGATCGTGCTACTCGTGGTGTTGTTTGTGCGAGTGGTCCTTGTGGCGACTGTGCTGGAAGGCGCCTGTGTTGAGGAAGGAGTGTATTTTAAAGGGGCTGTCTAGTTCGTGGTGTTGTGGATGTTCGTAGTGGATGCTGATGTTGGTCATGGGGATGAATTCCTTCCTCTTTTCGCTTTCCCGGGCCTTTTCTTTCCTGAGTCTGCGCTCGTAGGCCAGTCTTTCTTCCTTGAGGATAAACTAGTTGGTTTGATTGATAGTGTCCTATCCCTGCACATTAGCATTCTACCAGCCGACATGATGAAAATTCTACCATTCGGCTTGATGAACAGTCTATAAGCCATTTTGGTTAATACCCTAGGCGATACTATTAGCTATATATTATCCGTTGTTATTGTAAGTTTACTTGCCTTGATGGTTGGAATTTAGCTAGTTTTACAGTTAGGGTATATGTCCTACTGACTGTAGGCGGTTATGTGGTCTTTCTAGGGCTGTTTATGGGTCGCACAGATTGGACTTGCTCTGCACTGTGTTCTTTATGACATTGTAGAGCGACATGGAGCAGTCCTTCTGCCTGCCCTGCTCTTTAACACAATTTATTATCTTCCCTTGTTCCTTGCTGTAGTTTACGAATCGGAGTTACTAATGGTTGTGCACTACTTTTTGTGTTTTGGCCTGAGAATATAGTTTGGAAGCGATAGATGTTTCCATTGATCCCCGGTACTTTATCTTCTGTTTCTAGGCAGTCGAGTGCTTTATCAGCACTGAGTACTGCTTGCTCAGCTCCTAGTTGCCCATAGAGTCACTCAAAGGGTATATCTTTCTGTAAGCACCCGTGTTTTACTACTGTTCTTTCGGCTTGTTCAGCCTTGTAGCCTGCGCCGAATGGGTGGCCTGACTCTCCTGTTCCCATCTGCTTTTAAAATAGCCTAATTTATCTACATGCTGGGGAGACACGATGGAGAGGGTGTCGATGAGCAGACTGCGTTTGATGACTAGGTCGAGGGGGGTATCGGTGGACAGACTGGGGTGGTGGTTGACTTCCAGCAGTAGTGGACGATGGTTATGGGTGATTAGCACGTCAAAACCCACTAGTTAAAAGCACATGGACTCACTCTCCTTTTGCTCTCTGGCTTCCCTGCACTTTTTGAGCATGGCTGGGCTGCAGGCTATGACTGTTTTGACTATGATGGCGTCGATTTACTGTTGGAGTTTGGCTGTGTTGACTCCCAGTGCGTGCAGTGTGTGCATAATGGCTGAGTAGGAGCGTTTGTGGCCGAGGTGATCTTCGGCTTCGCTCTTGTTGAAGACGTAGTTGGGGCTGTTGAGATTGATGGCATAGTTGGTGAGATGCATGCAGTTGTTGTTACTGTTCTACACGCTTGGCTACTCATAGCCTACAGTAGCCAGTCGGCATAGTCCTTCCTCGTAAATGTACAGCTTGAGGGGACTCAAACTGCGAATCAGCACATATATTCTCAGGTCGAATTTGTTGTTTTCCACCAACAAGGGCTTGGCCTCGTATTACTGAATGAGTATCTAGCTGGGCGGAAGCGGATCAGTGCTCCTCATCAGGAATATGCCCCGTCCCTGACAGTTGTCCCATGGCTTTACGATAAAGTAACTATCCGGGTTCAACGCAGCGTATCTATATGTCAAACAGGCTACTTTTTGTACTAGTCTATATCGTTAGGCAGATTAAAAGTGGCTGGGAAGAAGGCGTACTATTATGGAAACTGTTTCCTCATTCTGGTGAGATTTTCGTTGAGTAGGTGTTTGTGGCCGAGGTTCTATGAGCCTGGGAAGTGGTTAACTTTCTGGTAGGGTTTGAGTTTGCGCAGGAATTCCTCATCGATGTAGTCATCCAGCCAGTAGAGATTGACTGCATCCTTGGGGTCTGCCTAGTTGTGTTTGTACCTTTGCGGCCCCATATGCGCCATCCCAGGTGGTTGAGGCAGACTTCGCGCACTAAAGGCTAGCGCGTTTTGCGTACTTAGATGCGTATGCGGTTGTCCTTTTAAACCTTGCTGACTTTGTCCTGGAGACGTAGTAGGTTGGGCTTGTTATGGGGAGGAGAGTCAGTCATAATTGGCAGTATTAGTTTTATTGAGTATAAACATAAGGGTGATTGAAAGAATCAATCAATAACATCAATTGCAAGCATGATATAGTGAGTATAAGCCTATAAACGATTAAAAGCATAAGCAGAAAAAAGACTATAAATAATCGAACACATCAAACAAGGACCAAGTAACGTTTAATTTAATAAAAATTGATTATTCTTAAAGAACATCAAATACCTAAACTATTGAAAGTTATAATATCTACAAACTCATTATCTTAAGTCCTCTAACAATAAAAACACAAACCATAATATTTCCATAATAATTATTTGAGCTCTCACATGGAATATGTGTTCTTTCAGATGAATATGAATTCTTTCAGATCGAAGGCGGGATGTTTTCGTTGAGACCCAGGCACTCTTCCTCGAAGGGCTCCCAACGAGGCAGCCAGTGCTTGTAGGCTATGGAAATGCGGTAAATGTACTCCTGGCAGGACACCTTCTTTTTCTGCTCGCGGTAGTTGCTCAGGGCGCGTTTGTCCAGCAGGTTGGGGAAGCACAGGATTATCATGAGGTCGTAAATGAACTCGATCTTGACCCCCAGCTGCATTATTATGGTCGAGTTGGCAATCTCCTATATTTCTGCCTGAGCGTACTTGAGGACCACTCGTTTGGCGAAGTAAAAGAAGAGGTCAAGGAAGCAGTCGTTGAAGGCAAGTACCAGTCTGGGAGTCTAGACCAGATGGTCCAGGTAGGCGTCCTAGCGAGCACGCATTCTGATACCCTTGCTGCGCTGGTGGGAGTAAAACTGCTCTTTTGTGGTGAACCACTCTTCCTTGAACTCTTCGTACAAACGGTCCACCTATGAGCGTAGGGTCTTCAGGTAAATGTTTTTGCCGTCCATCAGCTACACCAGCTAATTCTTGGGTACCACGATGTTGCCCTGCGCGTGGGTACTGAACAGCAAAATCTGCTGTAGATCTTTCGCTGTTATGTAGCAGCGCTTCACCAGCAAGAACTCGCACTTCCGAAACAAGCCATCCGGAATAATCTTGTCTTCCTTTAGACTGCACACTCGCAAGTATTCGAGGTTATCACGGAAAAACAGAATGCTCTGCTTGTGGTTGGCCAGTTTGCGATAAGCCTCCCTGGCCAGGTCCTAGCTTTTGCGTTAGGAGTATACTTCAGAGTTGACCTAAAGCGACCTGTGTTCCAGTTAAACCAGGTTGATTTCGTTGATGGCCTTGCTGTTCTCCATGAACTCTGACTTCTTTATCTACTTGGACTAGTAGTCCACGTCCTAGTTAGCGATTTATTATTATATCTTCCGCACTTATTCCTGCAGGTAGGGGTGTTCTGCAGCCTGCTCGATGCTGATGCGGTCCTCCTCCTCTATTCTCAGCATGCGTCCTAGGAGGTCTCTGAGCCCAGTAGGTATGTTGTCCTCGGGAATATGTATTTGTTGTTAAATTTACTGGAGGATGCCCATGACCCGGAAGGACTTCCAGGGCAGAGTTTGAAAGATCATGAAGTAGATGGTGATGCCAAGGGACCACACATCGGTCTGGTAGGAGTATTTTTGCTGTTTGAGAATTTGTGGACTCATGTACTGGAGTGTTCCCGAAAAAGTAGTAGTTTCTTGGTCGGAATTGTGTTTGTTTATGATCTTGGCTACTCCGAAGTCTGATATCTTTATTACTTCGTTGTGGATCAGTATGTTCTTGGGCTTAATGTCCCTGTGAATTATGTTCCGTTCCTTCAGGAAACGCAAGGCCACCACCATTTGGGCCGTAAATCGACGCACCATGTCTTCCCCTATCCGCAGACCGTTGCGCTGGTGCTAGCGGACCAAGTCCTACAAAGTACCCCGATTGCAGTACTCGATAAACAAAAACAGCGAAGTGGGGCTCTTCTTGGCGTCAATGTACTTCAACACGTAGGGATGCGTTATTTTGCGCAACAAGTTGATTTCCTGCAGAAGGGCGTCAGTGGCGATCATGGAGGAGTTTATAGAGATTTATTTGACTGCGAACATGGTGGAAGTATCACTTTCTCCAGCCCTGTAGTAGCCGAGGTAGACTTTGGCCATGGCACCCTGTCCGAGCATGTGGGTGTAGTCGATCTGGTACTTGTTGAGCACCAAGAAACGCTGCTATGATTTCTTATCAGCCAGCATTATCTTATTATTAATACAAGTCATATCTTATTATTAATACAGGGCATCTACATTGATATTAGCACTAATCATCTATCTCAATATCAATTTTATACATCTGTTTTAGATTATATGTTAGAAACTTTTAAGTCTACACTTTAGTCGATGTAAATATTCTCTTTGAACTTAATTCACAGCGATAGTAAAACTAAAACTTATTGTATCAATCATTAGTAAAAGTAAAACTTAATGTATTCAATCATTAGTAAAACTAAAACTTAATGTATTTAATCATTAGTAAAAGTAAACTTCTTTTTCGATGTTCTCCCACCCGCAGATCTCTCCAACAGCCAACTCTCCTTCTTTTTTCCTACACGAAGAATGCCTCTCCTTCTTTTCCCGCCAACAACTGCCCACCAGCGCAGTCTTCCTTTTGTTTTTTTCAATAAAAGCCATCTTTGTTGCAATCAACTATTCCACTTCTTTCCTTTCCTAGGGTGTAGGTTATTGCTTCACCTGCTCTACCAGTTTCTCATATATCTCTGCTTCTTCAACAGCTGAGGGCGACTACACTGCTTTGGGGTGTATTTTAAAGAAGGAGTCTTTTTCTATTCCTAGGGTGGCCTTTATGTACTCAGGAATGCTTTCTGACTTGCGCTTCTTTATCTTGAAATTGCCAATAGTGCTTAGGGTCGACCCAGGCTCGTTTTGTTTGCGCTTCACCAGCAGGTCTAAGTCATAAAGTTGTTTCTTCTATTTCTTTCGAGTAGAAGGATCTTTAGGCGGCAGAGATGGATCCTTAGGAGGCAATTATGCCAGGGGATTCAAGTTCTTGATGCTCAGTTTTGACTTTTTGGCCAGCACGTACTCAGTAGAATGATGACTTGCCCTTATTTAAGTAGAGTGTTGACTTGCTTTTATCTAAATAGAGTTTTGGTTAGGCACTATCTAATTGCAATATTGTTTTGCCCTTGTCAGACTGTGTTTTTTCTCCTATTCTTCCTGATTATCCTGGGTTTCTTGCGAGGGCAGCTAATTTGCCCTCTGACTGTAGTTTTTGGCCCGGTCGAGACTCATGGCTTGTTTTTTGGGGAGTTATTGAATTCGGTTGATGCGGCTATCGATGTGCAGGAACTTGTATACTTTTTCTTCTCGGAGTGTCTTCTGCTGTTGATGTGCGGGGCAGTTATTGGTGGCGAATAGTTACAGGACGGGTCGCAGTTAGTGCACGCTCTATGTTTTGTGGCTTCTTGAAGTAGTCTTACTGGTCATTCTGGCAGCTGTTTTGGGTTTCATTTATAGTATTTATTGAATGAGAGCAGATTGATGGGAGTACTATGAGGATTCTTTAGGGAGTTTGAGTGAGGGGGGAGCAAGCTACTGGAGAGTCTGGAGTGAGGAGGTGCGATCAATTGGTTGAATGGTTGAATGGCGAGCGAGGAGTCGAGATTTGAGCTATCCTTTCATGGTGAGTGCAATAATTTAATTATAACATCTT
>Ga0169931_10005553_pt1 | contig 19190 bp, 17 predicted proteins | sample Kivu_15m_20L_FD_129675 | JGI IMG/M metagenome (GOLD analysis project Ga0169931, IMG submission 129675) | Freshwater microbial communities from Lake Kivu, Western Province, Rwanda to study Microbial Dark Matter (Phase II) - Kivu_15m_20L... | ecosystem: Environmental > Aquatic > Freshwater > Lake... | reverse complement strand
GCGATACCCTAGAACAGGTTCGACCTTCACGTTTGGTGGAGCCAGATGAAATCGATAGATAAATCGGTTTTCCGCTTGATTGTTGGTGAGGGTTCGACGATCGCCAATGTAGAGATCGCCAAACCGATCCACAGTCAGCCCCGATGGTTGCATCCCAGTGGGGAAGTCAGATGACGCAATCACGGCGGTAGGGTCTGTACCATCGAGGTTGAAGCTGATGACTTGCGCGTCCGCAGAAGTATCTAACACATAGACTCTGGGATTTACAGAATGGTCTGGTGCGATCGCAATTGCCTGGGGCTTTTGAATACTCCCTCTAGCAAACCCTGATGATTGAAGACGTTTGCCAGAAGGAGAAAATTTCGCAATGACGGGATCAGCGGTTTCCAGAAGAACGTATAGATTGCCGGAGCGATCGGCAATCAAATCTTGGACTTTCCCCGCAATTTTGATCTGCCAACGAATCTGCCAGTTCAACCGAGCAAAAGCGAAGAGGACTGTTTCTCCTGAGGCTTGCCGATCATCGGCAACGTAGATGGTCGAGGGGCTATAGGCAATGTTCGTCGGATTTGTAAACAGACCTTCTAAACAGGAAACGGGTTCTAAACGACGCTGGGGGGCATCAAAGATCCAGATCTGTTTCTTAGGAATTTCTAGTAAGTAAAGTTGAGAACAATCACCTACCGTTAAATCAACTCCTTCGAGTTGACCCAGAAGCTGGTCGCTAGTAATCTGGCTCTCTGAAACGAACTCAAAATTAGATTGAAGTTGCAAACCGGCATCAGAAACTTCCAGGTTTTCGGAATAACCTCGATGCCAATGCTCTAGGGTGTTGAGGATGAGGAACTGAAATTCTTGATTCGCTGCAAGTCGCATCATTATAAGCCCTCCCCTGAGCGACAGGTTGCTTCAGGATTGATCACCTCAATCTGATGATCAAGGGAGTAGACCAGGCTTTGGGGTGAGATCGCGATATTACCGTCAGCATCACGGTTGGCTCCCGCACCCTGAAAATTCAGATCAACTCGCTGGACACAATCCACAGATGGGATTGCTTCAAGCACCTGGTAAATTTCGGAGCGATAAACGGTTCGACCAAACTCCCAACCCTTTCCCTCAGTCCCGCCTACCAAAGGGTGAAGAAATTTTTGTAGCGCCCGATCAATCTGCTCTTGACTCGTTACTTCACTAAATCCTCTCCTCAGTCGCAGGGTTGTATTGACGCCAATCCCGACATAGTTGGGGGCAATTACTTCGACTTTAGTTGTGATCAGGCGATGACGGTCAAGATGAAGACAGACAGTTTTCAAAAATCCTGTGCTGGGGGTGGGCTTAAGAATCGGAGCAGGGCTATAGGGCACCACAACCACCGTGACATGGGGCGGCACGATCGCTTCAGTTCTAAATTTTGGGACGGAGGGACATACGGTTGCGGTTGTCATCTCGATCTCAGGGGCAGCAATAACGCGGGGTGGATCTTTCTTTTCACCCGATTGTGCGACAAAGGGAATCGCTTTTGCCCTTGCGACTCGTAGTCCAGGGGTCGCAAGGGCAAGAAATTCAAAGTCCTCGGAAGTGACTGCACGAGTCGGTATTTTTAACTGCTTACGCGCACGCAATTGAGCGAATTCCAGCGTCTCTGGATCCGTTCCTCCGAACGCAGGCATGGCATTAGTAACCGTGAGCTTTGCCAGTCCAGGAATCATTGGGGGCGCAACGATCGTATTGATTTTGCCAATGGCAACATTCCCCAACGCTCCCTGGCAGGTCTGGTAAGAACACAAGCGGAGATTATCAGTATCATTTGCCGGGACAGTAGGAATCGCCCCATTGATGCCATCGCCAAACTGGAGTTGACCCGTTACCGGTTCGACCATGTAATGTGAATCGGTTGGTCTTGAAGCATCAAGATCTGGAACCTGTGTCCAGTCTTGCCAGTAATGAGCCTGGGAAGTGCTTCGCAGGATTAATTTCGAGATTGGGATCGACTCCTGTATGGGGAGACAGTGCAACTCATCGTAAATGAGAATATCGCCACCAATGGTTTTACCATCATCGATAGCAATAACTTGATAGGTAAATTCAATGGGGTCTTCTGCCCGTAAATGATCGTATCTGAATAGCGCAACAGGCGGATTGACGCTTTCGATTGGGAGTGTTTCCGGATGTGCAAACCGCAATCCAGATTCCAGGCGCTCTCTTAATTCAATGCGAGCCAGGTTTTGTTTGGGAACAATGGTGAGGGTGACAGTGATCGGAACGCCGGATTGGATGATTACAGGAAAGGTACGTTGAATTTGCAGCAGACAAGGGATCGTAGTCTGGTCAGTAATCGTTTCACCGAGTTCTACCATTTCTTGAACCTGGAGAGCGAGTTGTTCAGCTACAACTGGTAACGGCTCAAGTTGAAATCTCTGATTCGGCAATCCATTGCTTTGACCTAGGGATAGCTGCGAACGAAAATCAGGTTGGCAGGAAATCAGTCGAAGATTATTTTCACCCGCCAAAGGCACATTGGCAGAGGTAAAGGCGATCGTAATCTGACTATTTTTGGGATCGGAGGTAAGATTTACAGAATCAAGGTCTTGCCAATCTCCACTGCGATCGCGCACCTGCACAGTATTACTTTGCTGAATATTCTCTCCTGCCAACGTTAGATAGGAAGCTGGAAATGTCTGCGTCAATTGACCACTGCTAGAAAAGGTTGTAGCTTTGCAAAAAGTGTTGTGTTGAATTGCAGAAATCGTATTCAACCGCATGGCATCAATCCGGGGTGAGATTTCATAGTCTCCCTGGTTAACCCTCACTCGAATCCAATACAGGGCTTGAGAAAGGCTAGGAAAAACAACATTTGCAGTCATGGTATCTGGGGATTTAAACCAAAGACGACCACCGCAGGTCAACTGGCAAGTTTCATCCTTGAGAACCTCTAAAGGCAGCCATTGATCTGCTTGAAAATATTCCCACTCTAATTGAATTGAGGGGATAACTTCTGCGATTTCATCATTGTGCTGACCCAGTTTGACTGGATAATCTTCAAACAGGTTAACTGTCAGTGCAATATATTTACCTGGTGGAAAAGGAGTTCCCTGTTTAGGAATGACTTTCTGGGGTTGATTGGATTCACCGACAATCAGTAACTCATTCGTCCAGTCAACACTGCCGTCTGCCAGATTAGCATCCCAGATTAGAGAAATTCGCTCACCAGGATTTGTTTGGTGAAAGGTGAGGCGACGGTTACCAACTGTATCTGTAATCGTAACGGTAGTATTGTTCTTTTGGATGGCTATACCATTCTTATTTCCTATCCAATTAAATCCAAAATATTGATCCAATACATCGATCAGTCGAGCGTTATCGTTGCCAAATATATCGTCTCGTGTCAAGAATGATAGATTAAATCCTAAATAGAGGCTGCGATCATCACTTGAGTTTTCTTCTCCAAATGCTGCAAACGATAAGCCATCAATTTGATTAATTGCGGTGTTATCTTGTAGTTCAATACTGGAAACACTAATAATTTTGTCTACTCTGGCTGGAACTACCCACAGTGGTGCTTCGGTTTCAAAGATAAGCTGTGGATCACCATTATTGACTGAACTGGTAGATAACTTGGTTCCTTTGGGTATCAGAATACTTCTGAAAAGATTGGTCTTGCCACTAAAGGTAACTTCAGCTCGAGCTGTGATGGCAGGTTTTGGATAGATTCCCAACAGTTTGAGAAACTTGAGAATGCTCTTGTCATCGATTTGGTCTAGATAATAACGCTGTTGCTCTGTTAAAGATGCAAAGAGTTCGAAAAAGGTGATGCCAGGATCGGAGGTATTAAAATCTGTCCACTCCGGTGCATAGCGAGGAATCAGCTTCCTCACATCCTCCATAAGCTGAATGAAGGTTTTATCATCTAACCGGGGGGCAGGTAATCCCATATCGACTCCCTATGAGAAAGTAAGACCTTGAACTGTGACTTGATGGCGACCACTGGAAACCAGAATATAAGCGGGCAAGGTGACTTCAAGGGGCTGCTCGGTTGTCACCAGGATTGACGGATTTTGAGGGACATTCAGGGTCATCGTCAGGGCTTGCACATGGTCTAGACCTGCGATCGCTTCCAGCAACCCATAAAAATCTGACAGACAGGGCAACTGCCCAAAGTCCCAGCCCATCCTCGTGTCGCTCCCTAGCAGGGGATGGAGGAAGGTGTTGAGTTGTTCTATTGCGGCCTTCTCCACTAGAGTAACAGTTTCCAGCACAGTTGCAATGAGGGTTGTAGTAATACTCACTTCCACATACACAGGACTGATTACGACAAGGTGTCTTGGAGCCGTGACCACGCTGGCGGTGCGATCGCGCAGATAGATCTCTACCTGTTGCTTGAGTAGGGGATCCGGTTTCGGCTGTGGGTCTGCACTCTGGGGGACAATGATCACGGTTACCCATCCAGTTTTTGACTGTCCTTCATCATTGAAATTGGGCAGACATTTGACTCTTGCGATGCTGCGAGAGGCGAGATGTGCTAACCGTTCAAAATCCTCAGCCGCAACGGCGCGATGGCGATGCTTCAACATCTGAGACCCTCGCGCTAATGCCTGATCAATCAATTCCGTATCCGAGCCACCCCCTGCTGCTTCCCAGTTGGTGACCCGTTCCACAAAGCCAATGGAGCTTTTCAGCACAGTGATTGAGCCTGCCTCTACATTCCCCCGGCTACCACCGCCTGCTTGATACGTTGCCCGGATATTATCGACCCCAATGGGTGGAACGGCTCCCTCAATGCCGTCGCCAAATTGAAACTGTCCGAAGGTGCGATCGATGGTGTAGTGGCGATCTGTAGCGGCTGAATCGAGCAAATCTTCAACGGGGTCCCAGCGCACCCAGAAGGCCGTAGTGTTGCCTGAGTCGTCTTTGATTTCACTGATAGCGCGATCGCTCTGGGTCAATAATGCTTCTCGTTCCCCAGTTGAAAGGGCAGACAGCTCATTCACCCAAACTTCTTCTGCTATGACAGGGAATTTGAAAAAGCTGAAGGTTTGATTCTTGGTTCCATCACTTGAACCGAGAATTTGCTCACTAAAACTTTCGGCTTGAGAGGCCCAGGTTGTATTCAGAAACAAGCTTTTAAACTGAGGTGATGGGGCAACGTCTTGCAATTGCGCAGACAAAAAGGGAGAACGAATCAATTGAAGCGGTTGAGCGCAAGGCTGAAGTCCAGCAAAGTTGCCATCCATTTCTGAGAATTTTGTTTGAGGTGACCGTTGTGATTCTAATTGCTGAGAAATTGCCCGTTCCAAGGGCTTAAATCGGTCTTGAACATCGATCGCCCTAATCCAGTAGAGCGTTTTTCCGAAGTAAGTTATTGAAGCAAAATCTGGCAATCCAACAAATACAATGGTGCCACTTCGAGTCAAGTTATTGGTTCCATCTACAACGTCCAATCTGCTCCATTCTCCTTGCCCATCTCGTTGTCGAAAATACTCCCATTGCACCCTTGGATGATTGCGCTCTGTATAGTCCTGGATTTCCAGGGATGCGAACAAGCTAATCGGCCCCTTTAAAGGAGCAGCATCAAAGCCGAGATAAAGCGTTTGATGGGCATCATCCAGCGCTTGAAAGGGTTGAAACGGTTTTCCTGTTGACTGACTTTCTTCTGTTCTATCCTGAAACGTAAGGTGATTCAGTGTCAGACAGGTTTCTAACGGGAATCCTTGAGATTGCCCATCTGGAGGATGATAGTTAATCTTAAATCCTGAAATCTGGGGCGGATAAAAGTTTGAGGTTGTGATAATTTTACCTTCCTGGTTTGGATCAACGCTGAACTCCTCCCGACCATAGTCGCCACTAATCAAACGCACCCGAATCCAGTAATTTTGTTGCCCACTGACCGTAATCTGATCCATATCGATAGGGCAGATGAAATGGATTGAGCGCTGGGAGGGGGCTAGAAAGTTTTCATTGGCCGAAGATGGCTCTAATGGCAACTTCACCCATCCTTTACCATTCCAATATTCCCAAGAGAGAACAGGCGGATTCTGAGAACCAATCGCATCTAGATTACTGGGTGCTGCTCGATCATAAAACTCCCGACGAGCCGCGTCCAGAATGTTTTCAGCTCGATTCGTCGTTGTTCCTAGTATGCCTGCAAGTTCTGTTGGCATTCGAGCCAGCAAATCCTCAACCGTCACGATTTGACTGCTAGTTAATCGTTCTCTAAAAGTCTGACCAATTCCCTGCACCCGTTCAACTGGAATTTGACTAGTGGGAACTGATCCAACTACGGTAATATTTAATTCAATCTGAGAGCCTTGTTTAGAGAACGCTTCCTGGCTGGCGAAGTAGAAGGTATCAAAGAGGCTTGGCTTTTGCCCAAAAGGATAGAAGGTCTGCTTTGGATCCAATGGAATATCGTTATGAAATGCAAGTTCCGGAATGATACCGGGATTTGTTGTTGAATCTGCAGTGAAGGGTTTGACGATTGCACTCAGTGTATCAATCTCAATGCCTTTACAAGTTTTAATCTGATTCGGATTTACAACGCCACGAATCCAATAGCCTTTAAATGCATGAATTTCTAATTCTTTGAGTTCATCTAGATTTTTCTTATTGAGTATAAGTATATTTTTGGTTCCATCCCTCAACTGTTCATCAAAAGTAAACCATTGCTGTTCTTCAGAGTCCTTCTGCTTACCGTAATACTCCCAACGAATGTCCCCAATCAGGGCTGAATCCCATCCTGAAAAGACTAATTCAATAGTGACTTGATCCTTGATTTGAAAGAGATTCTTATGCCCTAAATACAGAATGTGAGCCTGTTGATCCAGTCCTTCAAAGAGTTCAAAAATACGAACTTTATTTACCAACTGCCCAGATGAATGCCGATACTTGAGAACCTGGTTCAACTCCACTTTATTTTCAGCGGGCTTCCCGACTTCGACATAGTCCGCTTCCTCTCCTTCCCCAATTTTAAGCAGGTCACCGGGCTGCAGGTCTGCTTTTGTATCCAGGAAGAGTTTTGCGTCTCCTGGCTGGGCTACAAAACTGAGTTGGGCCGTGAAGGGGGCGATCGCGGTTTCTCCCAAGAACCCTGTTGGCGCACGAAATACCTGATCAAGCTTAGGATTCACGCTATAAGCATCCACCAATTTCGCAGAAGTCGCCAGGATCAACTTTTCAGTTTCAAACGGAATTGGCTCCCCACCCGTCGGAGAATTAGCGGCGACCTGCATTTTTGCAGGAAGAATCACAGGCGTCGTTGCTCCGGTACTGAGGTAGAACGTGACAGGCACCCGCGCTTGCAACGCTGGCAACAACTTGACACCCAGCATGTTCAAAAAGGCAATGAAGTGCTTGGGGGGGGATTGATTTAAGCGATCGATCGTATCGATCAGCATCAAGTTGAAGATTTTAACCAGAGCACTATCAAGCTCTAATTCGCTGCCAGGTCTCCATTCCGGCGTGTAGAACGGAACGCGCTGATAAAACTCTTCGAGTAGTTGCTCAAATTTACGTCGGTCGATCGGTGGGGATACGGACATCGTTAGCCACCCCTCAAGTAAAACGGATAGACCAGGTTAAATTCATTGTTCGTAGTGCGGACACGATAGTGAATATCAACGTATAATTTGCTCGGTTCTTTCGGATCTGGCTCCACTCGAATCTCATTAATTTCAATCCGGGGTTCCCACTCAATTAAGGCTTCGCGTACGCTGGATTCAATCAACCCCAAGGTTGCAACGCTGAGGGTCGCAAACACAAAATCGTGAATGCCGCACCCAAAGGTAGGTTGCATTGCCCGCTCACCTTTACTGGTCGAGATAATGATCCAAATCGCTTCTCGAACATCTTGTTCATGCTCTGACGTGAATAGCTTTCCCGCAGCACTCAACGCTACAGGAAATTTCCATCCTCTGCCTAAAAACGCTTTTAAATCCGCACTCATCTCCATCTCCAATCAGGTTGGCTTCTTAGGCGTATCTTTACCCAATCAAAACATTCACTTCTCCCAAGGCAATGGTATTGGGAGGCCCCCCTTCAACTATAGAATCCCCTTGACGGGCGGCGGGTAGCTTGTTAATGAAAACCTTGGTACTTCCAAGTGCCACCACGCCTCCCACATGAGGCACCACACCCGTCACTAATGGACAGGTATGGAAATCTGCAGTGGCTCGCCGGGCTGGTTTGCCTCCAATAAAGACATTAGCACTGCCAGTTCCAGGAGGACCCAGCGGAGTACCATGACTGGTTAAGTCGCCAATTCGAGCAGCAGGTTGTCCCATTGTGTTTCTCCGTTAGTTAATCATGACCATTGCACCCTCTATTGTCAGGGTCGCTCCTGCCTTCAGCTTCATTGTCGCTCCTGCCTCAATTTCGATCGTTTGGGCTTTAATTTTTAAAGTCATACCACATTCAATTGTGATGGAGTTTTTAGCTGAATCGATCGCAATTGAATTAGATCCTGTCTTGTCTTTGATTTCGATTTTTTCTGCTCCCGCTGTGTCATCTAACGTGATTCGATGCCCAGCTTTGGTTTGAATCTCCAGCTTTTCTTTTTTTTGTTCATTATTGTCATTAAAAACAATCTTATGCCCACTCCGAGATTGAATCGTTCGGATATTATTCTTGCCATCTTCATTTTTTTCAGGTGGTTTTTCTTTCCCATTCCACAAGCAGCCTAGAACATAGGGATGGTTAATGTTGTTTTGCTCAAAAGCGACTAAGACTTCATCATTCACTTCTGGTAAGAAGAAAGTCCCACGCTCTTTCCCAGCCATCAGAGTTGCAATTCTGGCCCAGTAACTTTCCCCCTCTCCCTCTCTGGCAGGAAACTTTACCTTGACTCGACCCAGCCCATCCGGGTCTTTATTGTTGGTGATAATCCCCACAAACACGCCTTCCATTTTTGCCCCAACTTGGGTCGCTTCGGTTTGCAATAGATCATATAAACTCATCGTTAATTTCCCTTTACTGAGTTTTCTCTAACGTTAAACGTCGTTTTGTATCCAGAACTAGTAATGCTATGGTTTGCTTTTTCAATGTAATAAGTAGAACTAAATTTTCTTCCCAAGCCCTTGAGTTCGATATTTTTACCTGCCAGAATCTCTGGTAATCCGATCGATTCACCGTTACCTTTGAGTAAACCTTCAGCCCGTTGATTTAAAATGGCTTTGGCTCGCGCATCTGCCTCTGCCTGGGAGTACACTGCAAGTTGTACGCGCTCAACGATTTTTTCTTTGCAGATGGATTGCACCAGATCACTTCCACTTTTACCGTTTCTCTCCGCACCAACTTCATCACCACGTTTCGCTCTACCAATAATTTCTTTTTTGGACTGGACATCCCAGCCTTTGACTTCGACTTCACTGACCTGTTGTGAGATATTGATTTCTGGGGAAAAACTAACAAGGCTTTTTCCCCACTCCAGGGTAACTACAGCACTTTCATCATTGGCAGGAAGTCTGAAGTAGAGTCGATCTTCAAAGACAAAAAACTCAAAGTTTTTATCTTTCGCCAATCGAGTCACAAAATCAAAATCACTTTCTTCTTCTTTCTTTTCTACCTTTGGATATTTAATTTGAGTATCTTCAATCTGCCCTTTGAGTCCATACTCGGACGCGATCGTTTGTATAATTTCGCTATATTTCGCATCTGCCTTTGAACGTGATTTTTTCACTTTCATCATGCAGTAAGAAAGGTCATAACCACTAATTTCTAATTGCGGTAACCCTCCTGCGGGAAAGTTAGTTTTAATTGAAGTAATAATACCAACCATAAGCAGGGTCGTTTTTTTCTTGTCGGAATAACCCATTTTAATTTCGATTTTTTTGCCGAAATTAAACAGCTCATCAATCCAACGTAGTTGCCGGTCAGCAACATCAAAAACGTTGTTGACTGTAAAAGTAAACTGATCGGCACCCTCCAGGGTGTTATCGACATTGACACTGACGATCTCAACTCCTTTTTGCTGAATATCTGCTCCATCCAGTTTGATTTCAAACACTGGGGCATAGAAGTTGTCATATTTTTTGGCGAGTTCAGTGTATTCCATACCACTACTCCAGAGGGGGAACAACAATTTCCTGACCAGCAGTAACTAAACGCGGGTTAAGAATCTTGTTAGCTCGGGCAATTTCTCGCCACATGCTCGGATTTCCATACTCGCGGTAAGCCAGCAAAGATAAAGTATCTCCTTGCTGGAAGACTCGCCGTTTTGTGCGATCGGCTGATTCCCTGGATTCTTGCTGAAGCTGTTCGGTGATTGTTTTGTATTCTTTGAATGAGGTACTTAGGGTGGCCCGAACAGGAATACCTGATTCCAGAAACAGGGTAAATTTTTGACTGATTTTCTCAATGGTTGCTTTAAATTGCAATTTCCCCCAAATGAACTCGCAGATTGGCGGGGCATGGAGTGCCGCATCAATGTTCAGTAATGAAGTAAGTTTTCGGGTGTGATTTCTCACATCTTCTTGTTTTTCATAGGAATCAAAAAATAAATCCACTGTCAGAGCTTGGGCATTGCCACTCACAAATTGGGTAATTGGTGTCGCGACTCCGGGTAGGGAGGTGCTTTGATACTGATTACTCTTTTCAATGGAATATTCTGAAGGGTTGAAGAGAACCTCAATCCGTTCGCCTTGTCGCTTCCCATTCACCGGTCGAATAAATGCTTTCTCAAGTGCCATCGTTAGCGTCCTCTCCTTTCTTTTTCAGTTCGGAGTTTACGTTCAATCGTGTTATAAACTTGGTCTGCGATCCGATTAACTTCTGCAGGTGGTAACTCATAACGACTTGCTTGGCTCGGTTGCAAAGGAGTATTTGCTAAAGCGTTCAACTGTTGGTCTGACTGGGTCTGCAACTCTGCAAGATTTGCTTTCAGCGTACTAATCGCTTGCTTAATCGGTGCATCCGAACGAGAGTAGGATAACTCCACAGGTTGATCGAGGGTTGGGGCAGTGAGCGGACGGTTTGTTACTGATCGACGAACCGTTATTTTGGCTGGAGAACCCGTGGGTAATGCTTCCACCTGAGGCTGTGTCCCCATGACGCGAAAATCCCCGGTCGCTGCAGAGAGTGAGGGTTGACGGGTGCGTAACTGCTGCGAGATCTGGCGCGAGATCCGTTGGGTCAGGGGCAAAGCTGGATCCCTTATCCTTGTCGAGATCGGCAGAGTTATGTCAAGCCCATCTGGCGTCGCTGGAGTCATCCCATATTGAAGGGACGGCTGTCGGTTGGTTCTCACTTTCTGGAAAGGGGGCACATCAGGAACTGTCGCAGCCCCAGGAGCCAGGATGAAAGGAGAATCCTGAGGAACGATCGGGAAAGGACGGGGAACGGAGCGGGGGGAGGATAGTCGGGTTGACTGCGATCGCCCAAGCATTGTCCTAACTAGGCGATTGACGATCAGTAATCCAGCGGGAAAGACTTTGCCAGATGAAATCGCAGGTGTCACAGGAGTGTGGACTGACACTTTGGATTGAAGCAGCCTTAGGTTAAAGACTGATATCAGAGACGATGAGCTGGATTGATTCAACCTAAAGGACAGTGTCTGAGGGATCGGACTTGGAATGGCAGGCGGGAGAGAGGAAGTGTGCGATCGCCTTATCTGGATCGGTTGAATTTCATCGCCTTGGGGTGAAGTTGTCAGGTTAAACAGGAATGAAAAATTAAAATAAAGTTGAGAAGCATGGGTAGGAACAGTTGAATGCGTCTGACGCTTTTGCCTTTGGAACCAAATTAAAGGAAATCCGCTGGAATTTAGAGCAACACCTTCCTGATACCGCGAAATAATCTGCTGAAATAAGTCAGGACGAATCAACCCAAACGACTGCAACCGGAAAGCCGATTTACAGAGTAATAGAGTATGCTGAGTAAAAGGCTGAAAGTTCCTGATCATAATGTTCTATGCTTTCCAAATTCCGTTGTGAACGAGTTCCAAAGTTTCGATCGCAACACTATTCCCATCCGCTTTAAAATCGGGTCCCATCCACTTCACGGGATAGGCTTGCGAGAAATTCCAGCGCCACTTTTCGGTGCTCGTAGCATCCAACAAAATCACTGAACCATTCTGGCGTTGAATAGTCCCTGCGACCACCTGCTGATGCCATTGCCAGAGCACCTCCGAATCCGTTAGCCCTCGCTTCAGCACCAGATTCGGATATTTCGTCAGTTTGGCCAACTTATGGACGTATTGATTGAGTCCTCCCTCGCGATAGTCCTCAGTTTCGGTTTCGGCTTGTAATCCTGAGACTTCAGAAAACCCTGCAACTACCAATCCCCTGATTTCTACCTTGAAGTTAAATGCTAGGTACGGATCTATTCTTTGCCCCAGAACCATCATTTTTCTCCCTATTCAAATGACTCCTCAACCTGCTGATTTAACTGTCGATTGATCTGAGAAATTTCGTTGCACCAGATCTGACGAGTGCGATGCTCCATCTGCATAATTTCGTCCTGAGACCAATGGAAGTGATACGCAATAAAGGCTACCTCTTGATAAAGTTGCGGGAGCGGGTAGCCTGTTAGGATTCCCCCAGGCTGGGCACCTCCACTTCAAATTCATGTTCACATTTTGGACAAACGGTCTTTATATTGGGTGTTCCATCTTCGTTGATACGACGGTAAAAATCTTGCAGATAGGCCATATCTGCAGCAAATAGCCCTTCAATCACTTTGGGATTAATTTGTTCAAGAGTACCGAGACGGGTAATCACTCGCGACAACAGGATGATGACGAGATAGCCAGGATTGGATTGCACCCGGGGATCTTTCATCGGAGCAATTTCATCGTAGGCAGTCGCTAATCGCATCACACCCTCTCGGTGTAAATCACCCTCAGCATCCACATAGCCACGGGGAAGTGTGAATGGGAACTCAGTCTGTAACATTAGGCTCTCTTAAGTCCCTCGTGGGCAATTTCTAAGGTTTCAATCGCAACTTCATTTCCTGTTGCATTAAACGTTGCACCTGTCCATTTTGTGGCCCAACCGTCTATGAAGTTCCAGCGCATTTTTTCTGCCCCCGTATCATCTAATAAGATGATTGAGCCATTTTTTCGTTCGACTTTGCCTTCCATAGCTTTCAGCCTCCACTCCCACAGATCTTTATCGTCACTGATGCCCCATTTAAGGCTGATATTCGAATGCTTGATCATTCCGGGCAATTTTCGGGCCGTAATCGGTTGACCACCTTCCCGATATTCAATCGGATCTTGAGCCGAATCCAGTCCAGAGCATTCCCGAAATCCAGCACGGGTAATGCCGTCAATTTCAATTAGGAAGTTATAAGCGCGGTAGGGATCTTTGCGAACGCCGGTAGCCATAGTTAATTCTCCATGATTTTGAAGGATCAAAGATAAGGGGTGAAAGGTTATGGGGGTGCCGTAGAGAGAGTAGTCGTGTCGGGGGACTGAATGATCCGAATGATAATGAATTCACCGGGAACAGCTGCCGCGAGACCAATTTCGGTGTTGACCCGGCCTAAATCACGTTCGCTAGACGGATTAGTTTCCGCATCACATTTGACATAAAAGGCTTTAAAGGCTGTTTCTGGAGATGAGCCCTGGAGTGCACCTTTGCGAAACCAGTCGGTTAGGTAATCTGTCAACTCTCGGTTTATGCGTGCCCAGAGCCGTAGATCATTGGGTTCAAACACGACATCGGCCAGGTTGAGATCAATCCAGCGACGCAGGGTAATGAACAAACGACGGACGTTGACATAGATCCAGAGTGGATCTTGGCTGAGGGTGCGTGCTCCCCAAACCCGAATGCCACGACCGGGGAAGACGCGGAGACAGTTAATTCCATGAGGATTCAGTTCTCCTTGTTGCTCGTTGTTTAGGTTAACCGCGAGTTCTAATATTCCCTTGAGCACTTCATTCGCAGGGGCTTTAAATACACCAACCTGCTGATCGCTCCGTGCATAGATGCCTGCAATGTGACCGCAAGGTGGCACAAAGCCATTGCCTACTTTGGGAGCATCTGTAATGCGAACCCAGGGATAGTACAACGCTGCAAAGGAACTTTCGACCGATTGCCCTAGCCCTCGTCGTTGGGCTGCGACCTGTTCCGAGTTGGTGTTGGGGAGAGCGTCTAGGATAGCAAAACGATCGCCCAACCTAGCACAATGCTCTAACACCTTTAGTTGCATGACCTGAACTTGTGAGGGATCGGGCAAAACCCACTGGTTGGGTTGGTTAGCATCAGGATGTAAGGAGAGAATATCAGGGGCACAGACGAGATCGATCGTATCCAGAGCTTCAATGGCAGCCAATCCTGCATCAAGAGCGGGTGCACTCTCATCTTTAAGGGGTACAACATAACATCGAAGCCCTCCATTCTCAAAGAACCCTCGCACTGCATAAGACAGGTGCGAGCCAGACGGAGAATCGCCGAATTGCTGCTGAAACAGTTGTTGATCCCAAGACGTTAAGAGCTGAGGAACGTTTACCTGATCTGCAATCTGATGCCCCACTAACCCCAGAAAAGCAGGCACCCCGGTCGATAACTTCAGGGTCGTTACCGGAAGAATGTCTTGCTTATAGAGACCGGGTGTTTGATAGAGCACCATGTTTTTTCCTCAAGAGAAGTTGAGTGAACAAAATTATTTTTGTTCAGGCCCTGCCCATTGGCTAATCTTGAAAATCACAAATTCGGCAGGTTTGACGACTGCCACACCAATTTCCGTTACAACTTGACCCAAATCGCGGAGGGCGGGTGGGTTAGTTTCGGCATCACATTTGACATAAAAAGCCTCTTGGGGGGTATTACCGAAGAGTGCCCCGTCTCGCCAAACATTAGTGAGAAAGGCAGTGACGTTGCGAGTGATCTTGGCCCAAAGCTTAGGATCGTTGGGTTCAAAGACCGCCCATTGCAAACCTTCGTCAATGGACTCCCGCAAGAAGAGGAAGGTTCGCCGCACATTAACATATTTCCATTCCCCATTGGCGTCACCCCCAAGCGTGCGTGCTCCCCAGACGCGAATATTGCCATTGCGATCGCGAATGCAGTTGACCCCTTGAGGGTTGAGTCCATCTTGCTGGGCTTTGCTAATCTGATACTTTAAACCCAATGCACCCAGGATCGGCTCATTCGCAGGGGCTTTGAAGACACCTCGATTTGTATCCACTCGGGCATAAATTCCAGCAATGTGACCACTCGGTGGGACAAAAATGCGCCCGGTGCTTTGGGGATTAGCGATTTTTGTAGCTGGGTCAAACACTTCAATCCATGGAAAGTAGAAAGCACCATAGTTCGTGTTGTCCGGCTGAACTGCATTTGCACCAGAATTAAATTTTACTAGATCTAAACTCCCTGACGTTTCAACGGTTTCCGAGCTGTCAAAAATAGCAAATCGACCTTGAGTTTTCTGTTGACAGTGCGTCACAATCGCATCAACAACGGTGGAGTCTGTAATGCCAGGAACGCAGACTAGGGCAATTTCATCAATTGCTTCAAAAGTAGTCTCTAGGAAGGGACCTGTGATGTTTGATTCTTGCTCTGCTCTCACGACATAGCAACGAGTTCCACCGTTATTGAAAAAACCGTAGACCGCGTGGGCTAGACGACTTTGACCCGCATCACTGGAGAAATCCCCAAAGTACTTCTTAAAATCCCCAAAGTTCGTGCAGAGTTTGACTTCTTTAGCAGGCACAGGATCAAACGCAGGAAATGGCACCCAAAAGTCCCCTGTGATGACCTTTTTATCTGCTGGAGCGGTCGCAAAGGTCACTAAGATTTTCTTTGTTGTTGGATTGTCCGAAACAGTTACATTACTCTCAGGCTGTCCATCAATCCGAAACTCATAAGTCTCAACTTTGATATTAACGGGATATTGAGGAAGCTCAAAGGCTTTTTTGCTACCATCTCCCTTGCCTACAATAATATTCGTGACTTTGTTTGCCAGGATGAGATAGTCCCCTGTGATAGTCTCATTATTGGCTGGAGCGGAGTTAAGAGTAACTTTGAAAACGTTATTACCAGCATCATAGGTGATCGCTGCATCTGATTGAATCTGCTGCCCAACACGGATGGTGTAAGTCTTTGGGTCAGTATTCACCGGATAATTGTGATCAACTAAAGGGAGATTAAATTCCTTTTTGGCACCATCTCCTGTTCCAATCATTGTACCGGCTACTACAATAACGGGACTGGTTGGAATTTTGAAGGATCCCTTAATGACTCCAATAAAACCTGCTGTACTGGTACCAACACCCGCAATCGGTTGAACGGCTGAGGGAACTTCTTTAACGTAGACACCTGGAGAGAGGTATGACGGCATTGTGATGATTCCTTATATTTGCCTGAGTACTTTTGATGGGTTAACTATTTCTTTAATGCAAAATCCAATGTTTTCTCACTCCCTTCTTTGTTAAGCGAAATTTGTTTCTCAGCGGATTGAAAGCCTGGTGCTTTTACCTCGATCACGCGCTTTTCACTACTCGTTTCTAATTCAGTCAGCACGTAATCTCCCTCCTTATTACTAAAAGTGGCTTCCCCGCTGCCTTGAACTCGAATTTCTGCCAGTACAATGTTGTCTCCATCCGATTGAGCTGTGATCTTCCCTTTGAGCGTCGTTGGAGGGAGTTGAATAGCATCAGGATTGACGGTCGTGATTTTGCCATCTGCATCTCGTTTTACAGTGATATTCTTGGCTTGGGCAGTGCCGTAGCGCGATCCGAAGTTAGCAAGAGAGGCGGTCAGAGTATACTTCCCATCGGGTAAGTCTAGAAAATAGAAATGGCCGTCCGGCGCAGAATAGGTTTGGTCAGGTCGCTTGGGCAAGATAGTCCGCACCAGTGAAGCGGGCAGAAGCAACAACAGCTTTTGAATCGCTACTAGCTTGGCAGCATTGGTTGTGGCATCTAGAACCTCCTGAAACGCAGCTTGCTGGGCAGCGGGAATCGCAACCAGTTGAATGCGGGTCAGCAGTTTGGTGACAAATAGTGAAGGCGCATCTGTCAGGGTCACTAACACATTCCCCATTGGCTTTTGGGTTTGGGCATTGATGATGAGTCCAGAAATGGCAACCTGTTGCCGACTGATTTCCCACTGCACCATGGCTTATCCTCCCATTACGCCCTGACGGAGTCTTACCTGGCGATCTGCCACGATCGGGGCAGCCGCTCGGGGATCATCCACTTCAACCGCGATCGTCACCATATAATTTAGAGCTGCTCTGGGTTTACCGCCGAGAGCCTGCCAAAATTCAGCAATACTTTGCAACATACTGGGCTGCAACATGCTAGTGCGAGGTGGATCCTGATCCTGTAATTTCCCCTGCAAAATGGCAGTTGGTAGGATGGGGTAGCGCAGCAATACTTTCATCACTTCCGAAAGAAGTTCATGTTCTTCCCGCACAACGATCTGTTTATTTGGAACCGTATCAGGCTTAACATTTGACCAGGCGGTAATGAAGTACGAACAATCCATCCAAACTGGAGGGCGGGTTTGACGTATACCGCCATTGTTTTGACGATCTACAATCGGTTCATTACTCCTCAATTCCCGATTTTCACGAACATCGTAGAGGAACAAGTCAAGGGTTCTGTTTGTGTCGGGTGAGAAGGTATCGTCAGGCGCATCAAACCGAATATCTATCGAGGCTGCCAAATCAGGGGGCAACGACTCAGTCAATAAGAGCATTAATGTAATATCTAAGTCATGCAGCATAAGATCCATCTAAGGTGTTAATTTGGCAAATTAGGTTTGCTTTTCGCAAAACTAAGCTAATAAGTAAGAATGACCATCTCCGCCGCAAGCGGACGAGGTATAACTTCGCTACGCCTCACACACTTAGTGGCTTGACTTCGCTCAACAGCACCCATTAGAACCACTGTAATTCATGCGCCCCAAGGGGTGGGGAATTGGCCTGTAGTGATTAAACCAAAAGCATTTTTGGAAACCACCATTAGATCTGCTGCCCCCGCCCTCAGAGTGTTTCCTAGACATACTCCCTACACTCTTGCGTAATAATCTTGCGTAATAATCTTGCGTAATAAGTCTACGGTAACCATCCATGCTAACCCTTGCCAATTCTTAAATCGTTATCTTTTGAAAGGTTACTTAAGAATATGAGATTAGTAACTCTTAAAAAGATTACTTTTAATTACTAGCCGATATTCCGTAGGTTGTCTTTCATTTTCAGTTGTGCATCTAGTTTCAGGTTGCTAAAGCCATTGAACCCTCGTTAGTCACGCTTCCCAACGCAGGGTCAACCTGAGTTGGGAAGTATTAAGCATGGGACACGACAAGGAGTCTGGTTAAACCCTAAAATCACTGTTGAATATAGATCTTAGCCATTAACATTTTGCATCCATATCGGAAATGTACTGTCAATCTATGGAATGTAGACTCAAGACACTCACACGATCGCACCCCTCCGCCAAATTACTTAACCTGAGTGATCTCCTGGGGGGCCTGGAGCTACCAGGGGCAGGCTAAGAGGTTGTTTGAAAAGCCAAAGAGAGGCTCAAACTATACCTATGGAGTAGGATAATCACCGCAAAATTCAGTACTTTGGCCCCCCCTTGGCGGCGAACTATACTTGAGCCCCTTTCAAACAACCTCTAAGGCTAACTACATCACCATACCCGCCATGACTCGGACCCATCACCGGCTTTTTCCGTTGAAGACCAAGGGCAAAAGGTTTCAGTCTGTCCCACCCCAGAACATCGATCCGGGGTTGCTCCAGAAGTGGGACCTCACCGTAACTGAAGAGGAGGAGGTTGACTTTGTCTTTCCCCTGGCCCCGGAGGATCTGGGCCAGTGCTATTCCCCTGATGTATTAGAGCAACTGATTTAACCCCCTACCGGTTGACCCGACCTGCGGTGCCGGAGGAGCTGGGGAAGATAGGGCGGTAGGGGGGCATGCGCATCAGGGCGGCTACCTCTTGCACCCAGCGGCGGCCTTCCTGGTAAAGGCTGCCCAGGCGTTCCGGTTGGTTGTACTGGCGGGTGCCAGCCCCACTGCTAGAGAAGGTTTCGGCGGCGAAGGGGCGGACGTTTTTGATCTGCTGTTGAATCCGGGCTATTTCCAGTAGCGCGCTGCGCAGGGTGGCTTCCGCCTGGGGGAAGTGCTGGGTGATCCGGTTACAACTGTCGTCGATTTTTTTGGTGTACACCGATTCCAGGGGGTAGCCCAGTACGGCGCGGATGGTTTCCCGTTCGGGATCAGTGATGGCCATGGTCGAGGCGCTCCCG
>Ga0169931_10005552_pt1 | contig 19192 bp, 12 predicted proteins | sample Kivu_15m_20L_FD_129675 | JGI IMG/M metagenome (GOLD analysis project Ga0169931, IMG submission 129675) | Freshwater microbial communities from Lake Kivu, Western Province, Rwanda to study Microbial Dark Matter (Phase II) - Kivu_15m_20L... | ecosystem: Environmental > Aquatic > Freshwater > Lake... | reverse complement strand
TATTTTGATCTCGGGCCGGGGGCGCAGCTAAATTTAAGGTTAACCCGTGTGACAAATAATCTAGAGACCGTGCAGTAAACCTGTGCATGTGCAATACTAGAGAGCCTACAGCCTACAGCCTACAGGTCTTGGCTCTCTAGCTAGAGAGAGTAGAGCTATGTAGTCTAATACTCTCTCTAGAGTAGCTAGCCTACTGTAATGCACTGTACATACCCATTTCTGTACAAGGTGATGTACCTACCCAGTGTACATAGGACTAGGCATTTGTACAGGACTCGTCCTCTATACATTCACTTTGGGAATCAAAAACTCATCGGAAATGAAATAGGCGAGCGTAAAAAAGAGATGAAATCGGACATTGGCGAGATTGGTAGTGGGATAACTGCATCGTATCGAAGCAATCGTGAAAGCAAAAAGGAGGTTTGCTAATCGGATCTACAAAGTTGAGGCATCATTGTCAAATACCTCTTCATTTATCGTAACAAGCTGCAGATCGTTACACTATGCTGAAAACCAAACAAAGAGTGGACATGGGAAATTTCTCCGACTACGTGTGTTGCACAGACACATCATCAATCTCGACAGGAAAGTCTGTGCACATAAAAGATTCAACACACGGGGTATCCTTTTTCGAAACATACCGCTCAAACTTCGCTAGCATAAGTGCTATAACAGCGTCGCAATCATTCTCATCGATCATCGACAACGACGACGATGATGATGCAATGATTCTTGAACAAGCGCGTAAAGATGTTTTAGTCATATCACCAGTGATGATGAAATACAGAAGATCGTCAAGCCTAAACATTCAAGGTGATGAAGTGGACGTGGAAGAAAATACACCTCGCAGTAAAAATATTGTTAATCTTGCACCGATGAAACAAGAGAACACGACTGCCACTATGAAAAGGAAACATATATCTCATCGTCGATGTGGAATTTTCGACAACGCTCCTCATGATCATGGTTCCGTGGAATTCAACAAGACATATATTCATTTACGGATTGATGAAGACATTGCAAAGTTTTTGATGAGTAAACTTACTTGTTCTGTTCCTCTTTTCCACACAAGGCGTCCCAACCATAGCACTAGTCCTATAGCTGACCTATGTTCAGAACCTTTAGCATCCAATTTTTACGTCCGAGGACCTACATACCTTCAGGATGGAGAAAAAATTCCATCTCAAGAGGCCATATTCGCAGTTATTGGAACTGATAGTATCATGCGACCCAAAGACCGTATCCATGAATTGAAGATGAATTTAAGTGCGAAACCAGACAGTTTTGTACGTCGATTTCAGAAAGCCTGTTATGATTTCGGTTTCCAAGCTCCATTCATGTACGCATATGCATTAAGATTACTATTTATATTTATATCCCTTCATGCGTTTTTAGACCATATTCCGATCCATGTTTTTGAAATTGTTTACAGGTTAGTGATAAATTTCGTTGTTCCTTGGGGTAATTTGGTAACTTACCATTTCCGTCCCGATGGATCACCTGATGGTCGACCTTATCCTGATAACGATAATGAATATACTCCTACTGATAGGTTGCTAGTGAAATTTCTAAGTCGCGATGATCGTGTAAGTATTTTTATTCCCTGAGTGATTAACAACTACTTCGACGATGACATCCTGAGAGTGAACGATATATTTTACGTTTCAACTTTTATATAGGATTATCGTAACTCTATCTTAAAGTTTATACCCAGCCTCTACGTCGGACCGTGGATATTGAAGCGATTAGTTGGTTCTGCGCCATGTTTGATAGGTCAAAAGCTACCAACGTTTTATTACGGGTCCTTGGATGAAGGATACTTAGAGATATGTCTTGATATTACACAGGGAAGCACTGTCGTGAACAGTATATGCTCCTCTGTGGCATCAAAAAGCACCATGGTCACAGTGGACTTGGCTTTTCTTTTGGAGGGAACGGACGAAAGTTCATTACCAGAACAGTTGTTGACGACAGTACGATTGCATCACATTTCTTTAAATCTATGATTCTGAAGAAAGCACGTTGGTGATGATAGAAACCCTGCTCCGCTACGTTACTAGTAAACAATAAGATAATACATGTCATCGATTCTATAATCATTTATACATATTTGCGATTTGCATTCAAAGTTCAAAGCCATAAAAATATTTTTTCATGGGTGGTGCGAATAAACGATAACAACTCAGTCACGCTCAAAATCGTGAAGATGACGACGACGAGCCAGGCAGGGGCCAGGGTGCCAGATGACGAATGACGAGAATCCTTGCGGCATCTGCTGTCTATATCTTGTACTGTACAGCAAATAAGTGAAGGTATATTTGTAATAGACTGTATGCGGCCGTGTCCAGAATGAAACTATTATGTAGCATATAGTGATTGCTCTGTTAAGGTTTTATTTTCCTATTGTCTCAGAAAGATGATACGATATTTCCATGTAGCATTCTTGGTAGCCATATGTTTCGCGACCCGAAGCGTATGTTTTATAGTTCAAGTGAAACCATTATTCATAGATCATACGAAAAACGTAAACAGAATACCGAGAGCGTCCTACTTCGAAGATAATGACGTAGATATGATGGAAATGATAGTTGGGGGAAATAGATATAAAATGGTAGATCTTCCTGATAGTATGCTTGACACCACTTTGTATGTTGGAAATCTTGATGAATTCGTAACAGATGACATGCTCTCCTCTCTCTTTCAAGAAGTGAGCAGTCTAAACTTTATACCAGCCTGTGTGGCACGAAGACCCAACTTTTCATCCTTACAGTATGGTTTTGTTACCTTTCCCACCATTGAAGAGAAGGAGGTATGTCTTTGTTGTTACATAAAATTTGACTGGAAAATTGGACTGAATACTGAATTCGAATCTTGATAAGGCTGCAATTGAACGATTCTCAGGATATGAATTGAATGATCGACGGCTTAGGTTAGAGGAAATTCAAGACAAACCGAATCGAGTTCGTGTTCCAGAAAAACTTGTTTATTATGCAGTAGGACAAGAGAAAAGGACTAGAGATGGAACCAAAAATACTATGAGAAAAGCAAACAATATTCGAAATGTTGAAAAAGGCGATACTGCACGAAAATCATCGCGTCGACTGAGAGCGAAGAAGACCTCATTACCTACCACTTCATCATTATTGTGTACGTTGAATGATTCAGATAAAGTTGCCTTTGAACGTGCGTGTCGTAAAGGATATATCTCCCTTGATGGCTACTATCGCTCCAGATCACCGCTTCTTAGTACGCATCGTATATGGTGTAATTCTCAAGATACACCTCAAATGATACTGAGGAAGGGCTTTTCTGGAAAAGTTTTAGATGACTTCATTATAGATTTCTCACCTATTTCAAACAATGACTCAATTGAAGACGAGTTTCTGACAAGTTGGAAAATGAATCTAATGACGATAGCTGAAAATCTTGGTATGACACTCAAATCTGTCACTGATAATGGTATCGACTTAGAAAGAAATGATATCGGCTATACTGATGCGGAATGGGACGATGCGGAAGGATGTGACATAGAGACAAGCCGATTTTTGTTTGAGGGGCCTAGGGAATCTTCAAAAGCCATGGCTCGTCAAGTAGCAAGCATGTGGGAGGAATTCAAATCAAGCGATGAAGATAATAGTGACCATGGTGATACCGCAGATTTGGGCAGGTATAAAAATAATATCAAGAGAAGGAAGCATCGCTGACTTCTGATAAAGTAGTGATTTCGACAACGAAATTGAACGAGATAAAAAATTGAAACTGCTTAAATGTAGATTCTATGTAATAAATAACAGTGTTGGTTGTTATCGTGTTCAGACAAAAGCATCCAATAATTGGCTTAATCGTCACTTCTCGGTCCCCTACGCTTAGATTTGCGACTGCGACAACGACAGCAACTAGAGACAATGCATAAGAGCAACAATAAAAACAAAACGAAAAGTGATGTGGCCCAAGCCCAGCTTGCAGTTGACCAAGAGCTAGGTCTGGTCGTAAACACTAGTTTTAAGGCCTCCAAGATACTCGTTTTCGGTTTCGATTGAATCGTAGATGGATCTATCCGATATTTTGCATCCAGTATAACAGAGTCACTGCAACCGACACTCGTATCATTCTTATCGAAACATTCACAACGTGGTCGAACAGTTCCATTGACGGATGAGGTATAGTTACAGAATCCTCGACCAGCACAGTTGGCTGGACAAAACATATCAGGACACGCTTGACTGAGACGTGGACAGGTAACTTTCATTGGTGTTGAGATTCCACTGATACTCACTTGGATCTCCTGGAAATCCGAAACACACGTGTGCAGAGTAGATCCTATGATGAGTTTAAGTTTAAACTCATCATACATGCAATAAGCTTCAAAACACTTGGCCTCGCCTAGGTTGCTCTCGAAGCATTGCGAATTTTCTCCATACGCCTCACGATATAAATTGAAAACATCTGCATTACCGGAATTCCGGCAATCAAGACCTGCTGGCTGGAGTCCTTTGTAAGATGAGCTGAAGGTTGGACAATAATCACCGAGACGCGGACCACCATACGTCGGTTGGTTAGGGAAATATTGATAGGAAGATGGAGGAGCGGGATAGTCACTGGATTGATAATTCGCATAGTCAAACGCAGTACATGCCATTTTGTAAAAGCGATCTGGGGAGCAACCTCTTTGGGTAGACTTTGTGCAGAAAAAACCTAATCCATGGGTTGGAATTATTGTTTGGCCGTTATATTGTACAAGGCAAGCCTTATCTTCAAAGTCACATCCTGCACCGAGTCCCCAAGGAGATACTGAGCTAGCATTGTAGTTGGGAATATACCATCCTTATCAAAAATGAAAGAATTATGATGTTAATCAGATGATAAATAAAATGTGTGAGATCATGCGAAAACAATATATTTACCCGAATCTTCTAGAAGAGCTAGAGTAAGTGGGCTGACATAGTTCTTGGTTGATGATATAACTGGACTCATTAGTTCACTATTGAATTGTCTTTCATCCCAATGATCCCCCAAACAGGACGAGGGATTGGTTGGCCAATGCTAATATTTACCCATGAACGATAGATCTGTTTAGATTCGACAATATTAGGAGATCTAAAAAACCTATCAAATAACGTACCTCCAATCTTGCACCCTGTAGCGATTGACAATCAAATTGATTACGAACCACAGCTTGCACCGTTGGAGTAACGATTCGAACGTATCTATCACCAGTGTCGGCATCAAAAGCAAACTGAACAGTATCATTGCTCGGAAAGGGTTGTGTTCGCGCATTCCCATCCCAACATATTTGAGTAGTGTAGCTGAATGGACGTGGTGTGCGTGGCAGTCCTGTCTTCTGGTTTCGAAAGAAACGAAACGAATTACTTGATACTCCTAGAACGTGACCAGCCTAATGAAGAATGATGAGTTATCCGATTGTGATAAGTCTTTCTACTCGAGCATAATATGTTGGTTGAATGAAAACGGTCAATTATATGTCAACATACCTCATGGGTCGCGACGGCAATATTCGACTCAATGAGATCATCATTCAAATTGCTTAAATCAATCTGATTCAAACAAAAATTAATGCTTCCAGCTATGGGACGATCATACTGATCAAAAGCACATGCTAATGCTACTGCCAAGGTACTTGTACCACAAAATCGGGTAGATGCAGTTGCACTAACATAAAGGACTAAATCAGTATTGGGAATACCAGTGTTACCAACCATATGAGAAGAGGGAACTTGAGAAAATTCAGAGTCCCCACAATATTTCGAACCAGCTAATTCATACGGATCTATAAAAAGATTATTTTTCACCGGGACGACATTCAGTGCAGAGCTCCAAAAGACTCCCATACGAGGTAAGATGGTATTTTTGACAAAGGTAATTTTTGCATCGTTGCTCGAATCACGCTGGTTATCCATAGCATTTGTATAAAAAGTGATGCGTAATGGTTGAACATTGGAAAAATTAGTGTATGTAAGTGTGCTACTGAGGGATCGTTGATCCGCAACTGCATGGTCCATGTCATCACGACTGTGTTTTTTGAGAAGCTCGTACGGATGATTTTCATATTCTATAGCGAAATTCGGATTTTCTCGTAGGCCAGTTCTCCTATAGTGTGTGGAATTCAGTTCTATTTTGTAGATTTCAGCTTGGACGTGGATATCTTCTCGTATTATGTCACGAGGTGATGAAGGTTCGGTTGAGATCGATGGGGATGCACGTAAATGATGCATGCCGACGTTGAGCATTTCACCCTCGGATAGCTTGCATGCTAATAGTATCAATGAGAAAGTTAAATGTGTAGTCCTCATTGTGACTTATATTGTACAGTATTCAGAATAGCTTGTTGTTCTCCTTTACAATAGCAACGGTATGTTTTGAAGCGTGACCGTTTCTCAACAACGATTCAAATCCCATGTACACTGCATGCTAAAATTGGAGAGATCCGACAATTGACCAAAGTATGTAGATTTGGCCGTAGTCATCTGTAATCAGTATCGTTATATACTCACTGAACATGCTGTATGTACGTACGTACCACCTAAGAGTCGTGGGTTCATCAATGATTATGATCAACAAATGATTATACAGTACCCTAGTTAGAGCAGTTAGAGTATGGTAGGAAACAGCAACAAACAATGAGAAGGCATTTGCTCATTGTTATAAAATGAAACGACGAGTTACATGTTTTCATCCAGTAACATAAACGGATTGGGGTCGTATTTCTTCTATAGATCAATAGATCTCGACTATAGTCAATCCAAGGGCAGGAACTGCAATCATGCGGATTATTGTAGTTTCTCCATGGATCATGTCTCTCCTTTATATATGGTCCTGGATTGATCTTTCTACTAAAACGTGTACGTACATAGTCATGACATTTCGCAGAACCTAGGACCAGTCCCGCCGTACTCTAGTAGTGAAACCAATCAACAAATGTTTACTGTAATACACGAAAAGACATCCAAAGTGATCTTTAGTCAGTATGTGAGCTGAAATCGGGTAAAAATGATCAAGATTTGGTCAAGATCTGTACCACATCATCGTCCAAACTACATCTATTGATTTGTATGTCACCCTACCGATACGGTGCTTCGCTCTATGTCGTCTCGGCCGCTCTTGAAATGATAGAAAAGGGAAAATTCGTACCATTGTTTTAGATTCTTATTGAAACAGAATGATTGTGTTGCTTCTATGTTCAGTATTGATTTCCTTTCATAGTTTGATGGTTCCCTCATCCCGTTCCAGACTAAGGGCCTATGATGCTCCAGTCTTTATCTCAGACAGAAATGTACAGTGAATGTAGTTAACACTGATGAAAATAAAAAGGTGTTTTGATCCGTGCTGTTTCATACCGACTTCCTTTGATGCATTACTATATTTTTCATGAGGTTCTTCAAAAATAGCTAATGGAATAAGTTCGTATATATGTTACGATTTTGGTTGAAGCATAGTCGGTTTTGTTACTAAACAATAAGTTCCGTGGCATGATATCAATATCCCTTCATAAATTTAAGTTGATTTCTCCTTTTTGCTACGTTATGATGCTGAGGGAGTGCTATTATATAGTTACTGGGATATGTGGATGGGCAAGAAGATTTTTTTCAAAAGCGCCTTTCTTCCCGTTTTGAAGATTTCCTATAAAAGACAAAAGCACTGTAGCCAGCATTGCCTTGCAAACTCTCGGTATGGATTTCGTGATACAAGAGATGATAATCATATCCTGCAACTTGTACAAATTCTGTCGTATTTATTACACTAGGGATTATACTTCTGGGTTGTTCCGGGGAGATTAATTCGCACATGTGAAAAGAGCTTCGGCTTGGACTTTTACTTTTATTGCTTATATTCGTGATACAGACTGTAATTTTCTAATAAAAAAAAGAATAATACCACTATTCACTACGATCAAAAGTTAACCCAACTTGTATCAAACGCCGCTCGATTCCACTCCTCAGCTCGATCTAGCATCCGTCTAATAACGTCATCAGATAAATTGGTCTCCTTTGCAGTATCCACCGGGGTTTTCCCTTTATCGTTTAAAACCAGCGTCGCATTGGGGGAATATTCAAGGAAAAGTAAGATTGATTCAATTGACTTCGCATCAACAGCTAGGTGCAGAGGACATTCCAGCTTACGATTCTGTACACAAGCTCCATCGGGCCAGCACTGGTAAAATGTAAAAAATAAAGTTAGGTTCATAATCCGTAGCCTGTAAAAAGTCCAAACTCGTGGAAGGACATACCTTCAGTAAACATTCAATTATTTCGGAACGGGCTTGTCCTAAAATTGCACAATGCAACGGAATGTTACCAAACGTATTTTGGGTCGAAATAGCTTTCGGATTTTCCTCCATCAAAAATTGAATCACCTCTATTGAGGCCTGGTGAGCTACCGCGTCGTGAAGAAGAGTATTACCATTTTTACTCGATATGTTAATGAATGATACATCAAAGCTATGAAGAGCCTTTACAACTGAAACATTTGCTTTCGTTTTAACCGCAAGTTGAAGCGGTACAGAACCGCTTTGTGTCTTCATCTTTAAGGATTCTGGGTGAAGACGAACTAGAAAACTGACTAGCTCCTCGGTAGAGTGTATATTTTGGGCGCAGACATGGAGTGCTGTTCGACCTAGCTTATCCTGGATTGATGCCGCCTCCTCACTGCCCAGAAGTACAACCTTTTCAATCGACGACGCCACACTCGACTGAGCACAAGTTAAATGAAGTGCGGTTGCTCCAAAGCAATTTTGAATAGGAAGAGCTTTCTTTGCAGAAGGATGATTCATCAAAACCTTTATTACCGACGATGGAGCATCGAATAATGCACACGTATGAAGTGGTGTCGACTTTGAAGGAATCGCAGTGAGACACTAAGATAAAAGGTCGGAAAGCAGGATAGAAGAAGATGGCCGAAATGTTAAACGTACCTTATCTTCATTGGCCGTTAAAAGCGCAGATTCTAATTGCTCTATGCTTCCTTCACTCAAAGATACGGATGGACCCATCAGGTATGTGAAAATTTCTTCTAAGTTCGTTTCAGCATTTCTAGTTGAAGATTGCGTTGATGCCGAAAAATTACTAATTGCTATATGGATAGGAATATCACCTGATTGTGATGATTTATGATGAATTCCCTTCTGATATGCATTTATTAATGCTTTAATTATTGACGGTGATATTGCACGAGACAAAGCAGCTGCATAATGTAATGGAATAAGCCCCCTGTTATCCTCAACCTCGGCTGTTTCAGGATCAAGATTTATCAAATGTAAAATAATCGACTTGTTTGCGCCACTGGATATCGCTGAATGCAAAGGAGTAGCACCAGATTGGTCCCTCGCTCTTAGCAATTCAGTTCGGTCAGTTGAGGATGAAAGTAGTAGATCCGCTGCACGGCGGATTTCTTCTTGAACAGACGGAATCTCTGACCTAGCTGCAATGGAGCTAACCAGTAAATGTAAAGGGGTATCGCCATGGGTATTTTTTACGCCGCACAGGTGATATGAGTGTTTCAGTAACGCCTCAAACGCTGATAAATCTAAAGGTGTCGTACTTTCTTTTGTAACTACAAGATTCGCGCACACTAAATGAAAAGCAGTATTACCATCTCGATCTCTAGATGAGAAAACTTCAAGACTTTCATCCACTAAGGACAGAAGCTGAATCAACATCAACGTCAATGCCGTAGGGCTCTTCCATACAGCTGTGTGTAGAGGGGAGGCTCCATTTTCGGGGTGAAATCGAGTTAGCGCGGGCATGATCCATTCCGGGCGATTTGCCAATTGTAGAATATGAAGCCGAAAATCCCTCCATGATGAAGAAGCTAGATCCAAATGAAGATTGGGAATATTGAAGGGGACTCGTGACGGGGACCTATGCAACGAAGTCGAGATGTTACTCAGACCATTCCTAGTCGGTGTCATGGTTGTACTTGACGACGTAGATTCTCCTTCAAACTTCGCCACCTTCGATTTAACACTGAATCGAGAAGGTGACGATGATCGGTGTTCAACTTCAGTGTCATTTACAGATGTATCAGTTATCTCAACTTTAACATGATCGTTCTGCCTACTTTGACTTCTATCGATGCAACGATGGTGATCACTTTGCGAAGGTGGAAAAACCTCATTCGGAAGTATAGATGCCTCTGAAATCATCAATTGTGACACATCGTCGAAACTCAAAGAACTCCCACCGTTATCAAAAGTACTTGATTGAACAGTGGTAATTGACAGAACTATCGCGATATGAGGATCCTTGAAAATTTCTTCCGCGGAATGAGGCTGCTTTAGGTTTGATGACTTACTCACATTAAGCGACGTATCTTCATGATGGCAAACCTCGTTCTGTAAAATTTCATCACCTGCAGATACCCCAGTTTTCGTAGCTAGTTTTGGCTGCTTTGACGAGGAGTCTAAGCTCATGGATTGATATAGCGAGGGATTTTCATCAAAGTTAACTTCAAAATGTACTGCAGCGTCAGCTACAGGCGATTTTGATCGCAACTGCATGTGCATTAAAGGAGATTTACCATCTAGTGAATCAGGTGTAACCACGTTTCCGATTTTTCGCTTTCCTTCTATTTGTTGATAGTTGTTTATAAGTTTATCACTAACATCATGCGCGGCAGTGCTCACAGCGGATGACATAATCAGTAATTCGGTATGTCCAGAGAAGATTGACAACGAGTCTAAATTTGAATGTTGTGATAGATCCATAGAATAAGATTTCTTGACTGACGCCATTTTCGATACCGGAGACAGTGAAGGGAGTTCTAGACTCATCGGTTTATGAATATGATGATCAGTTGCCGATTTATTCGAATCATGAGCAGTCGTCAGATTACTGCACACGTTGGTAATAACAGTTGCTGGCTCCAATATCTGCATAACTTCATTAGTGTTATTGAACCTTGTACCGCTTGAAATGGAATCAGGCGATAGGCCTTCCTGATGGCTGGCATGAGGATCAATCAGCGTGTGGTTGAGTGGAAATAATTCGTCAACGACCGTTTCGTTTGTTTTGGTAACCTCGCTATAACTGTCACCAAAGTGAAGTGGCGATTCACCATTGTGCGTTTGGATGTCAGACTTTTTCCAACTTGCGTGATTCGTGAAAGACTTCGACTCCTCTGCTTTTTTATCAGAAGAAGGTTGTTTAACTGCATTAGGTCGACTTCCTCTTGACTCCCACTTACTTGATAATTTTGCGTTTTTAGATGACTGACTCGACGACTGAAAATCTGATTTATCGGATTGCATTATAACCTCTTTACTAATAAAGTTGTTTCCTGGCTGATTAGCAGTGGCCATATGCAAAGGGCTTCCATTTAAAGAAGATGATTTCTTTGGTACCTTACTGTACTCACTACCATTATTCGGTAGTAATTTTTTTGTTTCAGCATTCATCATTTGACCGGTATACTCATCTCTTACAGTTGTAGATGATACAAGGCTATTATTATTGGACTTTTTCCGATAGTCCATGTATTGTGGTGTTTTATTAAAATCGGCCGCCGGAGCTCGTCCCTCACGAATATCTGCTATGGGATAATTTTGCGACTCATCGTTGGACAATGTTGGGACTCCTATGTCGACAGCTGCCTTACTCGATAGCCGAATACTACCTAAGTGCGATTGATTAGACGAAGAATAATATGATTTCGGTGTTGGATTTGAATCATTATCTTTACTATGTGGCGTAGTAGATGGTGAGTTCATGGTCTGCGAAGAACCATCAGATTTCTTCTTGGTTTTGGGAAAGGTTCCAGAATTAGAACTCTCTACCTTATCGATGGATGATGACGATATGGTCAAAGGCTGCGAAGAGTTCTTTTCTTTCAAATTCCAGCTACTACTATTATGAGATACTTTGCTAGAATCTGTTGACGGCGATGGAACCTTTACACTAACCTCTGTTTTATTTGGATGACTAATATTGGTCGAAAACCTTGGGTTTGTTTCAAAAAGAGACGGATGTTTCGATAAAGCATTATCCTCATCTCTATATACCACGGTAGATTCTGATCTAACAGTTTTCTTCCAATGTGCATGCGTCTTACGTCCCATGGTCTTGTCTTCTGATGAAAGTGATGACGAATCAAAAGCTGACGGTATCACAATACTTTCTCTCGATGTAAACTTGGTCGAGTCGATCATGGGTTTTGTTTCATACTTCCTATTGATGTTAGTGTTATCAATACTCTCCAGCTGCAATGACGGAATACGTAAGTTGATGTCCAATTTCTTTTGTGTAGCGGATGAAACCGATGAGCTTCCTTTATAATCGGAAGGTTTCTTCGGGCGTATAATAGCATCAGCTTCGTCTAAGCTCAACGGTGTCGTAGATGCCTTATTCGTTTCATCTTCGGTATGAATCAACGGCGACGATCCCGCATTGTCTTTGATTCTTTCATCAACAGCTAGTGAGGATAGGCTTGACACTATATTAGTCGGTGATTTTATATGATTAGGAGGATCCTTTCCGTCAACAGCTGACCACGGAGATCCCTGATTTTTTCTTCCTACAACAATATTACTACTCTTCGAAGCATCTACTGCAGAAATATGTTGTGATCTATTTGAGGTATTACCATGATTATAGCTCGATAGTGAATTAGGACTCATTCTCTTCGTTGCATCTGACGCCAACGGTTGATGAAGGCGAGTCAAACCATCACTTGGGGGCATGGAGCTGGATGAAAATGGTGTTTTGGGAGAAGAATAGGTAAGAGAGTTTTCTATTGCGATATTATTATGCCTTTGTTTAGAGTTGTCGACATGTAGGTTTCCTTTGGTGTCGTCATCCATAACATTTTGACTTCTAGGAGCCGATTTATGACGTATCATTGAAGCAATTGACGGAGAACCAGCATCACGAAGAGGACTCCGTTCGAACCGATTGGCTATTTTCCTGACTCCAGTGACTTCAGAAACTGTTGAATGGACAACTTCGGATTCATTCTGCTCTTGCTTTTCAAGGTCTGATGTGACATGAGCCGATGATGAGAATGGTTTCGACAATGCAGCTACATTTATAATTCGCATGTTTTCTTAAATAACTTCGAATAGTAGTGGCAAACTAAACTATGTGATTGGAGATGCCGGTCCCTGTAAATGTTTCGAAGTTTGTGAACACAATAATGAGAAAAGACACCATAGCTATATACTTACATCGCACATGATGTTTTAATAGTAATCACCATACTTTCTCAGCAACACGACTTAAGAAGCAGGTGAGAAAGTGCACTTCTTCTCCATTTTCCGCCAAAGAAAAACTCTAAATTAGCCCTATGGAGAAAACGGACTCAGTGTGTGTTGTGTGGTGTGTGGGCATCAAGCATCCAACCATGGTGTATGTACTACTGTATGTACAGTATGTACCAGAATGTACCGGACGTTATTGATTAAGCACGACTGGGTTGCGATTCGCCCTGCTGCTGGCATGATTATGTATTGATTCGATATTATTACGATGGAATGACCAATATGCAGAATCGGAGACTATTATCGATATCGAGAAGTTGAGACTACAGTACTTATCGAGACACCATGATAAAGTCTTCATCAATAAGTCTATCTACGGTGTAGCTTATGATGCATGAAAATGTACGCAAATCATCCACACTTTCGACGTGCCGACGTGCTTACTATTAGTCTAGCATTCAGCATCATAATACGTTTCATGTGATTGAAAGCTTATCTCTTCAATAAAGCGAGTTGTATTTATTCCAGTTGTATGACCCAGATTTCTTCCAATTTTGCTTGCTACATCAGCATCTCCTGATATAGCACTACGAAATCGTTTAACGAACTCAAACCACAATGGTAATGTTGGTACTGGTGATTCAACACTTTTACTACTCAAAGGCACGGAAGCCTGTTTCAACGTAGGGTCGTTTTCAATCACATCATCATTTTGGAGTTGACCATGGATATTATTTCGAGCGCAAGAACCATCGATGGAACTTGAAGAAGAACTTGCGGTATTCCTATCCGTCATTAGATAATACTCTGATTGCGTTTCTTGTTTGGCCTCAGCAGTCTCTTCAGCGACATAGTATTGTAATGCCTTGCAATTACTTTCAAAACAAAGACGAATGCTGTCAAGTGATTGTTGAGATGATACTTGCAGTAAATCCATCTCTTGTCTCATCAGCTTTATATCATAATCTAATTTCCTCAATACTTGCTCTTGCTCCTTTTCTCGTTGCTGATAAAAATCTCTTATCTTCTTAACAAACAGTTCATGCGTCTTTTTCAATTCGATTATTTCTTGTTGATGACTTTCTTGTAAATTAAGTATATAATCATATTCGATTGTTTCACGCTGATCAGATTGGAGCGATGAAACATTTGAAATAGCGAAACCTCTATTGTCGGTAACACATTGCGCGCAGGAGTCGATGTGTGTACAAGGAATTTCTGGAAAACTTATGCCCTGCAATTTATTATTTGAGTTTATTTGATATGGAACATCCTTGTCACTTTTATTTGGTATTGATTGAACCGCTAGGTTTCCATGGGAGTACTGTTGCGGCATCGTCTCTAGATTGTTGAGGGAGGTAGATGAAAGACAAATGTCCTCCTCTGTTGTATCATCTCTTGACGTGAGTATTTGAGATGGAGTTGCTGAAGTATGATTGGCTTTTTGACTGTCCATCCGTTTACTTTCATGTGCTGAATCGACAGCTTGTAATAATTTATCATACAAATTTTCAATCAAACATTGATTTTCCTTCAGCGAGATGTCCTTTAATTTCCGTGCGTATATTTTTGTATTTGAACCTTCCTGTGTGATCCTGATACGATGTTTTGGTGATGTACTCCTACTTTCTCTCCATCGTTTAATATTCGGACATGTCTTCTTACCTCTTCGATAATTCGAAGAATGAAGCCTTCTTTTCGGTGATGCCATTGAATTCTCATGTATAGTCAGGCAATCTGGTGAATTTATACCAATTCTCTTAGGACTTGCGTAATTCTGGTCTGTGCTCATTTCGTGAGAAATCGTTTCGTTGAGTGCTATATGTAAGAATTACGCTGGTTTACGAAATATAAGAGAAGCTAACTTTTTACAATTTTTAATGCATTCACGACATTGTGGCGTGACTAAGGACTACTACAGACTGCATTTCAATTCATCAATTGTAACAACCACACCGTGCAGAAATTCAGCAAAATTAAGTCAGTCGAGAAGTTCCATATTTCGTGTTGTCTGTTGATAGGAGATATCCCTCAGAGCCCGTCGAATCGGCATCCGATTCTTTATTCGATGATGAGCTCGATCTATCAACAAATGTTACGTATGTAAATGAAAGTGCAAATATAACAATAAACATAATCATGGCGCCAAATGCACTGGCTCTGGCTGTTTCAGGATCATGGACTTCGGGTATGTAAAAGGCTTGTTTACTTAACATGACAAATACCCAGCACTAGAAGGTTAGCAAGTGAAAACGGTAAATCATGAGCAGCAGCTATATAAGTACGTGATAAAGGCAAAAAAAAAACGCGATGAAATCTTGCTCGCGAAAAATAGGTTATGGTGACCCATTAAATAATCGTTTCATCAAGTCAGATATGCTCTCTGGAGCTGTATTTTTAAGCTACACGGCAACCATGACCACCACTATAATTGTCATGATGATTTTTTTACTCACAGTGAACAACGTTCCAACGAACGAATATGGGATGCAACATTGGGCGGTAGATTTTAGATCCGAGCACATTTGGATCCAGTTTAGTAATTTAGGGTTTGATGAAAACTTCTAAAGTGTGGAAGATTGCCAGAGTAATATTGACTTCCTATCACAAGAATTAATCAAAGGATTCAATCAACGTCACAGTCTTTGAAGAACAAACAGTGGTAATGAATCAACAAAGACCGCCACAATTAATCGTTTTGCAATATCTGTCGTGGTTTGCGGGTTTGCGCCTACTCGTTTTCTCAAGGCGTGTTGCAACAACGGAACAACAGGATGCAACAGCAGAAGCGCATTGGAACTTAGACCCATGTATGTACTGTATGTATGAGAATGAGCGATTTCAGCTACTGTATGTAAAATAGGTTCATGAAATCGCAGGGCAAATCTTTTAAACCCTAAATCTATACAATTGAGTTCCCCGAACTTACGTAAGTACGTGGTTGGCGTGAGAGCCGTGAGAGGTGTGAGTCTGCAGTTCAGAGATGCAGACATTCATTCAACTTAGGCCAAGCCTGCCCCAGCTACTACTATTATTGAGAGCGAATAATCAATCATCAACCAACCAAGTATAGCCTCACTTTGAATCTCCAAGTCCTAGGACGAAGGTGATATATTTTCCAACAGCTCTCATACGATCATAAAGCGCTATTGAAAGTTCCCAGAGCGAATCAAAGTTAAATACTAAAAATAGAAGAAAAAACATGTGTAATGCGAAGTTTTGCGCTGGTTTCTCTGCGGTTGGGGCCGTTTTCATGGTATGTTTGATTGCACTCGTAGACATTGCGTTACAGCCTTATCGGTGCTTTCCTCTCTCAAAACATAAACATAACCGATCTCTTTGAATCCCAGTTATGGGTAGTTTTGATGTTATCTCTACAACCCTTCTTCATCAATGGAATTGATAATAAAAATTTGAAAATAGTTAGACGTAGCTCCCGAGGGGCCTTGATCATGTATATTGTATCATTCAGTATAGCATTAGGATATGCCATTTATTCAAGTGTCTCTAAAAAATCTAAACCCGATGAATCACTGACCCTTCAAGAATCTAAAGCTACAACTTTACAGGGAGTGACAGATTATACACCGACTATACCTGCTGGATCCTTTCATCCCATGGGCGGCCCAAATGATGGTGTTCTTATGTAATCGTACAGTGCAATATTTGCTTGTTACGATAGAATAGAGTTGAGACTTGCAGGGGGGAATGCTTCTTTTGTTCATATTCGTTTTTTTTAAACTCAGAAAAAAAAGAACGTGTAACTTTGTTGTGGATGATGATTCAATATATAACCTACATAGGTGATGATTGGTGTATTATCGGAAATAGTAATTAAACAAGAATAAATATTATTTCTATAATAATTACTTCATAACACACTTCTGTATTCCATGAAATCTCTATCTTTGTTTCATTTCCACTTACTTGTTTGGTGTAAGTGGTATATCTAACATGGGTGGTGGAGGAGGTAAATCCATAGCTACGCTTACCGATGGTAACTCCATACTCGTTGAAATATTGTGTTCAGTAGGGGCAGAATTCATGGAAAAATCTTGGAGAAGAGCTCCCTGATGTTGGGTGACAATGCCTGAATGATAGTCATTATACGTATCGGTTCCCTGAGAGGTTGAGATGATTGGTTGGTCGATACTTGAATCTATTCCCTGACCTTGGTTGTAGTACTCATGAGAAAAATTCTGTACTTCTGTTGGTTGTAGACCATTCCTTGGTTGGTCATACGACGAAGATACTGTGGGATGATTCTGTACTACTGAAACTGGATCATGAGTATACTGCTGATCAGGAGGAGGAGGAGGAGGAGACATATGTGATGGATGGTTGGATGGCTGTACTTGTGTATACGGATTAAAAACATTATATGGAGTTGGTGTTTGAACGATTGGAGGATTCCAATAAGACCCATAAGAAGTTGTCACGGCATTGGCATTTATATTATTGGATGAGACATCAACGGATGGAGTATACGGTGTATATACAGGATATCGACGAGGTGTCCAAGCAGGTCCTTTTGCACCTACTACACTATTCGTTGAACCATAATTCATAGTACCAGCCTTCGAGGCAAGGATTGTGGGTGGTGGGCCAACGGCAATATTAGGACGTGTATGACCACTGGGTGGGCCAGTTACCGTCTTATCATGACCATATTTTTCTTGTAATGCTATATCCGACGACGAGCTATGAAATCCATCTGGTCGATACTTGGTCGAAGGAGGTAATATAGCCGCGGATGAATACCCCGTGTGTGCATAGGAGGAGGTACGACTTCCTTGAGACCCAGTAGAAGATGGAGCGGATGGAGGTGGAGGAGGTTGGAATATGGGATCAGGGTATAATACTCGATCCGTTGTAATCGTGTCACTACCTGTAGATGGCGGTGCAGCATGATTCCTTTGATTCACGAATACTGTAGGTTGAGATAGGATAGGTGGTACACTACGTATCTGCATGGTCGGTACTATACCAACAGAAGGATGATTCATATCCATGGGTGGTAGTCCACCACCAGGAATAGCCATAGGAGGTGGTCCGAGGACAGTACTCGAGAGTTTGATTCCACCCATATCCATACCTGGTGGTAATCCAACACCCCCATTATCTAAACACTGTTGTGTTTCTCGTTGTAACTGTATCGGTAATAACCACTGTCGTGTCTTATTGACAGTACAAACATCATAGGGTGTCATCCCCTGCATATTCTTGACGGATAACGAAACGTTATAATCCTGGACAAGTATTTGTACAAGATGAAAAGCCTGTTGATGTGAAGAAGACGTTGCATAATGTAAGGGTGTATTTCCTACTGTATCTACTTGTTCTGGTGAAACTCCATACTCTCCTATCAATACCTGTACGACATCGATCGCTCCATATTCACATGCGACATGTATAGGAAAAGAACCCTTTCGGGTATTCAATATTGTTTTATGTGCATCCAGTAGCAGGGGTTGTATGGTACTGCCATCCTGAGACATGATTACGCCATTCTTATTACCACCAGCACCACTATTAGATGATCGAGATAAGAGTGCTAAAGCGGTAGTAACATTACCAGAAGCTAGTGCATCCTTGAATTGATGACCTGGATCCAATGGTACAGGTGCTACCGTTTTGCTAATGCGTTCCAGTTGTTTTTCTGCCCATGCAAACATACTTTTTTGTTGGAACACTCTCAATGAATCAGTATGTTTGTATGTTTGTCTAGTTTTGTGTTGTGGCGCAGTTGATTGACCTGTAGATAACGAGGACGTTGGGTATTGCCGTGGGGCTACGTCGTAAGCGAATTAAATGTCATTTGCCCCGTCCGCCAGGCACCATGATGACTCTGCGGTTAAGAATGGGTTGTACTTTGATGAGTAGTGTCACGTAGGCCGATAGGTAGTGCACAGTTGAGTACTGCCGTAGGGCTACGTCGTAAGCGAATTAAATGTCATTTGCCCCGTCTGCCAGTAGGTAGACGTC
>Ga0169931_10005550_pt1 | contig 19198 bp, 17 predicted proteins | sample Kivu_15m_20L_FD_129675 | JGI IMG/M metagenome (GOLD analysis project Ga0169931, IMG submission 129675) | Freshwater microbial communities from Lake Kivu, Western Province, Rwanda to study Microbial Dark Matter (Phase II) - Kivu_15m_20L... | ecosystem: Environmental > Aquatic > Freshwater > Lake... | reverse complement strand
TCGCGCCAGTCCGTGGTCGTGTTCAGCCACCCCCAGCGTTCGGCGAATTGCTCGAGTTCGCGGGGCTCGCGCGCGCTCACGGTGTGCAGCAGCGGGATCAGGCCGAGGTCGAAGAAGCGCGCAGCCTGCGACCAGGCGTTGGAGTGCGCGCGGCCCATGAACTTCTGGCCGATGAGGGCGAGCGGGAAGGGGCGGGACATGAGGCGGCGGGGAGCGGGGCGCGGAGGGAGCGAGGGACGGCGCGGACGACCCACTGTCGTCGCGGCGAAGAACATAGCGCCCGCGCCGCTCGCGCGCGCCGGGCGGACTTTCGCGAGATCGAGTGCTTGCACTCTTGCGCTGGGCGTTCTCCGAGCGAGGATCGTCACGCCCTCCGATGCTGCGCCACTTCCTTCTCGGCCACGCGGCCCTGCTCCTCGCCGCCGCGCTTCCCCACGTTGCGGCAGCGTCCGAGTTCGTCGGAGAGCCGCTCGGCGCGATCCACGCGGTGTGCACACCCCACACTGTGAAGTTCGGCGGCAACCAGCCCCAGGCCGCCACGCACCCGATCGTCGCGGCGCTCGCCAAGGCCGGTCCAGGCAGCGTGATCGAGATAGCGCCCGGGGCGTACCGCTCGTTCTCCATCGGCTTCTCCAAGCCCAACGCGTTCAACGCCGGCAGCGTCAGCGGTCGCCCGGGCCAACCGATCCTCCTGCGCGCGAACGGCGAAGTGCGCATCCTCGCCGACGACAAGACCAGCGACACGATCTCGATCGCGCAAGAAGTTCCCTGCAGCCACATCACATTCGAAGGCCTCATCATCGAGGCCGGCTATCGCGCAGGCGTGATGTTCTACAAGGTCGGCCCCGAGAAGACTCACGACGGCTTTCGCTTCGTCGATTGCTCCATCCGCGGCGGCTTCGATCACGCCACGGCGCAGGGTCGCAATTCGAAGTGGGGCGTGTGGGGTCACAAGCTGAACGATTTCGAGTTTCGCGGCGTGCGCGCGCCCGCCGTCGTGCGCGACATCCGCGCTGAGCACGCGTTCTACCTTCAAAATTCCTCCGGCCTGACCGTGCTCGAGAACGTTCATGGAATCCGCCTCGGCCGGACGTTCGCGCAGTTCACGGCGCGCCCCAGCGACGGCCCACCGGGCAACGGAACGATCCGCGTGGAACGCTGTTACGTCGAGGACGCGTGCATTGCGGCGGGCGACAACTACAAGGGTGGCTCCGCGCTTACGCTCGCCGGCCGCCACGCTGGCACGGTGATCTTCAAGAACAACGTCGTGCGCTCAGGGTTCAAGCGTGAGCTGCGGCATTTGACGCGCCTTGGAGTTCCATACGGAACGGGCGCATTCGTCGCCTGGGACGCGGGCGGCGAGCGCAACCAAACGTTGGTGCTCGAAAACAACGACTTCGAGTTCGCCGAAGGCTGCGGCGATCGGCCGCTGGTTCAGATCTCCGGTTGTAGGAGCGTGCGACTGGTCGGAAAGAATCGCTTCGTAGCTGGAGCGTCGCCCGCGCTCGTGCTCGACCTCGAGGGCAACAACCCGATCCTCAGCTTCAACGCCGACGCCACGACTCAGGTGAGGGGCGACATCCGGCTCGCGGGAAAGCCGCTCAAGCTGCCGGAACTGCTCGCGTACAAGGGCTCAGCGCCCGCCGCGCCCGCCGGCAAGTGAAGCGACGTGCAACGCACTCGGCCCGCGCCACCTCGAGCGAGATGGCGCGGGACGTGGAGTTCGGTCGACGAGCGGCGTTTCAGCGCTCGATTTTGACCTTCGACAACGCGACGAAACGCGCGGCGCGTTCCGCCGACTTCGTACCGGCGAACTTTTCGCCCAGCGCCGCGATCTTCTTCACGTTGCCGGGTTCGAAGGGCTTGTCGAGCGCCACCTTGTTCAGCGCGGCGTCGATCGCCTTGGAAGCTTCGCGTTCGTTGGAGAGCGCAGGCTCCGCCAGTCGCGCCGTCTGCTCTGCGAGCTGGCTCGCAAGCTCCGTCGCGCCCTTGAGGCTCTTGCTGAGGTCGCCGGCCAGCGCGTCGGCCTCGGACACGTAGCCTTCGTCGATGAGCCGCTTGAGGCGCTCGACCTTGGCCTTCATGCGCGAGTTGAACTGCTCCTTCGCCTCGTTCGCGGCGGGACTCGCGAGCTTGTCGCACTCGGCGAGTGCAGCCGCTACTTCACCCTTCAGGAAGTGCGTCCAGGCCATCTTCAACTCTGCCGGAGTTCCCTCCGGCGCCTGCTTGCTCTTCTTGATCTCGGCTTCGAGAGCCTCGTTCAGACGCTTGCCAAGTGCGCCAGGGTTGCCTTGCAGGATCACTGTGCCGTCGACGCCGATCAGCGCCGTCTCCGGCAATCCGCTGCCGAGCGTCGGGAGCGGACGCTCTTCGGTCCACATCGCTGCATTGCCCATCCACTTCATCTTCCAGGCGAACGCTTCGTAGGTGTCGCGGTCGGCGCCTTGGCACTCGACGAAGATCACCTTAATGTCGTCACCCAACTCGCGTTGATGCTTGACGGCGGTCGGCACGGACCCCCCAACGCAAGCGCCTCAACGTGTGCCCCAGAAGTCGACCAGCACGGGTTTGCCGCGCAACTCTGCGAGGCTCTTGATGCCCATGGCGTTCACCGGCGCGTCGGTGAAGCGGTAGTCGACCACGCGGCCTTCGACCGGCGGCGCCGGGCGCAGCAGCGCAAAGCTGGTGAGCGCGAGCGCGCCCACGACGGGGATCCAACCGAGTCTCATGAGGTGCTCCTGCGCGCCGAACGCGGCGCGGTGGAATCGAGGGACGAGCGGAGTGTGAACCACGCTTAACGTTACAGCGCCGGGCCGCACTCGACAACGCGAGGCGGCTGGGCGCAGCTACGCGGTGGGTACGGCGACGCCGATGTCGAGCACGCGCACCCGCCCCAACCAAGGCGCCACGTCCGCGCTATCGAACGACAGCTTGCGCGCCGCGAAGGTCAGTGTCAGGTCCGCGCGGAACGCCTCGCCGTGCCGCGCGCCGCTGTCGGCTTCGAGGCCCGAGGGCAGATCGAGCGCCACCTTGAGCGGGCCTGACGTTGCGTTGGCGCGCTGGATCCAGCGCTCCAGCGGAGCGCGCGGCACCCCGACCGCCCCGGCCCCCAGCAGCGCGTCGACGATGGCGTCGCAACTTTCCAGCGCGCCCAGGAACGCCTCCACCGCCTGGTCGTCGTCGCAGTCCGCTGGGGACAGCCCCATGCGCTCGCAGGTGGTGCGAAACAACGCGGTGTCGCCGCCGAGCGCCGCGCGCGGGACCGCACTGAGCAGCGCCACTTCGTGACCCGCGTTCCGCACGTGCCGCGCAAGCACGTATCCGTCGCCTCCGTTGCCGCCACGCCCGCACATGACTGCGATGCGCCACGGCCCAGGGCGACGAACGCCGGCGAACACCTGGGCGCGCAGCGTCGCGAGCAGTTCCCGCGCCGCGTTGGCGCCGGCGTTCTCCATCAACACGCAGCTGGGAAGACCCAGTTCGGAAGCGGCGAACGCGTCGAGGGCCCGCAATTGCGCGACAGACAGCGCGATAGGTTCGGCCATGGCCCGCGCCACACTACGCTTTGCGCCGCACGCATGGACACGAGCCGCACGACTTCGAGCCGTCGCATCCTCGCGGCAACCGGACTGTTGCTGGCGCTGCTGACCGCCTGCGACGCCGCGCAACCGGCCCCGCCGCCGTCGATCGTGGTCATCGTGGTCGACTCGCTGCACGCCGCTCACGTCTCCTCGCACGGCTACGCGCGTCCCACGACGCCCAACTTTGACCGCTTCGCCGCTGACGGCGTCCAGTTTTCGCGCGCGTACTCCCAGAGTTCGTGGACCCTGCCTTCGACTGCGTCGCTGTTCACGGGCCTCGAACAGGAGCAGCACGCGTTGCGCACCTTCGACGATCGACTTCCGGCCGACGTGCCGACCTTGGCGGAGCGACTGAAGAGCGCCGGCTACCGCACGCGCGCCGTGGTTCAGACCCCAGTGCTCGCTGCGCGGCACGGCCTCGCGCGCGGCTTCGAGCGCTACCAACTGTTCGACCACTCGCTGGAGAGCGTCGAGCGCGCGCTCGAGCTGGCGCGCGATCATTGGGAGGAATCCGCGGATCGCCCGTTGTTCCTCTACCTGCACCTCGCGCCCCCGCACATGCCCTACCAGCCGCCGGCGCCGTTCGCGGCGCGTTTTGGCGCTGAGCACCCTGAGGTGAGCGGCTCGGTCGCGGACTGCCGGCGCATCCACCGCGCCAAGCTCGCGCCCGACGCGCCGGAAGTCCTCAGCCTCGTCGCGCGCTACGACGAACACATCGCCTTCGCCGACGAGTGCGTCGGGAAGTTGTTGGCCGACTTCTCGCGCGACGCCCGCGGTCGCGCGGCGTGGATCGTGTGGACCAGCGATCACGGCGAGGCCTTTCTCCAACACGGCAGCCAGGGCCACAACGCGACCGTCTACGACGAGATGCTGCACGTGCCGCTCGCGTTCGGCGCCCTCAACACGTCGCTCGCACCGCGCCGCGTGAACGACGTCGTCAGCACGCTCGACGTCGCTCCGACCTTGCTCGCACTGAGCGGCTTAGCTCCGCTGGAGGGCGCTGGCGCATCGCTGCACTCCACGCTGTTGCACGGCGCCGCGCTCACCGACCGCGCGCTGTTCTTCTCGTCGCGCTACAAGGCCGACCCCGCCGTGCTCCACTGCGCCGTCCGACGCGGTGACTACAAACTCGCGCAACTCGGCCCCGCGGGCCCGCTGGAGCTCTACGACCTGCGCAACGATCCGGGCGAACGCGTCAACCTCGCTGCCGAACGTGCTGCGCTGGCGCAGGGATTGGCGTCGCTGCTCGCCAGCAAACGCCGCGCGTTGCGCGCAAGCGAAGCGCACGTGGCGCTTGGGACCGCGGATCGCGAGCAGTTCGCCGAACTCGGATACGCAGGCGACTGAGACGCTTGGGGCGCGTCGGACGCTCGCATCAGTCCTTCGACAACGGCGGCAAGTCGCGTCGCTGATAGACGAGGTAATCCTGGGCCCAGGAGTGCGGCAGTCGCTCGAGTCCGGGATCGAGTGCGGTGGCGCCTGCGGCGCTGAAGCGCGCGATCGGCGCGTAGTCTGCGCTCACCGGGTGGGCCAGCCAGGCGGACATACGGCGCTGGTTGACGACCACCATCACGTACTCGGGGCGCTCGCCGGCGACAGCCTGGGCCTGGTCCGCGTACTCACGCGCCGGCGGCCAGACGAGTCCTTCGCTGTCGAGGATGCAGCCGCGCGAGAAGTACCCGACGGCGCCGATGTCGGACGCGAGAAGCCGGTGCTGGTTCCGCTCGAGGTCCAGTTTGCCGAGCAGGGCGGCCAGTGGTTCGTACACGCGCGGAGTCACGCGATCGGGCGCCAGGCACCTCAGCGCGACGGCGCTGGCGAGCGCCGGCGCCCCGACGCTGAGGGGTGCCACGGCAACTCGAGACAGGCGTTCACCGAACTGTCCGGTGCGCGCGCGAGCGAGGTCCAGCCCCAGTCCCAGTCCGACGCAGGTCGCCGTGAGCGGTGCGTAGTAGTACCAACCCCAGGTCTTCGCGCCGGCTGCAAGGTAAGCGAGCGGCAGGCAGGCGCCGAAGACGACAAAGCTCAGCACCAGCGAGCGTTCCCGCCACGCGCGGACGAACCCGAGCAAGGTCAGCGGGGCGAGCGCTTGAAGCAGCATTTGCGGGGCGAAAGCCTGCACCAAGGTGGCCAAGCTGCGTCCGCTGTCCGGGCCGAGTCCGTGGCGCCCCGCCTTGGCGCGCACGGACTGCGCGATCGGAGAACCGTACACGGAGGTGAGCCAGGCGACGCTGATCGAACCGACGAGCGCGATCGGCACGAAGAACTGCAGCGCGTCGCGGCGCGAACGCACGTGCAAGGCCGTGACCGCGGCCACGATCAACACCCCTTCTGGTCGCGTCAGGCAAGCCAGGGATGCCATCCAGCCGGCGAGCGCGAGCCTGTTGCGCGCGGCCGCGTACGCGGCGCTCAAGGCGAACGCAACGAACATCGGAGGTTCCATACCGCCGGTGCTGATGCGGCCGCAGTCGGGCAGCGCAGCAAACGCGAGGACCGCCATCGCCGCGGCGAAGGGCCGTGCTGCCAGCGAGCGCGCGATCAGCGCGGCAATCAGCGCGTCGGAGGCGAGATTGAAGGCCAGCGAAGCGTTTTCCACGGAGGCGCCCAGCTTCACCACCAGTCCCAGCAGGAGGGCGTACAGCGGCGTCGTGGTCCCCAGCACGGGCTCCCAGGGCGCTCCGACGTTGTAGACCAAGCCCGCGCCCGCCGCGAAGTTCTCGGCGTAGCGGTAGGTGATGAACGCGTCGTCGTAGAGCGGGAACGAATGCGCCTGCACCACGCGGCAGGCGATGACAACCAACGTCAGCCACGCAATCGCGGGCAGGCCAAGTTGGCGGGCGTTCGGGGGAGCAGTTGCTTGCACGGGGCGGGGAAGAAGCGGCCGAAACGTAGCGAACGAAAGCGTGCGCGGCACGTTTTCGCAAGCCGCAAACCGCTCGGCGCACACATCGCGGACTCAGGCCGAGTCGGAGAATCGACCGCCAAGCGACCGCGACTGGATCGTCGCCCGAACTGAACGCCCGGCCCGCGGCCGGCGGCCGCGCGGCGCAAGCCAAGACAGTGCGCAAGGAACGCCCGGAGCGCTCGTTTGCGCCCTAATTCTGCAGGGCCTGGAGCTTGAGCTGGGTCTCGAACAACTCCTGTCCCCTGCGCACCTTCAGCGTGATCTTCTCGCCGACCGCGCGGCCGTCGAGCGCGTCGAACAGGTCGCGCCGCGAGCGGATGACACGTGTGTTGATTTCCACGATCTCGTCGATCCGCACGCGCCCCGTGCGCGTCGCTTCCGCCGAGCGCAAACCAGCGTCCTGCGCCGCGCTGCCGGCCTGGACCACCGCGACTCCCACGCCGACGAGCCCGAGCCGGGAGGCCTCGAAGTCCCCCAGCAGTTCGACCCCCAGGCCGGGACGGGTCACGTGACCGGTGGCGACGATCTCATCGACGATCGGTCGCACCGTGTCGACAGGCACCGCGAAGCCGATGCCGTTGTCGGCGCCGGACAGCGTGATGATCGCGGTGTTGACGCCGATCAGCCGCCCGCGCGAGTCCAGCAGCGGCCCGCCGCTGTTGCCGGGGTTGATCGCGGCGTCCGTCTGGATCACACCGTCGATCTTGTGCTGCGTCACGGAGCGGATCTCGCGGTTGAGCCCGCTGACCAGTCCGCTGGAGAGGGTCTGATCGAGCCCGAACGGATTGCCGATGGCGTACACGTGCTGCCCCACGAGCAGATTCGTGCTCTGTCCGAGTTCGACCGGCGTCAACGGCGCCTGGGGGCGATCGACCAACTTGAGCACGGCGATGTCGCGGTGCGGCGCGACGTTCACGATGCGCGCCTCGTACGGCGACTCGTCGCCGGCGAAGCGCACGTAGACCAGATCGCCGCGCTCCACGGAGCGTTGCACGACGTGGTAGTTGGTCACCACGTGGCCGTCGGTGTCCCACACGAACCCGCTGCCCGAGCCGCTGACCACGTCGTCGAAGCTGCGCCCACGCGCCGCGCGCGGCACGTTGGTGACATGCACGACGGCGGGCGAAACACGCCGGAAGACGTCGATCGTCGCGCGCTCCGCGGCGTTGAGGTCCGATTCGCGCTGCGCAAGCGACGCCGCCGAGGCGTGCGCGGTGCTCGCCGCGCCCGACGGCGGCGCCCCGGAACTCGCCGACGCAACGCGCCAACCCACGAAGCCGAACAGAGCGGCCAGTGCGGCCACGGTGAAGAACGGAGAACGCGGCGCGCTGCTGTCGGGGCGCGGGGAGATGTCGATGGTGCGCATGGCGGTCGGGTTACGGACGAGCGGGCTCAGCGTTGGTCCTGGACGACTGCGGACTTTTCGGCCAGCAGGCGCTCCAATTCCAGCCGAACGCGCTCGGCGTGCTCCACGGCGCCGGCCTTTACCTCGTTCCACTGCTCGCTGCCGGCGTCCTCGAGCGAGTCGAGGCGCCGCTCGAGCTGGTCGGTCAGTTCGCGCGCCTTCGCCAAGGCCGCTTCGCGCTGCTCACGCGTCGCCGCGCGCATCTCGTGCGCCAGCGTGTCGAGTTGCGCACGCTGCTCCTCCCATTCGCGGCGCAGCGCGGCGTGCAGTTCGCGCCGTCCCTCCTCGGTGGACGTGTCGAGGCGCTCCAGCGCTTGCCGCAAGGACTCGCGCCAGCGCTCGACGCCGCTGGCCGCGGGCGGTGCGGCCGCGGGATCCTTCGGCGGCGGGTTCGAGTGGGCGCCGCCGTCGCAGGCCGCGAGGCCCAAGCCCGCCACCAGCGCGCACGTCGGCCAGAATCGACGAAGTTTTCGCTCCATGGACTACAGCTCCAGCTTTACTTTCCGCGATGCCCGGCTTGAAGAAGCGCCACCGGGCGCCCGATACACTCTGGACGCCGTGGACATCCATCTCAACAGCGAGCCGGTCAAGTACGCGCTGCTGCTGCTCACGTTGCCGTTCTGGCTGCCCTTCGCCAAGGCGCTGTGGACCGCGTTCAACGACTCGCTGCGCGACGAGGGAGGCTTGCTCGGCGCGGCGCCCACGCCCGAAGAGCTCGCGGCCATCGAACGCAAACGCGGCCGCTTCCAGTCCGCGATGCGCTCGATCTCCTGGGAGGAGCACGCCCGGCTCGAGACTGCGGGCTGGGACGGCGCTGCGAACGACACGCGGCGCACCCAGCGCACGGCGCCGGAGCCCTCGGGCGGCGCTCGCAAGCGGAACTTCCGCTGAACGCCGCGTCAGCTCGCGTGCGGCGGCTGCGCGCGTCGCGCACGTTCAGGGATACACCTGCACACGCAGGGCGTCGGTCAGGCCGCAGCCGAAGGCGTCGTAGTCGTCCTGGTACCAGACCTGGAAGTACATCTGCTGACCGGCGAGCCAGGGCGCCAGCGGGATCGCCCGCATGCCGTACCCAATGAAGTCGCTCTTGAAACGCGGGTAGCGTTGGAACGGCGCCCGGAGCCGCAGGCGACCGCCAGCGAACGGCGTGTCCGCGGAGTGCAGACTGCTGAACACGGTGCACCACACGTTGGAGAGCGCGAGGTCGATCCCCACGCCGAACTGCGCGTCGGCGACGGAGGGAAAGCCGGTCCAACCGATCGTGGCGTAGCCGCCGCTCGAATTGAGCTTGGGCGTTCCATACGAGATCGGGTGCAACAGCAGGGCGAGGCGCGAGACGAAGCCCTCGACGGCCGGCGCCACGATGTAGCTGGTGCGGTACGCGCCCGGCGTGGTCGGAAAACCTGCGCCGCGGGTCTCGCCAGCGAAGACCAACTCGCCGTTCGCATCGGCGTGAAGCGCCCTCACCAACTCGAAGTTGCGGCCGCCGAAGTAGGTCGCGTAGTCGAACCCACTCATGTCCGGCCTGCAGCGCAGGAAGAACGCGTCCGGCTCGACGCCCGCCGCGGTCGTGGCGATCTTCGACGCGAACGCGCCGAGGGTCGTCGGCATGTCGCTGCTGCGCGTTTGCAGCGCGACGATCAACTGCCCCAGGCCGTCGAAGGCGAGCGCGGTCACCACGTCCTCCTCGCCGCCGCCGAGGAAGGTCGCGAACTCGAGCGCGGCCCCGTTCGGCGCCAGTACGGCGAGGTAGCCCTCGCTCGGGCCGCGCAGTTCGACGTCGAAGGCGCCGGCGCTCGTCGGACGACTGATGTCGTCCGTGGCGCCGCCGATCAGGAGCGCTCCGTCGGCGCGCGTGAGCAGCGTCTCGATGGTGTCCGTGCGCGCGCCGCCGAAGAAGCTCGCGAAGAGCAGGTTTTGTCCGTTGGAGCTCAGGCGCGCGACGAAGGGTTCGTCGGCGCCGTCGAAGCTGCGGTCGTAGGCGCCCGGCGTCGTCGGAAAGCCCGGTGAGTAGGCATAACCCGCGAGCGAGACCGAGCCGCTCGGATCGAGGGTGACCCGCTCCGCACTCTCTTCGCCGGGGCCGCCCAGAAAGGTGGACCAACGCAAGGAGGCCCCGCTCGGATCGAACTCCAACGCGAACGCATCGCCCGCGAAATTGCCGCCGTTGTAGCTCGTGTCGAACGCTCCCGCCGTCGTCGGGAATCCGGCGCCGCGGGTCGCCCCCACGATCACCGCGGCCCCATCGGCGCGCACCGCGGCGCTGCCGGCCGCGTCACGCGCGCTTCCGCCGACGAAACTGGACCACTCCAGCGTCGCCAGATCCGCCGAGAGTCGCGCGGCGAAGAGGTCGCTCACGCCGCCGAACGAGGTGTCGAAGCTCCCCGCCGTGCTCGGGAAATCACTCGACGTCGTGTCGCCCGCGACGACCACCGCGCCGCTCGGATCGAGCCCCAGGCCGACGATCCGATCGTCGCCGGCGCCGGCGAGAAACGTCGAGGCGAGCAACTGCGAGCCGTCGGCGGAGAGCTTGCTCACGAAGGCTTCCAAGCCGCCGGAGTACTGCACCTGGTAGGCGCCGAACACAGTCGGGTAGTCCGCGGCGAGCGTGTGCCCCGCCACGTACACCGAACCGTCCGGCGCCACGGCGAGTGAGCTGATCGTCTGGTCGGCCTGCCCGCCGATGTACGTCGACCAGCGCAACGCCGGGTCGATCCACAGCGCCCCCGCGAGCCCCGCGCGCCGCGCGCGGAGCCGGAAGCTCGCCGCGTCGAGCAACTCGTAGTCGCACTCGACCGAGTGTTCGCCCGCGCCGCCACGCACCGCGGCGACCGGGCGCGGAAGCACGAGCGCGCCCAGACCGGTTTCCACTCGCAGCGCGCCGGTCTCGTCGAGCGCGAGGCCGCAGTGACCGCTCCAGGAGAACACCAACGCGCTCTCGTCCGCGTCCGGGGCGACCTCGAGGTCGAACTCCAGCGACCCTCCGTCCGCGCGAGCGACGACGTCGAGCCCCGGGCCCGCTTCGCGCAGCGCGATCCGGCCGTAATCGAAGGCCGAAGTGCGCCACTTTCCAGGCGCCGCCCCGACCATGCGCGCGCGGGCGAGCGGGCGTTCGGCGAGCGGATCGACCCGCACATCGGAGGGGCTCTGCGCGGCGCGCCAATCGAGCCGCAGACACCAAGCCGCGGCGCCGTCGCGGAGCGCGAGCGTCCAACCGCCGCTGTCGAGCCAGGCCTCGACGCCCGGGCGCTGCGCGTGCGCGAGCACGTGGGGCGGCCACTGCCCGAGGTTGGGCGCGAAGCCGCCGGGGTGCGACTCGACGTCGGCCGCGCGCGGGGCGGGCGGCGGCGTGCACGGCGCCGCAGCGTGCGACGCGAACGAACTTGCCAACACAACCAAGGCACGCACAACCATCGACGCTCCTCCTGGGAACACGGGGCCTGCGGAGCAGTGTAGTGCGAGCCTGCGCGTCCCGCGTGCGTGGCTTCTCCCGCTGCGCATCGGCATGATCTCCGCCCGATGTCGCACCCGCCTCGCCCGATGGGCCCCGAGCGTCCCGCGCACGCTCCACGCACGCCAGCACGTGCGCGCCGCGCCCGAGCGTGATGCGCGTCGGCGTCGACTACTGGCCGGCGGTTACGCACGCACCGGGCGTGGGCCGCTACGTGCGCGAGCTCGTGCGCGCCCTTGCGCAACGCCCCGATCTGCTCGAGCTGCGGCTGCTCGACGTCGGGCCGTTGCCGCGCGCCATCGGCGAGCCCGCGCTGGGCCTCGAAGGCCGTTCGATCCGCCGGCTCAAGCTCAAGGCGCCGCGCAAAGTGCTCACCTGGAGCGCCCGGATCGGACTGGGGGCCGACCGCTGGCTGGGCGGCTGCGACGTGTTCCACGCCGTGTCGCCGAGCGAGCCGCGGTCCAGTCGCGCGCTGCGCACCTGCGCGGTGAGCGAGTGGCCGACGCCGGACAACGAGGCGGAGGCGGCTCGCGCGCTGCGCGCCTGCGCCGCGGTGTTCACGTTCAGTCGCTACGCCGCCGAGCAGTTGTGTGCGCGCCTCGAGCTCGACCCGCAGCGCGTGCACGCGCTCCCCGTTGGTTGTGAGCACTGGCGTCGCACGCTCGAACGCGAGCCGCCGCTCGATCATCCGCCGACCGTGCTGGTCCTCGGACGCATCGACGAACGCCGCAATCCGCTCGCGATCCTGCGCGCCGGTGAACAGCTCGCGAGCGACGGCGTCGAGCTGCGCTTGCGCTACGTGGGACGCCGCGGCGACGCATACGACGCGCTGCGGGCCTACGCCACGCGCAGCCCGATCAGTTCGCGAGTGCAGTTCGACTCCGAGCCGCAGGAGCGCGACCTGCCGAGCCTGGTCGCGCGCGCGACGGTGCTCGTGCACCTGAGCGACGGCGAGTTGACGCCCGTGACTCCGCTCGAGGCGCTCGCCACCGGCTGCGACGTCGTGCTCACGCGCGCGCCGGCGTTCGTCGATGCGCTCGGCCCAGCGGGGCGTTGGATCGACGCGCCGGCGCAAGCCACGCCGCCCGAGCAGTTGGCGCCGGCGCTCGCAGCAGCGCTCGCCGAACGCGGCGACGAGTTCGCGCGCCGCTCGCGTCAAGCCGTGGCCGCGGCGTATTCTTGGCGGCGCCACGCCGAACTCGCCGCGCACATCTGGCGCGAGCTCGTCGCGCAGCGTTGAACCCATGAGCGCCCCTTCGTTCCACATCGCTTTTCCGGTGCTCGACATCGCGAGCACGCGCCGCTTCTACGTCGACCTGCTCGGCTGCGGCGTCGGACGCTCCGCCGAACGTTGGATCGACTTCGATCTGTTCGGCCACCAGCTCTCCGCGCACGTCGTCGACGCCGCAGATGCGCCCGCGGCCACGAACCTCGTCGACGGCGACAACGTGCCGGTGCGGCACTTCGGCCTGATCCTCGAGTGGAACGCCTGGCACGCCCTGCGCGATCGACTGCGGACCGCGGGCGCGACGTTCTTGATCGAGCCCCACGTCCGCTTCCGCGGCGAGGTCGGAGAACAGTCGACGCTGTTCCTGCTCGATCCCAGCGGCAACGCGCTCGAATTCAAGAGCTTCCGAGATCCTTCACGGGTCTTCGCTTCCGCGCCGCCGCCCGCGCGCGCGTGAACGATCTGTTCATTTCGGGCCAACCCGCTCGTCGGGGCACTTGAACGGGTCGCGAACGGGTGCATGTTCCCCGCGCACTTGAACACAAGCGTTCGGCGCGCTGTCTTAGTCTCACAGTTCCGCCCCATCCGAACCTCTGGATCACCCCATGAAACTCCTCCCCACTCTGCTCCTCGCCCTCGCCCTTCCCGCCGCCGCTGCGGTCACCCTCGTTCCCGCCACGACCCTCAGCGCGCCCGCACAGGCCGCCAACTTCACGATCGACGGCGGCCACTCGAGCGTGCTGTTCCGCATCAAGCACTTCGGCGTCAGCAACTTCTACGGCCGCTTCAACAGCGTGAAGGGCGAGATCGCCTGGGACGCCAAGAACGTCGAGAAGAGCTCGATCTCGATCGAGATCGACGCGGCGAGCGTCGACTCCAACAGCAAGGACCGCGACAACCACCTGCGCAATGCGGACTTCCTCAACGCCAAGGAGTTCCCGACCCTGACCTTCAAGTCCAAGTCCGTGAAGAAGAAGGGTGAGCAGTTGGAAGTCACGGGTGACTTCACGATGCACGGCGTCACCAAGTCGATCACGACGCTCGTGGACTTCACCGGCGAAGGCGAGACGGTCTACGGCTACCGCGCGGGCTTCGAGACGAGCTTCGAGATCAAGCGCTCGGACTACGGCGTTTCCGGCCTGCTCGAGGGGCTGAGCGACAACGTGCGCATCACCATCGCGCTCGAGGCGACCAAGAAGTAGCTCGCGTTTCCCAGGCTCTGCGAACTGCGCGGCCGAGTCCGAAGGGGCTCGGCCGCGTTCGTTTGCGGGCCGCGCGCACGGCGCAGGACTCAGAGCGCGTCGAAGCGCAGCTCGAGCGTGTCGTCGGCGCGCACTTCGACGTCGCGGCGCGGCCGCTCGCGGCCTTCGATGCGCGGGTCGAGTTCCACGCGCCACTTGCCCGGCGCGAGCGACTGGAAACGCGCCTGTCCGCGCAGGTCGAGGGTCGCGGAGCGCGTCTCGCGCTCGCCGTTCTGGTTCTTGGGGCCGTCGGTGCGGCGCAGGATCGCGCGAGGCCTGGGGCCGCCGGGCGGCGACGCGAGCAGGTCGACGACGAGCGCGCCGCCCGGCTCGAGGACGATGTCCTCGAGTGTCTTGTCGTCCCCGGCGGCGAAACCGAAGGGTTTGGTGGTGTGCAGTTGGAAGCGCGGGTGGCGCACTTCCAGCGCGAGGCGCTCGCTGGGCAATCCCAGCAATTCGAAGCTGCCGTCGTCGCTCGTCACCGCCGCGGGCGCGCCGTTGAGGAGCGCCTCGAACGGCGGCCTGCGTCGGCCTCCGTCGCCGCCGCGCCAGCGCCCCACCACGATGCGTGCTCCGCCGACCGCGTCGCCGCGCTTGTCGACCACGCGGCCGCGCAGCGCGTTGAGCGGAACGTCGATGTTGAACTCGCGCTCGCCACCGTCGTGGTCGTAGCTGGCCGCGGTGGTGCTGAGGAACTCCGTCGGCGCGACGACGATGCTCCACGCTCCGGCGCCGAGATCGTCGATGCGATAGCGGCCCTGCGCGTCGGTGCGCACACGCAGAGCTTCGGGGCGGCCCACTAGCGGCGTCGAAACCCCGTTGCGCGTCGGCGTGAACGTGAGCAACGTGTTCGCGAGCGCGCGCCGCCCGCTGCTCACGCGCCCGGAGAGCGATCCGCGCGCCAGCGCCCTCAGCACACACTCCGCTCGCGCTCCATCGACGATCTCCACTGGCGCGAACGCGGCGGCGTGCTCCTTCTCGTGGCGTGGCGCACCGGCGCGCGGCTCGTGCAACACCGCCGTGTACGAACCGGCGGTCAGCCCCTCGAACAGCGCGCGGCCCTCCGCGTCCGTCGACTCCCAGCGCACGAAGCGGCGCGACGACTCGCCTTGGTCCGCGTTCTCGTTGCTCACCGGCGTCACGCGCACAGCGCGAGACGCGGCCGGCAGGCCGTCTGCGCCAAGCACCGTGACCGACAGGGATGCGCCGAGCGCGAGCTGCAGCTCGATCACGGGCTGGTCGCCCTCGAAGCACACCCGCGTCGGCGTGGAGGACGCGTAGTCTTCGTGTCGCGCGATCGCAGCGCCGCACGCGCCCGAGCGGCCGTAGATCAGCGTCTCGCCCTTGGCGTCGGTGCGCTCGCTGCGCGCTGTTCCCCGCCCGCCCCCGCGGCCCCAACCCTGGTTGCCGCCGTCGGACGTTGGATCCATCTCGAGCACGACCCGAGCGTTCTCGATGGGCGTCGAAGTCAACGCATCCACGACGCGGAAGGTGAGACGAGGCCGGGGCTGCAGGCGCAGCTCGCCGAGCTCGTGCTCGCGGCCCGGCGTCGGCGTGAACTCGTCGCTGCGCAGCTCCTCGTAGCCGACCCGCGAAACTTGCAGGGTCAGACGGTTGTCGGGCTTGAAGCGTCGATCGCTGGTGAGGCGCGTGCGCCCATCGTCGAGCGTGCTCTTGCGGAACTCGAGCCAGCGCACCTGCCCGGCTGCGTCGCGCGCGCTGAAGCTCACGTTCAACTCATCGAGCGTCGCGCCGCTGACTGCGTCGCGCGCGAGGAACACGACGGAGAGCATCTCCCCGACGACGATCCGCACGCCCCGTTCGCCGGCCAGCGCTTCCTTCCACGCGTCCAGCCCGAACTCGTCTTCGCGCTCGGAACGCTTGCGCATCACCACGCGCAGTCGGTAGGCGCGCTCGGGCTCGAGTCCTTCGATGAAGAAGCCGCCGCCGTCGTCGAGCGCGCCGACGCGGCGCGACGGTCGCGCTTCCCCACGCGGCAGGTTGTCCTCGTTGGCGGCCACCGCCACCACCTCGAGCTCGCTCTTCGGCGGCGCGTGCACGCCCGGCGCGATCGAGACGTGGCCTTGGATCGAAGCCGACTCGGGCAGGCGCAGCACGAGCGAGTTGTCGTGTTCACCGGGCTCGCGCGTCGCGCCGTGCACGGCGAGGTCGACGTGCCGAGGCGAATGCACGAGCAGCGACCAGGGACCGACGGGGCGGCCGCGCAGATCGAAGCTTCCGTCGGCGGCGCTGCGTGCGAGCACCACGCCGCGTTCACCGGCCTCGCGTCCCAGGCTCGGCCGCTCGGGCTCATCGGGCTGGATCAGGTACGCGCCTTCCACCGGCGCGCCGTGGGCGTCGAGCACGACGCCCGAGAGGCGCGCGCCGGCATGCATCGTGAGCGCGCCTTGGTCGTTGTCGGCGCCTTCGACGAGCAACACGCCCTCGAGGTCCAGGGGCGCGAGGTCGGGGCCGCGCAACGCGACGCGCGCGAAGCCTGGCTCGAGTTGCTCGACGCGGAAGCGGCCGTCGGCGTCGCTCGTCGACTCGCGGCGCTGCCGATCTCGCTCGGACCAGGCCGGCGCGTCGAGCGGCGCGCTCGGGCCGCGTTCGGCGAGGGCGCAGAGCACCCGCACGCCAGCCAGCGGCGCGCCGTCGGCATCGAGAACTCGGCCAATCAACTGCGTGCGCACGCGCCGCTCCTCGCGCCGCCGCGCACGAACCTCCGCAGCGAGGAACGCATCGCTCGGAGCCAGCGTGTCGCGTTGCGATTGCGTCGACGGCTCCAACTCCGTCGTCGCCGCGCGGCTCTCGCCGACGGCTGCGACTGCAGTGCTCGCGACTTGCGCCGCGCTCGCGGCGATCGTCGCCGGCGGGCGCGCGACGGCCCACATGAGGCCGCACACGAGCGCCGCCAACACGGCGGCCAACGGAATCAGGATGCGCATAGGGCGACGAAAAAGGGGCGTCGGCCGCTCGCGGCGGTGACGCCCCCAGAGTACTTCGAAAACCCCTGCTTCAGCCGAGCTTGGCGAGCGCGGCCTTGACGGCGCCCATGTCGCGCGCCTCCGGCGTCTTTTCCTGGACCTGGACGAAGGCGACCTTGCCGTTCTTGTCCACGATCACCGTCGCGCGGTGGCTGATGAAGCCGGCCGGGTGCAGCAGGTCGTAGAGCTTGGTCACGTCGAGCTTGGGGTCGGCGAGCAGCTCGTGCTTGATGCCGCGCTCCTTGCGCCAGGCCTTGTGGGACCAAGTCGAATCGCGGCTGATTCCGACCACGACCGCACCGGGAACGTTCAGGGTCTGGTCGGTCGACAGCGAGCAGTTTTCCTTCTCGCAGGTCGGGCTCCAGTCGAGCGGATACCACAGCAACACGACGTTCTTGCCGCGCTGCGCGGACAGCTTCCAGTCCGCTTCGTCTTGGGTCTTGAGCGTGAAATCGGGGGCGGCGGCGCCGACTTGAATGGCCATGGGGACTCCTGTGGGGAAAGGCAACCCGGCGTTGCGGCGTCGCACGCCGCCGCCGGGATCGCGGTCGGAAGAAAGCTCGCTGTGTGCGTCTTTCGGGTCCCGAGTCTAGGCGCGCCCCGCGGCAAGCTCCAGTGCGCGGAAGAGTCCGGTTCGGGACCCAGGATCCGCCGCAGGACCGTGCATCCTTCAGCGCGCTCCGCGCGCAAGTCGCTCGATCTTCGCCGCGAGCACGAAGTCCGCGCGGGCGAGGCCGTCGATCGTGTGCGTCCACAGCGTGACGGTCAGCGAGCCCCAGCGCACGAGCAAGTCGGGGTGGTGGCCCTGCGCGTCCGCGAGCGCGCCGATCGCGTTGGCGAACGCCAAGGCCTGCGCGAAGTCGGAGAATTCAAAGCGTCGCTCGAGCTTGCGCTCCGCGAGCACGCGCCAGCTGTCCCCCAGTTCGTGCGCCAGTTGCGCGAGTTCATGGCCCGCGAGCGGCGCAACGCCGCCGCGGCACGGCTCGCAAATCTCGTCCGCCAAGTTGGTGCTCATGTGCTGTGCCTTTGCGCGCCGCGTTCCATAATCCCCGCGCGATGCTCGACACTCCCAAGATTGCGCTCTCGATCGCTGGCTCCGACCCCTCGGGCGGCGCCGGCGTGCAAGCGGACCTCAAGACCTTTTCGGCGTACAGCGTCTACGGCGCGTGCGTGATCGCTTCGCTGACCGCGCAGAATACGCGCGAAGTCACCGCCATCCACGATCCGCCGCTGGAGTTCCTTGCCGCGCAGATCGACGCGGTCTTCGCGGACCTGGCGGTTGACGCTACCAAGCTGGGGATGCTCTCGAGCGCCGCGGCGATCGACCTCGTCGCCGAGCGATTGAAGGCGCACGCCGCCCGCAACATCGTGCTCGACCCGGTGATGGTCTCCAAGGGTGGCGCACGTCTGCTGCAGCCGCAGGCCGTCGACGTGCTGCGCGAAAAGCTGGCGCCGCTCGCCGAGGTGCTGACGCCGAACCTGCCCGAGGCTGCGGTGCTGCTGAACTGCAGCGAAGGCGAAGTGCTCGCCGACCTCGCCGGCGCCGGACGGCGCTTGCTCGAACTCGGTCCCCGCTGCGTGGTGCTCAAGGGCGGACACGCCGGCGGCGCGCACAGCGATGACCTGGTGTTCGAACCCGGCGGCCTCGTCGCGCGCCTGAGCGCCAAACGCACGCCGTCCAACAACACGCACGGCACCGGTTGCTCGTTTTCCGCGGCGATCGCCGCGGGCCTCGCCAAGGGAAAGGCCCGCGACGAGGCCGTGATGAGCGCCAAGCGCTTCATCTCCGCGGCCATCGAGGGCTCGCGCGATTGGAAAGTGGGCCGCGGCCACGGGCCGGTGCACCATTTCCACAAGTGGTGGAAGTGAGCGCGGCCGTCGCGCGCCTCAGCGTGCACAGCGCCGCGGATCGACGAGCCTGCTGCGCCTGACTGGCTGCGCCTGAAGCGCTCCGCCAACGAATCCGGGCCGCTGCGCTTGTCGCGAGGCGGCCCGGTTGGATGCAGGCGAGCGGCGAGTTGCCGCGTGGTTTCACATCTGCGCGCCGGGCGCAGGGCAAGTCGAAGTCGGCGCGCAGCCAGGTTGTGCGGCGCACGCCGAATCAGGCGCGCAGCAGCTGCCGAAGGCGCTCGCCGTGCGCAGGCCGAACGCGCCGAGGAATGCGTCGTTGTGGCCGGAACGTTCGAAGCTCGCGCCCAGACGAGCTTCGCGGAAGGCGAAGTGGCTGGTCGCCGCGACGAGTCGGCCGTCGAGCGTTTCGAAGGGCTCGTACCACACGTTGTACGGCATCTTGCAGCACTCGCGGTCGGGCATGGCCGAGCCGCACACTTCGAAGAAATCGCCGACCTTGGCGCGGAAGTGTTCGCCGTCGCTGGCGACGTCGAGCGCCACCGTCTCGAC
>Ga0169931_10005549_pt1 | contig 19198 bp, 17 predicted proteins | sample Kivu_15m_20L_FD_129675 | JGI IMG/M metagenome (GOLD analysis project Ga0169931, IMG submission 129675) | Freshwater microbial communities from Lake Kivu, Western Province, Rwanda to study Microbial Dark Matter (Phase II) - Kivu_15m_20L... | ecosystem: Environmental > Aquatic > Freshwater > Lake... | reverse complement strand
CGGCGAGCCGGCGGGCGAGTTCCTCGTTCTCGAAGGCCACGCGCACGGCACGGCGCAGGCCGCGGGCCTGGACCACGGCGAAGGGCATCAGGAACAGGTAGAACAGGATCAGGCCGGCCGCGATGCCGATGCCGGTCTTGTCGCCCGAGGCCATGTGGACGATGGCGGCAGGCGGTACCAGCGATGCGCCGGCCAGGGCGAAGGCCGCCGGCGAGATCGCCGCCAGCGTGGCGTAGACCCCGGCGCAGTAGATCACCAGCAGCGTCGTGTTGAGATAGAGCAGTTCCGGGGTGGGCGACAGCAGCCAGGGCACCAGACCGGCCGGCAGCGTGGACACGACGTTGCCGACGATCAGACGCACCCATTCCCACACCCGGGGTACCGCATCAGCGGGCGGACCGAAGCGGCGGTCTGCGAGCGCGAAGACGAGGTAGGCGGTATTGGCCGCCAGCCACGCCGCCAGCCAGCCCAGAAGGGTCCCGCGGGGTGAGGACCCCCAGTGGAGCCAGACCACCAGCGCCATCGCGCCGTAGTTGGTGGCGATGCCGGCGAAGTCCTGCTCCTGCAGCAGGCGGGCGATGTGGGTGTCGACCCGGCGGTCCAGCGGACCGGGGGCCGGGGAGGGGCCGGGGTCGGTCAGTTGCGCGGCAGGGCTCATGTCCGTGTGCGGCCCATCGGGCCGGGGCTGCAGCCGCCGCCTTCGGTTGACGCGCACACCGGGTGGGTACCGATCACGCCCGAATGCGGGGAACCGGTGCAGCGCGGGCTCGGCAGGAAGCTGTACATGGTGATCTCGCGACAACCCGGACGGGGCCTGATTGTCCCGTCCGCACCGGGGCGAGGCAAGGCTTGCGAACCCCCGGTAGCCCCGTTTCCGGCCTCCGCGGGATCGGATGCCACGCACTGCCATCGACTCGACAGCCGCCGCGAATTCGATGACCATCCCCGTCCTCACGCACGCCACCGGCGCAGGAGACGACAGCATGGCCGACGCACCCCGGAAGACGTCCAGGACCGCCGAGTCCGCGGCGACGCCCAAGGTCAAGTGGGACACCCAGACCCTGAAGAGCAGCTACTGCAATTTTGTGAATGCCACCAGCACGCGCGAGGAGGTGGTGCTCAATTTCGGCGTGAACCAGAACTGGGACCGCATGGCGAGCGAGGTCGAGATCGAACTGGCGCATCGCATCATCCTCAGCCCGTTCGCCGCCAAGCGGCTCACCGATCTGCTGCAGAAGCTGATGGCCGAGTACGAGGGCCGATACGGCGAGATGAAATAGGCGATGGGCGACAGGCGATGGGCGATGGGCGATGGGCGATAGGCGACAGGCGATGGGCGACAGGCGATGGGGGATGGGCGCCGTTCGCCTCGGGCGTGCCCCGCGGGGTATGCCTGCGGTGTTACGGCTGGGGGGTGGTGGTGACGGGCGTGGGGGTCTGTGCCAGACGTTCCCGCAACGCGGTCTTGAGCACCTTGCCGTAGTTGTTCTTGGGCAGTGCATCGACGAAGTGGTAGTGCTTGGGGCGCTTGAAGCGGGCGATGGCGTCCAGGCAGAGCCGGTCCAGGGCGGCCGCGTCCGGCGGCATGCCTGGGCGGGGCACGATGAAGGCCACCACCACCTCGCCCCAGTCGGCGTCGGGCGTGCCCACCACCGAGGCCTCGGCCACCGCGGGGTGGGTGAGCAGCACCTCCTCCACCTCGCGCGGGTAGATATTGGAGCCCCCGCTGATGATCAGGTCCTTGGAACGGTCGAGCAGCGTCAGGAAACCGTCCTCGTCCAGGGCGCCGACGTCGCCGGTGAACAGCCAGCCCGCGCGCAGCGTGCGTGCCGTCGCCTCGGGGTTGCGCCAGTAGCCTCCCATCACCGTCTCGCCGCGGACCAGCACCTCGCCCGGGGTGCCGGCGGGCAGGGGGCGCCCTTCGTCGTCGCCGACCCGCACCTCGACGCAACTGTGCGCGACGCCGACCGAGGCGATGCGCGCGGCGTGCTTCGGGTGCCCGCGGTCGAGCAGGTGCTCGCGGGACAGCGCGGTGATGGTCATGGGGCTCTCGCCCTGGCCATAGATCTGCACGAAGCGCGGCCCCATCACCGCCATGGCGCGCTCGATGTCCGCGGCGTACATCGGCCCGCCGCCGTAGACGATGGTCTTGATGCCCGAGGGGTCGGCGCCGGTGGCGGCGGTGTGGTCCACGAGACGCTTGACCATGGTGGGCGCGGCGAACATCGACACGTTCCGGTGCAGCGCCGACAGCGCCAGGATCTCCGCCGGGTCGAAGCCGCGACTCTCCGGCACCACGTGGCGCGCCCCCACCAGGACGTGGGGGAAGGCGTACATACCGGCGCCGTGCGACATCGGTGCGGCGTAGAGGATGGCGTCCTCGCGTGTCGCCGTGTCGACGTCGGAGAAGTAGGCCAGGGTCATCGCCAGCAGGTTGCGGTGGGTCTGCATCACGCCCTTGGGCTGGCCGGTGGTGCCCGAGGTGTAGAACAGCCAGGCGAGGTCGTCGGGCGCGCGGTGCGCGGCCAGGCCTGTCCCGCCCGACAGCATGCGCGCGTAGTCCTCCCCCTCGACGTCCACCACCAGCGACAGATCGTCCAGCCCCGACAACTGCGGTGACAGCGCGTCACCCACGTCGCGCGACAGGAACAGCGCCCGCGCCCCGCTGTTGTCGAGGATGTAGCGCACCTCGCGCGGGTGCAGCTTGCAGTTGACCGGCACCACCGCGAGCCCGGCGCTCCAGGCGCCGAACAACACCTCCAGAAAGGCCGGGCAGTTGGTCATGAACAGCGCCAGCCGGTCGCCCGGCACGAGGCCCTGGCGAACGAGATGCCCCGCGATGGCGGCGGAACGCCGCGCCAGTTCGCCGTAGGTGGCGTGGGGCCGGGTGCCGAGGAACACCGCATCGGATGTCGGGCGCAGGCGGGCGGTGCGCAACAGGAGCTGGACGAGGTTCATGGCTGCGGTCCGGGGCAGAGACGAACGAGTGTAGCCTCGCGCAACGGATTGCGGCGCCTGTCGCGGGCTGACGCATGAGGTTTCGGGTACCGTACGATATGGAAGCCACGGGGAACAGGCATCATCCGCCCCGACGAGCCACCGCCGTCTGACGGAGTGCGGCGGCCTCCACCCTTCGGAGTTCCCATGAAGGAAGTGCCCGCGCTCAATCAGCTCGAATCGCGTGTCTGGACCGAGCTGGTCCGGGCCGTGGTCGATCGCCACCACGAATGGCGCACGCCGGTGCTGGCGAGCGTCGATGCCGAGGGCGCGCCGCAGGCGCGGACGGTGGTGCTGCGCCGGGCGGACGCCTCGACGCGGGTGCTGGAGGTGTTCACCGACCGGCGCACGCCCAAGGTGGCGCAGTTGCGCGCCGAGGCACAGGCGATGCTCGTGTTCTGGAGCAACCGCCTGCACTGGCAGTTGCGGGTGCAGGCGCGGGCGGCGGTGCTGGTCGACGGGCCGGCCGTTGCCCAGGCCTGGGCGCGGCTCTCCCAGGGCGCCGCGGCGGCCGACTACCTCGCGCCGCGTGCACCCGGCACCCCGCTGTCTGTGGAGCCCGGCAAGGCCGGTGACGGCCACCATCTCGCCGTGCTGCGCTTCGAGGTGGTGAGCCTGGACTGGCTGGCGCTGCGGCGCGAGGGCCACCGGCGCGCGCGCATCGATGCTGCGGGCGCCGTATGGGTCGAGCCCTGAGGCGCGGCCACAGACGCATCGATCGATTAGTGATTCGATCATTGAGTCGGCCGCCGAGGTCGCGGACAATACTGAGCCGTCGCGCGCCAGTCGTTCCTGTCGCACGCAGGATCGCCCGCGCGCCGCGGGTGGGCGCGAGCCTGCCTTCGTGGCTGACGCTCGCGTGCCTTGGCACAGCCGTGCCGCCGGGTTCCTCGGCTGCCGCCCGCCACCGTGTGCGCCCCTGCTCGAAAGGACACCCATCCCGTGAACGCCATCAATGACGTGGCCGCTGCGGCCCGCAGCGACGCAAACACCCCGCCACAGCAGCTTGCCGACTTGCTCGCCGAGGACGCCGCCCTGCGGGCTTTTGTTGGCGTCCTGGTCGCCGACGCCGTCTCCATGCCGGTTCACTGGTACTACGACCAGGCGGCTCTCGACCGCGACTATCCCGAGCTGGCTGACCATTCAGCCACGCGGCCCGAGAACGCCCCTTACCTCGCGCCGCGTCACCCGCACTCCGGCAGCATTCTCTGGCGGTCGCACTGGACGCCGCCAAGCCCGAAGTACGACATCCTCGGCGATCAGGCCCGCCATTGGGGCCAACGCGACGTGCACTACCACCAGTTTCTCGACGCCGGCGACAACACGCTCAACGCACGGCTGGCCGTCGAGCTGTTCTCTTTGCTGCGGCAAGATGGTGACTACGACCCCGCGCGCTGGCTCGACCGCTACATCGAACTCATGCTCGCGCCGGGCTGGAACCGCGACACCTATGTGGAGGAGTATCACCGGCACTTCTTCACCAACCTCGGCGCCGGCCGCAAGCCGATCGACTGCGGCGTGCGCGACGTGCACATCGGCGGGCTCATGGCCGTGCCCGCCATCGTCGCGGCACTCGGTCCCCGACATGGCGACCTGCGGCGCATCGTGCGGCTTCACGTGTCGCTGACGCACAAGGACGACGGGGTGCTGGCGGCCGCCGACACGCTTGTGCGACTGCTCGTGCGGCTCGCGGGCGAGGAGCACCCGCACAGGGAGCCCCGCGGCCCGGCCGATGCGGTCGACGATCTGCGCGCGGCCCTGCTCGACGAGGCGTCGGACTGGATCTCGGCCGCGAAGGTGCGCAAATGGGAGCGGGCGTGTGCGGCTGCCGGCGGGTCCTGTCCTGATCGCGCGGTCATCGGCGGCATGCTCAGCCCGGCGTGCTACATCCCCGACGCCTTCCCGGCGGCGCTTTTTCTCGCCTGGCGATACGCGGGCGATGTGACTGCAGGCGTGGTGGTGAACGCGCGGTGTGGCGGAGACAACTGCCACCGCGGCGCGATCGTGGGCGCGTTGCTCGCAGCCGTGTCGCCCATCCCCGGCCGGCTGCTGGAGGGGCTGCGCATCGGCGATAAGATTGCGCCGGGGCAGGTCGGCCACGCAACGCGGCAGGCCACACCGTGACGAGGCTTTTCGGCTGCGACGTCCGACACGGAACCGCCAGCAGTCAGCCGGGTGTCGAATCGCTGGACCAAATCAAATCTGCGGGATGCTGAGTATGTCGATCAATCCGGTTGCCAAAACCCCTCCTTTGCCATCGCCCCGCCTCACGGGGGCGGTGTTCGCCGAGCTCTCGCAGCCGCTGGCCCCCACCCGCACCGTGCTGCTCACCGGGTCCGCCGACGCGGCCGACCCGGTGGTGGCGAAACGCGAGGAGATCCGGCGGGCGTTCCACGCCACCTGCGAGATCTACGACCGGCTCTTCTCGCTCATCCGGCACGACGACGCCTTCTATGTGCGGCACGAGCCGCTGCGTCATCCCCTGATCTTCTACTTCGCCCACCCCGCGGTGTTCTACATCAACAAGCTGACGGCGGGCCGCTTCATTTCCGAACGGATCGATGCCCGCCTCGAGGCGATGATGGCCGTCGGCGTCGACGAGATGTCCTGGGACGACCTCAATGCGGCGCACTACGACTGGCCAGGCGTGCAGACCGTGCGCGAGTACCGGGCCGCGATGCGGACGCTCGTCGATGACTTCATTCTCACGATGCCGCTGGCGCGCCCCATCACCTGGGACTCTCCGGCGTGGCTGATCCTCATGGGTATCGAGCATGAGCGCATCCATTTCGAGACCTCCAGCGTGATCATGCGGATGATGCCGCTGGAGGATCTGCGGCACGGTGACGAACTCACCGCCGCGGAGCGTCGGCTCTGGGCATCCTGCCCGACGTACGGCACACCGCCGGCCAACGAGTGGCTCCCGATGCCGGCCCGGACGGTGCGGCTGGGCAAGAGGCCGGACGACCACACCTACGGCTGGGACAACGAATACGGTGTCGAGGAGGTGGCGCTGCCGGCATTTCGCGCGGGCCGGCGGCTTGTCTCGAACGCGGAGTTCGTCGACTTCATCGAGGCCGGTGGCTATCGCGACGAGGCGTTGTGGACCGAGGAGGGCCTTGGCTGGCTGCGCTACACCCGCGCCGAGCACCCGCGGTTCTGGCGACGCGAGGGCGGCGGCTACCGGCAGCGCAATCTGCTCGAGGAGATCCCGCTGCCGCTCGACTGGCCGGTGGAGGTCAACTGCCTCGAGGCGCAGGCCTACTGCGCGTGGCTGGCCGCCAGGACGGGCGAGAACGTCCTGCTCCCCACCGAGGCGCACTGGCAGGCGCTGCGGGCGCTGGTGCCCGGCGACCAGCCGACGTGGGGCGGGCGCGACGGCGCCGGTCGCGCCCCTGGCAACGTCAACCTCGAGTACTTCGCCTCGAGCTGCCCCGTCACGATGTTTCCGCAGGGTTCGACCACTGGCGCGCACGAGCATCCGGATGCCTCCGGCGCTGGCGCGTCGGCGCAGGCCTCCGGCTTCACCGACATCGTCGGCAACGTGTGGCAGTGGACCCGCACACCGATCATGCCCTTCAAGGGCTTCGAGATTCACCCGCTCTACGACGACTTCTCGGTGCCCACCTTCGACGGTCGTCACAATCTGATCAAGGGCGGCTCGTGGATCTCGACGGGCAACGAAGCCCTCGCCAGCGCCCGCTACGCCTTCCGGCGGCACTTCTTCCAGCACGCCGGCTTCCGCACGGTGATCGAGGAGCCGGGCAACGAGGCCGTGACTGCGGGCTCACGGCTCTACGAGACCGACCAGCTCGTCACGCAATACCTCGAGTTTCATTACGGCCCCGAGGCGCTCGGCGTGCTCAACTTCCCGCGGGCCTGTGTCGAGGCGACCATGGGCTGGGTCCCGGCCGATCGCCGCGGCCGCTGTCTCGACATCGGCTGCTCGGTGGGCCGCTCGGCGTTCGAGTTCGCGCGGCACTTCTCCCGCGTCGACGCCATCGACTTCTCGGCGCGGTTCATCCAGTCGGGTGTGCGGCTCCAGGAGCGAGGCGAACTGCACTACGAGATTCCCACGGAGGGCGAGCTCACGCTGCCGCGCGCCGTCTCGCTGGAGCGCCTTGGCCTCGCCGACACCGGCTCGCGCGCGCTCTTCATGCAGGGGGACGCCTGCAACCTGAAGCCGCTGTATACCGGCTACGATCTTGTGTTTGCCGGCAACCTCATCGACAGGCTCTACGACCCCGCGCTGTTTCTGAGCGACATGGCCCGCCGCGTCGATCCGGGCGGGTTGCTTGTCATCACGTCGCCCTATACGTGGCTCGAGGAATACACACCCAAGGCCAAGTGGCTCGGTGGTCGACGCGAGGCGGGCGAACCGCTGACCACCTTCGACGGCCTCATGCAGGCGCTGGCCGGGTCGTTCGAGCTCCTGCACCGTCAGGATGTGCCTTTCGTGATCCGCGAGACTGCCCGCAAGCACCAGCATTCGGTGGCCGAGATGACGGTATGGCGGCGCGGGCCGGGAGGCTGCTAGCCCCGACATTTCACCAGTTCGGCCCCGACACCGGGCGGCGGGAACCCTCGCGTCCTCCGCCCGCGTGACGCCCGCCGGCCAAGACAGCGGCGACCAACCTCGGCTATCCTGCGCGGCTCCGAATGCTCCAGAGGTGCCCGGCGCCCGGGCCCGGCCACTTCGTTTCCGCGCAGTCTTCATGTCACGCCTCGGCTTCACCATCGACCGGCAAGCGAGCGCCTCCAAGGCGCGCGCGGCGCGGTTCCAGACCCTGCACGGCGAAGTGCTCACGCCGATCTTCATGCCGGTCGGCACGCAGGCGACGGTCAAGAGCATGACGGTCGACGGGCTCCACGCCGTCGGCTCTCGCGTGCTGCTGGCCAATACCTATCATCTTCTGCTCAGGCCGGGGCCGGACGTGTTCCGCGCGTTTGGCGGCATTCATCGCTTCATGAATTGGTCGGGCCCCGTGCTCACCGACTCGGGCGGATTTCAGATCTTTTCCCTGCCCAACGCCCGGGTGATGGCCGAGGAGGGCGCCCGTTTCCGCAGCTACGTCGATGGTGATGCGCACCTGCTCTCGCCCGAGACGAGCATCGCCATGCAGAAGGCCATCGGGTCCGACATCATGATGGCGCTGGACCAGTGCATTCCCTCGACCGCGGGGTTCGAGGAGGCCAGGGCCGCGATGGAACTCACACACCGCTGGGCCGTGCGGTCGCTGGCGGCGCGGGGCGATTCGCCGCAGGCGCTGTTCGGCATCGTGCAGGGGGCCTGCCATCGGGAACTGCGCGAGCGCAGCGCCACCTTCCTGTCGGAGTTGCCGTTCGACGGCCTGGCCATCGGCGGACTCGCGGTCGGTGAAACGCACGCCGAGCGCTACGAGTTCACCGGGCTCACGACCGACTACCTGCCTGCGCACCTGCCGCGCTACCTGATGGGCGTCGGTACGCCGATCGACATCCTGGAAGCGGTGCACCGCGGCGTGGACATGTTCGACTGCATCATCCCCTCGCAGCTTGCCAAGCGCGGCACCGCCTTCACGTCGCACGGACGCATCCATTGCCGCCGCTCGGTCTACCGCCTTTCCGAGGCGCCGCTCGATGCCGACTGCGAGTGCCAGACCTGTCGCGAATACTCCCGCGCCTACCTGTGCCATCTGGTGCGCGCCGGGGAAGCCCTCGGGGCCCAACTGCTGTCGGTCCACAACCTGACGTTCTATCACCGCCTGATGCGCGAAATGCGCGAGGCGATCCTGCGCGACGAGTTCGCGGCCTTCTACGAGCAGAAACGCCACGAGCTCGCGCGTCCCGACGACGACAACCCGTGCGTGCATCCGCGGCGCAACAAACCTGCGGCGCCGCCGCGCCGCGGCGACTACGAAATCATCGTCGGGCCCAGCGGGGCCAACTGCGTGCGCCAGATCAGCTCCGGCGAGGTGATGCACTCGGTGAACGAGCCACGCGCGGAGGCCCATGCGCTGTACGTCGCGCAGTCGCGGCTCGCGGAGCGGCTGCAGCGCGCAGAGGATGGCCGGTCTTCCAGGACCGACGCGCTCGTGATCTGGGACGTGGGGCTCGGCGCAGCCACCAATGCGATGGCGGCGATTGCCTGCTTCGAGCAGGTCTTCGCACGGCAGGGCGCGGCAGCCCTGCGACCGGTGCGGCTCATCAGCTTCGAACGGGATCTCGATCCCCTGTTGCTGGTGACCAAGAAATCGTCTCACTTCCCGCACGTGCAGCATGCCGCGCCCGGCGCGCTCGCGAGGCAGGGCAGCTGGGCGCATGCCTCGGGCGTGCTCACGTGGGAGCTGGTGGCGGGTGATTTCCTCGAGACCTTCCCGTCCGCGCCATCACCGGATCTGGTGTTCTACGACCCCTTCTCCGCGAAGACGGATACGCCGCTGTGGAGCGCCGACGTGTTCGCCCGTCTCGTCTCCCATGGCGGAGACAGGCCGATGGAACTCTTCACATACTCGGCCTCGACGGCTGTGCGAGCCGCGCTCCTGTCGGCGGGTTTTTGGGTGGCCGAAGGGGTGGGCACCGGCCCCAAGGCGAGCACCACCATCGCTTTCACCTGCGTTCCGGGAGCGTCTTGCGATCGCGGCGCGGCGTCCCGCGAGGCGGCGTGGCTTGGGCCGGCGTGGCTGGCGCGCTGGCGTCGCAGCGACTCGCGATATCCGCCCGGCCTGAACGACGCGCAGAAAGCGGCGTTCTCGGCGAAGATCGAGTCGCATCCGCAGTTCGGCGGCGGGGCGGGATGATGTGTATCGACCCGGTCCTCGTTCGGAGTGCCTGCGGATCCTGATCCGCGTCGGCGGCCTTGAGGGGATACCCGGCTCGGGTTCGAACCTGCTGCGCACCGGCGCAAAGGGGACACCGGTGCGAGGTGCGGCGGGACTCTGTACAAGCCTTCGGGCTCGACGTTCCCGGCAGCGCCGCCCCGCGCCGGTCGTGAGCGATGCGCCCAGCGCCGCGGCGGCGGCAGGGGGCAAAACTCAAGACCTGACCCCGAGCCCTTGCGGCGGCGGCAGGGGGCAAAACTCAAGACCTGACCCCGAGCCCGTGACCCCGAGCCCTTGTAGCCGGATCACGTGGCCCTCAACACGAGAGAGGAGGCGCGCAAACCGGCTCGGGAATTCGAGGCTACGCACGACAATCATGTCGGCAGACACCGGGTGCGTGCAGACCACAGGCGCAGGACCGCGGTAATATAACCTCCGTTATAACTTCACTGGAGACGGCCATGACCGTGCTCAAGCTCACCCAGATCGGCAATTCGGTCGGCGTCATCCTGCCCAAGGAAGTGCTGGCGCGGCTGAAGTTGGAGAAGGGGGATACAGTGTTTGCCACGGACGCGCCGGGCGGCGTCCAGCTCACGCCTTACAATCCGGAGCTGGAGGAACAGCTGAAGCTGGGCCGCGCCTTCATGCGCGAGTACCGGGACACCTTCCACCAACTTGCGAAGTAGCGCGCCATGATCTGGCGTTTCGTCGACCGCAGCGCATTGCTGCTGCTGCACGGCGAGAGCCTGGCCGAGCACGGCGGCGCTCCTGGCCTGCGCGACGAGGACCTTCTGGACTCTGCCCTGTCGCGGCCGCATCAACTCTTGAACTACGCAGATGCTGATGCACCGCCTGACGCGGCCGCGCTGGCCACGGCCTATGCGTCTGGCTTGGTGCGCAATCACCCCTTCGTCGACGGCAACAAGCGGGCGGCATTTCTGTCGGCGGGTATGTTTCTGGCGCTCAACGGCTGGCGCTTGACGGCCACGCAGGCAGAGGCGACGGTCGCCGTTCTCGACCTCGCTTCTGGCGACATGCTGGAAACCGAGTTCGCGCAGTGGCTGCGCCAGCACATCGCGCGTCGATGAATCACCCCTTCATCCCCGCTTCAAGTCAGCCTCTCTGCGCTCCATGACCATCGACTGGCTTTCCTTCGGCGCGACGGCCGCCATGGGCGGCGCCAAGGGGGCAAAACTCAAGACCTGACCCCGAGCCCTCTTGCAGCGCCGCGGCGGCGGCAGGGGGCAAAACTCAAGACCTGACCCCGAGCCCTTGTGACCCCGAGCCCTTGCACGGCGGCGGCAGGGGGCAAAACTCAAGACCTGACCCCGAGCCCTTGTGTGACCCAAGACCTGACCCCGAGCCCTGACCCCGAGCCCTTGTGTGACCCCGAGCCCTTGTGACCCCGAGCCCTTGACCCCGAGCCCTGAGCCCGTGCTCCTCGCCGGCAGCCTGTAGCCTGATGAAACTTCCGGGCTAGCGCGTCACCCAGCCGCCGCACATCGGGAACACCTGACCCACGAAGGCGCGGGCGGCGTCGCTGCAGAGGAAGGCCGCCAGCATGGCGTCCTCCTCGGCACTGACCAGACGGCCCAGGGGCACCTCGCGCCGCAGACGTTCCTGGAAACGCGGGTTGGCCTGCACCTCGGGCGGGAAGTAGGTGGGGTTGTCGACGAAGTTCTGGGCGATGGCGTTGACCTGCACGTCGTGCGGCGCCATCTCGACGCCGAGGGCCTGGACGTAGGCCAGCTGGGCGCCGCGGGCGGCGCTGTAGCTGGACGCGCGCTTCATGCCGCGCAGGGCCGAGGCGCTGCCCATCACCAGGATGCGGCCCGAACGGCGCGCGATCATCTGCGGCAGCACCGCGCGGCACAGCCGGGGCAGGGGGTCGACCATGTGCCGGAACAGCTGCTGCCACTCGGCATCCTCCACCTCGAGTGCCGGGGTGCTGGGCGCGGGCAACGCGAGGTTGGCCACGAGGGCATCGACGCGGCCGGCCTCCGCCACCACGCGCGCCGGCCGGGCGGGGTCGTCGAGGGGGCCATCGTCGCCGATGACGTCGGCGCCGAGGCGGGCGAAGACCCGGCACAGTTCCGGGCCCATGAAGGTGCCGGCCTGGGTGACGAGGATGCGTTGTCCGGTCAGGTCGCACAGCGGCATGATGGTCTCCGTGTTGCCGTGGATGGGCGTGCGTCTGCCTGCGGGTCAGGCCGCCTCGGTGGCTTCCAGCACCACGGGCTGGCCCTGGGTCTTCCGGCGTCGCACCAGCAGCAGCAGCGGAATGCCGGCCAGCGCGGCGACCGACAGCACGCGGAAGTCGCCGATGTAGGCGATCAGCGCCGCCTGCAGGTCGATCTGGCGCTCCAGCATCGCCAGCGGGCGGCCGGGTTCCAGACCGGCCAGCGCGTTTTCGGTGTGCTGCAGGGCCTCGCGGTACGGCGTGACATGCTCGGTCAGCAGGGCGCGCTGCGTCCCGGCCTGGCGCACGAACAGGGCCAGCGCGGTGGACACCCCGAGGCTGGCGCCGATGCTGCGGATCAGGTTGTAGACCGCGGCCGCCTCGGTGCGGTGCGCCACCGGCACATCCGGGAAGGCGATCACCTGGATGGGCACGAGGATGATGCCGCAGCCCACCCCCTGCATGAAATTGGTCCAGGTCAGCGGCCAGACACCGACGTCCGCGTTCCAGGTCGACATCTCCGCCGCCGGCAGGGCGATCATGACCAGACCGATGGCGATGAGGATGCGGGGGTCGATGCGGCCGGTGATGCGGCCGCCCACCACCATCGCCAGCAGCATGCCGATGCCGCGCGGCGCCTGCAGCAGGCCGACCGTGTCGATCGGGTAGCCGCGGATATCCGCCAGGAAGGGGGGCATGAGCACGATGGGCGGCACGGTGAACAGCCCGTACATGAAGACGAAGCCGAGCCCGAGCACGAAGTTGCGCTCGGTGAACAGGCCGGGATGCAGGAAGGGCTGGCGGGTGGTCAGGCTGTGGGCCACGAACAGGTACATCCCCAGCGCTGCGAGGCAGGCCTCGATCACGATCTCCCGAGACTCGAACCAGTCCAGGCTGCCGCCGCGGTCCAGCATCAGCTGCAGCGAGCCGATCGCCAGCCCGAGCGTGAGGAAGCCGAACCAGTCGAGGCGATGGCGCGGGTTGCGCGCGGTCTCCGGCACGAACATCAGCACCCCGGCGAGGGCCAGCAGCCCGAAGGGGATGTTGATGTAGAAGATGTAGCGCCAGTCAAGGTGCTCGGTGAGAAAGCCCCCCAGGGTCGGCCCCAGGAATGAGCCGGACACCGAGCCCGCGCCCCACAGCGCCATGGCCTTGCCGTGCTCCTCCGGCGGGTAGGTGTCGAGGATGATGGCGTGCGACAGCGGGATGATGAAGGCCCCGCCGATGCCCTGTATCACGCGGGCACCGACTTCCACCGCCAGGGAGTCGGCGGCACCGCAGACCACCGAGGCGGCGGTGAACGCCGACAGCGCCCAGCCGAAGATGCGGGTGCGGCCGAATCGCGTGCTGAGCCAGCCGGCGGTGGGGATGGCGATGGCCGAGGCCACGATGTAGGAGGTGATGACCCAGGCGATCTGGTCCTGGTTGGCCGAGAAGGCACCCTGCATGTGCGGCAGGGCCACGGCGGCAATGGTCCAGTCGATGGAGTAGAGCAGCGAGGCCACCATCACCGACAAGGTCACCAGCACCGGGTGGCGAGCCACCGGCGGCAGGGCCTGGGCCGAGGACGTACTCACCGGGTTTCAGTCGCCGGCGTGGGCTTCGGCCGGGTGCAGGAAGCGCGGCAGCACGCCGCGGTCGAACAGCCAGCGCACGGTGCGCGGCAGGCCGTTGGCGCGTCCGGTGTCGATCTGCACCGTGGCCGTCATGCCGGCCCGCAGCGGCGGGGCGCCGGGGGCCGGCTCGACCTCGAGGCGCACCGGGATACGCTGCACCACCTTGACCCAGTTTCCGGTGGCGTTCTGCGGCGGGAGGATGGCGAACTCTGCCCCGGTGGCCGGTGCGATGGAGGCCACCACCGCCTTCCACTGCTGGTCGGGATAGGCGTCGACGGTGATCGTGGCCGGCTGGCCGACGCGCATGTGGGTGAGCTGGGTTTCCTTGTAGTTCGCCTCGACCCACACGGTCTGGCTGCTGATCAGGCTGAACACCGGGACGCCGCGCGCGACGTGTTCGCCGACCTGCAGCTTCATGTTGCTCACCACACCCGCGGAGGGGGCGCGTACCACGGTGCGCGCGAGGTCTGCCTGGGCGGCGTCCAGCGAGGCCTTGGCCTCGAGGTGGCGCGGGAAGCGCTCCACCGGCAGGTTGGGGTCGCCGGCGAGGCTGGCCACCACGCGGCTGGTGCGCTCCTGCACGCTCACGAGGCGCCGTCGCGCCAGCTCGAGGTTGTGGCGCGCCTCGTCGTGCGCGTCGGCCCGGCTCATGCCCGCCTCGCGCAGCTTCTCCTGACGCTGGAACTGCCGCGTCAGGAAGGCGATGCTCTCCTCGGTCTCCTCGGCTTCGCGCAGAGTGGCGCGGTACTCGGCGCGCAGCGACTGCACGTCGGTGCGCACCACCTCCATCTGGGCGCGCGCCCGGGCAATGGCGATCTCGAAGGGCTGGGGGTCGAGGCGCAGCAGCACGGTGCCCGCGGCCACGGACTCGTTGTCCCTGACCGGCACCTCCACCACCCGGCCGGACACCTCGGCGCTGACGGCCACGATGTCGCTCTTGACGTAGGCGTTCTCGGTCTCGGCGATGCGCCCGCTGCGGGCATAGACCCCGAGGCCGACGAAGGCCGCCACCGCCGGCACGACCAGCAGGAGCAGCAGCCGCAGGACGAACCGGCGACCCGGGAGACGCAGCCGCAGCTTCATGCCGCCTGCTTCGCCGACGCCCGGCGCGCCGGGCGCGAGGCGCCCGCCGCCTCCATGCGCGAGAGGTTGGCCTTGATGGCCAGCAGCGTGTCGACGAAGACCTCGCGACGCTCGGCGTCCAGCCCGGCGAGGGCGTCGCGCCTGAGCTGGGCGGCGGCGGCGCGCATCGCCTTCAGGGCCGGCTCGACCTCCTCGGTGAGGTGGACGCGCTTGACGCGGCGGTCGAGCGCGTCGGGCTCGCGCCGCACCCAGCCTTTCTGCTCCAGACGGTCGAGCAGCCGCCCGAGCGTGGGCTTCTCGATCTCGAGCAGGTCGGCGAGTTCGGACTGGGTGAGGCCGCCGTTGCGGAACAGGTGGTTCAGCACCCACCACTGCGACCGGGTGAGGCCGAGCGCCCGCATGCGGCGATCGAAGGTGGTGCGCATCAGGCGCGCGACATCGTTGAGGATGAAGCCGAAGTTGCGCGACAGGTCTTCCTGGAACATGAGCCGGATAATAGTTGCCTAGCTTATCAAGGGCAAGGCGGCAGCCGGCAAAAAACGGAAAACGGGCGGGCTCAGTGCGCGCCGGTGTCCAGACGCCGGCGGATCTCGTCCCGGGTCTCGCGCGCCGTCGCCTGGTGGGGGCCGGCGAGCGTCACGGCGGCGTCGGCCAGGGCGAGTGCTTCCTCGAGGCGGCCGGCTTCCGCCACCAGGTGGGCGAGGTTGTTGAGCAGGGCGTCCGACCGGGGGTGGTATGGCAGCGCCTGTCGCAGGGCCATCTCGGCGCCGCCGCTGTCGCCCAGGGCGTGGGCGACGTTGGCGAGGCCCACGGCCAGCGTGAGATCGCCCGCCCAGGGGGTGAGCCCGGCCTCGTAGGCGGCGCGTGCCTCGGCCAACCGGCCCACGCGCTCCAGGGCCACGGCCGATTCCGTGTAGGGCTCGCGCGCGACGCCGGCCGGCAACTGCCCGGGGCGGAAGGCGATCATGGCCCAGTGGCCGGAGCGGGCCCAGGTGTGTTCGAAGGTGCGCAGCGACAACACCTGGCGGGACTCGCGGCCGGAACGCAGGAGGATGGTCCCGCGCGGGCGGTCGAAGCCGATGACCACGGCGTAGTGCCACATCGGCACCCACTGCAGGGACAGGTTCTGCAGCACCACCACCGGCACGCCGGCGGCGACCTGCTCCAGCAGCGTCTCAAGGTCGGGCGTGGTGCGCACCGCCATGGCGCCCGCCCGGCGCGCGCCACCCAGCATGTCCAGCGGCAGACTGCCCTCTCGCGCGGGAAGGTAGACGGTGGGGGCGAGGTCGTCGGGCGTGGCGGCGATGCCGGCGGCGCCGAGTACCGAGGCCAGGGCGGCCGGGCCGCAGTGGTTGACTTCCTGGGGGTGGAACGGGGTGGCCGACAGCTCGATGCGCTGGGGCAGGGTGGCGCTGCGCGCCGGATCCAGCCGGGGGCTGGCGCAGCCCGCCACCAGGAGCAGCGCGAGCCCCAGGGACGCGCCCTTGCGGGCGGCGCCTCCCGGGACGGGTGAGCGCAGGGGCTTCAGTTCTTGGCCGGCTTGGTGAAGGAGAACACCTTGGTGTAGCCGAGGATGTCGGTCACCAGCAGCACCAGGAACACCAGCACGGCCGCGGTGATGATGGTGCCGAAGGCGTCGCCACCGGCGGGCAGCGTGTCGAGCCGCTGGGACAGGGACTGCACCTCGTCGTCGCTCATCGCGTCCACCCGGGCCGCGGCCTCGGCCGGCGCCACGCCGAGGCGCTGCATCTGGGACGCCACGTCCTCACGGGTCAGGAACGAGCGCACTCGGGCGCGTGCATCGTCTGCCGTCGTGGTGGCGGACTGCACGGCGGGTGTGCCGATCATGGCGGCCTGGACCGCACCGACGAAGCCGAAATGGGCGGTGCTGAGGATCAGGACGGCGGCGATGGTCTTGCGCAGGGATTGCCACATGGCTCGGACTCCTTGGGTTTGAATGACGTCGTGCTGCCGAGGCTACCGCATCGTGCGTGTGAACGGAAAGATGCGGGTGATGCCGAGGACATCGGTCATGACGAGGGCCGCGAGGATGAACACGGCGACGCCGAACACGCCGCGGCCGGCCGGCATCGCCTCGAGTCTGGCGCAGGCTCCGGCGTCGCTTGCGGCCCAGGCACCGAGGCGGGCCGAGGCCTCGTCGGGCGTGAGCCCCATGCCGACCAGGGCGTCGCGCAGATCTGCGTGCCGGGTGGCGTCGTCCAGGGCGGGGCAGGCGTGGGTCGGCACGGTGTCGGCAGTGGGTACCATCGCCGCCTGAGCACTGCCCGCCACGCTCAGGTGCAGCAGGCTTGCGACCAGCAGCGCCGCGAGGCGGCGATCGGACGTTCGGATCATGGCGGGCCCTCCGTGGGTGGGTGGTGTCGGTTCAAGGGTAACCCGGCGGCGGGCCGGCGTGTCCTACCGGGGAGTCACGCGTCGAAGGTCACCTGGGCGCTGCCGAGCACGCCGAAGTCCGCCACCACGACCTGACCGCTGCGTACCGGCACCGGGACCAGGCAGGTGCCGGTGGTGATGATCTCGCCCGCGGACAGCGGCGTGCCGAAGCGGGACAGCCGGTTGGCGAGCCAGGTCAGCGCGACGCGCGGGTCGCCCAGCACGTTGCGGCCGGCGCCGGTGCCGACCTGCACGCCGTCGATGCGCACCGCGACCTCGTGCGCCACCAGATCCATGGCGCGCCAGTCGGCCGTGGTCGCCTCTCCCGGCGAAAACCAGCTGGCGCAGGCGTTGTCGGCCAGCAGCTGCGGTCCGCCGGCGTGGACGAAGTCGGTGAAGCGCGAATCCGGCACCTCGATGGCCGGGTGCAGCGAGGCCACGGCGTCCAGCACCTCGTCCACCGTGTACTCCGCGGCGCGCGGCGCCAGCGTGCGGCCCATGCGGAAGGCGAACTCCGCCTCCATCACGCCCATGGCGTTGCCGGTGAGCGGGATGCGCGCCGGGCTGGCCCGCAGGCGGGAGGCGAGCAGGGTGCCCGCCAGCGGTCCGCCGACGCCGATGTGCTGCTGCCCGGCCGTGCTGGTGGCGGCGATCTTCCAGCCGGCGCGCGAGGCGCCGGACAGGGTCGTGATCGCCTGCTGGATGGCGAAGCCCTCGTCCTCGGTGACCGGGCGTACCGCCTCCGGCAGTGCGTCGATGCAACGTCCAGCCTGCCAGGCGGACCAGAGCGTCCGGGCGGCTTCCAGGGTGGCGGCGGATTCCATCGATGTCTCCTCAGTCAGGTGCGGTTGGGTCGGGTGTCGCGCCGGGGGGCCGTCTTCGGGTCCGGCGCGTCAAGTCAGCGGGCGGCTCAGGGTGCCGCACCGGGCGCCTGCCGCGGTGGCCGCACCACGTTCTGCAGCGGCCGGCCGGCGGCCAGACGTTCCAGGTTCTCGATCACCACGGCGCAGCGGCGCCCGGCGAGCGACTCGGTCCAGGCCGAGGCGTGCGCCGTCATGACGACGTTGTCGAGCGTGTGGAAGGGGAAGCGCGAGGGCGGGTGCACCGGTACCTGTCCACCCGACTGCGGCGGGTAGGAATACCAGGTGTCGATCACGGCGCCGCCGAGACGCCGGTCGCGCAGCGCCTCGTAGAGGGCCTGTTCGTCGACGGTGGCGCCACGGCCGACGTTGATGAACAGCGCGCCCGGCCCGATCGCGGCCAGCATGGCCGCGTCGAACACGCCGCGGGTGCTCGGGTCCAGCGGCAGGGCGGAGAGCACGAAGTCGGCCCCGGCCAGCACCTGCGCCAGCTCGGACATCGGCCGCACCGGCGCGCACCAGTCATCCCCCGGTCCGGGGGTGCGGCTCGCCGCGACCACCTTCACGCCGAAAGCGTGGGCGCGGCGCGCCACCTCCTGGCCGATGCGGCCGTAGCCGGCGATCGCCAGGGTCTTGCCATAAAGATCGGCGCGTCGCGGGCCGCACAGGAACGACCCCCACCACCGGTTCTGGCGCATCTCCTCGTCCATGCGCCGCAGCGGCACCACCCACTGCAGCATCGCCGCCAGCACGTATTCGGCGATGCCGATCTGGTGGCCGAATGCGTTGCACACCGTGGCGGCCGCCGGCACCGCGTCGAACACGATCTCGTCCGTGCCCGCGCCCGGCAGCTGCAGCAGCCGCAGCCGCGGCGCCTCGGGGAAGTCCGCCGGCCAGTTCATGCTCACCATGGCGTCGGCCTCCGCCAGCGCCGCCGCAAAGGCCGCCCGGTCGGTGTGGTCCACCACCACGATCTCCCAGCCCGCAGGCAGACCCTCCCGTACCGGCACCAGCCGGTCGTCGTCATCGATACGTTTGATCAGCAGCTTCAAGGGCTCACCTGTCCATTCCGGGCCGGAAGTGTAGCCTCGTCGGGGTCGGACCAAGGTAACTCCCTGAAAACGAATGAAACACCCCCCCAAAAGAGGGGTGTTTTCGAGCTTAAAAGGCCATTTTCGGGGGTAAAAACATATCCGTGGCTATGCGTCTGCGCTGACGGCGGCGGTCCCGCCCGATGCGGGTGGTGCGCGCAGTCCGTTCCTCCAACGG
>Ga0169931_10005548_pt1 | contig 19199 bp, 18 predicted proteins | sample Kivu_15m_20L_FD_129675 | JGI IMG/M metagenome (GOLD analysis project Ga0169931, IMG submission 129675) | Freshwater microbial communities from Lake Kivu, Western Province, Rwanda to study Microbial Dark Matter (Phase II) - Kivu_15m_20L... | ecosystem: Environmental > Aquatic > Freshwater > Lake... | reverse complement strand
TATTAAATTTTGTGTCATTATATGAATAAATATTAAAAATAAAGCAAATTTAAAATATATATTGTTAAATAAATTGATCGTATGATTTGAATAAATATTATAGTTTATACTCACAATAAATATTACAATAAATAATAATGATAATAGTAAAAATTTATTTTCTTCAATATATTTTAACATGTTATTTTCTTCAATATATTTTGATTTATTACCTATCTTAGATTTTTCTTCCATTTATATTTTATACATAAAAATATATTTTATACTTATTTAATAAAAATTATATTATATCCTCTAATCGTATAATTTCTTATTTTTTTATACCTGTTCTTAAATTTGTATAATCTGCCAAAATTATAATTTCTTGGTAATTTTATAAATATATATTTTGGCCTATTTTCTCTTTCTAATATTTCTCTAATAAAAATATCTACTCTAACATCTCCTAAATATAAATCTATCTTTTCATTTTCTTTATAATTTATTCCACCCCATGGAGGATCTAAATATAATACATCCGTAATCCAATTATATATCTTTGTTGAATCGCCATGATGTAATCTAACATTTTCTAAATTATATACTTTAACGTTATTTTCTAATGCTTTATAATTATTATCATTGTATTCAATTGAATATACTTTTTTAAAATTTAATCCAAATAATATTGTATCTCCTCCTACACATCCTGTTAAATCTGTTATTATTTTGTCTTTTGTTGTTTTTATTTCTTTTCTTATTATTTCTAATAATCTATCTCCATCTTTTCGCTTTGTTATACTATATTTACCCTCATCTGTTATAATTAATTTATCATAATCTACACCATCTTTTTTAGCAAATATATTACTATTTTCTAAATAACCTATCTCTAAATATTTCTTTTTGTATTTTAGATATTTATAATAATATGTAGATAATGCTAATTCTTTTTCCATATTATTTACTATTATATAAAAAATAAAAATTGATATATATATTTAATTATACTATTATATAGATATGAACTTGGATACTCCTAAAAATGATAATTTTAATTGCTATATAAATAAAACACAATATGTTGATTGCTATTTAAATAATTATGGTCTATGTGTAAAAAAAAATAAAATTAAAAATACTTTATTACATAAAATAAGAGAACATTTAACCGTTAAACCTATAGCTAATTTAAGTCCAGAAGTAGAATCATATGAAATATTTTATGAAGATGAAAATTATATTGTTTTACCAAAATTTTTAAAACCTATCAAAATTATTAATGGTGAAAATGAATATTATATTAAATTTAATATTAAAAAATATAAATTCAAACATAAAACAATAAATATTAATTTTAAAGGTAAATTAAGAGATTATCAAAATAATATTATTTCACATGTTATGGACTTGTTTAAAAATGCCATTGATAAACCTAAAGGTGGTATAATTAAATTAACTTGTGGTGGTGGAAAAACTATTTTGGCTATTGCTATCGCCTGTATGTTAGGATTAAAAACTCTAGTTCTCGTCCATAAAGAATTCCTTCTAGACCAATGGAAAGATAGAATTCAAGCTTTCTCTAATGCTACTGTTGGAATTATTAGACAAAAAGCATTTCAAACTGATTTTGATATCGTTATTGGTATGATTCACTCTATTTCTGCTATTGATTACGATCAAGATGTTTTAAACGAATTTGGATTAGTTATTCTTGATGAAGTTCATCATCTTGGTTCTAGAATGTTCTCTAAAACTTTATTAAAAACATCTGCTGAATATACTATAGGATTATCTGCTACTCCTGAAAGACAAGATGGTATGATGTCTGTCGTCCATAATTGGATAGGTGATATTATATATCAAATGAAGAAAAAATGTGATTATAGAGTTCTTATTAAGAAAATATTTTTTAAAAGTAATAATAAATTATTATTTAAAGAAAGAAAAAGATGGATTAATGGTGATTTAAGACCAGATCATACTAAAATGATTGAAAATTTAGCTTTAATTAATTCAAGAAATAATTTAATGATAAAACTTATTGATAGTTTAAGATGTATGGGTAGAAAAATATTAATATTAAGTTCAAGAATAGAACATCTTAATGTTATTAAATCTGGTGTTGATAATTTAATTAAAGATTCAAATGAAGAACATATTTATAATACATATTACTATATGGGTAGCACTAAAAAAGGTGAAAGAAAAATGGCAGAAAAAGATGGTGATATTATTTTTGCTACTCTTCAATTAGCTGAAGAAGGTTTAGATATTGATAGATTAGATACTATTCTATTAGCATTGCCAATAAAACAAGCAAAAACTGTTACACAATCTATCGGAAGAATTTGGAGAAAAGATAAATTAGATGATATTACTTCAATACCTCTTGTTTTAGATGTTTCAGATTTATTGTCTATTTATCAAAAATGGTCTACTAAAAGAAATGAAATTTATGCTATAAATAATTGGTATGTCCAGAACTTTTATTTTGAAGATGAAAATTATATTTATAATAAAAATGAAGATGCTAATAAAAACTTTATTAATATACTTTTTGATGATATTGATGATGAAAAATTTATAGAAGAAAATCTTATTATTAAAGAAAATGTTGAATTATTACCAAAACCATCTGATAATTTAATACAAAATACAACCCAAACTATTGAAATTAAAAAAGAAGATAATTATAAAAATGGTTATGGTTTTGGTAAATTTAGAAAAAATATATTAACCTAATTTATTATTTACATAAATTTTATTTTTATATTATTACTTTCATCTATAGTAATACTTAAATTATTTTTCTCTATTGTTATTGTATTATTATTTTTTTTATCCATAAAATCCCAATTAAAATTTGAATTACTATTTGTAGACGAAAAATCTTTTTTAGATTTATTTGATGAATTATCAGTTTTACTATTTTCAGAATAATTATCAATAGATGATATTTTATTAATTTTAGAAGATATAATATCAATATCCCAGTTATTAAAATCAGAATCTGTATCTGCCTTGGATTTCAATATTGGTGATTTGCTTTTTATAGATTGTGTTTTAAATTCACTATTAAATGATGATGAGTTTGTTTTTTCATCCATACTAGTATCGCTCTTATTAGATTTTGAATTAGTATCACTGTTATTAGATTTTGAATTAGTATCACTCTTATTAGATTTTGAATTAGTATCATCCTTTATTGATGATGAGTTAGTATCATTTTTTATTGATGATGAGTTTGTTTTTTCATCCATACTAGTATCACTTTTAGATTTTGAATTAGTATCATTTGACAAACTTAAAGAGTCAGATGTTCTATATATAATTTGTTCTTCATTATTTTGTTTTTTTCTTTTTAGAAAATTTGAAATTTTAATATTCTTTTTATTAATTTTAGTCATATTATATATTATGATAATACATAATTTTTAAATAGAAAAATTGATAATAAATTATAATAAGAATTTAAATATGATAGTATATAATAAAAATAATAAAATATTAATGAATAAAAATACATTACCATTTTCCGAGAAATATAGACCAAGAACTATAACTGAATTGGTATTGGATAAAATTATATTAAATAAAATAAATAATATTATTTTATACAAAGATTTACCAAATATTATTTTTACTGGCAAATCAGGTGTAGGTAAAACATCAACAATTCATTGTATAGCAAAAGCAATTTATTCAAGAAATAATATTCATGAAGCTGTTTTGGAATTAAATGCCTCTGATGATAGAGGTATTAAATCAGTTCAAGAAACAATTATTAACTTTTGTAAAAAGAAAGTAATATTTGAAGATAATTACGCTCAACATAAATTACTTATTTTAGATGAAGCTGATAATATTACTCCTAAAGCACAAAGATTAATTAATCTATTAATGGAAAAATATCCTCAAACTAGATTCGCTTTTACTTGTAATAATTCAGCAGATATTATTGAATCAATACAAAGTAGATGTGTAATTATTAGATTTACTAATCCACCACAAGAACACTATTTAAATAGATTAAAATTAATTTGTCAAAATGAAAAAATAGTTTTTGATGATGAATCGTTATTATATTTATTTGATGTTTCACAAAGAGATATAAGACAAGCGATAAATATATTAGAATTAACTTTTACTTGTTATAATACTTTAACCATTGAAAATATTAATAAAATATGTGATATTCCTTCAAAAAATATATTAGAAAATTTATTAAAAAATATACTAAATAACGATGTTTCAGGTATAGCTACTATTATTAATCAATTCAAAAATGAAGGTTATTATTCAATGGATGTTTTATTACATTTTATTCAATACTTAAAAAATAAACAATCTAATAATCCTAAATTTGAAGATATACGAATATCATTAATTGATACTCTGTCAAATTATTCATATATAATGAGTAAATCTTCAACTAATTATTTGATATTAACAAGTGCATTTTTATCTTGTATATAATTTTTATAAAAAATTGATTAAATATATAAATAATATTATTAATATATTAAAAAATTATGGGGTTTTTAGATAAAGCTAAAATTTATAGAGATGTAATTCATGATACTATAACCGTTTCAAGAGCAGCTAATTGTATTATTAATACCAAATATTTCCAAAGATTACGATATTTACATCAATTAGGTGTTTGTTATTATGTCTTTTCAAATGCTAATCATACCAGATTCGAACATTCTATCGGAACTTATCATCTAGCACAAAGATACCTAAATAATCTGATCCAAAATTCTGAACCAAGAGAAATTAATAAAACTATTTTACAAGTCCCTTTTATTAAAAATTATGCCCTAACAAATCTAAATCTTGATGATACTGAAGAAAATATAAAATTTCTACAAAATCTTAAATCACATATTGTTGATGATTATATTGTTGAATTAATTAAAATTGCTGGTCTTTGTCATGATTTAGGTCATGGTCCTTTTAGTCATTTATTTGATGAATGGCTTCATAGCAAAGAAGAACTACACGATATAGAACTCTCAGAAGAATCCATAGATTTTTTAGAACACGAAAATAGATCCATAATAATATTAAAAAAAATAATAGAAACTTCTTTTATTGAAGAAGATGGTGAAATATTCAGATTAAGTGAATTTATTAATGAAGATGCTTATAATTTTATTGCTGAATTAATTAATCCAAATTCAGAAACACCAAGTAATTTTATCTTTCAAATAATATCAAATAATTTAAATGGTCTAGATGTTGATAAACTAGATTATTTGTGTAGAGATTCGTTTTATCTTGGTCTAAATACTCCTTTCCAATTATCAAGAATTATTGACAATGTTAAAGTATTGGATTCTAATATTTGCTTTCCAGAAAAAGTAAGTTATGATCTTTACAAAATTTATAGAACTAGATATGATTTACATAAACAATTCTATAATCATAAAACTGTCATTTCTATTGAATATATGATTAGATCTATTATGGATAAATTAGATAATTTCCTTAAAATATCTGATATAATAAAAAATAAAGATATTGATGGATTTATTGAACTAGTTGATTCATCCATCTTTACCACAACAAGTGTAATTAAACAACTTAAAATACCAAATTTATACCCTAATATGCGTAAAGATATTGATGAAATTAATAAAGTTATTGATAATATAAATAAAAGATGCTTATATAAATGTATCTGTCAAAAAACTTTTCCATCTAATGCTGATTTAAATATTGATGAACTTGTTGAAGAACATTATAATATAAAAAAGGATGATAAACAAAATATAATTCCAGTCTTGATAAAAATTGGTTTTTTAAGTGGTAATAAATCTCATCCTTTTGATAATATTTATTTCTATGATAAAAATAATTATCCTAAATTATTGGCTAATACAGATAGTAGTGTAAATTGTTATGGTGAAATATCTTATCTAATCTCACATATCTTTCAAGAAAAACTGTTTTTTATTATATTAAGAAGCTGATGATATTAGTTTATAAAGTAATGAATTATATTGATTTTATTTTAACTGTGATTTTTTAAATTTTTTTACGAACAAGAATTTCTTGTGCGCCACTACCTGTTGTTATTGGTTTATGAACGTTTGGATTATATTCATTCATACCATATAATCTAACACCATTATAAACCAAATTTTCATATTGTCCCCATCTATCTCCAGGGTTTGAAGCACCATATCTATTTAGCGTATAATAAGAACTACCGTCGGATAATACCATTGCACCTGTATTAAACCTACGTGTTTTAATAATTTCCAAAGAATCCGAGTTATTTGGTGCTATTTCCCATCCATTCGGTATATAATAACTTATAGGATATTGACCTCTTATTTTACTACCATCAATTCCTATATCAGCATCTACTAATATATTATTTCCATTTAGAGTAGATAAAGTAGAATATTCATATCCATTGTAAAAAACAGATTTTTTATCTGCACTAACAGTTTGTCCAGATCTATTTGGTTCTGCAAAAGTTTTTGCAATAAATCTTGGTTTATTATTATCTGTTAATGAACCATATGTTGAAAAATTATTAAAATCTGTTACTTTTGATACATTCCAATTACTAATATCTTGATTAAATGGTGTTCCTACAAACATATGACTCATATTAGTTACATTTGATGTATTCCAGTTATTTAATGGTTGATTAAATGACGCAGTATAATTAAACATACCATACATTGTAGTAACATTACTTACATCCCAATCACTAATTGAATCATTAAAAGATATTGAATTTAAATAAGTAGACATATCCGTCACAAGTGTCGTGATAATATTATTAAAAGGTATAGCTTGTCCTGCAAATGTAAATTTTTGAATTCCGTCTGGATTTTTCGATGCATATAATTTAATATTTTCTTTGTCATTATTTGTAGCTATATAAAATATTTCAGGATTACTTTTATTACGTGGATTAGCTCTTATAAATTTATTAGTTGGCGCTGTAGTTAAATTATATTTTATAGTTACACCATTTGTATCTCTAATAAGATTATTAGAGAGTGGTAGAAATGGTGCCATTGTCGTGGGTTGTGCTGTAGTGGGTTGTACCATTGTCATGGATCGTGTCGTCGTGATGTTAGTTGTTGGTGATGGTGTTGTTGTATCTTTTTGGTTTAAGGCAGGTATAATAACAAAAATAACTAATAGAGTTATTACTAAGATGGAAATTACTATTATAATTGTATTTTTTGGTGTTTCTAGTTTATTCTGTTGACTTGATGAAGACATTATATATATATATATATATATAATTTTTTTTTCACAAAATAGTTAATTATAATAATTAAGAGTAAATGCACGATTATTAAATTTTTTACTAATAAGAATTTATTTTTATTTGTTTTTATTGATGTTGATGACTATGTAATAAACAAACTATCTAGTAAGTGTAGACATTATATAATAATTATGAGTATTTTTTAAAATTATTAAATTTTGGATAAATATTTATAAATTTTTAGTGCATTAATTTGTAAAATATTTAATACTTTTTTATAATATATAATGGATAATTTATATATAGCTTTTATATTTTTGTTAACATTAAAAGAACTATATTTTAATATTTTTATATATCTGGTAATATTTCTTATTTTATTTACCATAATTTATTATATTTATTGTTGGTATAATGGTATAGAAATTAAAGAAGAATTTTTTACTTCTGATTTAATAATAGATTCTTCTGACAAAAATAACATCTTTAATTATCCAAAAAAATTAAACTTACCAGAAGACTCTGATAAAGATAGTGAAGATTATTCTGTATCATTATCCGATATTATATATAAAAAAGAAAAAGAAACAAAAAATAAAGTAAAAGATGATTTACCTAAAAATATAAAAATAAATAATTTAGTAGATATAATTGGTAAAGATAATATTGATAATATAACTGATTTAATAAAAATAGCAAATTATTATGAAGAAAAATATCCAAATGTTTATACTAGTTATGTTAAAAAGCTGTATCAATATAATGATGATTATTACACAATAAATTTAGAAAAAGTTTATAAAATTAAAAAACCATTAATAAGACTGAAGAAGATGGTAGGTTTGGAAAATGTTAAAAATGATATTATTGATTTAATATTGTATTATTTAACAACTGAAGAAAATAATAACAATATGATGCATATGACTTTGGAAGGTCCTCCTGGTTGTGGTAAAACAAAATTAGCAAGAATTATTTCACAATTACTTAATAAATTAGAAATACTCACTTCAGATAAAATAGTTTATGCAAAATCAACCGATCTAATTGCTGAATATGTCGGCCAAACTGGAGCTAAAACACAAAAAGTTATTAATTCTGCATTAGGTGGTGTTTTATTTATTGATGAAGCTTATGCACTTGGCACTACTAGCGGTAGAGAATATAATTTTGGTGCGGAATGTATAAATGTATTAAATCAAAACTTGTCTGATAATAAAAATAAATTTATCTGTATTATTGCTGGTTATGCTGATGAACTTGATGAAATGTTTTTTTCTTTTAATCCAGGATTGAAAAGAAGATTTCCATTTAAATTTACTATAACTGATTATTCATATCAAGAGTTAATGAAAATTTTTATCCAAAAAGTTTATAAACTTGGACTAAAAATAGATTCAGATATTGATTTAGAAGTATTTTTTAAAGATAATTACAAACAATTTAAATTTTTTGGCGGTGATATTGAAACTTTATTACAAAATATTAAATACTCTAATTCAAGAAGAACAATATGCTGCCAAAATAATAATAAAGTTATTACTATGGAAGATCTAAATAATGGACTTGAAAAACTTAAAAATAGTAGAAAAGAAAATAAAACTAAAAAAAGTAGTGGTAATAAACTTTATGATCTAATAAAAAAATTAGTTATTAAATAATTATTATTTTGAGCATAAAGCCAACATTTTTATATAAAAAAAAGTTGAAAAAAATCATATTTAAATCCCTAATCATCTATAATGGACTCGTCCCTTCAAACATCGTTACCTCGTACCACAAAATTACAATTGTTGGTTTCGTGTAGCTTAGGAGAATTGTTGATAAGACGTCTTACCCGCAATCCTCAAAATCAGCACAGATCGCAGACCAGAAATTCTGCGACAATCTTAAATCGTGTGAATTCTTTTTCGAACCTTCCATTTCCTCATTGGAATTTATTCTTCCAAGGGATGTGGCTATACCAAAAAGAAAAGTTTTGCCAAGCTGTTTCTTGCTTTGAGTATGCATCTAAGTTTCAGATTGGTGAAGTATGTTCTTGGTTGAGCATGATGCGACTTGGTGGCAGGACAACCGTTCAACAAGATATACAACTTGCGGTTGCTTACGCCAAGGAAGCAGAAGTACTTTGTCCTCAAAAAGAAAGAATTGTTCATGACATGGATTTTTTTTTGAGGGAACCAATAGCCACCGCATTGAGGATGTTTCCTGAACTGCAGAAGGAGAGGGATGCTGAATTACTCCTCACCCCACCACCTGGAATTGATCCTGACCTGCAGGTTTCTGTAGATCCAAATGGAAAAATTAACATTTCTCATGGTGAGAGAGAATTCAGACGACATCAAGGCAAAACAGTCGATGAAGTTTTTGCTTGTGGATCTCATTCAGTTTCTTTGGGTGACCATAAGAAAGCATGGATATGCTTTTACCTTTTGACAAAGCTAAATGTAAGGCATGGCTTCTCTCGGATCGCAGATTTGTACCAAAATGGCTACGGAGTGAGCAAGTGTCTTGAAACAGCTGACAGATGTCGGTTGAAGAGGACTTTAAAAGAAGATGAAGATTTGAACGGGACTGATGATAAAGCCCTAGCAAGAAGTTTGTGGAGTCAGGGTAATTTTACTATGGCTAGTTGGTTTTACATTCTGGCTAGTTTCCACGGCTGTCCTAATTCAATTCAAGAATTGCTTAGTTTGAGACAAACAAAAGGTATGTCACCTTCGCATAAACAAGCATCTAGTGAATTGGAAACAGCTAGAGCATGGGTGGTATGTTCAAACTACCAAAAAGCGGAATGGCACTATCTTCTAGCCATATTTTACGGTTCAGAAATTGCTGCTGTTGAAGTTGACGCAATGCGTGATTTGATATACTATCTTGAGGAGGAGTGAAAACAAAGTGTATCAAACGCAATATTTATATATACAAATACATGCATTTTTTTTATTTTATATATTGACTGCAATAAAAGAATACAAAAAAATAAGCGTGTAAAAAGTTAAAAATGTATAAATAATTGTATTTATACTTTTTATATGACTACAAATTTTCAATAACGTTGCCAACATTTTTTATAAAATATTATCATATTTTATAAAAAAAGTTGAAAATTATATATGACTAAGTGTACCATAAAATGTCTTTTCTAGAGTGGGTGAATCGTCACCCCGCTCATCAGCAAGTTGGGCATCAAAATATTCAAGAATTACGAGCATACTCTGCAAACGTTTTGTCTTCAATCAAGTGTGTGCAGCGCAATCGTCATGCGTCGCAAATGCACATTGATCATTCAAATGTATTTTCCATCAGCATTCGGCGACGGAAACTACGCACTTTGTTATGTCGCGGCACATTGCGTACTTTACTTGTGTGTCGACTTTTGGGCTTACTTAGCCCTTACAGTATAAGGAACACATGGCATTACACCCATTGTGTTATTTCACGAAGCCATTTTCTTGTTTCAAAAAACGCAGCTCAAAATCTATTTGAGATGGGTCAGCGCTTTTTCGCAGAACAGAGGTACTCAGAAGCATTCTATAGCTGGGGACAAGCCGCAATAATGCAGCATACGGTTTCTCATGCGTTCATATCACAGTTGCTGATTGAAGGTAGAAGGTTTATTAAGAAGGATCCTAAACTAGCGTTTAGTTTTGCCCAATTAGGAGCGGAGTTAGGCTGTGTACACAGCAAGGGTGTTCTCGGATACTGCCTTATTTCAGGCAAAGGTGCTTCAAATGTCGAGGATGGGCTTAAACTTGCTAGAGAAAGTGCAGCCGCTGGCAGTAGTTTTGGCCAATTTGCGATTGGAGAGTACTATAACAGTTGGTCAATCAAAAATTATGTCGAGGCTGTGCGATGGTTAAAACTTGCAGCAACACAAGGTCATTCAAGCGCTCAACACAAATTGGGCTTAATGTATGAGTGGGGACAAGGTGTTCCCAAGGACTTTGTAGAGGCTATTCGTTGGCACCGCCTTGCAGCAGCACAGGGACATGCAGATGCACAGATCAGTTTAGGTTGTAAATATGAGTTTGGTCATGGTGTTGCAAAAGATCATTTTGCGGCAAGAACATGGTATGAACGTGCTGATGCACAGGGCAATCCGGAGGCGGAGGAGTACTTAAGTCGCATATGGAGGATTATAGAGGGTGTTTCTTAAAAACTATAGAGATGGCCAACATGTCATTTTAATTTTTATATTTGTTGTCATAAATTAATTATTTATATTTTTATTTTACGGGAATCCGTAAAATAAACTCAATACTATATTGTTATATAACATTCATTTTATATTTCTTTATTATCACATGTTTTATTAACAATATAAAATTTTATAATTTAAAATTTATACTATTAAGAACATATTATATGTCTCTTTCAAACAATAATGGTGAATATCTAGCTATAGATTTTGGAACTTGTAATTCAGTAATATCTTTAATACAAAATTCTGATTCATCTATAAATTCTATACAACATATTCTTGATGATTTTTCTGGAGATATTTTAATTCCAACAACAATATATTTTTATAAAGATGAGATTGATGAAAATTTATCAATAAATGATTTAGTTTATTCTAAACATTATATTATAGGTTATGGAGCAAATGAAGCCTTATCTCAGCAAAAAATATATGAAAATTATTTTTATCAATTTAAACGATTTTTAGGAATTAATAAAAATAGTAAAGTTATTAATACAGAACTATTATCCAATTTTTCTAATATTTATACACTTGATGATGAAACCATCTATTTTAATATATTAATTAATGATGAAAATATAAATAATGATAATATAGATAATAATAATAAATATCTTAAAATATCATTAATTGACATAGTAAAATTATTTTTTATAGGTTTAAGGGAAATAATATCATCAAAACTTAATATATCGAATAAACAAAAAATAACAACTGCAATAACAATACCAGCATATTTTAATGATTTACAGAGGAATCAGTTAAAATTAGCGGTTGAAAATTCTGGTTTTGATATATATAGAATATACAATGAGCCTACTGCAGCGTCAATATATTACATTAAAAATTTTTATGATATTTGTGATTCAAATAAAAAATTTATAATTTATGATTTAGGGGGTGGAACGATTGACACAACAGTTATTGAATATCATTATGAGAATAACACATGTGAAATTTTAGATATAGATGGTAATAGTTCTCTAGGTGGTTTGGATATTGATAATATAATTTTACGGGACATATACAATAAATACAATATAGATCCAAATAATACCAAACTAAGAAATAAATTAAAAAAATACGCTGAAGAGATTAAAATAAAGTTAAGTTTTTCAGCAAATCACAATATAATATTAGAAGATGTGCCAATCATACAGAATAATGAGATAAAGGTTAAGGATAAGATTAAACTATCATATTCAAGACAATATTTCAATATGATAATAAATGATTTAATAGATGAGATGTTGATATCGGTAATAAATATGAGTAAGAAATATGAGATAGACAATATTATATTAATAGGTGGTCCAACACAGATACCACTACTTTATGAAAAATTATTTAGTATGATTAAAATAAATGATGTTGAAATAGCAAAATCGGTTATAAGTAAGAATAATTTGTTATATAAGACAATTGTAGCAGACGGAGCATGTTTATTAAATAAACTAGGTAGGTTAGATAATGATATAACATTATTAGATATTATACCAATGAATATAGGTATATCAGGACAGGACAATAAATTATCGGTAATGATAAAGAAGAATTCAAAAATTCCGACAAGCGTTGAAAAAACATTTTCTACATCATACGATTGTCAAAGAAATATAGATATATTAGTTTATGAAGGAAACGACGAGGTGGACTGTATGAATAATAGTTTAATAGGTTCATATAAAATTATTGGAATACCGCCATTACCTAAGGGAAAAATATTAATTAAATTATTGTTTAAAATTACATATAATGGTATTTTAAATATATCTATAATTGGTTTTAAAAATCCGTTTGATGATAATTCTAATTCATTTGATTACAAATTTAACAATAATATTAGATTAATTAGTAGCTATATGGCAAAAGATTTATTAAAAAAATTATTAAGTTTAAAAAAATAGATTTTTTTGTAAAATTTTTATATTGAGTATAATTTTTTTATATATAATATTATTAATGAGTTCTGATAAATATAATATAGATAATATGGATATTGAATTATTTGAGGATATTTCGCAGGACGTTGTAAATATATTTAGTAAAAATAAAAAAAATTTTGATAAATCTGATTGTAAATGTATTCTCAATATAATTTTTGAATCTATTTTTGATGAAAAATTAAAAAATAAAAATTTTAATTATATATATAATCTAATAAATAAGAATAATAAACAATATGTTAGTAGAACTGAATTAGAGCCTATAATCAAAGCTTTGATAGTAAGTTTTGATGTTAATTATATAACTAATTCTAATTCTTTTAATGATAAGGTATGTATTAAAATTGGTAAACATTTATTGCCTATTTGCTATTATATAAAGAAAAATGATGAATAGAAATGGTATAATAAAAAGTTGAGCCAAGGCCAACATATTTTTATAGATTATAAAAAAGTTGCGTTCTACGAACCAACATTTTTTTTATACTATGTATAAAAAAAAGTTGAAAAAATTGAATTTAATTATTAATATATAAAAATATATATAGATAATATAGGATATAGCATGCAAGTTTTTGTTAAGACTCTTACAGGAAAGACTATTACCCTTGAGGTTGAGACATCTGATACTATTAATGCTGTAAAAGCTAAAATTCAGGATAAAGAGGGTATTCCGCCCGATCAGCAGCGTTTAATTTTTGCTGGTAAACAATTAGAAGATGATAGAACTCTTGCTGACTACAATATTCAGAAGGAGAGCACCTTACATCTAGTTCTTCGTCTTAGAGGCGGAGGTTTAGGTGAAGGAGGTAAGAAACAAATTTTTATTAAAACTTTACAGGGTAAAAATATTACATTAGAAGTAGATGATAATGATACAATTGATTCCATTAAAAAGCAAATTGCTGATAAAGAGGGAATTCCAGTAGATCAACAAAGAATTGTATATAATGGAAAACAATTAGAAGACGGCAATACCGTTTCTAGCTATAATATTGGAAGTGATTCTACACTCCATCTTGTTCTAAGACTTAGAGGTGGATAATTTTATCTTATTTTTATATCACACTATAAAAGAAAGTGTGTTTTAATTATATTTTAAATATATAAGTATTTTTTATATATTTAGAAACTTATGGGGAAGAAAAAAAATAGAAAACAAACTCAAGATCAGCAGGATGATAATAATTCAGAAGAAGAAACAGCAGTAAATTTACAAGAAGATAATAATTCTGAATTAGAAACACATGAAAATCTTGATTTAAATACAGATTTAAAAGAAGAAAACGATACACAACCAGATTTAAAACTAGAAAATGATAGTTTAAAAGAGGAAAATGAACTTTTAAAACAAGAAAATAGCAGATTAGAGGAAGAATTAAAAACATTAAGAAAAGAATTAGAAGAACAAAAATTAAGAATAGAAGGATTAACTAAATTAGAATTATTATTAAAGATAAAGGAGAATTTAAAGAATAAGAATGTTGAGATAGTAACAGAAAAAAATAAATTAGAAGAAGAAAATAAATTAGAAGAAAATTCAACTGAAAAGATATTAGTTGAAAATGAAAATAAAGTAGAAATTAGGAAACCACAACAAAGAAAATTAAATCCATTTTTTAGAAGATATTAGAATATTACAATAATTCAAATTTTAGTTTATCAAATTCAATATTTGGTGAATTATTTTTTAGTAATTTGAAAAGATGATTATAATTAGGTAATTGTTTAGGTTTTAGTGAATATAGATAGACGAGCCATTTAATTAGGAATGAATATTTTCTTGGAATATATTCTTCATAAGGAGTATGAAATTTAATTTCAGCAATAGTATTAAATTTTAAATTTTTATTAGCTTTATTTCTATGATAACCACACTTACAATCATTTTGTGTATGTTTATCAAAATCAAATTTATCAGTATCTTTTTTATGTCCTACCCATGGTAATTGTTTTTCAGTCATAATAACGATTAAACAATAACACAAACTAATTAAATCATCAACAATAGTTGGACTATTAAAAGCATGAATATTCATGCTTATATATCTAATCGTTCCTGTTATACTTTTAATTTGATATGGTTGCACCATTAAAACTTTACCATTTTCATATCTATAATATTCTTTAGAAAGACCTAAATCAATAATCATAGGAACAATTCTATCAATATTATTATTAATTTTTTCGTTTAAAACAAAATTAGATAGTTTAATATCTCTATGAATTATTCCACATTTATGAATAGATGATAAAATATATAAAAAATGGGAAGCAAGATAAAATTTACAATTTTCTGTAAACTTATTATTTTCCAATATATTTTCAAAATTTTCGCCACATAACTGCATGGTTAAAAAATTAAAATCATTACATTCAATGTAAGAATAAACTTGAGGAATAATTTTATATAAATAATCTACATTATCTTTTTGATTTAGTTCTGTAGGAATTAATAATAAATCATTTTTATTTATATGATTATAAACTTTTATACTATTATTATTTTCTAAATTTTCAATAATATTTTTGTATAATTCATTATTATTATTCTGTAAAATATTAAAATATTTATTAATAACAAATATTTTTCTTGAAATTTTAAATTCTCTTAATAATGTTAAAGTATTGTTATCTTTTTTTTCTTTTGATTCACATTTAACAGCTATTTTATTATTATTATTATCAACAGCAATATAAACACTACCAAAAGCACCATTACCTAGTTTATCAGGTGTTATTTTCATTTGATCTATCAATTTATTAGAATTAAACATACTTTATATTTTAAAATTATATAATTTATTATTAATATAACCTTATATTATAGAATTAAAATATAAAACAAGATTTATGAATATTGTTAGGTGATAAATTTTATTTTATTGAATTAAATTATTATGAATAGTAATTTAATTAGTAAAAATATTTCGGGATATTTTGATGAATTAATTAATAAACCAATTATAACTCCACCACCTAAACAATCAACAATGTCTACATTTTATAAAAATTATGTAGAACATAATCTACTTTTAATTATTATCATTATTTTTATTATAATATTTTTAATATTTAAATATTTTACTAAAAATTGTAATGATGATTTAGATACAGATAATAAAAATAAAGAAGATAGAAAGAAAAAAGAAGAAATAAAAAAAGAAAGAGAAAAAGAAAGGAAATTTAGAGAAAAAATTAATAAGGAAAGAGAATTATTAGAAAAAGAAAAAAGTGAAATATTAAGTATTATAGATGAATTAAGTGAAATAAATTATAAAAGAGTTATTACACAAAATATACAAGAAGAAAATATACAAGATAGAAGAATAAATAATAATGAAAATATAAGGCAAAATAATCAAGATATAAGAGCAAATAACAAAAATAGTATGAATTTTAATTCATTGCCGATAGATTTTGAAGCATATACAAATAATGAAAATTATTCTGATGATTATTATGATATAAAAGAAAATAAGTCTGAATTAATTGATGGTATATATTTTGAATCACCATATAATTAAAAAATTAAAATATGTATAATAAATATAATGATTGAAATAAATATAAATTTATTTTTAATTTTAATATTAATTGGTATAATAATTATTTACATATCACGACCTACGACACAAATTATTTTTAAAGTTCCTAATAAAAAAGTATAAGTATATTAAAAAAATAAAATTATATAATTATAAATTATATAATGAAAAATAACTTTAATGACGAACATATTAAAACATTAATTGAAAATAATAATAATTTAAGAAAGAATATTTTATTAAGTTTAGAAATATATAAAACAATAATTAATTTCGACCATAAATATATACATACATTAAATAATGATTATAAATAAATATAATAAAATTAACATTTGTTTTATTACAATTATAATGTCTATTGCTGTTGTTTGGTTAATCTATTATTTTACACCTTATAATAATTTTTATTTCTATAACAAAGTATAATTTTTATTCCTTTTTACTATCAATTACAGTAGTAAAATTATTATTTACATTTGGTAATAGTCCAACTGATTTTAAAATATCTTCAGATAATTTAAATTTAACATTTCTATCTCTTTCATCTTTAGCAGTTAAATCTGGTCCTTTATTAATTTCCATAAGAGATGGATTTAGATTATCATTAATAGCGATATCAGCACCATATAATTGGAAACCAATGCCTAAATCTTCAACAGACAATAAATTAGTATAAATATAAAAAACAGATTTTAATAAATCATATATTTGTGTAAAAATATATTCTGATAATTTTATATTTTTACTTCTAACTTTTTTTTCAATCTCTGTTAAGTTTCTATTTGAATCTAAATATGTACGAAAATCATCATGAGTAAGTGGATTTTCTTGATAAACTTTTCTATCTACATAACCTGTAGTTATATTTTTAGAGAATTCTTTAGTATTTTTTTCAAAAAATTCTGGTGTATAATACATAAAACCATCTTTATAAATGCATATTTTAACACTTCCTTTATTGTTTTTAATAAATAAACAGTAAACTCTAAGATTTATTTTTCTACCATTTATTAAATAAGGATCTTGTAATAATTCTTGAACTAATAAATATTTATTATTTGAATTAATAATATCTTCTAAATTATTTAAAATAAGTAATCCTTCTTGTCTTTGAGTATTATTTTTAACAATATATAATTTGTCTTTTACATAATTATTTTTAAAATCATTTATATCGTTTTTACTATTTAAATTCCATGTGTAAGGCATTATATTACCAGCATTTTTACTACCATAATAATTCTTTATTATTATCCATAATACTATTTTAGATACCAAATAATCAGTATTCTTTAACATAAATATTCTAACATTATCACCATATATATTTTTAGATATATTTTTACTTTTAATTTCTTGAAATTCTTTATCTGTTGTTTCATAAGTACAAGGCATTATTAATGATGCTTCCTGTAAATTATCAGTTTTTTTAAAATTATTCTTCTCTAATGCCTCATAAAAACACCCTTTTTTAATATAAGAACAATCAATATCATAATATAATTTATTAAATGATAAATTTTTATTTTCATCAACTACATCTTCTTGAAACATATTAAAAAATTCATAATTGTTAGCCGATATATCACATTTTGTATAATTAAATATATCAAAATATAATATTAAAAGTGTTATAATAAGTATAGATATAATTATTAATTGTGTTATATTCATATAATAATATTGTTAAAAAAAAAAAAATAATAGTATTATAATATAATATAATGAATTATTCTGATATAGATAGAGAATCAAATTGTCTTGACCAAATATTAATTGTTATCTTTGTTATTTTAATTATTTTTGTTGTTATGTTTTATCTTAATCCAAATAGAAAAAATAGAGATGAAAATTTTAGAGGAAAAATGAATTATGCTAGAATAAATTATAATGACAATCTTTTAGGTAATAATGATATCTATTCTGAAATGGAAATGGTAAATTATCCTAAAAGAAAAATGATAAAATCTTATTCTGAAATGTCTGATACTGATAGATTCTTAAAACGAATTAATGATAAATATAAATCGGTTACTATGGAAAATAATATAGAAAATTTTACTGAACTTTCAGCGGATGATTATAGTGAAAATTTTGAAGGTTCTACCGATTATGATTATACTCAAAATTATGTAGCTGAACCTCCTCAAGATTATGCTACAGATGCACCTCAAACTTATGCTACAGATGCACCTCAAACTTATGCTACAGATGCACCAATTGAAAAATTTGAAGATTCTACCGATTATGATTATACTCAAAATTATGTA
>Ga0169931_10005547_pt1 | contig 19199 bp, 17 predicted proteins | sample Kivu_15m_20L_FD_129675 | JGI IMG/M metagenome (GOLD analysis project Ga0169931, IMG submission 129675) | Freshwater microbial communities from Lake Kivu, Western Province, Rwanda to study Microbial Dark Matter (Phase II) - Kivu_15m_20L... | ecosystem: Environmental > Aquatic > Freshwater > Lake... | reverse complement strand
CATGGCCCAGGTGGCAGAGGTCGTAGACCGTGACGCCGCAGCAGTAGATGCTCACCTGGCCGGGCGCCAGGGGCTCGAAGGGTTCGATGCGGCGGCTGAGGGTGTTGGTGAGCCGCAGGGTCATTTCGCGTCCATCCAGTTGGGCCCTACCCCGGTTTCCACCACCAGGGGCACCGCTAGAACCATGGCGTGCTCCATGGTTTCACGCGTCAGGCTGACCGCGGCCGCGACGGCCTGAGGCGCCGCCTCGAGCACCAGTTCGTCATGCACCTGCAGCAGCAACCGGGCCGGCAGGGCGGCCGCTTCCAGCTGCCGCTGCAGCTGCACCATGGCCAACTTGATTATGTCGGCGCTGGATCCCTGGATCGGCGCATTGGCGGCGGCCCGCAGCTGCTGGGCCTCCATGCCGCCGCGGCGGGCCACCTCCAGGTCGATCTCGAGCGGATCCTTGCCCAGCAGGCGGCCCAGGCCATTGGGGTCGAAGTGGAAGGGTCGCCGCCGGCCCAGGATCGTTTCCACGTAGCCCCGGCTCAGGGCCAGCCGCTCCTGCAGCTCCAGGAAGGCAAACACCTTCGGGTAGCGCTGTTTGTATTTGGCCAGAAAGTCCTTGGCCTCGGCCTGGCTCACGCCGGTTTCACGGGCGAAGCGCTGGGCGCCCATGCCGTAGATCACGCCGAAATTGATCGTCTTGCCCAGGCGGCGCTCTGCCGGTGTCACGTCGTCTTTTTCCAGCAGCAGCCGGGCCGTGAGGGCATGCACGTCTTCGCCGGCGCGGTAGGCCTCCACCAGCACCGCCTCGCCGCAGAGGTGGGCCAGGATGCGGAGCTCGATCTGGGAGTAGTCGGCGCTGATCAGGCTCCAGCCCTCCTGGGGCAGGAAGGCCTTGCGGATCCGCCGGGAAAACTCGGTGCGGATCGGGATGTTCTGCAGGTTGGGGTTGCTGCTCGAAAGTCGGCCGGTGGCGGTCACCGCCTGGTTGAAATCGGTGTGCACCCGGCCCGTTTCCGGCTCCATCAGGGCCGGCAGGGCATCGACATAGGTGCTCTTGAGCTTGCTGAGGGTGCGGTGCTCCAGCACCAGGGCCACCACCGGGTGTTCATCCTCCAGCTTTTCGAGCACCACCGCATCGGTGCTCCAACCGGTTTTGGTCTTGCGGGATTTCTTGCGATCGAGTCCGAGGGTTTCAAACAGCAGTTCGCCCAGCTGCTTGGGGGAGGCGAGGTTGAAATCAACCCCAGCCGCCGCCTTGGCCTCGCCATCCAGGCGTTCCAGGGTGGCCTTGAGCTCGGCGCTGAGTTCGGCCAGATAGGTGGTGTCGATGCGGATCCCGGTTGCCTCCATCGCCGCCAGAACGGGCTCCAGCGGCAGTTCAACCTGGTCGAGCAGGGCCGGCAGCGCCTCTCCCATGGCGTTGAGCTCCTGGCGCAGCAGCTGGGCCAGACGCCAGGTGAGGTGCACATCCATGCCGCAGTAAAGGGCTGCGGCTGCCAGGGGCACCGCTGAAAAATCAGCGCCTTTTGGCACCAGCTGGGCGTAGCTGGTGGGGCTGAAGCCGAAATTGCGCTCGGCCATCGCCTCAAGACCGTGTTTGTCGCCCGCATCGCGCAGGTAGTCGGCCAGCAGGGTATCCATCACCACCCCGCCCAGCTGCAGGCCATGGCGCAGCAGGATCAGCCGGTCGTATTTGGCGTTCTGCAGCGCCTTGGGGTGGGCGGCGCTGGCCAGCCAGGGGGCAAGCGCCGTGAGCACTGGGGCAAGCGGCAGTTGATCCGGGGGCGGCAGGCCATCGGAGAGCAGATCGGCCGCAGGCTGCACCTGATGCCCGATCGGGATGTAGGCCAGCTCGGAGGGCCCCTCGCCCCAGGCCAGACCCACTCCCACCAGCTCGGCTTGGAAGGGGTTGAGGCTGGTGGTTTCGGTGTCGAGGGCCACGGGCCGGCCTGGATCGGTGCAGCCGTTGAGGCGCTCCAGCAGGGCCGCCAGGGACTCGGGGCTGGTGATCAGCTGGGGCCGGAGTTGGGGTGGCCCGGCGCTCACCGGCTGATCGGACGCTGTTGCACCCTCTGTTTCAGCTGCCGTTGGGGCGCTGGCAGGGGCTGGCGCGGCCGAGAACAGCTGGGCGAACCGGGGCACCTGTTTGACCAGGCTGTGCAGCTCCAGCTCCTCCAGGCTGGCGGCCAGGGTTGCGGTTTTCACCGCCCCCAGCTCCAGACGCGGCGCGGCCGGCAGGGGGATGTCGACCAGGATCTCGGCCAGCATCCGCGAGCGGAACGCGTTGTCGCGGTCAGCTCGCAATTTGTCGACCAGGGCCCCTTTGAGCACGCCCTGGGGATTCTTGACTTTGGGGCCCGCCTGCTCGAGCGCTTCTAGGGCGGCGTAGATGCCATCCACGTGCTCAAACTCCTGCAACAGGCTGATGGCGGTTTTCGGGCCCACTCCCCTGACGCCGGGGATGTTGTCGGAGCTGTCGCCGGTGAGCGCCTTGAGATCCACCACCTCCTCCGGGGTCACGCCGAGCTTGGCGATCACCCCTTCGCGGCGGATCTCCACCGGCCCGTTGTTTTTGGCATAGGGGCCGCCACCCATGTAGAGCACGGCGATGTCGCGCTGGTCGTCAACCAGCTGGAAGAGGTCGCGGTCGCCCGAGAGGATCCGCACCCGCCAGCCGGCGTTGGCGGCCCGGTTCGCCAGGGTGCCCAGCACGTCGTCGGCCTCGTAGCCGGGCGCCATCGCCAGGGGGATGTCGAGGCTCTCGGCCAGGATCTGCTGCAGATTGGCCAGGTCTGCGAAGAACTGTTCGGGCGCCTCATCCCGGTGGGCCTTGTAGGCCCCGTCAGCCTCGTGGCGAAAGGTGGGCTCGGCGGTGTCAAAGGCCACCACCAGGCCATCGGGTCTGAGCCCCTTGCAGTTGTCGAGCAGGGCCTTGAGGAAGCCGTAGGTGACGCTGGTGGGCACCCCCGCCTTGGTGCTGAGGCCGCCGTCCCCCCCCTTGGCGAAGGCATAGAAACTGCGGAAGGCCAGCGAGTGGCCATCGATCAGCAGCAACAGGGGCTTGGTGCTCGTAGCCACGGTGCTGCTGTTGCCCTTGCGATCGGCCTAGCCTGCCAGATGTGTGGCAGCCAGCCCGTGCACCTGCCCGTTGGGGATGCCGCCTTCAGCCCCTGCGGGCACTACCGCTGGTGGCTGGAGCGGCGCTGGGCGCCGCAGCGTCCGCGGCTGCTGTTCATCGGCCTCAATCCGTCGCGGGCCGATGGCCAGCGCGACGATCCCACCCTGCGGCGGTTGCAGGGTTCTGCCCATCGCTGGGGGTTCGGGGCTCTGGAGGTGCTCAACCTGTTCGCCCGCATCAGCCCGTCCCCGTCAGGGCTGCGCTGCGCCGCTGATCCGGTGGGTGCCGAGGCTGACGCCTGGCTGCGGCGACGCCTGCTTGCCGAGCCCCAGGCGCCCGTGTGGCTGGGTTGGGGGAACCAGGGCACCTGGCGGGGCCGCGATCGGGTGGTGCTCGCCCTGCTGGCTGGTCGGGGTCTCTGGACCCTTGGCCTCACCGCCGGCGGCCAGCCTCGCCACCCTCTCTATGTGGCAGCTGATGTTGCACTGCAGCCATTCACCTGAGCGAACTCGAGGGCCCCTGGGCCATCCTGAGGACACCGTCGGCCCGTCGTCCGCTAATCCGCTGCCCGCCAAGACCCCATGTCGCCTACCCCCCGCCGCTATGCCGTTCATCTGCACCTGAGTGGGGGTCAGTCCGAAACGGTTCATTTCCAGACCCTTGAGGCCTTTCAGCAGTGGTATGGAGGGGTGCTGACCGCTTCGGCTCCGGATACCTTCGTGAATGTGCCGCTGGCGGATCTGGAGGGCGAATATCTGGTGGTGAGGCCCAGCGCAGTGATCGGAATTCATGTGGAGCCCAAGTTCAATGCCCTTGATGAATGACACCTGAGCGGCTGGGGCTGCTCTGGGGCGTCACGGTGTTTGCCGGCGCGGTGGCCCAGGGTCTCGCCTGGCTCACCGGCCTGCCGGGTGTGGTGCTGTTGCTCAGTGCCGGTCTGGTGATCGGGCGCTCGGGCCTGGCCCTGGTGGAACCCCTCGATCTCGGCGCTGGGTTGGGCACGGTGGTGGGCCTGCTGGTGAGCCTGGTGCTCTTCGATGGCGGCATCAATCTGCGCCTGCCCGACGACGGCACCCGCCAAGCCGTGCTGCGTATCGTGCTGGTGCGGCTGGTGCTCGCCCTTGCGGCCGGCCTGCTGGCTGCCCACTGGCTGGCTGGACTGAACTGGTCACTGGCCGCGGTGTTCAGCGCCATCGTGCTGGCCACCGGCCCCACCGTGGTGACTCCGCTCGTGCGTCAGATCCGCCTGGCGTCCCCCCTGGGGGAGGTGCTGGAGGGGGAGGGCCTGGTGCTCGAGCCGATCGGAGCCGTGCTGGCCCTGCTGCTGTTGGAGCTGGCCCTCGGCGATCTGCATGGCTGGCGCGAGCTGGCCCAGGGCCTGCTCCAGAGGCTCGGCGGAGGGGTGCTGATCGGGGCTGGCTGTGGCTGGTTGCTAGCTGAGGCCCTGCGGCGCATTCCCGCCCAGGCGGCTGGCGCCCTGCGACTCCAGCTCACCCTGGGCACCCTCTTTCTGATGTTCAGTGGCTGTGAGCTCTGGCTGCCCGAATCGGGCCTGCCCGCCGCCGTTGCGGCAGGGGTGGTGGTCGGCCGCCGGCCGGATACGGATGCGGCTGAGCTTGATGGCCTGATCCGTCAGTTGGCCCAGCTGGCGATCACCATGCTCTTCCCCCTGCTCGCCGCCGATGTGAGCTGGGCCGAACTCAGCCCCCTGGGCTGGGGTGGGGTGGGCTGCGTGCTGGTGTTGATGCTGGCGGTGCGTCCCGTGGCTGTCGGCCTGGCCACCTGGGGCATGGATTTCAGCCTGTCCCAGCGGGTCCTGCTGGCCTGGTTGGCGCCCAGGGGAATCGTCACCGCCGCCGTGGCCAGTCTGTTTGCCATCCGCCTCGAGCAGGCTGGAGTTGTGGGGGCCGGCCGCCTGCAGGGTCTGGTCTTTCTGACGATCCTGCTCACCGTGGGGCTGCAGGGCCTCAGCGCCGGCCCTCTGGCCTGCAGGCTGGGCCTGAGTGGGGGGGGCTAGAGGCAGCGGCGGATCCGGACTCGGTCGGCGCCGCTGGCGTGCAGCAACAGCCAGGTGCCCAGTAGGTCCGGGCCCTGCAGGCTACCCAGCAGGGCAGCCCGCAGGGTCTTCATGATCACCCCTTTCTTGACTCCGGCCGCCGTGGCTGCCTCGCCGAGCAGGGCGAGGGCCTGCTCGGCTTCGAGCGGGCCTTCCGGCAGGCGCTCCAGCAGGGCCGTGAGCGCTGGCCTGGCCCCCTCGCTGGCCAGCTGGGTTACGGCGGCTTCCTGCAGCTCTGGGGTGGTGAAGAAGGGGTGGGCCTGCTCCACCCCATCGGCCAGCAGGGTGAGGGAGGGGCCGATCAGCTGGCAGAGCTGCAGCTGCCAGAGGGGATCAGCCACCGCTTCGCTCGGATCAAAGCCCCAGCCCTCGGCCGCCCAGCGCGGCAGCAGCAGCTGGCGCAGGGCCCCAGCCTCGAGGTCATGCAGCACCTGGGCGTTGAGCCAGTTGAGCTTCTCCCAGTTGAAGCGGGCCCCGGCCCGGTTGACCCGTCCGAAGTCAAACACCGCTGCCGCTTGGTCCAGGCTGAAGCGTTCTCCCATGCCCTCAGGCGGCGACCAGCCCAGCAGGGTCATGTAGTTGGCCAGGGCTTCGGCGGTGTAGCCCATGGCCCGAAATTCGCTCACCGAAGTGACGCCGTCGCGTTTGGAGAGTTTCTTGCCCTCCTGGTTGAGGATCAGGGGTGTGTGGGCAAAGATCGGCGGATCGGCGCCGAGGGCGTGGTATAGCAAAAGCTGCTTGGCGGTGTTGGCGAGGTGGTCTTCGCCGCGGATCACGTGGCTGATGGCCATGGCGATGTCGTCGACCACCACCACCAGGTTGTAGAGCGGGTCGCCGATCTGATCTGCCGGGGCCCGCCGGGCGATCACCATGTCGCCGCCCAGGTCGCAGCCTTTCCAGCCCATCTCTCCGCGCACCAGGTCACTCCAGGTGATGCTGGCCTCGTCGTCGATGCGGAAGCGGATTGTGGCCTGGCGACCCTCACCGATGTAGGCCTGCTGCTGCTCGGCTGTGAGCTTGCGGTGGCGGTTGTCGTAGCGGGGGGCCTGCCTGAGGGCGGTCTGCTGATCCCGCATGGTGGCCAGTTCCGCCTCGCTGGCGAAACAGCGGTAGGCATGGCCCGAATCGAGCAGTCGCTGGATCGCGGCCTTGTGCGCCTCGACCCGGGCGCTCTGGATTATGGGCTCACCATCCCAGTTGAGTCCGAGCCACTGCAATCCCTCAAGGATGTTGGCTGTGTATTCAGGCTTGCTGCGCTCCCTGTCGGTGTCCTCGATGCGCAGGAGAAACTGGCCGCCATGGCGACGGGCGAACAGCCAGTTGAACATGGCGGTGCGGGCCGTGCCGATGTGCAGGGTTCCCGTCGGGCTGGGGGCCAGGCGCACCCTCACTGCAGATCGAGCTGCATCAGCAAGGGTCACGCAGACGTTCTCCGACTTTTGGATACGGTTTTTAAATACGGGACTGACGGGATTCGAACCCGCAACTTCCGCCGTGACAGGGCGGTGCTCTAACCGGTTGAACTACAGTCCCATTTAGGGCTCCCAGGCAGGATTCCCTGTCAGGGCAGGCTCGATCTCGCCGACCTGCTGACCCCTGAAGTATCCATTGTCGCCCTGCCCGCCGTCAACGGGGCCAGGGGGAGCACGAGCGCCGGTGCCGCCCGGCCGGGCAGGGGATCGATGCTTGAGGGGCGCCTCCGGATCAAGGCCTGAATCCGGCAGGCTCGATCAGGCGCACCTGGTTGCCGCGGGCAGTGAACTCGCGTCCCTGGTCGCTCTGAACCACCACCCGACCACCGGACTTGACCCTGATCACGCGGGCCCTCACCCACCCCAGAGCGGCCGACTCGAGCACCTTCACCACATCTCCGGGTTGTAAATCCAACTCCATGCTCGAAACCAGAAAATTGCAGATTGGAGCATCGAACGCGCCGTGGAGGACTTGAACCCCCGACATCAGGTTTTGGAGACCTGCGTTCTACCAACTGAACTAACGGCGCAATGCCGATGCTCCGTAAACATCAAAGTGCGTGGTGGCCGATACGCCAGGAGAGAGAGTCTCAGGACCTAGGGGCGAACCACAGCAGCCTCAGCGATCGAAGCGTTGCTTGACCCGTGTGGCTTTACCCACCCGATCACGCAGATAGAAGAGCTTCACCCTTCGCACCTTACCCCGGCGCTCCACTTTCACGTAGGCGACCTGGGGGCTGTGCAGCATGAACACCCGCTCCACGCCGATGCCCTGAAAGATTCGGCGCACCGTGATCGTCTCATTGAGACCACCGTGGCGCTTTGCGATCACCACCCCTTCGTAGGGCTGCACCCGCTCCTTGTTGCCCTCCCGGATGCGCACGCCCACCTTGACGGTGTCACCCACGTAGATCTCAGGCAATTCAGCCTTGAGTTGCTCGGCCTCGAAGGCTCGGATCAACTCCTGGGGGCTGAGCCTGCCCGTGGCGATCGTGGTTTGCAGCGCCACTGGACCGGATTCATCGATCGCCGCCGGGGAGTCCGCCTGATCATCCCGCTGGGTGTCGGTCGGCTGGTTCTCGGTTGTCTGGTTCTCGGTTGTCTGATTGTCAGTTGTCTCCGTTGCCATCTCAGCTCCGCTTAGGCCTGGCCAATTTCCCATTGTACCGGCAGGCGGTGGCTCACGCAGCTCCCCGCAGCCATTGGTAGCTTGAAGATCTGAAATTACCCATGCCCACCAGGATCCCAGCATGAATCTCTTTGCCGATCTGCTGGCCACCACCAAACCCTCTTCCCTTGAAACGGGCCCCCGCATCCAGAAGGGCAGGCGGGGTGTTGAGATCAAAAGCGCCCGTGAGATCGACACGATGCGCCAGGCCAGCAGGATCGTGGCCACCGTTCTGCGCGAGCTTCTGGAGCTGGCTGCCCCCGGCATGACCACCGGCGAACTGGACAGCCACGCCGAGAGACGGATCCGCGAGCTTGGCGCCACTCCCAGCTTCAAGGGTTATCACGGCTTTCCAGCCAGCATCTGCGCCTCGATCAACAATGAGGTGGTGCACGGCATCCCCAGCAGCAAGCGGGTCATCAGGAACGGCGACCTGCTGAAGATCGATACCGGTGCTTATTACGACGGCTATCACGGCGACAGTTGCGTGAGCCTCTGCGTGGGGCAGGGAGCCAGCGAGGAAGCCCGGACCCTCTGTCGCGTGGCCCAGGAATCCCTGATGCAGGGCCTGGCCCAGATCAGGGCTGGCAACACCCTGCTTGATATCGCCGGCGCCGTGCAGGACCACGTCGAATCCCATGGTTATGCCGTTGTGGAGGACTACACCGGCCACGGGGTGGGTCGCAACCTGCATGAAGAGCCATCGGTTTTCAATTTCCGCACCAAGGATCTGCCCAACATGAAGTTGCGGCCCGGCATGACCCTGGCGGTGGAGCCGATCCTCAATGCCGGCAGCAAGGCCTGCCGCACCCTCAAGGATCGCTGGACCGTGGTGACGGCCGATGGCAGCTGGTCTGCCCAGTGGGAGCACACCATCGCCGTCGGCAGTGACGGTTGCGAGATTCTCACCGACCGGGATTTCTAGGCCGGTTCAGTCCCCTGCCCGCGTCAGCAGCCGGCAGTAGAGCCACCGGCTCAGGGTGCTGAGCGGCATGAGCAGGTAGGTGAGAGGGTTGGGGGTGACGATGATCAGGTTGCAGCCCAGCCTGGCCTGCAGGAGCACCTGGGACGCCACGAAATCTGCTCCCATCAATCCGATCGGGTTGAGGGCTGAGCGGAATGGTCCCAGCACCAGCCGGCGGATGCGCAGCGGCCCCTGGCGGCCGCCGAGGTCCAGGGCGCGCAGGCTCACCAGGTTGCCCAGCAGTCTTTTGCTGAGCTCATACAGAGGGCTCAGGGCAAGCTGGATCTCCGCTTCGGAGGTGTTGATCCAAACCTCCGCCCGGGGGCGTGCGGCAGCCCGTTGCAGGACGACTTCGGCAAACAGTTCCAGCAGCCGCCAGCTGCTGAGGGCATTCACCTCCAGGGCCTGGCCGGTGGCCGCGCCGCTGCGGGCCCGGGGTTGGTTGATGCCGTGGTTGAGCACCAGCACATCCACCCGCTCCAGTACGGGCCCCAGGGCCCGTTCCTCACCGATCCGCCAGACCACCTGCTCAAGCGGGATCGGTTCACCCGCGTCATCGCGCAGCTCCAGGCGCTCCTGGCTGCTTGTCAGCGCCACCAGTTGGACATCCTGCTGGGACCAGCGGCGTAGCAGGGCCCTGCCGAAGCTGCCACTCGCGCCCGTGACGGCAACGGTGCATCGATCCCGGCAACTGGACATGGGCCTGGCGCTAACTACCCCTGACGCGCCAGCATGGAGCAGGTTGGTATGGAAACAACCGTCTAAATTCCCAGCTGAGCCCCAGCGAGGTTGACCGATGGCCCCCACCTTGCTGGTTGGTTCCTGCGAACCCTTCAGCGGCAAGTCAGCCGTGGTGCTCGGGCTGGCCCGCCAGCTGATCCGCCAGGGGGTTACGGTTCGCTTCGGCAAGCCCCTGGCAACCAGCCTGGACAGCCCTGCCGAGGCGACTGGTGGTGCTTCTCCCCTGCTTGACGCTGATGTGCGCTTTGTCGGAGCAACCCTGGGGCTCCCCCAAAGCCAGCTGATCCCCTCTCTCCAGGTTGCCGATCCCCAGGTTGCCCAGCAGCGTTTGCTGGAGGGCAACCTGGATCCGGTGGCGGGCTTGGACGAACAGGGTCTGCAGCTGGCCGACTTCAGCGATGGCCTCACCCTGCTGGAAGCAGGCGGCAGCATGGATGAGGGCATGATCTACGGCCTCAGCCTGCCCCAGCTGGCTGAGGGGATAGGGGCCCAGGTGCTGCTGGTGCACCCCTGGAAAAACAGCTCTAGCGTCGAGTCCCTCCTGGCGGCCCGGGCCCGGCTGGGGAACCGTCTGGCCGGTGTGGTGCTCAATGCCGTGCAACCCCAGCTGGTTGGTGCCCTGCGCGCCGACACGGTGCCTGCCCTTGAGCGGTTGGGCCTCCAGGTGCTGGGGGTAATGCCCCAGAGCCCCCTGCTGCGCAGCGTCACAGTGGAGGAGCTGGTTCTGCGACTCGGGGCCAAGGTTCTCTGCTGCCTCGAGCGGCTCGACCTGCTGGTCGAAACCCTCTCAATCGGAGCCATGAATGTCAACTCGGCGATGGAATTCTTCCGCCGCCGCCGCAACATGGCTGTGGTGACCGGTGCGGACCGCACCGATATCCAGCTCGCCGCCCTTGAGGCTTCAACCCAGTGTCTGATCCTCACCGGTGCCGCAGAACCGCTGCCCCAGCTGATCAACCGGGCTGAGGAACTGGAGGTGCCCCTGCTCAAGGTGGAACAGGACACCCTTACAACCGTGGAAGTGATTGAGCAGGCCTTCGGCCACGTTCGACTGCACGAGGCCGTCAAGGCCAGTTTTGCCTTTCGGTTGGTGGCGGAACACTGCGATTTCGAGCGGCTCTTCACCCGGTTGCAGTTGCCATCGCTGGCTAAATAACACTGCTATTTTCAGGATGCAGGTAGATGGTTAAAGGTGACCCGGTCCCTTGATTTTCCGGCCTTGGATCGGATCGACACCCTGGCCCAGGAGCTGGCCATGCTCCAGGACCGGGGCAAGCGACGCATCGCCATACTCGGCAGCCGCCACGTGCCGGTGGTGTCGATTCACCTGGTGGAGCTGGTGGCCCGCTCCCTGGCCCAGGAGGGGCATAACCTGATCACCTCAGGTTCCCAGGGGGTCAATGCGGCGGTGATCCGCAGCGTGCTGGAAATTGATCCAGCCCGGCTCACCGTGTTGTTGCCCCAGAGCCTGGATCGTCAGCCAGGCGAATCCCGGGAGCAGCTTGAGCAGGTTCTGCATCTGGTGGAGAAGCCCGAGCATGACGAACTGCCCCTGCCGATGGCCAGCAGTCTCTGCAATCACGAGATCATCACCCGTTGCGACCAGCTGATCTGCTACGCCTTCCATGACAGTGAAACCCTGCTGGCCAGCTGCCGGGTGGCCGAGGACATGGGCAAGGTGGTGAGCGTCATGTTCTTCGACTAGCCAGCACAGCTCAGCCAGCACAGCTCAGCCAGCCAGAACAGCCTTCAGGCCTTCGGCATAGAGCACGCCAGTGCAGATGAGCCCGCCTGCCCAGCAGAGTCCCCGCAGGGGGGGAAGGTTGAAGATGTAGGCGCCGATATAGGCCAGCCTCAGGGCTGGATGGATCCAGGCGGCCGCGAGCGCCACCGGGTTGCCCACCCCTGCCACCAGGCAGAGCAGGCAGGCGGGGGCATGCAGGGTGAGCGCTTCGAAGCAGTTCTGATGGGCCCAGGCGGCCCGCTTGCCCCAGGCCGGCAGCCGCTCGAACATCGCCCGTGGGGCTGCCAGGTCGGCCATCTGGAAGCTGGCCTGGGAACGGGCGGCCCCCAGCGGCACGGTGCTGAACACCACCACACCGGCAGCCAGCAGCAAGGACCAGGCGTAGGGGGCAAGGTTGGCGGTCATGGCGGTTGGCGGAGCGGGCGCGGGAACCAGGTTGGCAGGCCGCATCTACGATCCGCAGACGATCTCCTGCCGCCCGCCCAGCCCCATGGCCGACACCTATTCGTTCGATGTGGTGAGCGATTTTGATCGCCAGGAGCTCGTCAACACGATTGACCAGGTGCGCAGGGACGTGGGCACCCGTTACGACCTGAAGGATTCGGGCACTGAGATCGAGGTGGAGGAAACCAGCCTCACGATCCTCACCGCCAGTGACATGACCCTTCAGGCGGTGGAGGATGTGTTGCGCCAGAAGGCCACCAAGCGCAACCTCTCGCTCAAGATCTTTGATTTCCAGCCCCCCGAGTCCGTGGGTGGCAACCGGGTCAGGCAGGTGGTGAAACTGCGCAGGGGGCTCAGCTCAGAGCTGGCAAAGAGCCTGAGCAAAACCGTGCGCGACGAGCTCAAGAAGGTGAGTGTCTCCATCCAGGGAGACAGCCTGCGGATCACCGGCAAGAACAAGGACGACCTGCAGCAGGCCATCAGCCTGCTCAAAGCCCAGGACGTGGAGGTGCCGCTTCAGTTTGAGAATTACCGCTGAGCCAGTGCAGCCGGCCTGCCCAGCTCCCGGTTGGCGCTTCTGGATCGATAGGGGCGGCACCTTCACCGATGTGGTGGGCCGCAGCCCCAGCGGGGAACTGGTGGTGCGCAAGGTGCTTTCGGTGCAGGCCGATTGCCCTGGAGATCCGGCCGTGCGGGCGATTGGTGCCGTGCTGGGGCTGGCGCCGGGCGGCCCTCTGCCCGAGGGTTTGGTGCAGGAGGTGCGTCTCGGCACCACGGTGGCCACCAATGCCCTGCTGGAGGGGCGTGGTGCTGGCGTGGTGCTGCTGATCAACCGCGGCTTCGCCGACCTGCTCCGCATCGGCGATCAGCACCGCCCCGAGCTATTCGCCCTGGCCATCGAGCGGCCCCAGCCCCTGCGGGTGCGGGTGTTGGAGGTGGAGGGCCGCCTGGCGGCTGACGGCGCCGAGCTCCAGCCACTGCAGCTCTCTGAACAACTGGGCCAGTCGCTGCGCCTTGCCCAGGCCGATGGCTTCACCAGCTGCGCCGTTGCTCTGATGCACAGCACCCGCAATCCCAGCCATGAGCGGAGGCTGGCTGATTGGCTGACGCCCCTGCGGTTTGGGGCGGTGGTGCTCTCCCACCAGCTGAGCAGCCAACCCCGCCTGGTCGCCCGCGGCCAGACCGCCCTGGTGGAGGCGGCTGTGGCACCGGTGCTGCGGGACTATCTCGACCAGGTGGCTCGGGCCCTCGGGCCAGAGGCCAGGTTGCGGGTGATGTGTTCGAGCGGAACCCTCGCGGAGCCTCAGGAGTTGCTCGCCAAGGACACGATCCTCTCCGGCCCCGCCGCTGGCATGGTGGGGGCGGTGGCCGTGGCCCGGCGGGCCCTTGGGCTTGCGCACCTGCCTCCCCAGCCCATCGTTGGCTTCGACATGGGTGGAACCTCCACCGATGTGTTCCATTTCGATGATCGGCGGCGGGATCTGGCCTGGGAGCGCAGCCCCTGCACCGAAATCGTGGGGCTGCAGCTCCAAGCGCCAATGTTGCCAATTCACACGGTGGCAGCCGGAGGGGGATCGATTCTGCGTTTCGACGGCCAGCGCCTGCAGGTGGGTCCCGCCTCCGCCGGTGCCGATCCGGGGCCGGCTGCCTATCGCCGCGGGGGGCCGGCCACGGTCACCGATGCCAACCTGCTGCTGGGTCGGTTGCCGATTGCTGCCCTGCCTGCGGTGTTCGGTCCGGAGGGGAACCGAAGTGCCGATGCAGGGGCGGCCCGTTGCCGTTTCATCGAGCTGGCCACTGTCATGGGGGAGGCAGCCCCTGGCATCACGCCGGAGCGGGTGGCGGCCGGCGCCCTGCAGATCGCTGCGGAAGCCATGGCAGAGGCCCTGCGCCGGATCTCCATTCAGCGTGGCCATGACCTGCGGGAGGCCCTTTTGGTGGGTTATGGCGGAGCGGGAGGTCAGCACGCCTGCCGCCTGGCCGAGCTGCTGGGCCTGCAGCGGGTGCTGCTCCACCCCCTGGCCGGGGTGCTGTCCGCCTATGGCCTGGGCATGGCAGGGGAGACCAGGCTGCTGGAGTGCTCGCCCCGGCTGCCCCTGCGGCCTTCCTCCCTGCCGGTTCTGCGCCAGCTGGCCGCCGAGCTGGTGGGCGGGGCCCCCCAAGGGCTCAGCCCCGCCGGCGAGTTGCCCCGGGTTGGGGTGCGGCTCGAGATCCGGGTCGCGGGCAGCGAGCAGGGGCTGGAGGTGGGCTGGTCGCTGCAGGGGTCCAGCGATGGGGCTGGGGTGGCTGCATTGCAGGAGGCCTTTGCTGAGATCTATCAGCAGCGCTATGGCTACAGCCCCGATGGCGACGACCGGATCGTGGAGAGGCTGCTGGTGGAGGTGACACCGGAGGGCGCGGTGGCAGGAGCCATGGCGGCGCTGGCCCCCCGGGCGGATAGGCCCGCCGGCGTGGCCCCTTCGGCTGAAACCAGCCCTATGTGGTTGGGGGAGGAGGCCGGCTGGCAGGCGGTGCCCCTCTGGCGGAGGTCCCAGCTTCAGCCTGGTCACCTTCTGGCGGGGCCTGGGCTGGTACTAGATCAGACCAGCACCACCGTGCTGGAGCCCGGCTGGCAGGGGCGGCTGCTGGCTGATGGGGCCCTGCTGCTGGAGCGGCCGGATTCCCCCCCGGCAGGGGCCCGGCTGCCAAGTTTCCTCGCCTCAGGGCCAGCAGACCCCACCCTGCTGGAGCTCTACAACCACCGATTCGCAGCCATTGCCGCCCAGATGGGCGGGCGCCTGCAGCAGAGCGCCCGCTCGGTGAACATCCGCGAGCGACTCGATTTCTCCTGCGCCCTGTTTGATGGTGAAGGACGCCTGGTGGCCAACGCCCCCCACATTCCGGTGCACCTGGGTTCGATGCAAGACAGCGTCGCCAGCCTGCTGGCCGCCATCGCCCGGGGCGAGCACCCACCCCTGGTTCCCGGTGATGTGGTGCTGTCCAACAACCCCTACAACGGCGGCACCCACCTGCCGGATATCACCGCTGTCACGCCGGTGTTTGTCGAGGGGATCCACTCACCCCTGTTCTTTGTGGCCTCCCGTGGCCATCACGCCGATGTGGGGGGGATCACCCCAGGGTCGATGCCGGCCTTCAGCCGCAGCATCGCAGACGAGGGCCTGCTGCTCGACAATGAACTGTTTATTGCCGCGGGTTGCTTCGATGCGGCGGCCTGGCAGGAACGGGCGGCCGCCGGCCGCCATCCCGTACGCAACCCCAGTCAGTTGATCGCCGATCTCCAGGCCCAGGCTGCGGCCAATCGCCTGGGGGTCGAAGGCCTGCAGCGATTGATTGCCCGCCATGGCCTGGAGGAGGTGCGGGCATATCAGAGCCACGTACTGGCCAACGGGGCGGAGGCGGTGGCCCGGGTGATTGCGGGGCTGGGCAGCGGCCAGGCCCGGGTGGAGCTCGACCATGGCGGCCAGATCAGGGTGGCCGTGCAGATCGATGCTGGGGCACGCCGGGCTCGGGTGGATTTCAGCGGCACCTCCCCCCAGCACGATGGCAATCTCAATGCCCCCCTGGCTGTCACCAAGGCGGTGGTGCTGTATGTGTTCCGCTGCCTGGTGGGGGAGGAGATTCCGCTCAATGCCGGATGCTTTGAGCCCCTGGAGCTGGTGGTGCCCGAGGGCTGCCTGCTCAATCCCCGCCCACCGGCGGCAGTGGTGGCAGGCAATGTGGAGATTTCCCAGGCGGCCACCAATGCCCTGTTCCTGGCGCTTGGGGTGCAGGCGGCGGCCCAGGGCACGATGAACAACCTCAGCTTTGGCAATGCCAAGTGCCAGTACTACGAGACGATCTGCGGCGGCACCGGCGCCGGCCGCAGGCCAGGCGGGGAGCCGTTTGCCGGGGCCTCCGCCGTGCAGAGCCACATGACCAATTCCCGCCTCACCGATCCGGAAATCCTCGAATCGCGCTTTCCGGTGCGGCTCGAGCAGTTTGGGATCCGGGCCGGTTCTGGCGGGGTCGGCCGTTTCCCTGGCGGTGAGGGGGTGGTGCGGCAGCTGCGCTTTCTCGAGCCCATGACCGTGGCGCTGATTTGCGGCTCGCGGCGGGTGGCACCGGTGGGCCTGGCGGGGGGTGAGCCCGGGGCCTGTGGCCGCAACAGCTGGATCGGCGCGGATGGCACCATCCGGGAGCTGGAGGGCTGTTGCGAGCTGCAGCTGCAACCCGGGGAGGCCCTGCGCATCGAAACCCCGGGCGGCGGCGGCTACGGCGCGCCTCCCGAGCCATGAGCTCTGTGGGCATCTGCGGATGGACGCTGGCGCTGGCGGCGACCCTGGCCCAGCCAGCCGCATGGGCCGAGGCGCTGCAGGAGCGCAGCCAGCGCTTCCAGCCCCAGTGGTCGCCCGGAGGCATGGTGGCCAGCCAGGAGCAGGGGGCCTCCAGCGCGGGGGCCGAGATGCTGGCCCGCGGCGGCAACGCGGTGGATGGGGCGGTGGCCACGGCCTTTGCCCTGGCGGTCACCCTGCCCCAGGCGGGCAACCTCGGTGGCGGCGGCTTTCTGGTGCTGTGGCTGCCGGGTCCCTCGCCGGCGGCTGCCCGCGGTTGTTCGGCGGCCGGGGAGATCCGTGTGGGCCGGGGCACGGCGGTGGCAATCAACTTCCGGGAAACCGCTCCCCTGGCGGCCTCGGCTGGGATGTTCCTGGGCCCGGATGGGGAGGTGGATCGCCAGCGGGCCACCCGTAGCCCGCTGAGCGTGGCGGTGCCCGGAACCCCCGCCGGACTGCTGCTCGCCCAGCGCTGCTATGGCCGGCTGCCCAGGGCAACGGTGATGGCACCCGCCATCCGGCTGGCCAGCCGCGGCTTCCCGGTGGGTAAGGAGCTGGCGGATTCCCTGCGGCAGGCGGCGCCGCTGCTGCAGGACGACCCCACTTCCACCGAGCTTTTTCTGGCGCGCCCCCTGCGGCCGGGGACGCTCTGGCGCCAGCCCCTGCTGGCCGCCAGCCTGGAGCGCCTATCCGCTGAGGGAGAACGGGGCTTCTACCGCGGTCCCACTGCCAATGCTTTGGTGGCGTTGATGCGTCAGCGGGACGGGTTGGTTACCCAAGCCGATCTCGATGGCTACCGGGCCCAGCTTGTGCGGCCCCTGCTGGTGCGCTTCCAGGGCCATCCGGTGGTCACCATGCCGCCTCCCAGTGGCGGAGGCGTCACCCTGGTGCAGCTGCTGCAGGTGCTCGAGCCCATGCCCCTGGCCCAGTTGGGTCTCAACAGTGCCGCCAGCCTGCACCGGATGGTGGAGGCGATGAACCTGGCCTACCGCGATCGCAACCACTGGCTGGGCGATCCTGATCAGGTGGCCATTCCCCTGGAGCGGCTGCTGAGCGCAGCCCATGCCAACCGCCAGCGCGCCCTGATCCAGCTGGATCGCCATCGCCCGGCCGCCGAGCTGGCCGCGGCAGGGCCCAGCTCCGGCGGCACCAACACCACACACCTCTCGGTGGCCGACCCCCAGGGCGGCTTGGTGGCTCTCACCACCACGCTCAACTTCGCCTACGGCAGTGGTATCAGCGTGCCGGGTGCCGGCTTCCTGCTCAACAACGAGATGGACGATTTCACCGCCAGGCCCGGCGTGGCCAACGCCTATGGATTGGTGCAGGGAGAGGCCAATGCCATCGCGCCGGGCAAGCGGCCCCTCAGCTCAATGACGCCCACCCTGGTGTTCCGTCCCGACGGTCGCCCCTGGCTGGCCACCGGTAGCCCGGGGGGCAGCCGCATCATCACCACGGTGCTGCAGGTGCTGCTCAACCGGCTGGTGCATGGCTTGAATCTGGCCTCGGCGGTGGCCAGTCCGCGGATCCACTCCCAGCTCTGGCCCGATCAGATCAGCATCGAGGAGGGATTCAGTCCCGACACCCTGCGGCTGCTGGGCGGGCTGGGGCACAGGCTGGTGGTGACTCCAGCCATGGGATCGGCCAACAGCGTGGAGGTGTTGCCTGGGGGCGGCAGCCTCGGGGTGGCGGATCCCCGACGCCTCGATGCCGCCGCCATTGGCAACCTGCAGCTCAAGCGGCCGGCTGGCTCGGGGCGGTGAGCAGGTTGATGGCCGAGAAGCCCAGGCCGATGCCGAACAGCATCCCGATCGCCCAGATGCTGTCGGAGGGCCATTCAGCAATCAGCATGCCCCCAAGCACGGCGGTGACGATTCCATCCAGCAGCACCAGGCCCCGGGCTGCTCCCTGGCCGGTGGCGGCTGCAGCCAGTTCCATCACCCCTTCAAAGGCGAGCAGGAAGCCAACGAACAGGGTGAGACTCACTTCGCTGGCGATCGGGAAGGCCAGCACCCAGACGCCGCCGCCGAGGTAGAGCAGGCCGGAAAGCAGCCGGAAGATCTTGCCCTTGGTGTCTTCCTCACCGGTGAGACGCAGCAGCTGGGAGACGCCGGCGATCACGGACACCGCTCCAACGGCGATGGTGAGCAGGGTTGCCGACACAAAGGGCAGCACGATCGACAGCCCGGCCGCGGCAAACAGCAATGCTGCAGTGACCCAGCGCAGGGTGGGAGAAGCGGGAACCGTCACTGAGGCTAAATAAGGAACGACCACACCCTAATAGCCGGGTCCTGCTGGAACCCACGGTCAGGAAAGCCTCACTGCCGCGTAGCGAACTATCACAGCTTTTGGGTGGCCTGCAGGGCGTACATCAGGGTGAAAGTCCCTCGTGTCTGGTTTAGACGCCATGCTTGAGCTGCTGCCGCCGCTCAACGAGCACAACCTGCCCTGGATGGACACGCTCCATCCGATCGTGGTGCACTTTGTGATCGCCATGGGGCTGATCACCTTTGTATTTGATCTGATCGGTGTGCTGACCCGCAGGTCTGCGCTGTTTGAGGTCAGCTTCTGGAACCTGCTGTTCGCCACCGCCGCCATCTTCGTGGCAATCATCTTCGGCCAGGTGGAGGCGGGGTTGGCTGAGCCCTATGGCGCCTCGCGCGACATTCTCAACCTGCACAGCACGATCGGCTGGTCGCTGGCCGGGGTGCTGTCGCTGATGTCGGGCTGGCGCTACGTGATTCGCAGCAAAGACCCCCAGCAGCTGCCCTTGGCCTTCCTGGGGGCCGGTGGCCTGCTCACGGCCCTGATCGTGGTGCAGGTCACCCTCGGCAACCAGCTGATCTGGGTGTATGGCCTCCACACCGTGCCGGTGGTGCAGGCGATGCGGGCGGGGCTGGTCTGATGGCGCAGTTCATCCCAGCGGATTCGCCGATCGAGCAACTGGCCGGTGATCTCGGGGCCAACGGCCTGCCCTATGCCCTGCCGATTCATCCGAATCTGGTGCATCTCACAATCGGTCTGTTCGTGATTGCGATCGCCTTTGATATCGCCGGTGCCCTCTATCCGGTGGAGAAGCGGGTGTTCCGCTTCCTGGCTCTGCCGATCACCCGCGGCGGCTTCCACGACGTGGGTTGGTACAACCTGCTGGCCTGCGCGATCGCCACCTTCTTCACGGTGGCGGCCGGCTT
>Ga0169931_10005545_pt1 | contig 19205 bp, 7 predicted proteins | sample Kivu_15m_20L_FD_129675 | JGI IMG/M metagenome (GOLD analysis project Ga0169931, IMG submission 129675) | Freshwater microbial communities from Lake Kivu, Western Province, Rwanda to study Microbial Dark Matter (Phase II) - Kivu_15m_20L... | ecosystem: Environmental > Aquatic > Freshwater > Lake ... | reverse complement strand
GCCTTAGGAGCTCTTTTTCTTAATGAACGAGCTTATTTAATTTTTTTCATCCAATTGATTTATTAATATCAAAAAAGCTGCCGAAAAAACTTAAAAAACTTAAAAACTCTAAAGCAAAAAAAAATATATAAAATGAATTGTTTTGGACTTAAATGTAGTATTTTAAATTTGATGATTAGGGATAGATTATTAATATAATAGTCGTTATATGTATCAAAAGTAAAATTTGCATCTGAGACGCAACCAGAAGAGAGCAGCCAATATCACCACTCTTACTGGCGATGTCAGTCACATTCTCAAGGCAATTAACACTAATCAAGCCTGGAAAAATTCTTCAGCAAAACTCAATAAAACCAATAAAAACAACACTTTGAAAAATATCAAAAAATAGATCATGACGGAGTAGTAAATCGACCAGCTGTTTTCCAAAAAGCCTAATCCGAGACCATTGCCGGTCAAAATCAAATCTTAACCTGAGTAGTGGGGAAAAGGTCATACCAAAAACTTCGTCAATTCAGTCAAGTTCCTGAGAATGTAGTAGTAAGAGGACAGAATGCTTAGCGGACTGCCTGCCATTAACAGTATGGACGAAAACGATATTGACGCTATGTTTGAAAATTAAGAACAAGACCTGACTCTAGAGTTTAAAAAAAACTATATGGTAGGAAAAATTATCGGAGAAGGCGCTTATGCTTCAGTAAGGGTTGCCATCTTCAAATCTCTTAACAGAAAAGTAGCTATAAAAGTCTATGAGAAAAATAAACTCAAAGAACCGCAGAGAAAAAGATCAGTAAGAAGATAGATCCGCATATTGCAGAGCATCGACCACCCTAACGTCATGAAAATTTTAGACGTTGTGTAGACTAACAACCATTTAAACATAATAATGGAACATCTTTAGGGCATTTCTTTGGATAATTATCTTAAATCTTTTTCAAATGGTCGGGCTCCTTAAAAAAATTGCAAAAGTATAGTTAGATCTTTAGCAGAAGCACTCCAGTATCTGCACTAGAAACAGGTGAGTCATCGTGATATTAAGCTAGAAAACATAATACTTGATGCTCATTTACAACCTAAACTGATAGATTTTGGCTTCAGTACATGCATACAACCTTACAAAAAAGTCAAACTCTTCTGTGGTACACCCAGCTACATGGCGCCATAGATAGTACAAAAATCATAGTATCGAGGATAGTCTGCAGACGTATGGGCTTTAGGAGTTTTGACCTTCGTTGCAGCCACCGGAATTTTCCCTTTTAAAGGAGCAACCGATCAGTAACTCTACAGAAAAATCAATTCAGCTGAGTATCCTAAACACTAGCTGTATTTCTCAAAAGAGTTAGCTGACCTTATTAGCAAAATGTTACGCATCGACCCTGAGCAACGTATAACAGCTGCTGAAGTAGACATTTTTTCATTTAGATACTGAAACATTCTTGGTTTACTTAAGCAGCAAAACCTTAGAAGAAAACTACCGAAGCTTCAGAATGCGGCAAAAGGACCACAACTTCTTCGCATAAATCGAGAGAAAAGTAGAGATCAGCTTTGAATGCAACGATGGAGTACAATATAAAAAAACTCACATAAACTTTTCAGGATAATAATTTGAAAATAGAATTAAAAATGACAAAACAGTCCCCAATTAAACTGAATGGGACTGGTAATAAGAAAACAGCAGCTGGATAGCAGCGCTTACAAGGTCAGGATAAGAACAAAACTATGAAGACCAAAACGAAAGTGCTTTAGCTATTTAGAACTGGAGTTCGGAAACCTGAAGAACGTTCACGAAGTAAACCACGAAGGGCTTGATCTTTTAAGGCAAGACGTTTGTTTTGCTTTGTATTTTCTTCGATTTTCCATCAGTTTAGCTTTATAATCCTTTTTGATCGAAATTTAATATAAGTCGCAACTGATGAAACATCTCAGTCTCAGGCAAGAGTTTCAAAGAATTTAAAGCATTTAAAGCGACGTATATAGGCAATTCGCTACTATTCAAACACGTAATAGGAATGATCTACGCCAACAGGAGCAAATATTTCATGATAATGAGACTAGAAAACAGGAAATAAAAAAGAAAAGCCAGCAGCAACAAGTCACCCACCCTTACAATAATCATGTATGGACCTCGATAGCTCACTTTGTTGAGTAAGGATAGCATATTGACTTGCAATAAATTTAGTCTAGACGATAAGCAAGGAAAGCCATTAGGTAAAAAATCAAATAAGACAAACTGGCATAGCTTAACAAAGATATTCAAAGTACAGAAATTAACAATTTTCAAAAAAATATCAAAAAAGCCGATAAAATTAAGAGTCAAAAAATACCATGGAAACTCAATAGATAGCTTAGAAAACAGTAAGTTTTATAAAACAAAGCACGTTTATAAAGAATTCAGGAAAATCAAAGATAAAAAATGCTTAATTACCACAAGTATTGAGTTCTAATATTTTTCGATATTTGATAAATACCAAATTATTTACTAAAAATCAGCAAAAACTTAAACATCATAAATTTAATTATAAATACTTTTTCAAAGACGTAGACGATAAGCCACGGCTGGCAAAGAAGGTTTTTCTAATATGCTTCTAAGAGCTTTGTTTTAAATTATTTAAGGCACTTTTTCGGGTAAATTTTCTAATATTCTGAAAGGAACTGCGTATTGTTTATTTTTTAAACGATTTTATTTGTTTAAATGAGGTCTAAGACTGATTCCATATTCCTCTAAATGAGAAGGTGTGGCTTTTCTGACCCACTCAGACCTGCATTTTATACGCAAATGATGCGATCTATCCGGACTGATATGACTAGGAAACAAAGTTGGCTGCTTTATACTTACATATTGAGAAACTACTCTGTTCATTTGAGTAAACTCTTTTCTATGCGGTAGAGATTTAGTCTCAAAAACTTATTGCTTCAGATTCGTTTCAAAAAATACTGTTTTTTTGGGACTTTCTCTTACATTTTATTTCAGTAATGTTTTCGATTTTTTAATTTGATGCACTACATTATTATTTTACTTTATCGTGTCTTGCGCTTAGATTGTTAAGTTTAAACATACTTGATTTTTTGGACTTTCTATTAAAGTACGCTTTGTTTTGAGTATTGAGCACTTCCTTTTAGATAACTACAAAGGTTTACGAAGGCTACTTTGATAATTTAATCTCGATGGTTGGGACTGAGATGGCTCTAGTTTACGAAAAGCTGGGTTATGTAGCCGTTTGAGTACTTGCTTATGAATTTGCTGCCAAGATTACCCCATTTCAGGCAAATTGTTTGATGAAAAAGGATCGATTTAAAGCTTGCAGTCCATCAAACCTTCCATTATTTGGAATAAATCAATAATTATACTATAATTTATAACCATAAGAGTTTCATTACTTTAATCAACATCAGACCTTTTACTTGCATTCACCCTGCAAACTTAGACAGGCTTTTCCATCACAAAAAGGCTTGTCTGAAGTAAGTTTGCAACCGCAAAGTTTTACATCCTTCACTCTCTCTTAGATTCTGAATTTGTAAGGTTTAAAGTCGGTACCTAAATGACTGCCATCGCAAAAAGGCTGTTTAAGACTTTGTCCACAGCTACACCATCTGTATACTTTGTCAAATATTTTTGGATTTTTGACGACGATGGGTCCAGGTATAGGTGATACTGGTTGCAGTGCCTCATCTGTCCTTTTGCGGTTCTATGTGAGTTTTACATCACGATAACTTTTTATTTCTATGTAAGACAGATCTTGCTATTGAAAGGATTTTGTGGTATCCTAGGGACGTTCGATCCATGTTTCACCAGGTACAAATTTCATCTTGCGCATGAGGTAAGCTGTTCGACGCAGCAACATAATTAGTTTTATGATAATAAGAAATCAAATAATATATGAACTCAACTTTAAAACAAGCAGAATTCGTATAAAAAGGACTCAGAACAGGTATCAATAGTATCAATTAGGATCTACTATTCTTAACAATAAATACGAGCTGGGCCCTCGAATCGGTCACGGAAGTTTCGGATAAGTATTCAAAGGATTTCGCAATCTGACAAACAAAACTCAAGATTTCAATCGATATCCACAAATAGTAGCAATAAAAGTTTAAAAAGACATTGAAAAAGCATCTCAGTTAGCAAACTAAATCAGAGTCTTGAATGAGCTTAAATAAAAATACACAACTCTACGAGGATTTCCGAAATTAATTGCTTCTGGAATTGAAAACGGCCACCCCTACATAATCACAGATATTCTTGGTCCAACTATTCAAGACCTACTGACTCTGTGTGGAAGCAAGTTCACGATGCCGACTGCAATCAAAATTACTATTCAAATACTTCAAAGAATACAGCAAATGCATGATCTGGGATATGTATATCGCGATGTAAAGCCCTAAAACTTTATGATGGGTATTGAAAAACGATCTCATTAGCTGTTTATAGTGGACTTTGGTCTTAGCCGAAGATACAAGGATAAAGTAAGCGAGCTCGTTCTTCCCTATCATGAGGCCGTATCAATGGTAGGCACCATTGTATATTCAAGCCTTAACTCACACTTAGGCATTTAACAAACAAGAAGAGATGACCTCTAGTCTATATTTTACTTGTTCCTGTACATGTACAAAGGCACCCTTCCTTGGCAAGGCATCGCAATGTCCAATATGAACGAAAAAGATCATCTCATCATGGACCTAAAACTCAAATCTAGCGTCAAAAGTCTATGCTAAGATCTACCTGAGTAACTAGTTGAAGTTTATCAATATATTAAAAATCTAGATTTTTTTGACAATCCAGACTATAAATATATTTCTAACCAACTGTACTAAGTGTTAAAATCCGAAGAAAATGAAAAATAAACTGACTTTGATTGGATTAATCTACCACAATAAGCCAGCATGTAACGTAGCGATCTGATCATTCGTTTCGCTTAGTAGCAGTCTAACAGAGTTGGCTAGACAAGCTCAGTTCGATAAGATAGTTTGGAGAGTAACAAAGGCACTCTCGATCTACTGATGTTTACGAAAACGAATAAGACTAGCAAATTTGCTCCCGATAGATGATGTTTTATACATATTATTGAGAGTAAGAGAGATAATTCTTATAAAAAATGCAGTTAAGCACCTTCTTCGATAGCAAGTACTCAGGATAAGCTCCTTCCTTCGCACATGAACATTTCTAAGAAATATGCAGATTACTAGAAGAACTTTAAAGCAATCGAATTGTAGAGAAGCTATCTAGACCGATCAGCAAGTAAGTAAAAGAAAATATTATGAATCATACGAATAGAACACTTTTCACCATAAAAAAGCGAATGGCAGACATTTATTAGATATCTAGTGAGTTTAAGGGCAAAGAAGGAGCAACTATAAGCTGTTAGTTTATTCCTAGTTCCACATGGAAGAACAATATTCGTAAAGTACAATCCAGAATCACTCATTTTTATTAAGTCAAAATGAAATATTTTGATACTGTCAACTCTTGTATGGAGCTCAAATTAAAGCTCGAATCTATTGAAAGCAAGGACTGGGGTCGTGAGTGCGTTGGCAGAATGAATTCCTTCTGTATTTGTGGTTGATACATTCTGATGGCATTCGTGATATGATAAATCTTTTTAACATAATCTAGATAACACAATGATCTTTTTTGTTTTGATAGTCTATGTATGACTGTATAAATTTTAAATGGTTTTTTAAAGTGTTGCCTAAATCGTGCTGTCTCGTCTGCTGGACAAATTTTTCTATGGAATTAACAAAAACAACATGCAAGTGTAGCTTCTCGATGGCAGATTTGTGCTTTCAAATATTGGTTTGCAGCCAGAGTTACTGAGCAGTGTGAACTTGCCTATATAGCTGAAACACAGCTACGTTTAACAGGTAGAGATAAACATTCCTTGGCGTGAAGAAAAAGTCTGTCTGAACGTAAAGATCAGCAATATTTATGTGCTTTTATGTGCAGCTTAGACCATAGACATTGACACAATATACTAGGTTTTTGTAAAGAAGAAGTAGTCAGTAGTGGAAAAGGCCTTGAAGTAGGTCAAGAATGGATTGTTTAAATAGGACAAAGATAAAAAAGAGTTAGGAACAATATAAAAGATGCTGTTGGACTTGCTAAATAATGTGAATATCACCATATAATGCATTCATTTGCGATTTGAAAACAAGTCGAAAGCCTACAGTTTTGGAGTAAAACTTAATGAAGTCAGAGCCAGAACTGTCGATGCGAATGATTAGCCCACTTTCTTTGATCCTTAAACTACTAAGGAAGAATACGTTCGCTACACCCTCAAATTAGATTTTCTAGGCGTATACCTCAACAGCAGATAAGATTTATTTCTGTCAGGTAAGTCCAGGGCTGAAGTCACAAACTAGTTTAATCGCATCTCGAAAACCCGCTTTCTAGCTCAAAACTAAGGCAGCGAAGACATGTAAGATCGTTTCAACTATATTTTGACCATTAATCTCAAGACGACTCTCAAAAAGTACGTTAATGCTCTCAAGGAAGGCAAGTAAAAATCTGAGAAAAAAGAGGATAAATATTTGTTTTAATGTTTTATTAATCTCAATCGAATTCAATCGAGAATCACTGAGTAACAGTATGGAGATATCCTGCACTTAATTAACTTTATCAGCAACTATCAAAGAGAATATAAACAATTCGAAACAAAGTGGCATCTTGACACTGTATGCGAGTATGGAGCCAGACAATTGGGATAGCTTTTACGAAAAAAGAAAACTGTTCAAGTAGGTGAAAAAGAAAAATTGACCCTCAAATCTACCTGCAGAAGGTACATGGGCTGGATTTTTCGTAGAAGCTATGAGGCGTTTATGAAGCGAGCCTTCATCAAGGAAGCAATTAAAAAATAAGTGAAATTGAGTAATCTCAAAGAAAATCCAAAAACTTTTAAAATAATGACACATATAAACAACTAAAAATTAAAGTTATGGACTCTTATTGCCATCTACTATCGAACTAAGTTTGAAGACAAAGTCTCAGTTTTTTTCAGAAATAGCTAAGACAAACACCGTTCTTTTTGTGCAAAATACATCGATTCTGTAAATGTGTTCTAACCTTTGTAAGGATAAAAAATAATAACTCTTGATCGAGGGACTGACCCGCAGAGCTCACAAGTATTTTTGAAACTGGCAGTTGCTGTAAAGTAATTTAGCTGTTAGATCAGTCGTTAAGACTCAATAGGAGTAGCTATCCATCTTTAAAGACTAAGAACTGAGCTTATAGTTCGTTAAAAAAGCTACTGTCTTAAGGCCACTATGCAGGACTTGTAGGCGATGGTATTCAGTTGTCGTAAAAATAATAAACTAAAGACTTATGTTCCTATAATAAGACGCAACATAGTGCTTGACAAGAGTTTGGATTTACTATAAATAAGCTACGAGTACAATCCTCTTGATAAACCTTTCGTCTACTCAGTAATCGACGCTTCCTTTGAATCAGTATAAATCACAATTTACCCTTAAGTTTTCAAGCAGTTTTATCAGATTCTTTTGGGCGATAAGTAAGAAGAGGAAAAACCTACAAAAAGAAAGCGGAAGGGTCCCAAAAAAGAAAGAAATGATCTGACTGAGAGAAAAGATGGATAGCTTCGGCAAGGAGGATTTCAGTATTCGATCATAAGGGCAAAAATCAGGTCACCTTGGGTAGTGCTACCTCTTGCTGCGATTAATGATCCGAGCAAGTAGTGTTGGGTGGTGAGATTGGGAGATTTACTAGTGGATACGCCCTAACATTAAACCTTTAGGGCTCGCAGAGAGGAGTAAGTATTTTACGAGTTCTATCGCATGAGGCTATAAAACTTCGGTTTGGACTACTTTAGCAGCGTAAACTTTTTTCATAACTGGCAAAAATTTAACTATGACATCGAATCTCTCTACAAAATAGGGGTCTACAGTAAGGAAAAAATAATTACTATGATAAGACCTTTTTCTTGTTATGTCGACATCTCCGTACTTAAATCTGCTTTGTCCCCTGCAATACAGCAACGTAAGCCTAAGATAATAGGCTGTTTCAAAATTGATTAAGTTTAAATCATAATAAGCAGATTTTTGCTTTCAAAACTTAAAGACCGCCTATAGCCTTTGAGTAGTGCTGGGCAGGTGATTTAATAGTTCGTTGAAACAAATGTAAGCAGCATTAGAGAATAGCACGACTTGAGCGGATCATGCAAAGTTTCATGGAATTTACTAACAAAGATGCCTTTTTTCTGCTATCTTAAGGGCAGCTTTATGTATTTTTTTCTCAATGAAACTCACCACCGGTATCACTTCTTCATTAATCTCACAGAAGTAGCTATCAGACTCATCTCCAACTAAGTTGAAAACATAAACACAGAACACGAAAAAATGGTTGTCTTCTACTTGACCAGCAAGCAACAGCATCAAATCTGGCGACAAAAAATTATGCAAATACTCACTCGCAAAGAAAGAAGACAGTAATCAACTTCTTTAGGATTTTTTGCCAGAAGCTCAGGCTCAGCTCTTAGACTAAGCAACTAGCAAAAAAGAACCTCCAAGCAAAGAGGCACATTAGCTGAATAGTCAATGTCTAATGAAAATTAAAGAGATACGTAGAGAGAAACTGAAAAATAGTCATAAAAAGTCTATGAAAGTGAGACTCCATCGAGCTTTAAAGCTTCTTTAAGTTTCGAAATGTAGAGCCTACAAGTGCTTCTTGAATAGCAGGACAAAAAATTTATTGACTGTAAGTTTAATCAAGCTAAACTCAGCTACTAGTCAGTTATGACTAAAAGACTGTCTTTTTCACTGCAGGAGTGGACGGTAAGAGAGGGCTAAGAAATGAATTTACTGATGAGCTCCAAATCATTTTTTTCAGAGGAATCAAACATCGAAGAGAGCTAAGGCAGTAATTTTTTGGACATTCAATGTCACTACAACGCTATAACTGGCTAGCTTAGTACTATCGATATCAAAGTAGATTAAATTTTCTTAGCCTGGCGGGTAGAACTGTTCACACGCATACTACTTTTCTTTTTCTATGTATAGGAGCAGGCAGATGCACCTGCGCCAATAAATTACAATAAAAGTCAGCTCTAAATACTTATAAATTTTAAACGGCTCAATATGTATTGCTACTTCTAGGAAAAATTGTTGGCACTGGGCAAACTGCAGTTTTTTACAATCAATTACCATCAAAACAAACACTAATAAGTATACAATGTCATTTGCAAAATATTTTAAATGGACAAGTATGTAGGTGACAGAAGAGAACCGATTATTTTACGAAAAAGTTACTAAGGAAACGCATATAATTGTTTTAAATTAGACTACATCTTCCGAAAAACAGAAACAGAAGCTAAGGGTTTTGAAAGCATATAGCGACTCAAAAGTAGATTCGGCAACAATTTACTAGCAAGCATTATCACTTTTGATTGGGATAACACAATCATTTATTTTTAGATGGAACTTACTTTCAGATTGCTCAATTACATCCTAAGCAAAATATTAGGAACTATTGCTTCAAAATTTAAAAAGAAAGAATACTCTGAAAACTATATTTATGAGGCCCTGAAAATATGCAAGCTGAGTATATTTCATATAAAACTAAACAATTTTACGTTTAGAATGCCTCCACATGAAAGAGGATAAAGGCAATTCGTGATGGATTTGTAGAAACTTTAGGTAACTAAAAATCTAGATGAGCAGTACTTTCCTAAGCGTATTTAAGTAAAAACAATAAGACACGCAATTAACTTTTTCTGGGAGTCTATGGTGTTTAAGTTGTTAAAGGTAAGGCTAAATTACCAGATGGGATCATAAAAACCACAGCACGTAAACAGAGATCCGTTTGATATTCTTTTCATATACTCAAAGCTCAATTTTCAAAAAGAATATTTTGGCATTTTAAGGCATCATGATGACATCAATCGTAGAGCAAATATTTAATTTATCATAGAATCTCCTCTCGTGGTTGATGCTCATAAAATTATGTTCGTGACTTTTCTGCAACTTTTCTATCAGAATATCAAACATAAAGATGGACTGGCTGAAGTCTTCGAACCACCTTTGCCCTTTCCTAGTCTCAAAACTTACAATATTTACATCGGAAAAATAGGTTTAGGGATGTATGAATACCGAGAAGGCAGCGGTATGGTAGCTTACAGTCATAGTAGCATGGACAAATTTAAGCTAACTTACGAGCAAGAAGGAAGCAAAAGCACTATAACTCTTTCGGGTTAGTCGCTGTCTTCAACAGGATAGCTTCCTATTTACAGCATCGACCAAAAACGTAGCAAATTTTAAGTAAAAGTCCAGAGTCGCTAAGGACAGATGTAAGTGATTTTAGGAGCTTAGTATTACGCTCTGTAAGTCAATCTGGATAACCTTAACAATATCCTTGAGTTCATAAATTACGACAACGACTACGTGTCTAATAAAATAATGCCTAAGAAAAAGTCTTCCTGGCAGTATATAACTGTGTTAGCTAAAGAGTGTCAGCTAAGACTAGGCATGCTCAGAGCAACTGGAAACTTTTACGTAACTTATCTAAAGGGCATGGCTAACTAAATAGATGCTGATGCCCAAGCTTACCTTACAGCCGATTAAGGATTTCCCAACGGATAGATCGATTGGTCGGTACTGACCGACAAATAGATAAAAGTTACTGGAGAAAACGTAAAAGCGATGATGGGCGGGGATTAGATCGGTACAGTTCGAGGCTTTTGCTTTAACAGGCTTGACATCACTAGCAAAACTACCAACCGAAGATGGAAGAAAGAAAGAGTACAGCTCAGCGAAGGATTCTTGTTTATCCAACTGGTTGACTTGCTTAACTTATGGAACGTCTACAATGGAAACATTAGGAAAAATTCTAAATTTGTGCTGAAATAGCTGTTTGAGCCTTGGGATAGATTGCCGCCTAAAGTAAAAGCTGTGTAAAAACGGCATACTTAAGTAGAAATAGGAAATCTGCTCGTCAATTTATTACCAACAAGTTAGTCTGGTCCTCTACAGCTACTACGTATAGATCTTTCTTTTCCTTCGATTCACTATCGTACCTATCAGGACTGGCAGGAAGTGCAGGTCAACATTCGTTTTCAAATTCATCACAGCAAAAACATTGTGTCTCAATCAATGGTTGCTGACTGCAGAGCCCTCAAGATCCGCTACGTATATTTTAAAGACAAAAAATAGAAGCACATTGACATTTTGAGTGCTAGGGATGTTACTCTTCATGCTGGAAATCTAAACAGCAAAGTGATTGCTTTGCTATTGAAATAGGCTAAAATCATAAAGGAAAATCAGCGGATACACGTAAAAAAAGACTAAACTCTCGATTAAGATTTAAGTTACTCAGTGTAGCTGCGAAACGAAACTAAAGCATCAGTGAAGTTGAGAACCAGCAATCAACTAGTTTTCAGCGCACCTCCAAATCAGTACTCTACTCTTTAAACCACTCTTGAGTCAGTTCTTCATTTTTTTAACAATCCTAAATCATATATTTAAGTAGCTATTGAAAATGACTAGTCAATTAGAAAAAATGCAAACGAACTTTCTCTCAATAGACCCATACCTATTCAGAATTACTTACTAAACTTAGTGTTTACTCCTAGACAGGCTATATTCTAGCTAAGATCGCCTTTCACTTTGAAAAACATGTCTTCGGCATCAATAGCTAGTCTCAAAGGCTAGCACAAAGTCATTCTAAAAGATTAAAGCACGCTTGTAATTCCTTTTCAGAATAACATTATTTAATTTTAAATTAGACTCAATAGTTGGTCCGAACGTTGCCAAATAGATACCCGAAGGTCCTTCCATTTAGTCGGTGCTTAATCTTTTGTTCTTGAAATCGTCAAATAAAACGACTAAATCTTGCTTACTCTCAAGGATCGTTTTACCATAAAGCACACTTTACCTTTGAGCATCAAAGTCAACGATAAATAGCTGCCTGCTTCTAAGTAGCTACAGCTAGGCTATATTTCTTAAAAACAAAGAAAATCCTATCCAATCAGAATTTAGCAAGGCACTATTGAGATAGATCTAACTCAGAAAAAAGGCAGCTGCAACTTTATTGCTTATCTGACCTAAGCCACGCCAAAACAAAGGAACGATACATCTGCTCTTAAATGTAAAATATACTATGAATCCACATAGGTAAGCAAAGAGGTCTTTTGTTTGCTTTTATACAGTGAACTTGCAGTAGTCAACTAATCTTTTAAACCTGCTGTATTCAAATTTTAAAATACTAAGTATATTTTATCTGCGCAACAAGCAAAAATATTGCCTTATAAGCCATCTAAGTTAGTTTTTTTAGGGTAGAATTAATAGTAGACAGCTGTTTAACTCAGTAGTAAAACTAAAATTTTTTACAGTGCATTCAGCAAATTATAGGTTCAAGATAGAGCAAATAATAAAGCAGTTATAGTTAAAATCGGGCCAAGATTTATTTTTATGAACCAAAGTCGATAGTCGATTGAAGTTGAAAGTGGCAGATCAGAGTTATTAAATGTAAGTGCAGAAGAAATACTATAACTTAATAGTTTAACTGTGATTGAAGGCTGTGTGACGCTGATTTTCGGTAAATACCATCGAAAACAAATAATGCTGGACAAGAAAGGTATAAACTACTTGTAGATGTAGTAGCTATTTTTCAAAATTTCAGTAGTAGGATGGGGCTAGAGCGTGCTTATCAATCTTGAAGATGCATAAGGAGGTCATCAGATTGTCAACAATCTAAAAGATATCGCTATTACAGTCAGAAACCCTACCAAGGCGGACGGTTTTGAACCTTAAGACAACGCAGATAGACTAGTAAGGCCAGATAGCAGCATCTAAGTAGGTTTGTTCGATTGGAACTGCCCTGTCTTGTAGCTGTAGTTTTACTACTAAGCCAAAAATATTTAATTTCAGTAAAAATTTCAGTTTTCTTTCAGTGACAACGATCACCGCTACGCACGTAAACACGTCCTAAATTACCATAAAAATACTAAATACATGTTTGTAGTGTATGTAATAGTTGAGAAAAAAGCAGAAGGAAGGTTTGTCTTGACAATTAATCGAGAAAAAGACTTTGAGGCTTAACCGATAGAAAAGCTGAAAGTTGGGCTTCAGGAAGCCTCAGTTTCTATATACTTTTCAGATAAGTCTTCTTAGGCTATCACTCTAGAGTGCTACCAGGCGAAAATGACTCGACAGAAAGGAGCTGAAATGTCAGATTTTGATATTCAAGTCGACAAATTATTGGTGAGAGAGGGCAAGCAAATTGCCATGATTAATGCCTTGTAAAATGGTAGATTTCTCAATTGCCAGCTGATTATTGCAAAATCCGTTCGAGGCACAGTCGTCAAAAACTTTATAGGCAAACTGGTCAGTCTTGAGGTCATAATTAATTAAAAACCTATTTTTAGAGTATTGCAAAAGATTGCTGAAGTTCGTCGATAACTTTCAGGGAAAAAGGTGATAATAGAGCCTCGCTAGTAGATGATGTCTAGGTTGCCGAGTCGCCGTGAATCGAGTGGTATGGCTTAGGCACGAACAAAACTTGATAAAGAGTGGAAAGACTAAGGAGCCAAACTGCTTAAGGGAGGAAGTTTACTGGTGATGGACAGTTTCTAGATGTCAGCTACTACTTTGTTTTTGAGCTACAAGAAAGAAGAATACGGCGAGTTTGACTAGCTGATCACCAGCGACAAAATCATAAGTAAATTTATATACATTTAGAGTATCTTTTGCTAGTGCCTCCTATAAGCTAACTGAAACTAGCCATCCCTCACATGCGTACTGAATAATTTTCAGGAGAAACTAAAAAGTTTATCAGCTAACTAGTAGGTAAACTCAAAAAGAATATTGGTGCGACTATTGCGAACTCTTTAAGCTCACTTCCACTCTTTGACAGTCCCATAATAGCCGCTGATGGAATATTTAAGTATATCGAAGGAATGCTTTCCATTCAGTGATTTAACCTTAGAAAAAAATCTACTTTTTTTTGAATACTTTAATATTTTTTTTATGTATTATATGAATTTATTAATGATAATTTTAACAAAAATTCGATTCGATCAAGTTGACAGAGCACTGTTGAGATTACGGGTAATCGGGTTAGATTTATTGGCATTGATGATGAGTTTAAACATACCCATCGATAGCTCGTATTTGTTGTCGTTGGCATTCTTGACCAAATACAAGAAGTAGCCGATCGGAACCTAAATAACTGTATAGCTACCTTAATTGCAATCAAACAAATTACAAAGACCACCACAAATCGAAGATAACCAAGCTATACAGTCGACTCGTTTCCCACTTTGGGAGGGTCCCACTTGTCTCCAGCCTACAAAAGCAGCCATATGATATCCAGAAATTCGCTTAGGGCCAGCAAAGCAAGAGTAAATTTGATATACAAATTATCGAAGTGATTGAGCAGGTAAATGGAAAGCAGACAGGTTACCACTATTAGCTGAGTCAAATGACAGTTACGTTCAGAAAATCGTTTTTTTCGTATATGATGATGATTTCTATGGCCAAATATATGATCGATAGATAGAGAATGTAGGACAATTTTTGAGAAATATCGCCAGTACTCACTCCACTCTAGTAAAGAGAGTTGTTTCCTGACTTTTAGTTGGTCGGATAGTATACTCCTGAAGCCCTAGTGTTGTTTGGATTGATTCCAAAAGGAATAGTCACTATTTTGAGCTACTATTCATAATCTTGTCTATCTTTTCTCAGCTCTTAAAGCTCTCCTTCCACCTTAGTCAGCGAAGTCCGATAGTTAGTGTTGCCTATCTGCAGTCTTTCTCTTTCTAATAGTTTAATATCCTCTGCATATAGGAAAAATTACGGTTGACCTCTTACAACTTAACGATGAGAATACTGATTCCGTCGTTGATGGTCTCACACACTCTCATTATGTTAATCGATGAAGAGCCTCCCGAAGCCTGGTCCCACAATTAGTCAGCGACCTCTCTGTCGAAAGGCGATGGAGTCTTCTGAATGTTGAATATAGTACCATGAGTGTGTTCATGATTTAGTAGAAGTGCTAGCGTCGAATGATGGAGCTACCCACATATCCACACCTCTAGAAGGTCTCCCTTATTTTGTCTACATACATCTTAACGAATAACGAATTATCGATTTATAAATAAATAAGTAAAGAAGGTCTATTACCCTATTTATGATTCAGCTGATTCATTTTTGTCGAAAGGACTGCATATTTATATATGTGAATCGAACTAATAAACTAAACTGAAACATCAATAAAGCAGTCAGGTAAAAACAATCATTATTTTCTGTCATCTTTCGTCTCTTTAGTTTATTTTGCCTACTATTTTTTCTTTTTATTTGTCTTCAGAGCCACTTTTAGTTTGCTATTTTCAAAAAAAGGATTGTCTCCAAAGTAAATCTCTTGAGCTTACTATCTATTTTTCTCTTCCTTCAAGTTTTTGGAGCTACTTATAACAACTTTTTTGCTTGATTTTGCAGTGTAAGGTCTTTTGCTTTATATAGATCGCAAAGTGTCTTTTTTCAGATTGGCTCCGCTGTTGTACAGACTGCTCTCTCTTCTTTATTTGCGACGAGATTCCTTCATGAAGGGCAGGTGATAGTAAGTATTAGTTCCGATTCCAGGACTATATAATCTGTTTTGGTCTACATAAAGCTACTCTGCGAAGTCGTAATACTTGCGATACTCCTGAAATTGTTAGTTAGATTTCACAAATATTTTGCGAAAAGCTCCCAAATTTTAACTTTAGTACTCGTTACGTTAGGCTGCACTAGTTTGAATTGCTTCTATTTTTTCCTAAAGTGTTAGTTTTTGTTTGCGACCTGAGACCATGCGCTCTTTAAAAGCGATGTCCTTCTTCTTTTTGATAGTGCTTTTCCACTCATCGTTGATACCTAGCAGACTGAGGGTATCAGAAATAAGATTTTTTTTAATGTGCTTATCGAGAGGAGTATCAGTGGTAAAACTTGGTGTATAGTTAATCTGAATGAGCTGAAAATTACCTATAGTAGCACTGGATTTAGATTTTAATCCAGCATCACATCGAAACCAAGTATCTAGAAGCAGATATTGTTTGCATAGTTTTATGGGTGGACTGTTTGCTGCACTCTTGATAAGGTAGGATAGCCAGTTATTATTGTTTTTATGATAATGTCGTCGATTCGAGCTTAAAGCTATTATACGTTATGACCCATCTCGCCGATGGCCTTCATAACGGAAGTCAAAGATCGTTTGTGACCTTTATCACACTCTAAATCATGTAAATGGTACCCTATACTGCTTCATTAAATATAAAATTGGGGCTGTTTTTGTTAATGGCGTAGTTCGTGAGATGCATAAATCTATTTTCTAAATTGTCAGATCGAGGCGGCACATAAGGTTATGTGGCAAATCTAGCTAATCCTTATTTGTATACAAAAATTCTCAAAGGATCTGTTCCTGCCAGCAAAACGTATATTCTGAGGTCAAATTTGAGTCCATCTATCAGGAAAGGTTTGTGAAGGTAGCGTTGAACAACGCATCTTTAGTTTTTTAGCCCTAGGTTACAAAAGTGATACGATCAATTTGTCGAGTGAGGAAGATGCCTCGACCTTGACAGGCAGCTTAGGGTTTGACTATGAAAGTTTGTGCTTTTCCGCTTTTTCGATTATCGTGGTAATCTTTTAGTTCAGACCACTCAGCTGGTAACATCCAAGTGTTAGGAAAAAACTGGAAGTCTTCAGGAAATCTTTGTCTGAAGGCCATAAGACTTTTGCCCAGATTATTTTTGCGTGAAAGTATTTCCATGCCTGGAAAGTGGTTGATTCGTTGAAACTGATTCATTTTGTAAAACATTTACTGCTTGACATGCGCATCAGTCCAGCACAGGTCAAAGCTCATGCTCGACATAGGGTCAGTACTCTGCAGCCATTTCATTTTTTTAGCAATAAGCTTGACTACCGCATACTGAGTGTCTGAGTTACAATGGAGCTACCTGAAACATTGATGACTAATTTGGCTTGTTGCTTCAAGGATTAACGCTATTTATCTTGATCTTTTTTGTAGTTTTTGCACTATAACTCGTATGGACTGCCTGTATTCTTCATTCTTTAAACTGCCTATTTATTATCTGCCACTAATCAAATGCAGCCCAACCGTCTTAACATATCATCATACATATAATACATTCATAGATCTCTATATCATCATGTCTATCATTCATAAGTGTCTTTATCTGTTATCGATATATGAACTAGACCTCATACAGTTTCATGTTTTTTATCAAAAACAGTAAACAAAGAGCATTTATCAGTTGGCGAAAAGATTCAAGAACTATGGATCTAGTTTTATCGCCTTTTTTTAGCGCTGCCCCGAAGATGTACTGACTCCTCTTCTTCTATCAGCATCGCTTCTCTCGGCTTCTGTTTTAGTCTTGGTCACGACGAAAAAATCATTAGTACATAAATCCTCATTGTTTTCAGCATTGAACTTGGCTTACTTTTCGGAGCCTCTACGTTTGAAGGACCTCGAGGATTTAGACGATCCCGGTCTGCATTCATAGGCAGCGCTACTACTTATATTGTTTATTCTAACAGAAGCCTTGTCTAGTTTGCCGCCGTAGCTGGAATTGGGCCGTATCGCTTGTTCAGCCTGCCACTTCGCAGCGACAAGAATATTCATATTTTTAGCGCTGTTGCGAGAATCGCTTCCAGTGTAACCGGTGATAATCTGATTGTTTTTAAGCTTGCTATTAGCAGTTTGAGGTTTTTGTAGAAACGGAGAGGGAACGTTTGCTTAGAGTCCTAAGTGATACTTGGGAGCCTGGACCATTTTTTTAGCCTCCTAGATCTCGCGATTAATGCTTAGAATAGGGTTGAAGCACTCCTCATCTTGTCTTAAGGGAGTTCCGAGGTTAAGGTTGGCAGTCCTTTTGCGAAGGTTAGATACCGCTCTGTTTTTAGAGCAACTGGGCAAAGACATCACTTGTTCTAATTACACACAATATAAAATACAACCGTAGCTTTTAACTCAGCTCTGACTGATTTTTTGAAGTAAACCTTAAAAAATATATATTTCTGTAGAAAACAAAGTCCTTTCTTATTTGTGTTAAAAAAATGGTTGATTTGTCAAAGTACTCATCACATCGATTGATGAACGCCAATTAAGTTTAGCTAAAAGCTATTCTAGCCGAGTTCAAGCAAGAACACATGCCAATATCTAAATTTTGCATTTTTGCTGGATACAACTTCTTCGCACTTTGTTTCTTTCATTACTATGGACGAAAATTACGTGGACCTAAGGTAGAGCCCTCTCTAAAAAACTTAAGACAGTACACTATCATGAATTTGCTTAGAAAAGGATTTCAGCACGGTGTAAGTGTCTTCTTATTTAGCTAGTCATGATCGGAGTATACATGCTTGGCATGTACGCTATCTGCTACGATCGAATTTCTCTGGATTTGCTACGAAAGCTGACTGAGATTCAGTCGACTTATCACTCTTTTGGTTTGAAGTTTGACCCCAACTATCAAGACTACCTGCTCTTTAGTCGCATGCAAAAATTTTAAGTATCACAAACTTTGATTGACTAAATAAGATTAGAACTAGAACAAGAAAAGCTCAGACTGATTGCAACTGGAGGACTTTTGCCATAAACGATATAGAAAATAACGGCAGCGGAAAATTTGTACAGAAGCTCTAAGAGGGCTGACTAGCTGCGTTGATTTCTTAATTAATCTATTTATATCTGAAATAAGTAATACTTTTTTTTATACATTACTATATAAGTAAAAAGTAATATTCCTATTGCGATGGTTCAAGGTTTTTTCTTGTGGCTACTCCAACTTCTCATATTTTTTAACAAGATAAATTCAAATATTCATAAAATTTTACGACCTCATAATTTTGTATATGAATTCGAATTAAGAATGTTCAAAAACTTCGTTTTATAATTACTTTTAATCTATAAAAATAGTTTCTAAATTTAATTATAAAAAAATAGTCATTGTGATCATGATAGTATTTGTAAGTTTATATTATAGTAATCCTTTTTTTCACATAAATTGTTTTGAGAGGAGTAAATGCCTAAAAGATATGGAGTGTATTGGTCAAAAGGTAAGAATTGGTGCTATGGCCATGGAACAAGACCCAAGTATTGTCCTGATAAATGCTATTGTCGCTACAGCCCAACTCCACCTAAAATCCCAAGTCCCCCCAAATAAGCTCCAAGAAAGTCATCTCCAGTTTATTAGGTAAGATATCAACCTATT